>Ga0111538_10008106_pt1 | contig 14101 bp, 13 predicted proteins | sample SoiMethybrSBSTD1_FD_79669 | JGI IMG/M metagenome (GOLD analysis project Ga0111538, IMG submission 79669) | Bulk soil microbial communities from a Populus tree surrounding site in Tennessee, USA - Soil MetaG P. TD hybrid SBSTD1 (version 2)... | ecosystem: Environmental > Terrestrial > Soil >... | reverse complement strand
CGCAGCTCTGGATCGGCGAGGCCTACTATGAGCAGCGCGACTACCAGCAGGCGCTGATGGAGCTCAAGCGCGTGTCGGAGGCGTATCCCCGGAGCCCCCAGGTGGCCGACGCGCTGCTCAAGAGCGGGCTCTGCCAGCGGGCCCTCGGCGATCGGTCGGCCGCCACATCGGCATGGGAGCAGGTGATTCGCGAGCACCCCGAGAGCGCCGCGGCCAGGCAGGCCAGGACGCTTCTGGGAAGCCGGGACAGCGCCGCCCGGGGAAGTCATTAACCCCCCTTCCGGCCCCCCTTCGGGGCCGTTTTCTTGACCGTGAGGGGCGGTCCGGTATACTGAAGCGCATTCTTCGGCCCGGACCTGGGGTGCGCTGACGTGATGTATCTACTTGAAGACATGAAGATAGTTGGACACGCCGGCTGGCGCGAGGCTCCGCGCAGCTGGGGCGCCCAGGGTGCATCGAGCGCTCCCCTCCCTCGCACGATCGAGCGCCCGGATCCCGAGTTCCCGGCCCTGGCGCGGGGTATCGAGCACCTGCCGACCCGGCTCTGGGTCCGGGGCTCCGTGATCCCCGAGGATGCTCTGGCCGTGGCCATCGTGGGGTCGCGGCGCGCAACGCCCCAGGGACTGGCGGTTGCCGAGCGCCTGGCAGGGGACCTGGCCGCCCGCGGTGTGACGATCGTGAGCGGGCTGGCCCGGGGGATCGACACCGCGGCGCATCGGGGCGCCCTCGATGCGGGCGGCCGCACGCTCGCGGTGCTGGGCTCGGGCGTGGATCGCGTGTATCCGCCCGAGAATCGCGCGCTCGCCGCGCGCATCGCGGATCACGGCGCCGTGATCTCGCAGTTTGCGCCCGGCATGCCCGCGCTTGCACATCACTTTCCCGTCCGGAACCGGCTCCTCGCCGCGCTCGCGCTAGGGGTCGTGGTGGTCGAGGCGGCCGAGGCGAGTGGCTCCCTCATCACTGCCGGCCACGCGGCCGATCTCGGGCGCGAGGTGATGGCCGTGCCGGGCCCGGCAGGATCGCCCTCGAGCCGCGGCGCCCACGGCCTCATCCGCGACGGGGCGGCCCTGATCGAGGACTGGGAAGATGTGGTGGCGGTGCTTCCCGCGCGCTGGCGGGTCTGCGTGGACACGCCGGCTCCGGCCCCGGCGGGTTCCGGGAGAGCCACCGATACGATTCTTGCACTGATCGGCGCCGAACCTGCATCCATAGAAGAGCTGATCGAGCGGAGCGGCAGCTCCGCGTCCCACGTGGCGGCCCGCCTCCTGGTTCTCGAGCTGGACGGCCGGGTGCGGCAGCTACCCGGGAAACGCTTCGTGCGCGTCCCTAGAGGCTGAAAGGAGTCCATTGGCCAAGCAGCGCTCGCTCGTCGTCGTGGAGTCGCCCACCAAGGTCAAGACGATCCAGAAGTATCTGGATTCGGGGTTCGTCGTGAAGGCCTCGATGGGGCATGTCCGCGATCTGCCCAAGTCCAAGCTCGGCGTGAACGAGAAGAAGGGGTTCAAGCCCGAGTACCGCGTGCTCCCCGCCAAGAAGAAGGTGCTCGACGAGCTCAAGAAGGTCGCCGAGAACGCGGCCGCGCTCTACATCGCGACCGACCCCGACCGGGAAGGGGAGGCCATCGGCTGGCACCTCGCCCAGGAGCTCGGGGTGGATCGCAAGAACACTCACCGCATCATGTTCAACGAGATCACCGAGCGCGCGGTCAAGGCGGCGTTCCAGCATCCGGGCAAGATCGACCAGAACAAGGTCGACGCCCAGCAGGCCCGCCGCGTGCTCGACCGGCTCGTGGGCTACAAGCTCTCGCCGCTGCTCTGGGAGAAGATCCGCCGCGGGCTCTCCGCGGGGCGCGTGCAGTCGGTGGCGGTGCGCCTGGTCACCGAGCGCGAGCGCGAGATCGCCGCCTTCGTGCCCGTCGAGTACTGGTCGCTCCACGCCCGGCTCCTCGCCAAGACCCCTCCGGAGTTCACCGCGACGCTCCGCGAGGTGAGGGGCGAGAAGGCCAATTTGCCCAACGAGGCGGCCACGGTGGCGGTGATGACCGCGCTCCACGGCGCGGAGTGGCGGGTGAAGTCCGTGACCCGCGGCGAGCGCCGCCGTAATCCCGCCGCGCCCTTCATCACCTCCACGCTCCAGCAGGAGGCGAGCCGCAAGCTCCACTTCAGCGCGAAGAAGACCATGATGCTTGCCCAGCAGCTCTACGAGGGCATCGAGCTCGGCGATGAGGGCCAGATCGGCCTCATCACCTACATGCGCACCGACGCCGTCCGCGTCTCCCAGGAGGCGCAGGACGAGGCAAAACAGTGGGTGGGCGAGCGGCTGGGGCGCGAGTACCTGCCGGACAGCCCGCCCGTGTACAAGACGAAGAAGAGCGCCCAGGACGCCCACGAGGCGGTGCGCCCGTCCTCGGTGGCGCGCGAGCCCAAGGCGCTCGTGCGCTTCCTGTCCAAGGATCAGCTCGCGCTCTACCGCCTCATCTGGGAGCGCTTCCTCGCCAGCCAGATGCTGCCCGCCGTTTACGACACGGTGGCCGCCGACATCACGGCCGGGGAGTGCCTCTTCCGCGCCCAGGGCTCCACGCTCAAGTTCGCCGGGTTCACCGCGGTGTACGTGGAGTCGCGCGAGGAGTCGGACCAGCCCAGCGAGGAGGAGCAGGAAGCGGTGGTGCCGCCGCTCACCGAGGGCGAGATCCTCAGGCTGCGCGCCCTCGATCCCAAGCAGCACTTCACCCAGCCGCCGCCACGCTACACCGAGGCCTCGCTGGTCAAGACGCTGGAGGAGCTCGGGATCGGCCGGCCGTCCACCTACGCCCAGATCCTCGGCACCATCCAGGACCGCGAGTACGTCCGCCGCGAGAAGGGCACGCTCTATCCCACCGAGCTCGGCATGCAGGTGACCGACATGCTCGTGCCCCATTTCCCCGAGGTGATGGACGTCGAGTTCACCGCCCAGCTCGAGGAGTCCCTCGACAAGATCGAGGAAGGCGACGCTGACTGGCAGGACACGGTGGGGGCCTTCTACAAGGAGTTCGCGAAGGACCTCAGCAAGGCCGGCAAGAAGATGGAGAACTTCAAGGAAGGCGTGGACGCCGGCCAGTCCTGCCCCGAGTGCGGCAAGCCCCTGGTGGAGAAGTGGGGCCGCTTCGGGAAGTTCCTCGCGTGCTCGGCGTACCCGGAGTGCAAGTACACGAAGGACCTCGGCGGCCGTGAGCGGCCTGCCGACGAGCCCACGGACGAGATCTGCCCGACCTGCGGCAAGGGGATGGTGATCAAGCACGGGCGCTTCGGCAAGTTCATGGCGTGCTCGGGCTACCCGGAGTGCAAGACGACCAAGCCCGTGCCGCTGGGCATCGCCTGTCCCCAGGACGGTGGGCAGCTCGTGGAGCGCCGGAGCAAGCGGGGCAAGACGTTCTACGCGTGCGCCAACTATCCCCAGTGCACGTTCTCGGTGTGGTCGCGCCCGGTGGCGCAGCCGTGTCCCCAGTGCGGAGCGTCCTTCGTCACGGAGCGCGTGGGCCGCGGCGGCAAGATCACCCGGGCCTGCGTGAAGGAAGGCTGCGGCTACAAGGAAGACGTCGCCCCCACCGTTGCCTGACGGGATCCGCCCCATGCGTGGCGACGCCGACCTGGTGCCCGCGTTCCTCCGGTATCTCGCCGCGGAGCGGGGGGCGTCGGCCCATACCTTGCGCAGCTACGCCGCCGATCTGGCCGAGCTTCAGACTTTCCTGCGCGGCGCACGGGTGCCCGGCCTCGCCGCCGCCGACGCGCGCGTCCTGCGTGGCTATCTCGCTTGGCTGCATGGCCGGGGGCTCGCGAAGTCGTCCATCGCCCGTAAGCTCGCGTCCGTCCGGAGCTGCTACCGCTTCCTGGCGCGGCGCGAGCTGGTCGCAGCCAACCCCGCGCGCCAGCTCGCGAGCCCGCGGCTGCCCCGGCGGCTTCCGTCGGTGCTGCCGAAGGACGAGTCCAAGGACCTGCTCGACGCGCCGTCGGAGGACACGCTGGCGGGCCGGCGCGACCGCGCGCTGCTCGAGCTGCTCTACGCGAGCGGCGTGCGCGTGGCCGAGTGCTGCGGCCTCGACCTGGAGGACCTCGATCGCCGCCACGGCACCGTACGCGTGATGGGCAAGGGCCGCAAGGAGCGTGTGGTCCCGGTGGGCGAGATCGCCCTCGAGGCGCTGGACGCCTACCTCGATCGACGTGGAGGTGGAAACGGGCCGCTCTTCCGCAACGCGCGGGGCACCCGGCTGTCCACCCGGAGCGTCCACTCGATCGTGCGGCGGCGTGCGCGCGCGGCGGGGCTGGCCCGACGGGTCACGCCCCACACGCTGCGCCACACCTTCGCCACGCATCTGCTCGGCGAGGGCGCCGATCTCCGCTTCATCCAGGAGCTGCTCGGCCACAGCCGGCTCTCCACCACCCAGCGCTACACCCACGTGAGCCCCGAGCACCTGATGAAGGTGTACGACGCGGCCCATCCCCGCGCGGTATGAGCCCGCCGGGCGGGGACGCGGTGTTCCACGCCACCACGGTGGTGGCGGTGCGCCATCGCGGCACGGTGGCGGTGGGCGGCGACGGCCAGGTGACGCTGGGCCAGACCGTGGTCAAGGCGAGCGCGCGCAAAGTCCGCAAGCTCCACCACGGGCGCGTGCTCGCGGGCTTCGCGGGGGCAGCCGCGGACGCCTTCACGCTCTTCGCCCGCTTCGAGGCCAAGCTGGAGGAGCACCGCGGGAACCTCGTCCGGTCGGCGGTGGAGCTCGCCAAGGACTGGCGGACGGATCGGGTCCTGCGGCGGCTCGAGGCCCTGCTCGCGGTGGCCGACGCCGAGGCCTCGCTGATCGTCTCGGGCACCGGCGACGTGATCGAGCCCGACGACGGGCTCATCGGCATCGGCTCGGGCGGCCCCTACGCCCTCGCCGCCGCCCGAGCGCTGGTCTCCCACTCCTCGCTGGACGCGCCCGCCATCGTCGAGCAGGCGCTTCGCATCGCGGCCGGGATCTGCATCTACACCAACGAGCAGATCACGGTGGAGGCCCTGCCGTGAGCGCGCTGACGCCGGCCGAGATCGTGGCCGAGCTGGACCGCTACATCGTGGGCCAGCATCGCGCCAAGCGCGCGGTGGCCATTGCCCTCCGCAATCGCTGGCGGCGGCAGAACCTGCCCCCCGCGCTGCGCGACGAGGTCGCGCCGAAGAACATCATCATGATCGGCCCCACCGGCGTGGGAAAGACCGAGATCGCCCGCCGTCTCGCCCGCCTCGCCCAGGCGCCCTTCATCAAGGTGGAAGCCTCCAAGTACACCGAGGTGGGCTACGTGGGGCGCGACGTGGAGTCGATGATCCGCGACCTCACCGAGCAGGCGGTCACCATGGTGAAGGCGGAGATGACCGCCCAGGTGCGCGAGCGGGCCGACGCCATCGCCGAGGAGCGGCTGCTCGATCTCCTGCTCCCGCGCCGGCACGGCGAGGCCTTCACCTCGAGCACGCTCGAGGAGATCGCCCCCGACGCGTCGCGGGACGCCACGCGCGAGAAGCTCCGCGCCCAGCTCCGCGCCGGCAGGCTCGAGGACCGGCTCATCGAAGTCGAGCTGGCCGCCGCCGGAGGGCCGATGGTCCAGCTCTTCGGCGGCCAGGGCATGGAGGAGGTGGGCATGAACCTCCAGAACATGCTCTCCCAGATGATGCCGGGACGCACACGCCGCCGCCGCGTCAAGGTGGGCGAGGCGCGGAAGCTCATCGCCCAGGACGAGGCCCAGAAGCTCATCGACATGGACGAGGCGGTGGCCCAGGCGGTGCAGCGGGTGGAGAACGCGGGCATCGTCTTCCTGGACGAGCTGGACAAGGTGGCGGGGCGGGAAGGGGGGCACGGGCCCGACGTGTCCCGGGAGGGCGTGCAGCGGGACCTCCTGCCGATTGTCGAGGGCTCGACGGTCACCACGAAGTACGGGAGCGTCAGAACCGACCACATTTTGTTCATCGCCGCGGGGGCCTTCCACGTCGCCAAGCCCTCCGACCTGATTCCGGAGCTACAGGGTCGCTTCCCCATCCGGGTGGAACTCGAGCCCTTGACGCGAGAAGACTTTGTCCGCATTCTGAGCGAGCCCGAGAATGCCTTGGTGCGGCAGTACACGGAGCTCCTTCAGACCGAGGGGGTCCGGCTGCGGTTCACGCCCGAGGCGGTCGAGGCGGTGGCGGAGATCGCCTCCCAGGTCAACCAGCGGACGGAAAACATCGGAGCCCGGCGCCTTTACACCATCATGGAGAAGCTTCTGGATGAGGTATCGTTCCAGGCGCCCGACTGGAGCGGCAAGGAGATCGTCATCGACGCCGAGTACGTCCACTCGCGGCTGGCCGAGGTCCTGAAGGACGAGGACCTGTCCCGGTACATCCTCTAGGAGCGCGCATGCCCCCCCTGGATATGGACCGTATGATCCTCAGGGCCGAGGTGCTTCTGGAGGCCCTGCCGTATCTCCAGGCCTTCCAGGGCCGCACCCTCGTCATCAAGTACGGCGGGGCGGCGATGGAGAAGGCCGACCTCAAGGAGCAATTCGCGCGCGACGTCCTCCTGCTCCGGCTCATCGGCATCCGTCCCGTCATCGTGCACGGGGGCGGCCCCCAGATCGGCGCCCTCATGAAGCGGCTCGGCAAGGAGCCGCACTTCGTGGGCGGGATGCGCGTCACCGACCCGGAGACGATGGAGATCGTCGAGATGATGCTGGGCGGGAAGATCAACAAGGAGATCGTGGGGCTGATCAACATGCACGGGGCCCACGCGGTGGGCCTCTCGGGCAAGGACGGCAATCTCCTCCGCGCGCGCCGGCGCCTGCACCGGATGCCCGACGGTAGCGCGGTGGACATCGGGCTCGTGGGCGAGGTGGAGACGGTGAACGGGGACATGATCCGCCTCCTCGTCGAGGCGGGGTTCATCCCGGTGATCGCGCCGATCGGCGTGGGCGCCGAGGGCGAGACTTACAACATCAACGCCGATCTCGTGGCGGGCGACGTGGCGGCGGCCCTCCGCGCGGAGAAGCTCATCCACCTCACCGACGTGCAGGGGATCAACGGCCAGGACGGCAAGCTCATCTCGCGCCTCACCAGGCGGGAGGCGGAGCGGCTGATCGAGTCCGGGGTGATCGACGGCGGCATGCTGCCCAAGGTCGAGTCGTCCCTCAAGGCCATCGAGGGGGGCGCCGCCAAGGCCCACATCATCGACGGCCGGATCGCCCATGCAGTGCTTCTCGAGGTCTTTACCCACGAGGGTATCGGCACCGAGATTGTCTTTTAGGATGCGAAGCCACCTTACAGAGGTCGTCGCTTGCGACGACCGTAGATCAGATCAAGAACTCGGCGCATAGCGACGGGAGACACCGTGGACACCAAGGCCCTGCTCGAGACCGGCGGAAAGCACCTCATGGCGTTCACCAAGCGGGCGCCCATCGCGCTGGTGCGCGGCGAGGGGATGCGGGTCTGGGACTCCGACGGCAAGGAGTATCTCGACTTCACCGGCGGCATTGCCGTGACCGCGCTGGGGCACTCGCATCCGCGCGTGGTGGGGACGATCCGGGAGCAGGCGACCACGCTGATGCACGTGTCGAATCTGTTCCACATCCCGCAGCAGACCCACCTCGCCAAGCTCCTCTGCGATCACTCCTTCGCCGACCGGGTGTTCTTCTCCAACTCGGGCGCGGAGGCCAACGAGGCGGCGATCAAGCTCGCGCGGAAGTGGGCCAAGGAGCACGGAGCGAGCGACCGCGGCGACATCATCACCATGCGGGGTGGGTTTCACGGCAGGACGTTGGCCACCGTGACGGCCACCGCGCAGGAGAAGTATCACCACGGCTTCGAGCCCCTGCCCGGCGGATTCAAGTACGTGCCGTTCAACGACCTCCGCTCGGTGGAGCGCGCGGTCGACAGCCACACCGCGGGGATCATGGTGGAGCCCATCCAGGGCGAGGGCGGGGTGAACATCCCCGACGACGGCTACCTCCCCGGCCTTCGCAAGCTGTGCGACGAGGCCGGTGTGTGCCTGATCTTCGACGAGATCCAGACCGGCATGGGCCGCACCGGCCGCCTCTGGGGCTACGAGCACTCGGGTGTCGCCCCGGACGTCATGACGGTGGCGAAGGCGCTGGCCAACGGCGTGCCCATCGGCGCAACCCTCGCCACCGACGAGGTCGCATCCGCCTTCTCCCCCGGCACCCACGGCAGCACGTTCGGCGGCAACCCCTTCGCCACCGCGGTGGGCCTCACCGTGCTCACCACGCTCATCGAGGAGCGCCTCCCCGAGCGGGCCGACCGGATGGGACGGGTCCTCGTCGCCGAGCTCGAGAAGGTGCGGGGCCGCCGTGGAGCCGCGGTGAAGGCGGTGCGCGGACGCGGCTGCCTCGTCGGCATGGATCTGGTGCCGCCGGTGGCTGACGTGCTCGGCGCGTGTCGCGACCGCGGGCTGCTCGTCCTCACCGCGGGCGACAACACCCTGCGCCTCGCCCCCTCCCTCGTGCTCGACGAGAAGGACGTGGCACGCGCCGTCTCCATCATCGACGAGGCGCTGGGCGCCGTCGCGGGATGAAGCACTTCCTCTCAATCCAGGACCTCGAGCGCGAGGACGTCGGGCGCCTCTTCCGGCTCACCGCCGAGCTGAAGTCGCGGACCAAGGCGCGCGACCGCGGCACGCCGCTCGCCGGACGCGCCATGGCGCTCATCTTCGAGAAGCCCTCGCTCCGCACCCGCGTGACGTTCGAGGTGGGGATGTTCCAGCTCGGCGGCTCCGCGGTGTACCTGTCCGCCCAGGAGATCGGCCTCGGCAAGCGCGAGTCGGTGCCCGACATCGCCCGCAACCTCTCACGGTGGGTCGACGTCATCGCCGCGCGCGTGTTCGCCCACACCACCGTGGAAGGGCTCGCCGAGCACGCCACCGTGCCAGTCATCAACGGCCTCTCGGACCGCGAGCACCCCTGCCAGGCGATGGCCGACTACTTCACGCTGTGGGAGCGGGGCCTGGACCTCGCCAAGGTCCGCCTCGCGTGGATCGGCGACGGCAACAACGTCTGCCACTCCGTGCTCCTCCTGGGCGCGCTGCTGGGCACCCGTATGGTGGTGGCGACGCCGCCCGGCTACGAGCCGGCGCCCGCCATCATCGACACCTGCCGCCGGCTCGGCGCCAAGATCGAGCAGACCACGGAGGCGCGCGACGCGGCCGACGGCGCGGACGTGATCTACACCGACGCGTGGGTGAGCATGGGCCAGGAGGCGGAGCGCGAGCGCCGCCACGAGGCCTTCCAGCGCTATCAGGTCAACGAAGCGCTGCTCCACTTCGCGCCCAGGGCGCTGGTGATGCACTGTCTGCCTGCTCACCGGGGCGAGGAGGTCACCGATCCGGTGCTCGACGGTCCGCAGAGCGTGATCCTCGATCAGGCCGAGAACCGGCTGCACGCGCAGAAGGCGGTCATCCTCCACCTCTTGGGCGGCGACTAGGAGACCGGGGTGAGCAAGAAGGCCAGGAAGGTCGTGCTGGCGTACTCCGGAGGCCTCGACACGTCCGTGATCCTTCGCTGGCTGATCGAGACGTACCGGTGCGAGGTGGTCGCGTACTGCGCCGACCTCGGGCAGGGGGAGGAGCTGATTCCCATTCGTGAGAAGGCGCTGCGCACCGGCGCGTCCGGCGTGCACATCATGGATCTCCGCGAGGAGTTCGTCCGCGACTTCGTGTTCCCCATGCTGCGCGCGAATGCCGTCTACGAGGGCACGTATCTCCTCGGCACCTCGATCGCGCGGCCGCTCATTGCCAAGGCGCAGGTCGAGGTGGCCCGCGCGGCCGGGGCGGACGCGGTGAGCCACGGCGCCACCGGCAAGGGCAACGATCAGGTGCGCTTCGAGCTGACCTACGCCGCGCTCGCCCCCGACCTCACCGTGATCGCGCCGTGGCGGGAGTGGGACCTCAACTCCCGGACCGCCCTCATCGAGTTTGCCAAGCGACACGACATCCCGGTGCCGGTGACCACCGAGCGGCCGTACTCGAGCGACCGGAATCTCTTTCACATCTCGTTCGAGGGCGGCATCCTCGAGGATCCGTGGGCCGAGCCGCCGCCGAAGATGTTCCTGCTCTCGAACTCGCCGGAGGCCGCGCCCGACGTCCCGGTGTACGTGGAGATCGAGTACGAGGCGGGCAACCCGGTGGCGGTCGACGGCGACCGCCTGGGGCCGGCCGCGCTGCTCGAGCGCCTGAACCGCCTGGGCGGGGAGCACGGGATCGGCCGCGTCGACCTCGTGGAGAACCGCTTCGTCGGCATGAAATCACGGGGGGTGTACGAGACGCCGGGCGGCACCATCCTCCACCACGCCCACCGGGCGATCGAGTCGCTCACCCTGGACCGGGAGGCGCTACACCTGCGCGACACCCTCGTCCCGCGCTACGCGGAGATGATCTACTATGGATTCTGGTTCTCCCCCGAGCGTGAGGCGGTGCAGCGGCTGATCGATGGGATCCAGGCCGACGTGGCCGGCACCGTTCGGCTCAAGCTCTACAAGGGCAACGTCATGGTCGCCGGGCGCAAATCACCGAAGTCGCTCTATCGCACCGACTATGTCACCTTCGAGGCGGATCGTGTCTATCGCCAGAAAGACGCCGAAGGCTTCATCAACCTCAACGCGCTCCGGCTCAAGATCCGCGCCTTGCGCGACGCGCAGTAGGGTCGGGCGCATGCACGTGCACGTCGCCCTGGGGCCGGCGGAGTTCGTCGCGGCCCCCCTTGACGGCCGCGCCGCGCTGGTGATCGACGTGCTCCGCGCCACGACCTCGGTGGTGGCGGCCTGCGTGGCGGGCTGCCGCAGCGTGGTCCCCGTGCCGGACGAGGCGGCGGCGCGCCGCGTGGCGGGACGCTTCCCCCCGGGCGAGTGCGTGCTGGCGGGCGAGCGCGGCGGCGACCCCATTCCGGGGTTCGATCTCGGGAACTCGCCCCTCGAGTTCACCGCCGAGCGTGTGGCCGGCCGGGTCATCGTGCTCACCACCACCAACGGCACGAACACGATGCTGGCGGCGGCGCCCGCCGCGGCGGGAGCGGTGGCCGCCCTGACCAATGCCGGCGCCGCCGCGCGCTGGGCGCTGGAGCGCGGCACCGACCTCACCCTCCTGTGCGCCGGAGAGCGTGGCGGCTTCTGCCTCGAAGACGCGGTGTGCGCGGGCTTCGTGGTCGATGCCCTCGCGTCGGATGGGGCGAGTGGGCTCCGCTTCACCGACGCCGCGGTGGCGGCGCGCCGCCTCGCCGACGCGTACGCGGGCCGCCTCGAGCGCCTCATCCAGGACGCGGCGTGGGCGCGGCACCTCCACAAGGCGGGACGCGCGGAGGACTTCGCGGCATGCCTGGCGCTCTCGTCGCTGGACCAGGTGCCCCGGCTCTCGAACGGGGCGATCGTGCCGGGGCCTGCGGATCCCGCCGCGGTGGACGTGCGGCGATGAACGTTCCCATCGCGCTGACCCTCATCCGCATCGTGCTGGTCCCGCTCGTCATCGTGTTCCTGATCTCCTCCCAGCGGGTGCACGTGATCATCGCCGCGGTGATCTTCCTCGCCGCCTCGCTCACCGACTGGCTCGACGGCTTGATCGCCCGGCGCACGAATCAGGTGACTCGTCTCGGGACCCTCCTCGATCCCGTGGCCGACAAGCTGCTCGTCTCCGCCGCCCTGGTGTCGCTGGTGCAGGTGGACATGGTCCCGGCGTGGATGGCCTGGGTGATCATCGGGCGTGAGCTCGCGGTGACCGGTCTTCGCGGCGTCGCGCTCTCGATGGGCGTGGTGGTCCCCGCCTCCCGCCTGGGCAAGCTCAAGACCGTAACCCAGTACGTGGCGGTGACGCTCCTGATCCTCGAGAAGGGCGTGCCCGCGGAGTTCGTGCCCTTCCACCTGGTCACCGACGCGATGCTGTGGATCACGGTCATCATCACCGTGCTCTCCGGGCTCGACTACTTCTACGGCTTCTTCGTCCGCGCGGGCGGAGACGTCCTCGTGAAGGATCGCGAGCGGTGGCCCTGAGCCTCCTCGGTCTCGCCGCGGCGTACCTGGTCGGGGCGATCCCGGTCGGCGTGCTCGTGTCACGCCTGGCCGGCGGTGTGGACATTCGCCGTCAGGGCAGCGGGAACATCGGCGCGACCAATGTCCTCCGCACCCTGGGTCCCGCCGCCGCGGTGACGACGCTGCTCGGCGACATCGTCAAGGGCTATCTCGCCACGTGGGTCGCCGGCGCGGCGGGCGGCGCGCCCGTGTGGACGGCGGCCGGGGCGGTCGCGGCCGTGGTAGGGAACTGCTGGCCGGTGTTCCTCGGCTTCCGCGGCGGCAAGGGTGTGGCGACGGGACTCGGGGCCTTCCTGCGCGCCGCGCCGGGGGCCGTCGGGCCCGCGGCCGTCCTGTGGATCCTCGTGGTGGCTGCCACGCGCTACATCTCCCTGGCCTCCATCGTCGGCTGTGTTGGGCTGGTCGCGGCGACGTGGGTCCTCGGCTATCCCCGGGAGATCCTCGGGGCCGCGGCCGTCGTCACCCTGATCATCGTCTGGCGGCATCAGCAGAACATCCAGCGCCTGCGCGCGGGCACCGAGAGCCGGCTGGGCCAGCGGGTCAAGACGGCGTGAGCGCGCAGCCCGCCGGCGAGCCCGTCGCGATTCTCGGCGCGGGGAGCTGGGGCACTGCGCTCGCCATTCACCTCGGCCGGCGCGGGGCCGCGGCCCGGCTGTGGGCGCGCGACGAGGGGCTCGCGCGCGAGATCCGCGACACCGGGGAGAACCGCCCTTACTTGCCGGGCTTCACCGTGTCCACGCGCGTCCGCGTCACCGGCGACGGCGCCGAGGCGCTCCGCGACGCCGGGCTAGTGGTGGTCGCGATCCCGTCGCAGTTCGTCCGGGCAACCCTGACTCCGCTGGTGTCGCGTCTGCCGCCCGAGGCCATCCTCGTCTCCGCCACCAAGGGGATGGAGCCCGAGCGCGGGCTGCGCATATCCGAGCTCTGCGCCGAGCTGGCGCCCGGCCGCCCGATCGCCGTCCTCTCCGGTCCATCCTTCGCCCGCGAGGTCGCGCTCGGGCGTCCGACCGCCCTCGTGGCCGCCTCCATGCGGCTCGACGTCGCCCGCGCCGCGCAGGCGGCCCTCGCCGGCCCCACGCTGCGCGTCTACACCAACAGCGACGTGCTGGGGGTCGAGCTCGGGGGCGCGCTCAAGAATGTGATCGCGATCGCGGCGGGCCTCTCGGACAGTCTCGCGCTGGGCGAGAACGCCCGCGCCGCCCTCGTGACCCGCGGCCTCGCGGAGATCGCGCGCCTCGGGGTCAAGCTGGGTGCCTCCGCCCGCACCTTCGCGGGCCTCGCCGGGCTGGGCGATCTCGTGCTGACCGCCACCGGCAGCCTGAGCCGCAACCGGGCGCTCGGCCTCGCCATCGGGCAGGGGAAGACACTGCGCGAGGCCGAGGCGAGCACGCGCACGGTGGCCGAGGGCGCGCGCACCGTGTCGTCCGCGCTGCGGCTGGCCCGCGCCGCCGGCGTGACCCTGCCCATTTGCGCGGCGGTGGCCGCCGTGCTCTTCGACGGCATGCCGCCCCAGGATGCCCTCGCGGCCCTCCTCGCGCGCGAGCCGCGCCCCGAGGAGGAAGAGGTGGACGTCTCTCGTGCCTGAGCTCCGGAAGGATCCCGTCGTCGGCCGCTGGGTCATCATCTCCACCGAGCGCGCCCGGCGCCCGTCCGACTTCGCGCCCGCGCCCGCCGGCCGCGGCGCGGGCGGTCTCTGCGCCTTCTGCCCCGGCCAGGAGGCGCGGACGCCGGCGGAGATCCTGGCCCTCCGGCCGCCGGACACCAAGCCCGACACCCCGGGATGGTTACTGCGCGTCGTGCCCAACAAGTTCCCCGCGCTGCGCATCGAAGGTGAGCTCGAGCCCTCCGGCGAGGGGCTCTATGACCGGATGAGCGGGGTAGGCGCCCACGAGGTGGTGATCGAGACGCCGGACCACCACGCGACGTTCGCGGACCTGGGCGAGGCGCGCATCGCGGAGGTCCTCGGTGCCTATCGCGATCGCATTCTCGACCTCGAAAAGGACCCGCGGATCCAGTACGTGATGGTGTTCAAGAACCACGG
>Ga0111538_10008105_pt1 | contig 14102 bp, 16 predicted proteins | sample SoiMethybrSBSTD1_FD_79669 | JGI IMG/M metagenome (GOLD analysis project Ga0111538, IMG submission 79669) | Bulk soil microbial communities from a Populus tree surrounding site in Tennessee, USA - Soil MetaG P. TD hybrid SBSTD1 (version 2)... | ecosystem: Environmental > Terrestrial > Soil >... | reverse complement strand
GCGCTGTCGGTGAGCGTGGCGAAGGACGAGCTCGAGCGCGCACTGCTGTGGAAGGGCCGCAAGGAGGCGGCCGGTGCGGTGGGACGCCTGACGGCGTCGTACCTGCTGCAGGACGCCGTGGTGCCGCGCAGCAAGCTGCCGCAGATCATGCGCGAGATGGTGGCGATCAGCGAGCGCTACGGCCTGCTCATCGCCAACGTCTTCCATGCGGGAGACGGCAACCTGCACCCGATGATCTGCTACGACGACACGCGGCCCGAGGAGCTCGAGAAGGCCAAGGAGGCCAACGAGGAGCTGCTGCGCGCGTGCATTGCGCTGGGCGGCAGCGTGACGGGCGAGCACGGCATGGGGCTGGACAAGGCCAAGAACCTCCCGATGCAGTACGCCGATGCCGACCTGAACTTCATGTTCCGTCTCCGCGCCGTCTTCGATCCCGACCGGCTGATGAATCCGGGCAAGCTGCTGCCCACGCATCCGGCCTGCGGTGAGGGATTCCGCCCGCAGCGCCCGCGGCTGCCGGAAGGCGCCTGGGTGTGAGCGTGACGACGCGCGGCCTCGGCGGCGCGCTGGCCGCCATCGCCGGCGACGGCGCCACCGACGATCCCGGCGCGCTGGCCGCCGCCGCGGTGGACGGCCGCCGGCCGCGCTGGCTGGTGCGCCCGGCGACGGTCGAGGCCGTGGCGCGCGTGGTGGCCCTCGCCCACGACGAGGGGCTCGCCATCGTGCCGCGCGGCGCCGGCAGCGCGCTCGCGATGGGCGGTGTGCCCGAGCGCGTCGACGTCGTGCTCGACCTCGCCCGCCTCGACGCGATCGTGGAGTACAACCCCGACGATCTCACCGTGACGGTGCAGGCCGGCTGCACGGCGGGTGCGCTCGCCGCCGTCCTGGCCGATCGCCGCCAGACGTTGCCGCTCGACCCGCCCGGCTGGGGGGGACGCACGCTGGGCGGCATCGGCGCCACCGCGGCCAGCGGCCCGCTGCGCGTGCGCTACGGCACCATGCGCGACCTGCTGCTCGGCGTGCGCTTCGTGCAGGCCGACGGCGTGGTGACGTGGGGCGGGGCCAAGGTGGTGAAGTCCGTCACGGGCTACGACGTGCCGAAGCTGCTGGTCGGCTCGCTCGGCACGCTGGGCGTTCTGGCCGAGCTGACGCTGCGGCTGCACCCGCTGCCCGAGGCGGAGGCCACGTGCTTGCTGGAGTTCCGGCACGCCGAGGCGGCGCCCGACGTTGTCGCGCGCCTCGTGGACTCCAGCGTGCAGCCGCACCGGCTGGAGCTGCTCGACGCCGCCGCGCTCGGCGCCTGCGGGCTGCCGGCCGCGGCGGCCGGCCTCGTGGTCTCGGTCGGCAGCGTGGAGGGCGCGGTGCGCACCCAGCAGGCCATCGTCGCCGCCGAAGGCGCGCGCGTGCGGGCGCGCGTGGAGACGATGGGGCCGGGATTCTGGCGCACCTACGACCGCGTCCTGGCCACCGCCGGCCCGACGGTGCTGCGGATCGCCACGCTCGCCACCCGCCTGACTGCGGCGCTCGGCGAGGCGCGCGCGGCGCTGGGCGCGGACGCCGTCATCACGGCCTGCGCGGCGCTCGGCGTGCTGCGGGCCGCGCCGCGCACGGAGGATCCGGCGCCGCTGGTGCAGGCCATCGAACGGCTGCGCGCGTTCGTCGCGGCGGACGACGGCAGCGTCGTGATCGAGCGCGGCTCGGCGGCGCTGCGCGCGGCCGTGGACCCCTGGGGTCCGGTGGCGCCGGGACCGCTCGAGCTCATGCGCGCCCTCAAGCGCGAGCTCGACCCGCGCGGCACGCTCAACCCCGGCCGCTTCGTCGGCGGAATCTGATGGGGCCGGCGACCGTCTCGGCCAGGCCGCCCACGCCGTTACCCGCGCTGGCGGACCCCGCGACACAACAGCTGCTGCGGGCGTGCGTGCACTGCGGCATCTGCCTGCCGCAGTGCCCGACCTATCGCGTCCTCGGCGAGGAGATGGACTCGCCGCGCGGCCGCATCTACCTGATGCGTGCCGTGGCCGAGGGACGGCTGGAGGCGACGGACACCGTGCGGCACCACCTCGACCTCTGCCTGGGCTGCCGCGCATGCGAGACCGCGTGCCCGGCCGGTGTCCGGTTCGGCACGCTGCTGGAGACGGCGCGCGCCGATCTCAGCTCGCGCGCGCAGCCCCTCCGGCGGCGCCGCTTCGCGGACCTGCTGCTGACGATCTTTCCCGATCCGGAGCGGCTCGACTGGGTGTTCGGCCTCCTGCGCCGCTACCAGCGCTGGGGGCTGCAGGGGCTCGTGCGGAGCAGCGGGGCGCTCGCGCACTTTCCGCGGCTCGCCGCGCTCGAGGCGATGCTGGAGCACGCGCCGCGCGCCGAGCCGCTGCCGGAATACGTGCCGGCGCGGGGGCGCTCGCGCGGCCGCGTCGGCGTGGTCGCCGGGTGCGTGCAGCGCCACGTCTTCAGCGACGTCAATCGCGACACGATCCGGCTCCTGGCGCTGGCCGGATGGGACGTCGTGGTGCCGCGCGAGCAGGGCTGCTGCGGCGCGCTCGAGCTTCATGCCGGCGATGTGGCGGCCTTCCGCGACCGCGCCGGCGCGCTGTCCACCGCGTTCCCGGATGACGTGGACTGGATCGTCACCAACGCCGCGGGCTGCGGCTCGGCCCTGCGTGAGGCGGCGCACTGGCTGCCGGGCGGGAGCGCCGAGCGGATGGCCGGGCGCGTGCGCGACGTGACGGAGCTCCTGGTGGACGGCGAGCTGCCGCTGGCGCCGCTGCCGATCACGGTGACCTATCACGACGCCTGTCATCTCGCGCATGGCCAGAAGGTACGCGCCGAGCCGCGCGCGCTGCTGCGGCGGATTCCCGGGCTCACGCTGGTGGAGCTGGGCGACAGCGAGCTCTGCTGCGGCAGCGGTGGCCTCTACAATGTGCTGCAGCCCGCCATGGCCGATCGCCTGCTCGACCTGAAGCTCGATCGCATTCGCGAGACCGGCGCCCGCGTGGTCGCCGCCGGCAATCCGGGCTGTCTCATGCAGATCGCCAAGGGCGCGCAGGCCCGCGGCCTCGACCTCGAGCTGGTGCACCCGGTGACGCTGCTGGCCCGGTCCGCCTTCGGGAGCTCCTCATGAAGATCCGCCTGCGCGAGCGCGCGAAGTTCCAGGCCGACAAGATGGCGAAGATCGCGCTGGCCCAGACGCCGCGCGTGCTGCTCGACCTCTACGCGCTCGAGCCCGGGCAGAGCCAGAAGGTCCACACGCACGACGACCAGGACAAGATCTACGTCGTGCTGGAGGGCCGCGGCCGCATCACCGTCGGGGCGGAGGACGAGACGCTCGAGGCCGGCGAGGCCATCGTCGCGCCGGCCGGCACCGCACACGGCGTCGCCAACGACTCGGGTGCCCGGCTGCTGCTGCTCGTGCTGGTCTCGCCGCCGCCGCCCCACGCATGACGACCGCGGCCTTCATGGTCACGTGCCTCGGGGACATGTTCTATCCCGAGGTGGGCGAGCGGATCGTGCGCCTGCTGCGCCGCCTCGGCGTCACCGTGAGCTTCCCGGACGGCCAGACGTGCTGTGGCCTGCCGCTCTTCAACTCCGGGTATCACGCCGAGGCCGCCGCCGTGGCCCGGCGTACCGTCGAGATCTTCGCCGGCGCCGAGCACGTGGTCGTGCCGTCGGGCTCCTGCGCCTGGATGGTGAAGCACGAGTACGCGGGGCTCATGGCGACGCCGGCCGAGCGCACGGCGGCGGAGCAGCTGGCGGGGCGGACGCACGAGCTCTCGCAGTTCCTGGTGCGGGTGCTCGGCCTCCGGCGGTTCCGGAGCGCGGTGGCCGGCACGCTGACCTATCACGACTCCTGTCATCTGCTGCGCGGCCTGCACGAGTCCGAGAGCCCGCGCGCGCTGCTGCGCGAGGCCTCGGGCGCACGGTTTGTCGAGCTGCCGGCCAGCGACGAGTGCTGCGGCTTCGGCGGCTCGTTCTCGGTGCGCCTGCCCGAGGTCTCCACCGCGATCCTCGACAAGAAGCTCGCCAACGTCGAGGCCACCGGCGCCGACTGCGTGGTGGCCTGCGACGCCGGCTGCCTCATGCAAATGCGCGGCGGCCTCTCCCGCAGATCCTCGCGGGTACGGGCATTACATCTGGCGGAGGTGCTCGAAGTCGAGAATCACCTGCCGGAGGGGTCGGGGGAACCCCTCAGGGGTGCCCCATAATGGAGCCGGAGCTGGCGACGCCCTTCCGCGAGCGGGCCGAGCACGCGCTCGGCGACCGCTTCCTGCAGGAAGCGCTCACGATCGCCACCACCAAGTTCATCACGCTGCGCCGCGAGGCGTTCGCCGAGCTGCCCGAGGGCGAGGCGCTGCGCGACCAGGCGCGCGCCATCAAGGAGGCCACGCTCCAGCGGCTCGACCACTGGCTGGAGCGCCTGGTCGAGAACGTCGAGGGCCGCGGCGGCCGCGTCCACTACGCGACGTCGGCCGACGAGGCGCGCGCCATCGTGCTCGACATCGCCCGGCGCACGGGCGCCCGCTTGGCGGTGAAGTCGAAGTCGATGGCGACCGAGGAGATTCACCTGAACGAGGCGCTGGAGGCGGCCGGCGTGACGCCGGTGGAGACCGACCTCGGCGAGTACATCATCCAGCTCGCCCACGAGCGCCCGTCGCACATCATCGCGCCGGCGATCCACAAGACGAAAGGCCAGGTGGCCGAGCTCTTCGCGCGCGAGCTCAAGCGCGAGACGGTGCCGGATCCCGAGGTGCTCACGCGCATCGCGCGCGGCGAGCTGCGCGAGAAGTTTTTGCAGGCCGATCTCGGCATCAGCGGCGCCAACTTCGCCGTGGCCGAGACGGGCACCGTGGTCCTGGTCACCAACGAGGGCAACGGGCGCATGGTAACCTCCTTGCCGCGCGTGCACGTGGCGGTGATGGGGGTCGAGAAGGTCATCCCGTCGATGACCGACCTCGCGGTGTTCCTGGCCATCCTGGCCAAGAGTGCGACCGGCCAGAAGCTGTCCGTCTACACCTCGCTGGTCAACGGCCCGCGCCGCGGCGGTGAGCTGGAGGGGCCCGAGGAGTTCCACCTGGTGCTGCTGGACAACGGCCGGGTGCGCCAGATCGCCGGGCCGCTGCGCGAGTCGCTCAACTGTCTGCGTTGCGGCGCCTGCCTCAACGTGTGCCCCGTCTATCGGCAGATCGGCGGCCACGCCTACGGCTACACGTACCCCGGCCCCATCGGAATCTTGTTGACCGCGATGCTCAACGGCTCCGAGTCCGTGAAGGACCTGGCCCACGCCTCGTCGCTCTGCGGCGCCTGCGTGGATGCCTGCCCGGTCCGCATCGACATCCCCCGGATGCTCATCGAGCTGCGCAAGGACGTGAGCGAGGGTGGAATCGCGCCGTGGTCCGAGCGGCTGGTGTTCCGCGCGTTCGCGTGGCTGCTGCGCCGGCCGGCGCTCTACCGGCTCGGGGCGCGGCTGGGCCGGCTGGCGCAGGCCCCGCTGGCGCGCGGCGGGCGGATCCGGCGGGTGCCGCTCTTCTTCGGCGAGTGGACGCGGACGCGCGACCTGCCGGCGATTGCGCCGCGGACGTTCCAGGAGCGGTGGGCCGAGCTCGAGCGCGAGGCCCGCCGGTGACCGGCAAGGCGGAGTTCTTCGAGCGGATCCGCGCCGAGGTTGTGCGCGGGCGCGGCGCCGCGCTGGGAACGACCGCGCTGCGCCCGGGGAAGGCCCGCGAGCGGCTCGACGTGCTCCGCCGCGAGCTGTCGGAGCGCTGGCGCGAGAACCTCGACCGCTTCGGCCGAGAGTTCGAGCGCGTCGCCGGCGTGCTCCATCGCGTGGGCGCGGCGGACGAGGTCCCCGGCGTCGTGGCGCGCATCGCCGCCGAGCGCGGTATGCGCAAGGTCGTCGCCTGGCCGGCCGCGACGCTCGGGCTGGACGTCGTCGCGCCGCTGGCCGCGCAGGGCCTCGAGGCGGCGGCGATGCCGGGCGCGGACGTCGACGGTCGCGAACGAGAGCGGCTCCGCGCCGTCGCCGCCGCCGCCGACCTCGGTGTGACCGCCGCCGACGTCGCCATCGCCGAGACCGGCACCCTCGTCCTGGTCTCGGGCGCCGGCCGCCCGCGCTCCACGTCGCTCCTGCCGTCCTGCCACGTTGCGGTGTTCGATCGCGACACGCTCGTCGAGTCGCTGCTGCAGATGGGCCTGGTGCTGGAGGCCTGGCACGAGGGCGCGGAGCCGTCGTGGCGGGGCGCGGCGATCAACTTCATCACCGGCCCCAGCCGCACAGCCGACATCGAGCTGACGCTGACGCGCGGCGTGCATGGACCCAAGGAAGTGCACGCGGTGTTCGTCGAGCAGGGGATCCGCGCGCACCGTGCCTGAGCGCTACTTCATGCCCGCGGACGTGGAACGCCTGATCCCCGAGCTCACGCGCATCATGGAGCGGGTGATGGCCGCGCACGCCGCCGGCCTCGAGGCGCGCGAGGCGCTGGCCGCGGAGGAGAAGCGGATCACGATGTCGGGCGGCGGCCGGGTGGACCAGGCCGCCTGGAAGGCGCGCGGCGAGCGGCTCGAGCGGAGCGCGCGCGACGTGCAGGCGGGCCTGGAGGAGATCCAGCGTCTCGGCGGCACCACCAAGGACCTCGGCATGGGCCTGGTGGACTTTCCGCATCGGCGCGACGGGCGTGTCGTGAATCTCTGCTGGCGGTTCGGCGAGGAGCGCATCACCCACTGGCACGGTCTCGACGAGGGCTACGGACGGAGGAAGCCGCTATGAGCGTGACGTTCTACGAGAAGCCCACGTGAACCTCGTGCGTGAAGGGGAGGGCGGTGCTCTCCCGCAAGAAGGTGGCGTTCGCGCGGCGCGATCTCTTCAAGCAGCCGCTCACGGCGGCGGAGATCAAGGCGCTGGCGGCGCGGACCCCGAACGGCGTGCGTGACCTGCTCTCGACGCGGACGGCCCAGTACAAGGCGCTCGGCCTGGACACGAAGACGGTGTCGGACGACGCGCTGATCGCCATGATGGTGAAGGAACCGCGCCTGCTGCGCCGCCCGCTGACGCTCGCCGGCACCCGGCTGGTCATCGGGTTCGACGGCCCGGCGCTGGAGGCCGTGCGAGGCTGATGCCCTACCGCGCGATCTTCTTCGATCTCTTCGACACCCTGGTGCGCTTCGACCGCGACCGGCTGCCGGAGATCGAGATCAAGGGCAAGAGCGTGCGGTCCACCGCCGGGCAGCTCCACACCGTCCTCTGCCGGCACGTGCCGGGCGTGACGCTCGATGCCTGCTACGAGGCGCTGCTGACCTCGTGGAAGGAGGCTGAGCGGCTGTGCTCCATCGACCACCGTGAGGTCAGCGCGCGCGAGCGCTTCTCCTTTTTCTTTCCCGCGCTCGGGCTGGCGGCCGGCGCCGTGCCGACGGGGCTCGACGAGGCGCTGATCGAGGCCCACCGCCACGAGCTGGCGAAGGCCGCGAGCTTTCCGGCCCACCACCGGCCCCTGCTGGAAGTGCTGGCGCGCGAGCACTGCCTGGCCGTCGTGTCGAATTTCGATTACAGCCCCACCGCGCTCGGCATCCTGGACGCTGCCGGCGTTCGCGAGCTCTTCGCGGCCATCGTGGTCTCGGACGAGGTGGGCTGGCGCAAGCCGTGGCCGGACATCTTCCACGAGGCGCTGCGCCGCACCGGCGTCGAGTCCCACGGGACGCTGTTCGTGGGCGACCGCATCGACATCGACGTGGCCGGCGCGCATGCCGTCGGGATGGATGCGGCCTGGATCAACCCCGGGCGCGAGGCCCTGCCGTCGGGGGTGGCGCCGCCCAGCTACGAGATCCGCGACCTCGCCGAGCTGGAGGCCATCGTCGCGCGTCGCTGACGGTATCCTCTGGCTCTGTTCCTGCATCCCAAGGCCCAGGAGGAGAGGGTCGGCATGACGACGCGCAAGGTCATCATCATCGGGTCCGGACCCGCCGGGTACACTGCGGCGGTCTACGCCGCCCGCGCCAACCTCGCCCCGCTGATGTTCACGGGGCTGCAGTCCGGCGGTCAGCTCATGCTGACGACGCTCGTCGAGAACTATCCGGGCTTCGTGGACGGTATCGACGGCCCGGTGCTGATGGAGACCATGCGCAAGCAGGCGGAGCGCTTCGGCACCGACATGATCGCCGAGGACGTCACCTCCGTGGACCTCTCGAAGCGGCCGTTCACCGTGAAGTCGGACAGCGGCACCTATGAAGCCGAGACCGTGATCATCGCCACCGGCGCGTCGGCCAAGATGCTGGGGCTGCCGGACGAGCTCCAGCTCATGGGCCGCGGGGTGTCGACGTGCGCGACCTGCGACGGGTTCTTCTTCAAGGACCAGAACATCATGGTGGTCGGCGGCGGTGACTCGGCCATGGAAGAGGCGCTCTACCTCGCGCGCCTGGGCCGCAAGGTGGACGTCGTCCATCGGCGCGACAGCCTGCGCGCCTCGAAGATCATGCAGGAGCGCGCGGCCAAGAACCCCAGGATCAACTTCATCTGGAACAGCGCGGTCGACTCGATCGCCGACGCCACGGCCGGCAAGGTGACCAGCGTGAACTTGCGCAACCTCAAGACAGGGCAGATCAGCACACACGCCGTCGACGGGCTGTTCATCGCCATCGGGCATCAGCCGAACACGGCGCTGTTCCGCGGTCAGCTGGAGCTGCTGCCGAACGACTACGTCAAGGTGACGCCGGGGACCACGCAGACCTCGGTGCCCGGCGTGTTCGCCGCCGGGGACGTGGCCGACTTTCAGTGGCGGCAGGCCGTCACCGCCGCCGGTACGGGTTGCATGGCCGCGCTGGAAGCCGAGCGCTACCTCGAAGCCGCCCAGCCCTGAGCGCGTGCCGCTCCAGAACCGCGTCACGCCGTTCGGCGAGCTGATCGCCACACCGGCGCGGGGCACGCTCATGGGCAACCGCGGCTGCCTGCACGATGCCGCGCAGCGCATCCGCCGTCCCTTCCAGGTCAAGCGGTGGATCATCTGCGTGCTGGAGTTCAGGGGGCGCCACCGGAGGGTCATGACGCCGGGGCAGTACACCGAGCTGTTCTTCCTCGACGAGGCCACCGCGCTGGCCGCCGGCCATCGGCCGTGCGCGGAATGCCAGCGGGGGCGTTACGACCTGTTCCGCAGGCACTGGGCCGGGCGCGGTCGCGCGCTGCCCGGGGCGGACGACATGGACGTGGTGCTCCATGCCGAGCGACTCGACGCACGCGACAAGCGGACCTATCGCGGGCTCGTGGCGAACGCGCCGGTCGGCACGATGGTGGCCGACGCCGACGGCCGCGCGCATCTGGTCCAGGCCGGCGGGTTGCGCGAATGGACGCCCGGTGGCTACACGACGCGCGTGACGTGGCCGCCGACGCGGATGGTGACCGTGCTGACGCCGCGGTCGATCGTGCGGGCCCTGGCGCGCGGCTATCCCGTGGACGTCCACCCTTCAGCAGGCGCCCCTGAGCGTGAGGTGCCCCGCCATGCCCGATGACGTGCGGCTGACCTACATCGGCGGACCGACGCTGCTCTGCAGCTCGGCGGACTCCGGTTGCTCTCGGACCCGACCTTCGACCCGGCCGGCGCGGAGTTTCGTGCGTCCGGAGATCGACCGCGCGTTCGCCGCCGCCGGGCTCGGCCATCGCCTGCGCTGGCTGCCGCGCGGGGTGGAAGCGGCGGCGCCCAGCTAGGCCGCGCGCGCCGTCACGTAGAGGCGATCGGTGGCGTGCTCGAACGGATAGGGTGGCCGCACCACGGCGTGCTCGACCGAGAATCCGGCCGCGCGTACCTGGCCCGCAAAGGCCGCCGGCGGCCGGCGGTGAAGCTCCACGTCGACCGGCAGCCCCTTGTAGTCGGTGAAGCGATCGAAGACCTCGCCGGCGTGGACGGCGACGAGCAGCGCGGCGCCCGGGCGCAGTACCCGCCGCAGCTCCGCCAGCGCGCCGACGGGATCGGCCTCGTAGATCAGCGAGTAGAACGCCAGCACGCCGGCGCACGCGCCGGAGGCGAACGGCAGCGCGTGCATGTCGGCCGCCACGAACGCCAGCGAGGGATCGTTCAGCCGCCGCGCGACGGTGAGCGAGCGCGGCGCCAGGTCCACGCCGATCACGCGCGTGCCGAGATCGGCGACGAAGCGGCCGACGTGGCCCGCCGGTCCGCAGCCGATGTCCAGCACCGGGCCGCCGCTGCAGGACGCGGCGAAGGCGCGCAGCAATGCCGTGTCGTAGGGCTTGCGGGTGAGCTCGTCGGCGAAGTCGGCGGCGTACTGCTCGGCGATGCGGTCGAACGAGGCCTGGAGGGGAAGGGGGGAACCCTCCGAGGGTGCCCCCGGATAAGAGACGCGGTCGGTCACGTCCCCACGCGCAGCGTGGCGCCGAGGTCGCGCAGCAGGGCGATCGTCGAGAGGTACGAGAGCCGGCCGGTGCGCGGATTCTCGGTCGGCACGTTGCGCACCTCGATCGTGAGCGAGCCGAACTCGCCCTCGGCGGTGATGCGATGCGTGTTCCGCGCGAGACCCGGGACCGCGTAGATCTTCGTGGTCGTGCGCTCGGGGCCGACACCGGCCAGCGACAGCGCGGCCAGCACGTTGACGTTGGCGGGGAACGCGCGGCAGGCCTGAGTGGCCGGGCCCTGGAAGATCAGCGTCTCCTCGCGGATGGCCTCGAGGTCGATCTTCTGCTCGACCACCCACGGCGCACCGGCCCAGCCGGCCGGCGCCTTGCGGCTCTCCATCGTGATGGACGTGATCGGCCCGACGGCGCCGCCCTTGATGCCGTCGAGCCCGGCGATGGCGCCGGACGGCACGTGGATGCGGCCGCCGTTGGCGTCGGCGAGCGCCACCCAGTCGGCGCGGCCCAGCAGGGCGCCGCAGGAGAGCACGACGAGGTCCCGCCCGGCGCTCAGCGCCCTGGGGGCGATCTCTTGCAGGTGCGCCTGCGTGGAGGCTTCCACGACGACCTCGGATCTTGCGATCAGCTCGTCGAGGCTCAGGAAGGGAACCGGCGTGCCGAGCGACTTCAGGAAGGCTTCGCCGCGGGCGCGATCGCGGGCGGTGGCGCCGGCGAGCGTCACCCCGGGCAGGCCGCCGTCGAGCGCCTGGCAGACGCGACGGCCGATGGCGCCGAGACCGACGACGCCGACGGTGAGCGGCCGTGCGCGCGAGGGGATTCGACTCATCGGCCTGACGAGGCGGCATGTTATCATGCCGCGCGAGACCGCCGAATGACGTCAGCCGGCGCACTGCGAGAGCCGCTCGAGCGGCTCTACCGCGAGTTCGACTACGGCGCGCGGCTCACGCGCGACGCGATCGAGTTCCCCCTTCGCTACACCGCGCCCGACGACCGCGAGCTGGTGGCGCTGCTCACCACGTGCCTGGCCTACGGCCGCGTCGATCTCTTCGGCCGCGCGCTCAACGGCGTGCTCGCCGCGATGGGGCCCTCGCCGGCGGCCTTCGTGCGTGAGTTCGACCCGGCGCGCGACGCCGGCCGGTTCGCCGAGTTCATCTACCGCTTCAACCGCCCGCCCGACCTCGTGGCCTTCTGCGTGGCGGCCCGCGACATCCTGGCGCGCCACGGCTCGCTGGAGAAGTGCTTCACCGCCGGGGATCCCGATCCCGGCGGCCCCATCGGCCCCGCGCTGGAGGGCTTCGCCCGCACCTTCTGGGAGGCCGACGTGCGGGCGTGCTTCCCGCGCCGCCGGCTGTCGCGCGGCTACCGCCATCTCTTCCCGCTGCCCTCGGCCGGCGGCCCGTGCAAGCGCCTGCACCTCTTCCTGCGCTGGATGGTGCGGCGCGAGCGGCCGGACTTCGGCCTGTGGACCTCGATCTCGCCGGCGCGCCTGCTGATGCCCATCGATACCCACGTGGAGAACATGGCGCGGTCCATCGGACTCACGCGGCGGCGCTCGCGGAACTGGAAGATGGCGGAGGAGATCACCGCGCGCCTGGCGCGGCTCGACCCGGCCGACCCGGTGAAGTACGACTTCGCGCTCTGCCACACGCGCATGGCCGGCGACTGCCGCGACCGGCGCGACCCCGTGGTCTGTACGCCGTGCGGCCTGCGCGGGGTGTGCCGTCACTGGCGCGGCCGGAGGACGGCGTGACCGAGCTGGTCGGCATCCTCCTGGGTGGCCTGCTCGTCGTGCTGGTGCTCGTGGCGTGGACGCTCGTCTCCACCCGGCGCGAGCTCGGCGAGCTGCGCGCGCGCGCCGCCGCCCCCGACGCCACCGGCGCGATGCTCCAGCAGCAGATCGAGGGGGTGCGCACCGAGGGCCGCACCGGCCAGGAGGCGCTCCGCAAAGAGGTCGGCGCGCTGACCACGCAGGTGAAGGACGACCTGAACGCGCTGCAGCGCAGCGTGGCCACGGAGCTGAAGGGCGTGACGGGCGAGGTGACCCGGCAGCTCCAGGACGGCATGCGACTGATCCAGTCGGGACAGTCGACGATGGGCGAGCGCCTCGACAACGCCGCGAAGATCGTCGGCGACGTGCAGGGCAGCCTCGGCACGCTGCGCGAGGCGACCCAGCGCGTGGTCGACATCGGGCGCGACATCCAGGGGCTCGAGCAGGTGTTGAAGTCGCCGAAGGTGCGCGGCGGCCTCGGTGAGACGCTGCTGGAGCAGGTGCTGGCCCAGATGCTGCCGCGCGAGCACTGGAGCATGCAGTACGGCTTCAAGAGCGGCGAGAAGGTGGACGCGGTCATCCGCATCAACGAGCGACTGGTGCCGGTGGACGCCAAGTTCCCGCTGGAGAACTTCCGCCGGCTGGTGGCCGAGCCGGAGGAGGATCGCCGGCGGCCGCTGCGCAAGGCCTTCGCCCGTGACGTCAAGCTGCGGGTGGACGAGATCGCCAAGAAGTACATCCTGCCGGACGAGGCCACCTACGACTTCGCGCTCATGTACGTGCCGGCCGAGAACGTCTACTACGAGATCATCATCAAGGACGACGACAGCGAGGACGAGTCGATCTCGGCCTACGCGCTCTCGCGCCGGGTCATCCCGGTGTCGCCCAACAGCATGTACGCCTACCTGCAGGTGATCATCCTGGGCCTGCGCGGCCTGCGCATCGAGGCCAACGCGCGCGAGATCCAGAGCGACCTCACGCGGCTCGGCGACGATCTCGAGAAGGTGCGCGACCACATGGGCAAGATGGGCACGCACCTCGGCAATGCCCAGAAGCAGTTCGACGAGACCCAGCGCCACCTCGACCGCTTCGAGGACAAGCTGGAGGGCATCGAGCTCAAGGGCGGCGCCAAGGCCACCGGCCAGGCCGCGCTGCCGGGGACCACGGTCTGAAGCGGCTCCTGCTCCTCGGGCTGACCGTGCTCGTCCTGGCCGCCTGCGGGCAGTCCGGCAAGGACGCCGCGTCCATCAAGGTGGTCATCGCGGAGTACAGCAAGGACCACACGGGGCCGTTCTGGCGCGGGCTGGCCGAGCAATACACCAAGTCGACCGGCACCAAGGTGGATCTGCAGATCGTGGACTGGAACACGATCGATCAGCAGGTGAGCACGATGATCCAGAACAACCAGCCGCCCGACGTGCTGAACCTCAACGCCTTCGCCAGCTACGCCAAGGATGGCCTGTTGTACCCCGCCGCCGACGTGCTGTCGCCGAAGACGAGGGAGGACTTCCTCGAGTCTTTCGCGCGCGGCGGCGAGTACAAGGGCACGCTCTACGGCTTTCCGATCCTCTCCAGTGCGCGCGCCTTCTTCTACAACACCGAGCTCCTCGACCGGGCCGGGCTGCCCGGCCCCCCGCGGACGTGGGAGGGATTCGTGACGGCCGCGCGCAAGGTCACCGCGCTCGGCGGCGGCGTCATCGGCTACGCGCTGCCGCTGGGGCCCGAAGAGGCGCAGGCCGAGTGGTCGATCTGGATGTGGAACAACGGCGGCGACTGGAAGAGCGGCGAGACGTGGGCGATCAACAGTGACCGGAACGTCCAGGCGCTCGCGTTCCTCGGTGACCTCGCCAACAAGCACAAGGTCACGCAGGTCAACCCGGGGAAGACCAATCGCACCGACGGGGCCTTCCAGCTCTTCAAGGACGGCAAGGTGGGCATGGTCATGGGCTTCAGCCCGCTCGCCGTGCAGCTCGACGCCGAGAAGAAGGTGAG
>Ga0111538_10008104_pt1 | contig 14102 bp, 8 predicted proteins | sample SoiMethybrSBSTD1_FD_79669 | JGI IMG/M metagenome (GOLD analysis project Ga0111538, IMG submission 79669) | Bulk soil microbial communities from a Populus tree surrounding site in Tennessee, USA - Soil MetaG P. TD hybrid SBSTD1 (version 2)... | ecosystem: Environmental > Terrestrial > Soil > Tree... | reverse complement strand
GCACGGCTGTGGCGGAGCGCGACCGACGACGCGCTGGGCGCGAACGGCTCGTGCACGTGCACGAAGTCGAGCGGCGTCCGCGTGAGCACCTCCTCGATCGTGCGCGCGACGTCCACCGGCGGCGCCGGCAGCCCGCCGCGCCGCTGCAGCGGCAGCAGCTCGCCGACGCCGAGCACGCGCACGCCGCCGCCGGGATCGAACAACGCCTCGGGGTTCTCGCGCGCCGAGCGGATCAGCCGTCGTGACTCACGCACCAGCGCGCGCGACCGCGACGGCGCCAGGACGAGCATCCGGTGCCCGCGCCCCGCGAGCTCCTCCGCCAGCTCCCCGACGAACGCATTGACCTCGTGTTCGTCCTCCCACGCATGCGGCGTGACCTGCGCGATGGCGTACCGGTCCGGCACCGGCCGCAGGATAGTGGTCGGCTCCAGAAGGCCCCATTGAGCAGGAACCTGTAGCAATGCGGCGAACGCGCCAGCTATGGCTTCTCGGGTTCTCGCGGGCGCGCAGGCGGCCGCCCTTGCTCCGGCCGGTGTCGGCCTTGCTCTGCTCGTCGTCGTCGTCGAGTTCCGGATGGACGGCGAGTGGGCGGACGGCGTGCTCTTCGTCGTCGCCGCGGTCGCCGCGGCGGTGCTGCTGATCCTCGGGCTGGCCGCGGCCGAAGGCGATGACGCGTCGCAGCCCGCGATGACCGCGCTGCTCGTCGGCGGGTTGCTGCTCGCCGGCATCGCGATCGCGCGGCTCGGCAACCTCCTCGGCGGCGACGACTTCACGGCTGCGGGCGGGACGCTCACGTGGGTGCTGGCGCTGTTCGCCGCGGTGGCGGGGTTCTGCGCGCAGCGGACCGGCTCGTCGGCGTGCCTGCTGATCGCCGCGCTGGCCGTGGTCGCGTTCGTGCTCGAGTTCGTGAACTGGGTCTTCGGTGCCGAGGACATCGACACGTTCCGCGTGCTCCTGGCGATCGCGTTCGTCGTGCTGTTCGGGGCCGGCGCGACGCTGCCCGGGCGGACCGGCACGGTGCTCGTCGTCGCCGCCGGCGTCACGGTGATCGCGAGCTACTACACGGTCGTGTTCGGGGTGTTCATCGGCGATGGCCTCGGCCTCGGCTGGGGCTGGGAGCTGATCACGCTGCTCGAGGGCAGCGCGCTCGCGCTGTACGCGGGCACGCAGCTCGAGCGCGGACCGGGCTACGTCGCGTTCTTCGTGCTGCTGCTGTTCGCCGTCACCGCCTCGGTCGTCGGCGACGGTGTCAGCGGCTCGCTGGTCGGCTGGCCGATCGCCCTCCTGATCGGAACGATCGCCGCCGCGGCCGCGGGCATGCGCAGTCAGGTCGCTACGAGATCGTAAACGGCTCGGCGCCCGCACCCCGGATGCGGCGGACCGCCGCGACCGCCTCGGCGCGCGAGTTGACGCCCAGCTTCTGCAGGATGCGCTTGATGTGGGAGCGGATCGTCTCGGTCGAGACGACGAACGTGCCGGCGATCTCGTCGGTCGTCTTGCCCTGGCAGATCAGGTCCAGGACCTCCCACTCGCGCCTCGTCAGCGGGCTGTGCACCGGGCGGAAGCCGTCGCCCGCGATCGGTCCGAGGCGGATCTGGTCGATCAGTCGCCGCGTCAGCGTCCGCGAGATGACGGCCTCGCCGTGCATGGCGCCGAGGACGATGCGCGGCAGCGCCTCGACATCGACGTCCTTGTCGATGAAGCCGGTCGCTCCGACGCGAATGCCCAGGACGCCGAGCTCCTCGTCCTGCGAGCCGGAGACGAGGATGACCACCTGCTCGGGACGTTCCTGCACGATTCGGCGCGTTGCCGCGATGCCGTCCATACCCGGCATGCGGATGTCCATGAGCAGCACGTCGGGCCGGTGCTCGCGCGTCAGCTCGATCGCGTCGTCGCCGTCCGCGCCCTCGGCAACGACGGCGATCTCGGCCTTACCCAGCACGTCGCGAATCGCGCGGCGCGCGTAAGCGTCGTCGTCAACGACGACGACTCGCGTCTGTGATGGGGCCTCGAGCTGGGGCACGACTCGATGAACATGAAACGCCGCAACCGGGCGTGGGTTGGAAAGAGTGTTGTGCTGGTGAAGATTCTGCCCCGTCTGCGGGCTTCCAAAAGCTCACCCACCGGCGACGCAAGTTGCCCTTCCGGCCCACCCCACCCCGTGGAGAGACTCGTGAGGACAGTCGAGGGCACGGCGGCCGGCCGAGAGACCCGGAGAGACGGACCAGGACGTACAACGGATGACGGCGATGGACAGCGCCACCGCGGATCACGTGAGCAAGCGCGTGCCGAGCCCCGCGGAGGCCCTTGCTCGGCGCCTCCGGCGATGGACGCGCTCCGCCGCCCTTCCGGCCACACGCGACCTCCAGCTCACGCTGTGGACGGTGCTCGCAGCGGCGGGTGTCGCCATCGCCGCGGGCGTCATCCTCGAGCCCCATCCGCTCGCCACTGCGGCGTTCACGCTCGCGGCAGTCGGCCTCGTCGGCGCGGCGGTGATCCTGCGGGCGGTCACCACCCTCACGCCGCACGCTCTGCGCCCGGATTCCGTGCGCAGCCGGGCCCCGATCCGTGTCGCCGTCGTCGGCACAGCGGCAGCGGCGCTCGCCCTGCGGTCGGCACTTCGCGCGAGCGAAGTCGGCAGCGTCGAAGTCGTCGGTGCCATCTCGCCGACCGGCGCCGTCCGGGACGACGACCTCGTCCTCGGCACTCTCGACGCCGCCCGCGCGGCCGTCGAGAGGCACGCGATCGACATGCTGTTGGTGGCGCCCGATGCGTCTCGGGGCCAGGTGGTCGATGTGGTCATCCGGACCTGCGAGGGACATCCCGTCCGCGTCTACGACATGGCGGAGTTCTACGAGGACGTGTTCGGGCACGTGCCGATCGTCGACGTCGACGGCGCCTGGTTCGAGCACCTGCTGCACCCGCGGTTCCGGGACCGCACGTCCCAGCGTTTCGTCGACGTCGCCGCCGCCGCCGTGCTCGGCCTCGCGTGCCTGCCGGTTCTCGCGCTGGCGGCGCTCGTGATCCGCCGCGACGGCGGTCCAGCGCTCTTCCGTCAGGTACGGATCGGCCGCGATGGTCGCCCGTTCGTGCTCTACAAGCTGCGCACGATGCGCCTCGGCGAGGAGTCCGCCGGCTGGACGGCCCACGAGGATCCGCGCGTCACGCCGGTTGGCCGCGTCCTCCGGAAGCTCCACCTGGACGAGCTGCCGCAGCTCGTCAACGTGTGGCGCGGCGAGATGACGCTCGTGGGTCCGCGGCCCGAGCAGCCGGACATCGTCGCCAAGCTCGAGGCGGAGCTTCCGCTGTGGCGCGGTCGGCACCGGTACAAGCCCGGTCTGACCGGATGGGCGCAGGTGCGCTGTGGCTATGCCGGCTCGCACGACGGCTCGGCGCGCAAGCTGGCGCATGACCTCTACTACCTCCGCCACCACTCGCTCGCGCTCGACGCGGCCATCGTGGTCCAGACCGCTCGGCTGCTCGTCGCGCGGCGCACGCCGCTGCCGGCGCCGATGCCGTTCCTCGATCGCACGCGGGATCCGGAGGTTCGGGCGACGCTCGACGTGCGCCCGTCGGTTCGCGCCGCACCTCGCATCGTCTCGCCGCGTGCGCTCGTCACCGGCGGTGCCGGGTTCATCGGCTCGCACCTCGTCGACGCCTTGGTCGAGTCGGGCGTCGAGGTGGTCGTGGTTGACGACCTGTCGTCCGGGCGGCCGGAGAACCTCGCGCGCGCGCTGTCGGGGGACGTCCGGCTCGAGACCGGCGACGTCACGGACGCCGACGCGATGCTCGGCCTCTTCCGGACGGTGCGGCCACGACTCGTGTTCCATCTCGCGGCGCAGATCGAGGTCATACGCGCCGTCAACGATCCGCTGCACGACGCGCGCGCGAACGTGGTCGGCACGCTCGCCGTTCTCGAGGCCGCCCGCGCCTGCGGCGCCCGGCGGTTCGTGCTCGCCTCGAGCGGCGGGGCCGTCTACGGCGACGCCACGATCGTCCCGACTCCGGAGCACGCGGCACTGGCGCCGCTGTCGCCGTACGGCACGGCGAAGGTCGCCGCCGAGCACTACGCGGCGCTCTACGGTCGACTGCACGGCATGTCGACCATGGCGCTGCGCCTCGCGAACGTGTACGGGCCGCGGCAGGGCGGCGGAGGCGAGGGCGGTGTCGTGGCCCGGTTCTGTCAGGCGCGGGCCGACAACGCCCCGGCGCAGGTGTTCGGTGACGGCCGGCAGACGCGCGACTACGTCCATGTCCGCGACGTCGTCGCCGCCTTCGTCGCCGCGGGCGGGAGCCGCGCGTCCGGCGTCCTCAACATCGGCACGCGCACGGAGACGAGCGTGCTCGACCTGGTCCGGACGCTCGGCTTGATCGCGGACATCCGGCCGGCGCGGCCCGGTGAGGTGGGGCGTTCGTGTCTCGACGCGACCGCGGCGCAGCGCATCCTCGGCTGGGCGCCGCGCGTGCTGTTGGCAGAGGGTGTCGCGGAGACGCTCGACTCCATCGGCGCCATCCCTGACGAACGGACGGTCCGAGTCATTTAGCAATCGGAGACAGCGGTCGATGGGAGCGGCATGCGCCGCTCCATCCCGCTCCTCTCGCTCCTCCTCGCACTGCTCGCGTTGGCCCCCTCGGCGGCCGCCGCGACGCGCACATTCCGGCCGACGGGCAGCGCGAACGGCGCCCGCCTCACGTTCGATCTGCGCGCTCTCCGGCCTGAGTCGGTTCGCGGCGCGCGGCTGCAGGCCGGCGGTCACCGCCGCCGCGTCGACGTGCGGCGCGTCCGCGCGGCCGCCCGTCTCGGTCACCTCAGGCTGCGGACACCGCGCTGGACGCGACGGGCGCATCTGGCGACCGCCTCGGCGACGAAGCTCCTCGTCACCACGTCCACGTGCGCAAGCGCGGGCACCGGCTACGGTCGGCTCGTGCTCGGCACCGCCGGCGTGCGGGCCTATTACCGCCTCGGCGAGCGGTCGGGCACCACCACGTGCGAGCTGGTCGCCGGACGCAACGGCACGTTCGGGGGCACGGTGACCCTCGGGCAGACCGGCGCGGTGGCCGCGGACCCGGACACGAGCGTCGGGCTGGCCGGCGCCGGCTGGGTGCGCGTGTCTTCGTCGTCGGCGCTGAGCTCGGCGAGCGCGTTGACGGTCGAGGCCTGGATGCGGCCGGCCTCGCTCAGCAGCAGCCAGACGCTGGCGCGCAAGGACGGCGAGTACCTGATCCGCGCTGACGGCAACCGCGTCGTCTTCCGTCTCTGGACGGGGGCCGGCGTGGTGGAGCTGAGTTCCGCGCCCGTGCTCGTGACCGGACGGTTCCAGCACATCGCGGGGGTCTTCGGCGGCGGGGCGATGCGGATCCACGTCGATGGCCGCCGAGTCGCGACCCGCACGGTGTCCGGCCGCGTCAACGCGACGGGGAATCCCCTCTACATCGGCGCGAGCCTCGGCAGCTACGACTTCGGGCAGACCCGGCTCGACGAGGTCGCGTTCTACGGCGCGGCGCTCTCGGACACCGCGATCGCGCAGCACTACCTCGCCGCGGGCGCGACCGAGCCTGCCCCGGCACCCGCTCCCACGCCGACCCCGACTCCCAGCCCGTCTCCGGCGCCGGCCCCGACACCGGGCAGCGACGCCTCGTGCGGCCCCTTCGCCGCGGGGAACTGGCCGGGCGCGTGCTGGAGGCCCTACGCAGCGACAAGTCCGTTCAATCAGCCGCTTCCGGCGGCGCCGCGGCTCGCCGCCGATTCGGCCGCGGTCGTGGCGCGGTTGCTGTCGTTCGGGCCGATGGACCATCTCGTCGCCGGCACCGCCGACACCGTCGACGACTTCTCGCACCCGACCTACTACTCACAGCCGGCCGATCCGGTCTTCACGCTCCACTGCTACGAGGCCTCGTGGGGCCGCTGCGCGATCGAGGGCATGCAGATCCGCGTCCCCGACGCGGCACGGCCCGCCGCGGGCGGCGACGGCCACCTGACCGTCGTCGATCAGACCGGCGGCTGGGAGTACGACCTCTATAAGGTCCGGTCCAAGCCGGCCGGTGGCGGACCGCTGGAGTTCCGCTGGGGCGGCCGCACGCGCTTGGACGGCGACGGTCTCGGCTCCGCCGGGACGGCGGCGAACTTCGGCAATCTCGCGGGCATCATCCGCGCACCCGAGCTCGCCGCCGGGCACATCGACCACGCGCTCTTCATGGTCGGCCTGTGCGACGCCGGACGTTGGGTCTATCCCGCCGGCAAGAACGGTCGCAGCTGCGCCGCGCTCGGGCTGCCGACCGCGGACGCGCCGCCGATGGGCGTTCGCCTGCAGCTCGCCATGACTCCTGAGCAGATCCAGGCGCTGCCCGTGCCCGCCTGGAAGAAGACGATCCTGCGCGCAATGGCCGAATACGGCCTCATCATGGGGGACACCGGCGGCGGGGCCTGGGCATCCAGGCGGAGTCGGGGTCGACTTACACGAGCTTCGGAACGCCCGACCGGCTCGTCGACTTCGCTGCCGCGAACGGATGGACGCCGTACAACGGCCGCTACGTCGCCAACCTGCGCGCCGACGTCGACTGGGCGCGGTACCTGCGGGTCATCGACCCGTGCGTGAGCGCGCGGACCTGTTGAACGCCACGAGCGGCGCCAGTGCCCGCTCTACCGCCTCGGCCACCGTCTCCCAGCTCGCCGCACTCGCAACCAGCGCGCGCGCGGCGGCGCCGTAGAGCGCGGCGAGCTCGCGGTCGGCCAGCAGCTCGGTCAGCGCGGCGCTGAGTGCGGCGTCGTCGCCCGGCGGGACGAGGAGCCCGGTCTCGCGGTCGCGGACGGCCAGCGGCAGGTCGCCGACGTCGCTCGCGACGACGGCGCGCGCCATTGTCTGGGCGAGGTGCACGACGCCGCTCTGGTAGCCGACGTCGTACGGGGTGCAGACGACCCGTGCGGCGGCGAACAGCGGCCGCACCTCCTCCACGGGCACGTAGCGGTCGACGAGCGTGACGCGGTCCGGCCGCTCGGCCGCCCACCGCCGCACGAGCTCGGGATCGAAGTCCGACGGGGCGGGCGTCCCGGCGATGGTCAGCCGCGCCTGCGGGCGGTCCGCGGCGACGGTGTCGAATGCGCGCATCAGCGTCGGCAGGCCCTTCACCTTGCGCCAGTCGCCGAAGAACAGCACGCGCTCCTCGTCTGACGGAGGCGGCGGGTCGGCGCCGAACAGCCGCTCGTCCCCGTGCGGGATCTCGGCCAGTCGCACCGGTGGCCACGACGCCTCGAACTCGGCGCGGCTGCGGGCGCCGTGCACGAACACGAGGTCGAGTCGCGGATACAGGAACCGGATCGGATCACGCTCCGGGTCGAGCTGCAGGTCGGCGCCGCCCCAGCGGTTGAACCGCCGCACGTTGTGACAGACGTAGGCGATCACCGGTCGTGGCCCGACCGTCAACAGGCCCGCGGCGGCCACCGTGGGCAGCACGTCGAGGTCCTCGGCGATGATCACGGCGTCGTAGCCGCGACGGCGGGCGTCGAAGTTGATGCGCCCCCAGCTGCGTAGCACGCGCGCGGCGACTCCGACGCGGCGGCGGAGGTAGCCGAGCCGCGTCGGGGGCTCCTCGGTAGACGCGACGGGCAGCTGCAGAACCGGCCGCACCACGGCACCGGCGTGATGACCGCCGAGCTCGTGCCCGCGCGGGACGAGCGCCTCCACGTCGTGCCCGAGGGCGGCAAGCCCGTCCGCGAGCTGCACCGCGTAGTGCAGCAGGCCTCCACGGCCCGAGGTCACGGCCACGGCGAGGCGCACTAGCCCGTCCGCCTCGTGACCACGCGACGCGCGAGCGTCCGTCCGGCGCGGGTGGCGAGCCACGCGTGCCCGCGCGGGCCAAGCGGGAGCGCCACGGTCTCCAAGCCGTCGTCGCGGTCGGCGAACTGCGCCTTGTACGCCTCGTCGCCGCGCAGCAGCCGGTACTCGCGCATGCCGTCGGCCATCGCTGCGCGGATCGTGTGGCAGAGCAGGAGCAGCCCGAGCGACCGGTACGGCGCATCCGGGTCGCGCCCGGACTGGTAGAAGCACTCGGCACCGGCGAACCGGAACCCGTACCACGCGGCGATCGGCGTGCCGGCGCGCTCGACGAGCCAGAGCCGCAGCCACCCGCGATCGAGCGCCACGGGAGCCCAGCGCCGGTGCAGCGCCCGTCGCGCCGGCGTGAACGCCTGCGACGTCTCCCCGAAGCGGCGCTCGTGTAGAGCGAACAGCACGGCGAGATCGTCGTCGAGACGCTGCGCATCCGTCAGGCGATAGCTCACGTCGCCACCTTCGAGCAGCCGCCGCTCGAGGCGCTGGACGCGCTGCCGGAACGTATTGCTGCGCTGCTGGAGCCAGCGCGGCCAGTCGAGGCCGGCGATCGACATGACGGGGCTCGCCTCGGTCTCGACTCGCCGCGCGCCGAGCAGCGCGCGCCAGCCGTCCGCGGCCGGGAGCACGTCACCGATGAACAGGTCGGCGTCGAGCGTCGGCAGCCAACGGCGTAGCGCCGCCGCGACGGCCTCGCGGTCGGCCGGCGCGCAGATCGGGGCAAGCTCGTCTGACGGCCCGTGGCCGGCCAGCCGCAGCACCCGCAGCGGCCCCTCGCGGCGCCGCTCGAGCGCAACCACCGCCGCGATCGTGCCGTCGGCGCGACGGCACACGACGCGCAGCGGCTCCCCGGTCGCCTCGGTGGCCTGCCAGGCCTCGATCCACTCGCGCAACAGGAACGGGTTGCCCGCGGCAGCAGCGAGCTCGTCCCACGGCTCGGCGAGCTTCGCGTCCGTGAGCTCGCAGCGCAGCGTCGGCCGGCGCGGTCGCCGCAGCACGTCCGCGAGCGCCGTCGCGATCCGCTCGACGTCCGCGGGTCGCAGCTCCTGATGCACCGGCACGGCGATCGTGCGGGCGCGCCGGGCGGCGACCTCGGGGAAGCGCGCGGCGTCGAGCGAGGGATGCGGGACCGACCACAGATCGAGGCTGCCGATGCCCGCGCGCGCAAGGCGCTCGCGCGCGGCCGCCTTGTCGGCGACATCGATCGGGAACACCCACGGCGACGCGCCGTCGGCCACGGCGGCAAACGGCGCCGGGACGTGCTCGCCGACGGCATCGAGCAGCATCCGGTAATGCGCCCGGCGGGCGGCGGGCGCTCCCGCGTCGTAGACGCGGGCGAGCAGCGGCAGCGTCACGCGCGTCGGCGCCGTCCGCGGATCGCCGAGCTCGAAGTCGGCCGCGGGGTCATACGGGCCCTCGGGACGGCGGCGGTGGAGTGGGACGCGCTGCTCGAGCCCCGCGCGGGTGCGGTCCAGCACATCGCCGAGCCCGCGGCGTGCCGTCGCGGCGGCCGGGTCCGCGAGCCGCTCACGGCAGCGCGCGGCGCCGCCGTCGGGCAGCCCGAACGCCTTGTAGAGCGAGAACAGCGCGAGATCGCCGTGCGTGCCCGCCGGGGCGCCGTCGCGTGCCGCCAGCCACGATTGGGCGCAGTCCTCGATCAGCGCGAGCTCGTGCGCGTGACAGAACTCCCGCCACGCGCCCGCGTCCTGCGGGAAGCCGAGGTAGTGGACGAGGTGCAGCGCCCGCGTGCGCGGCGTGATCGCGGCCTCGAGCTCCGCGGCGTCCGGGGTGACGCCGTCGCCGCCGCCGTAGAACACGGTGTCCAGGCCGCAGCGGCGCATGGCCTCGATCTCCGAGCCATGGTGGTAGGCCGGAACGAGCACCTCGCCGTCGCCGAGACCGAGTGCGTGCAGCCCGTGCCAGAGCCCGTGGCGGGCGAGCGCATAGACCCGGCAGTCCGGGTCGTCGAGCGGGAACGGCAGCCGCTCCGCGCGCGGCCGGAGCCATGCGTCAGCCGGCAGCGGCGGCCACGGATCCAGCCGGCGAACAGTCATCGCCGCAGCGCCGCCTGCAGCCGTCGCACGACCGGTCGCGCGTACGCCCAAACAAGCCAGCCGACTCGCCCGGCGGGCGTCGCGGTGAACGCTGTCAACCGCATCGCGGGATGCGCGTCGTCGGTCCACTCGCGCTTCCAGTCGACCTGATCGCCGAGGAACTCGTAGCGGCGCAGGCCTTCGTCGAACGCGCGCTCCAGCATCGCGCGGCGCAGGAGGACGCCCGGGGCTGCGGACCTTTCCTCGGCGAGGTAACCGGTCTTGAGCAGGTAGTGCACGCCGCCGGCCTCGATCGCGAAGTCGAATGCGAGTGCGCGGCCGTCGAGCCGCAGGAACGCCAGCCGCAGCCAGCCGCGGCCGGCCGCCCAGCCACCGACCTCGCGATAGAAGCGCTCGGTCGCAGGCTCGTGGAGGATCGCCGTTCCGGTTCCCTCGGCGCCCTTCCAGCCGCTCGCCTCGACCGCGAACCCCTCGTCGAGCAGGTCATCGAGATCGTCGGGTCCGGTGTGCACCGTGACCTCGACACGCCCTCGGTCCTCGAGCCGCCGCGACAACCGCCGCAGGTTCGCGCGCCGCTTGCCGGTCAGGCGCTGCTCGTAGGCGTTCACGCCGCCGTCGAGGACGACATACGGGCACCGCTCGAGCACGTATGTGCGCGACCGGCAGCGCGCCGTGACCGCCGCCGCGCGCAGCGCCGCCATCGTGGCCGTGTCGTCGACGACGAAGGACAGCTCGAGCTGCGGCCGCGCACGCGCCACGAGGGCGTTGGCGAGGGCGGTCAAGGCCTCGGGCGAGTCGGCGAGCGGGGTGTAGAACGGCGTGTGCCAGCTCGTGGGCGAGGCGAGGCGCAAGCGCTGCCGTTCCAGCGGCGCCAGGGCGGCCAGAGCGCCGTCGCGCCGGATCGTGAGCACGGCGAGCGCACCGGCGCCGAACGCGCGGTGATGCGCCGCGAACCAACCGGGACGCGCGAACGGGTCGGCACCGACGCGGTCGGCGAGGGCGTCCCACTCCTCGGCGATCGCGTCCCATGCGGCCGACGGTTGGAGGTCGGTGACAAGCTCGGCGGAGAGGCGCATCGGTGGGGCCACGCCGGTCGGCGCTGGGACGGGCGCCGGCGACGCTCAAGGGTACTCTCGAACGCGATGGGCGACCGGCTCGTGCTCTGCTACCACGCGGTCAGCGCGACCTGGCCCGCAGACCTCTCGGTGACACCCGAGAACTTCGAGCGGCAGCTGGAGATCCTGCTCGACCGCGGCTACCGGCCGATCACGTTCACCGAGGCCGTTGCGGCGTCCGACGAGCGCAAGCTCGTCGCGATCACGTTCGACGACGGGTTCGCCTCGGTGCACTCGCTCGCCTGGCCGATCCTGCGCCGGCTCGGCGTACCGGCGACGCTGTTCGTCCCGACCGCGCTGATCGGCACCGGCCCGCTCGCGTGGCCCGGCATCGACCACTGGCAGGCGACCGAGCACAGCCGCGAGCTGGCGGGCATGACGTGGGACCAGGTCGGCGAGCTTCGCGACGACGGCTGGGAGATCGGCTCGCACACGCGCACCCATCCGCACCTGACGACGCTCGGCGACGGCGCGCTGACCGAGGAGCTCGAGCGGTCAAGGGCCGAGCTCGCGGAGTGCCTCGGTGAGGACTGCCGCTCGATCGCCTATCCGTACGGCGACGTCGACGCGCGCGTGGTGGAAGCCGCGCGACGCGCCGGCTACACGACCGGCGCAGGGCTGCCGCAGCGCATGCCACGCCACGCAGCACCGATGGACTGGCCGCGGACCGGCATCTACTACTCCGCCGGCGAGGCCGCGTTCAGGCGGCGTATCTCGCCGGCCGTGCGGCGCCTCGCCGCGTCGCCCGCCTGGCCGCTCGTCGAGACGGTTCTGCCGCCGGTCCGGCGTCTCCAGGGGCGTCTGATGCGCCGCCCGCACGCTCAGCCCACGTCGCCCGCACTGCGGCTCTTCGCCGATCGGCCCCAGATCGCGCGCCGCCGCGCGGTCGTGCTCGTGGCCGGGAGCGCCGCGCGTGTCGGCGCCCTGCGCGCCTACACGCTGTGGCCCTCAGCGTCGGCCCCGGCCGTCATCGTGGAGGCGGGGCACGGCGAGGCAGCGGGCTGGCTGCGAGAGGTGTTCGAGCCCGGCGGCCGCGCGATCGCGGTGCTCGATCCGGCGTCGTGGAACGTCGCCCGCGCTCGCGCTCTGATGCTGCGCGGCGACGGCGGCCGGGCGCTCACGGCGGCCGAGCGGGCGCTCGGACGGCCGCTGGATCGCCCCCGGCTGGCTGCCTTCTCGCCCACGGGCGCGGTCCTCACCAAGACCACCTGCTTCGTCTTCGAGGGCGACCAGGCGGAGCCCTCGGTCGTGGTCAAGGCGATGCCGGACCCGGCGCAGTCCCACCGCCTGAGCGCCGAGACCGAAGCGGTGGAGGAGCTGCGGCGGCGGCTGGCCGGCGCTCCGGACGTCGTCGCGGCGCTTCCACTCGCGCCGCTGCTGGCCGGCCTCGTCGACGGCGACTACGTCGTCGTCCAGCCGCTCGACCCGCTGGCGCGCGGGACCGGCCGGGCCGACGAGGCGGCCGCACACCGTTGGCTCGCCGGCTTCCATGCGGCCTCCGCCTCCGGGACGACCGCGTGGTCGCCGGACGACGAGCGCGCCGCGGTCGCGGCCGTCGCGCGCGGCTGGGGCTACGGCAAGCCGAGCGCGGCGGCGGCCGTCGCGGCACGCGTCGTGACGCTCACGCGCCCGCTGCTCGGCCGCGGGCTGCCCGCCTGCGCCGTCCACGGCGACTTCTGGCGCGGCAACCTCGCGACCGTCGACGGGCGTCTGCGCGTGTACGACTGGGAGTGGACGCAGCGCTCGGGCCGGCCGCTGTTCGATCTCTGGAGCTACCAGCTGGCTGAGCTCCGCGAGCTGGCCGAGCGCGGCGCCTCCGACGCCGAGCTCGCCGCCGCCGCCGGGGCGAGCGTGGAGCCGGTCGAGACCGAGCTGCGGCGCCGCGGCCTCGACGAGCGGTTCGGGCTCGCAACGCTGGCGCCCGCGCTGGCCGAGCTGAGCTTCCGGATCCGCGCGGCGACCGGCCGTCCCGGCGGCGGCGAGCGCGGCGCCGCGCGCATCATGGATGCGGTCGCGCAGCTTCTCGGCGCCCGCTGAACCCGTCAGGGAACGCCGTCCGCGCCAGCCGGCGGATCGCGTCGGGGGCGACCAGCCACAGCGTCGCCGCGTACACCAGGGCCATCGCCGGCGCGCCGGCGAGCAGCGTCGCGAGCGAGCCGTCGACCATTGCCAGCACGACCAGCCCCGGTGCGGCCATCGCCGCACCGGCGACGAGCGGCGGCCATGTGACGGCGCCGATGCGCCCTGCGCCGGTGCCCAGCAACCGCGACGCCAGGCCGAGCCCGATCAGCGAGAACAGCGCGGCGACCGCTGCCTGGCACGCCGCGACGACGACGATGCCCTGGCTTACGAAGACGACGATGGAGCCGACCGCGAGGATCGCGCGCGGAACGCCGAGCTTGACCAGGACGTCGACACGGTTCGATGCCTTATACGCCGTCCCGGCCGGGATGCCGACCGCCACAGCGAGCGAGAAGAGCACCAGCACCTGCATGACGTCGACCGATGCGCTCCAGCGATCGCCGAACAGCGTCAGCACGAGCGGCTCGGCGAGCACCGCGAGCGCCACTGCCACCGGCACGGCGACCATCAGCGTGTACCGCAGAGACGTCAGGAACGCGTCGCCCATCGCACGACGGTCCAGCCCGGCGAACGAGGGGAACAGGACGAGCCCGGCGACCACCGACAGATTCATGATCAGCAGCTCCGGCAGCCGGAAACCGAGCGTGTACAGGCCGAGGTCGGCCGCGCCGAGCACCCGCCCGATCAGGACGTAGTCGATGTTCGCGATCAGCGCCGAGAGGATGTCCAGGACCGTGATCGCGCCGCCGAATCGCAGCAGGCCCGGGAGCGCCGCGCGCTCGATCCGCGGGCGCGGCCGGAACGGCACGAGCAACCACAGGGCGATCGTCATCGCCGCCGTTCCGGCCAGGTAGCCCGCCACCAGGCTCCATGCGCCGGCCCCGGCGAAGGCGAGCGCCACGCCGGTCGTGCCGCGTACCACGACGTCCGCCATCTCGGCGACGGTCCGGGTCCGGAAGTCGATCGCACGCTGAGCGAGTGCGAAGTGGGTGATGCCGAGCGCGCGCAGGGGGAAATTGAGCGCG
>Ga0111538_10008103_pt1 | contig 14105 bp, 10 predicted proteins | sample SoiMethybrSBSTD1_FD_79669 | JGI IMG/M metagenome (GOLD analysis project Ga0111538, IMG submission 79669) | Bulk soil microbial communities from a Populus tree surrounding site in Tennessee, USA - Soil MetaG P. TD hybrid SBSTD1 (version 2)... | ecosystem: Environmental > Terrestrial > Soil >... | reverse complement strand
GCGCGGCGGAACGCGCGCTCGAGAGGCGGGCTTCGATCAGCGTGCCGGAGGGCAGCCCGGGGCAGCGCAAGCGCCGGCAGATCGAGCTTTCGCCAATCGTGCGCGGTGCGCTCGCGCGGGCAGCCGATGGCCAGGTGAGCGGGCGCCGGCCTTCGGCCGGACTGCCCGACGGCCAGGCGCCGATCGTGAGCTGGCGCGACGAGCCCGCGATACTGTCCCTGCTCGAGCGCGAAGACGCCGAGCGCGTGACGCAGATCGGCACCGTCACGCCGGACCACGTGATCCGGATCAAGCCGATCCCGTGCTGGCTCGGGCGGCTCGAGCCCGAAAACGCGCGCCGCGACGTGGAGCAGGCGCTCGCGCGCTACGCCGGCTGGTACGAGGACTACTTCGCGCGCTGCTCGGCGCAGCGCGAGCCCACACTGACGCGGCTCGACCGGCTGCCGAGGGTGCTGCTCGTGCCCGGGCTCGGGGCGCTGTGCGTCGCCAAGACCCTGGCCGAGGCGACGATCGCGGGTGACGTCTACGCGCACACGGCGCAAGTGATCTCGGACGCGCTCGCGATCGGCGAGTACCGCCCGGTGAGCGAGCTCGATCTTTTCGATGTCGAGTATTGGAGCCTCGAACAGAACAAGCTCAAGCTCGCGAAGGGCGCGAGCGGCGCGCTGAGCCGCCGTATCGCCCTCGTCACCGGCGCCGCCAGCGGCATCGGCCGTGCCACGGCCGCGGAGCTGCTCGCGCTCGGAGCGCACGTGATGCTCGCGGATCGCAACGGCCCGGACCTCGAAACGGCGCGTGCCGAGCTCGCTGCCCGCCACGGCGCCTCTGTCGCCGCGTGCAGCGCCGACGTCACCAGCGACGGCGATGTGGCGCGCCTGTTCGACGCGCTGGTCGGCGCGTTCGGCGGCCTCGACCTGGTGGTGTCCAACGCCGGAAGCGCGCCGCAAGGGCTCTTGCACGATGCCGCGGGCGAAGCCGGCTTTCGGGAGTCGCTAGAGATCAACCTCTTGTCGCATCAGCGCGTCGCCCGGCGCGCGACCGAGCTCATGCTCGCGCAGGGGACCGGCGGCTGCCTCTTGTTCAACGCCTCGAAGAGCGCATTCAACCCGGGTCCACAATTCGGACCCTACGCGATCGCCAAGGCAGGCCTCGTGGCGTTGATGCGCCAGTACGCGATCGACCTCGGTCCCCACGGCATCCGCGCCAACGCCGTCAACGCCGACCGGATCCGGACCGAGCTCTTCGGCGGCGGCGTGCTCGAGGCGCGAGCGCGCGCCCGCGGCATCTCGCCCGACGAGTATTTCAGGCAGAACCTGCTCGCCCGCGAGACCACCGCCCTGGACGTCGCCAGCGCTTTTGCCTGGTTGGCCGGCGCCGAAGGCACGACCGGCTGCGTGATAACGGTCGACGGCGGCAACGCCGCGGCATTCCCCCGTTAGACCCGGGTCTCTCGGGGAAGAGCTGCTAAGCTCCGCCGGCGAGATGGGCACGCGCTCACTGGGACGACCGGCGCTGATCGCCGCCGCGCTTTCACTTGGCACGGTGGCCTGCAGCGGGGGCAGCGACTCCTCGCCGGCGGACGGCGGCAGCGGTGGAACGGTCCTCGGCAGCGGCGGAACCAGCGGCAGCGGCGGAACGGCCGGCAGCAGTGGCACTGCCGGAACGGGGGGCTCCGGTGGCGCCGGAGCACGCAATGCTTGCCCCGATGGTCCGGGCACGCCGGGCGCTGAACACCCGGAGCAAGTAGCGGGCGTCCGAGCGCGGCTGCTCGATCAAGCGGGCGAGCCCGCGGTCGAATCGCCGCAGGTGTGCGGCATCGACGTGTGCGTGTTCATCGAAGACGCCGACATCGGCGGCAACGTCTCGAAGACGCTCAATCGCTCGCTCGATCGACCGGCCTTCAAGAACGGGCTCGGCCTGCACTACGCCAAATTCGCGTATCGTCTGCCCGACACGGGCACCGACCACGATCTCGGCACTTTTCACAGCGTGCGGCTTCCCGATCGCGGCGAGCCGATGCTCCCCGGCGCGCCGGCGCATTCGGGTCCGGCCACGCTGGCGCTCACACCCGACGCCGAGTACGAGCTCGATCTTCTGGTCTTCACCACGCCCGACGAAAAGACCTTCCGCGCCGCGGCGGTGCCCGCGGGCTTCGAACAGCCCGCCATCGATCCGGCCTTGAAGCTCGAGCTCGTGATCGCGACCAGCCCGGTCGACGCGGTGATCTGCCCGCCGGCGCAGCTCAGCGTCGAGAACTCGGCGGGCTGGGCCGCCGGCACGGCGGTCGAATTCTTCGTGCACGGCGTGAGTATCGAGGAACAGTGGGCGCCGTACGGCGGCTGGGCCAAGGTCAGCGACGGCGCCGTCAGCGCCGACGGCACCGTGATCGTCACCGCCGAGCGCGGCGGCATTCCCGTCCTGGGCGTGATCGGGATCCGAAGGGCGCCGTGACGATGCGCGTCACGCTCGCTGGGTGCGCCGCCATCGCGCTCGCTGGCTGCGGCAGCAATACTCCCGAGATTCCCGACGAGCTAAAGCACGGCGGTAACGCCTACGGGGTCGAAGAGGGCGACACGGTGCAGAACTTCTGCTTCGTCGGCTTCCGCGACGCGGCGCGAGCGAGCGCCGATCCGAGCACGTTCGACACCGTCTGCTTTTACGACTACCACGATCCCAACGCGACCAAAGGTTACGCGCTCCTGCTCGTGAACACGGCGGCCGTCTGGTGTCAGGCCTGCAAGGTCGAGCACGGCAGCTTGCCCGACCGCTACGCGGCGCTCGCGCCGCGCGGCCTCGCGCTGATCAGCGCGCTGTTCGAAGACAGCAGCAGCGATCCGGCGCAACCCAAGGACCTCGACGCCTGGATCCAGGCCTTCGGCGTGAATTTTCCGATGGTGCTCGATCCCGAATACCAGATGGGCGTCTACGCCTCGCGCGAGACCGCGCCGCTCAATTTGCTGATCGACGCGCGCTCGATGGTGATCTTGAAGCGCGAGGTCGGCGATCATCCAGCCGTGCTCTGGCCTTTCGTCGAAGCAAAGCTCGCCGAGCGCGGGCGCTGAACCTGCTCGCCACGATTTCGAATGACGCGGTCTCGGTTGGTCGCCCTTGCGCTGTCGAGCGTGTGCGCGCTCGCGGCCGGCTCCGCGCTCGGCTTCGACGCCGGCAAGCTCGGCAAGGAGAGCGTGCAGGTCGACGTGACCAACGCGTCGACGGTGATGCAGAACTTCGACAACCGCGACACCAAGCCGCACCAGGTGACGAGCGTCGCCAACGACGACTGGGGGGTCTGGTACAACCGTTTCAACCTGCAGGCGAACAGCGGAGTCTGGAACGCGGGGGTGCGCGTCGACAGCGCCTGGTTTTACACCTCGCCCGACCCGACCGAGCTCGCGCTCGAGCTCACCGAGCTCCGCGGCCCTTTGCCGGACGCGGCGGGCTATTTCCGGTTGCGGCTGACCGAGGCGGGCACCGAGCTTTCCAACCGCTACATCAACTGGATCTATCCCGCGAAATACTACGTCGGCTACAGCTCTCCCGACGTCGAAGCCACGGTCGGAGATTTTTACGCTCAGCTCGGGCGCGGCCTCGTGCTCAGCGTGCGCAAGCTCGACGAGCTCGCCAGCGACACCACGGTGCGCGGCCTGCGCGTGACCGCGCGCGCACGGGTGGCCGGCGCGCGGCTGCGCCTGACCGCCCTCGGCGGCGGAATGAATCCACTGCGCATCGACGAAGCCAGCGGCCGCTACCTGGGCGTCGATGCCAGCGTGACGCCGGGCTGGCTCGCGATCACCGAAGCCGGCATGCCGCGCGCGGTGAGCACCGACTTCGTCGCCGAGACTCCGAACTGTGCGAGCTTCGGCACCTGCACGTACGCGCCGGATCGCCTCGCCGCCGCGCAGCTCGAGCTCGGAACCGATGCCGTGACGCTCGCGACCCAGGGTTCGTTCTTGATCCGCCAAGAGCCGCTGAGCGCGGACGTCGTGCGCAGCTCCGAGCAGATCCTGACCGCCAGCCAGTCGGCGGAGCTGCCGGACCTCGGCGGCCACGGCGCGGCCTACCTGGAAGCCGCGATCCAGAATCTGGATCGGCTCGATCCCGGCTACGCCATCTACGGCAGCTTGACGTTGATCGAGCTCCCGCTGACGGTGCTGGCCGAAGCCAAACACTACCGGCGCTTCTTCCCGCTCAGCGCCAACGTCAAGCTGTCGCGCGCTCGCGAATTCAATCTGGTGCAGTACAGCGCTCCGCCGACCGCCGAGGCCTTCTGGGTCGACACCTTGTACGAAAGCTTCGACACCTGCACGACCGGCGGCCGCGTCAAGGCCGACCTCCAGCTCGGCCGGGACGAGAGCGTGTTCGTCTGGGTCAATCGCTCGTACAGCTGGGCCGAGTCGGTGGCGAACGAGGACTGCGACACCAAAGGCCGCAATTTGAACCGGGTCTGGGACGTCGCGAGCGGGCTCGACATCAGCTCGCAACGACGGCAGAGCCGCATGAGCGCGACGATCGGCGCCCGCTTCGATCAGACCGACTCCGAGCTCGACCCCGCGGGCGACCGCTGCGATCCCGGCGAGCCCGATTGCACCAACGTGTTCTACGCCGAGGAATACCTGCGCTACGACCTGATCCGCTGGCTGGGCGGGCCGTTCGCGCTGCAGTTCCAGGGCTGGCACCGGCGCAGGCGGCAGACCATCGGCGGTCCCGGCGATCGCTGGTTCGAGGGCTTCAACACCACCGGCTTCACGATCGCCCCCCACCTGTCGCTGGCGTTCGGCATCGAGTACGACACGCGCCCCGCGCTGCCGAGCACGTACTTCAACGGCCTATTCGGCTACAAGTTCACGCCCGACACCAGCGTCTCGCTGTTCGTGGGCCAGCGCCGCGGCGCGCTGCGCTGCGTGGGCGGCGTGTGCCGGGTGTTCCCGCCGTTCGAAGGCGCGCGCCTGGATTTCACTGCGAGATTTTAGCTCCCAGCGCCGACGCGGTCGCCGACGCTTACGTGGCCGTAACGCTGACGCTGATGCAAACCTTACGTGCCGTCGAGCGCGACGTGATCCTCATAGCAACGCGCATTGATTGGAATGGGAAGGACATCATCCCGCCCATCCCGATCTTCACCGACGCGAGCCCCGGGCACGCCACCCCGCCCTACCGCGCCGGCCTCCCAGCACTCCCGGTTTCCCCAAATCACGAAGCCACTCGCTCATCGTCTTTCGCGTTGCGCGAAAGCGGAACCACCCCCCTCTTTTCGCCAATTGATGCTCTGGCAACCGTTGCGAGGACATCGTTTGGTTCAGCTCTGCGCTTGCGATTTGGGGTGGCGAACCAACACCGCGCTCGGACTGGCGGTGCCAGACCCGTCGTGAGGCCTTTGGCCACGCTGCCGTGAGTGGAATCGATGCTCTTGCAACGGTTGCCTGGCCACCAATAGGCGGAAAGGGAGGAGTCCTCTCGGTTTATGAAAGGTTCGCTCGGACCGCGGCCTGGCCCGGTCGAAATTTAGCTTCAGTGTCGCGCGGGTGCCGCGTCGGGCCGTTGCCGTCGTCGGCGTGAGGCGCGAAGTGAGGAGCGCGGTGGCGTCGTATGCCTCACGGTGACGTCCCGCCGACGCGGGATTCCGGGAAGGGCTCACCACCCCAAAAATCGGGCTCGGGATCGGGCTCGGGCACGGGCTCGCGACGGACCTACTTCTTCAGTGCTTCGACGATGTCGCGCTCGACGGCGGACTGATCGCCGGTCGTGTAGCCCTCTTTTTTCGCCAGGATCCCGCCGTCGCGGCCGATCAGCACGCTGTAGGGCGCGCTCGTCTTCGGGTTGTAGAGCGCGACCACGCGCGTCTCGTGATCGAGCAGAATCGGGAACGACACCCCGAGCTTCGCGACCTCGCTTTTGACCTGCGCGATCGAGTCGGGCCCGTCGATCGAGACGCCGAGCACCAGAAAACCACGCGCTTTGTGCTTCTTGTAGAGCTCGTCGAGGTGCGGCATCGAGGCCAGGCACGGGTCGCAGAACGTCGCCCAGAAGTCGATCAGCACCACCTCTTTTCCTAGGTGATCGCTGAGGCGCAGGCTCTTGCCATCGAGCGTGGGGAGCTCGAAGTCCGGCGGCCGCGCAGCGCTACCGCCGCTCGGCGCGAGCGCGGAATCGGTTCCGCCCGCTGCGCCGCTGCCGGCACACCCGGTGCAGCACGCGAGGAGCAGCGCGAAAGCGGCCGCGAGCTTCACAGCTCGGCGAGGTAACGGTCGATCGTTTCCCAATGGCTGGTCGGATTGTAGCCGAGCATCACGGAGACGATGCGCATCGTGCGCGCGTCGATCAAAAGATTGAGCGGCGTGGCATCGGCGCTGAAGAAGCTGCCGAGCTTGAGCGACGGATCGAGCACCATCGGGAAATCGACCTCGTAGTTGTTGGCCCAGTTCGCCAGGTCGAGCGGCTTGGCCGGATTGCCGCTCGCGTCCTCGAACAGCGACCAAACGAACTCGACGCCGCGCTGCTTGTACTGCGCATAGATGTTGCGCGTGCTGATGTCGTTGGCCTCGCTCCGGCACACGCCGCACCAGACGGCGGAGCCGTTCAGAACGATCAGCTTGATCCCGCGCTGGCCTTCCGGATCGTAAAAGTCGGACAAGCTCACGCGCTCGAAGGCGCTTTCCTCGTAGTTGGCGGCTCCCGGCGACTTCCAGCCGAGAAACTGGAAGTTTTCAACGACCGATCCCGGCGTGGTCCCGTACGGCGCCGTGGGGTAGCGCACGATCGCGACCCCCGGGGCGGACCCATTGCTACCGCTGCTGCTGCTGCCGCCGCTGCGATCGAAATCGCGGGCCGACTCGCTGTCCGAGCCGCACCCGGAGATCGGCAGCGCTAGCAACCCCAAGAGAAACCCCGTCGATCGATCGAGCCTTCGCATCCGTGCTCCTCGGCGACTTGTGCTACACCGCTCGAGGCGGAGCTTAACATCCTCAGGGCTTTTTGGCACGAGCTTGGCAAGAGTGGGCGAAAATCCGGCGCGAGTGATGGGTAGGCTCGGTTTCGTTTTGTTTCAGCGCCTGCTCTGGGTCGCGCTATTGACCGGGCTCGCGCTCGGCGCCTGCGCGAGCGACGACGAATGCAACGACGAGCTCGTCGACGGCGTCTGCCAGAAGCGCTGCGACGACACGCTCTGCACCAACGGCGCCCATTGCGTGAACAACGCGTGCAGCGCGCCGTGCACGACGCAAACCGACTGCGCGGCGCGCCGCTACTGCGTGGGTGTGCAGCTCGACGAAAAGACCGCCGGCAAGTTCTGCGTCTGCCTGGGCGCGGTGGTCGACGGCGAGTGCCGGCAAAAAGAGTGTGACGAAGCGGCGTGCCCGAAGGATTGGCGCTGCCTCGAGAACGCGTGCAGCGCGCCGTGCAAGTCGCACGCCGACTGCCCGCTCGGCACGAGCTGCCTGCTCGCCGCTTTTACCGACGCCGACGGCGGCGTTACCCAGGGCACCTACTGCGCGCCGTCCGGTTCCGGTCAGGACACGCCGTGCACCGGCGACAGCGAGTGCGATCAGGCGCGCGGCTGGCGCTGCGTCACGGGCCGCTGCCGCGTTGCTTGCGCCACGCACCGCGACTGCGGAGCGGTCGGCAGCTGCACCGGCGCGGGTCAAGACGGCGCCGGCAATCCGCTCCGCTGGTGCGAGCCCGACGACAAACCGCGCGGCAAGGGCCAGTACGGGACGCCTTGTCCGTCCGGAAACGAATGCGACGAGCCGGGCGGGTTCGCGTGCTACGGCACCGGCGCCGGCGACCTCGACGCGTACTGCACACGAGGCGGGTGCGCGAGCGACGCCGATTGTCCGCTCGGCCTCGAGTGCGACCTCACGCGCAGCGGGCGCCCCCCCTGCCAAGACGCCTGCGGTCTCGCGGGCGTGCCGGGCAACCAGCGCTGCGTGCCCGCCGACCAGATCGGCCCGGGCCGCGAGTTTAGCTGCGGCCCGCTGTCTCTGGTGCGAAACCTGTGCGTCGTGCGCGAGTTCTGCAGCGAGTGTGAAACAGCGGCCGACTGCATGGGTAAGCCAAATCAAGTCTGCGCCCGCGACATCGGCGGCAAGAAGATCTGCACCGTGCTCTGCGACCCCGATATCAATTCGTGCCCGTGGGGCAACGCGGGCGTTTGCGACGTCTGGGACAGCGAGCTCGGGGTTCCCACCTGCGCCCATCGTTTCGGGAGTTGCAGGGGCACCGGCAAGAGCTGCGAGCCCTGCATCGACGAGAGCGACTGCGGGAGCAACGGCCTGTGCATTTCGTCGAACTTCACCCACGAGCGGTACTGCATCGATCTGGGTGCGGGCTGCGACGCCTGCACCGACGATTCGACCTGCACCGGCAACGGCTGCCCCCTGACGCCGGGCGGGCTCGCGATGACCTGCTACGGCGGCATCGACTCGCGGGAGCCGCTCTACCGTAAGTGCGTGGGCGCCAACGTGAACGAGAATCCCCTGGTCTCACCCCAAGGCGGCTGCTGGCCGGCCCAGTAATATTCGAGGTTTGACAAGGACTGCGCTCGGCCGTACTAGGCGCGCATGGCGAGCGCCAAGGACCAGCTGCTCGAGCGCTTGCACGCGCTCCGCGAACGCGCCAGCGGCCGCACGCTGGCCGAGCTGGGAATCGTGCGCGAGGTCGACGTCGACGCGGCGGGAGCGGCGCGAATCCGCCTCGGCGTGAACAACCCCGCGCGACCCCGCCAGGAGCTGGAAGCGGACGTCAACGCCGCCGCCCGCGGCGTCGAAGGAGTGAGCTCCGTCAACGTGAGCTGGGAAATCGACACCTCCGGGCGCGAGATCGGCCCCGACGATCCGGTCCCCGAGGTCAAGAACGTGATCCTGGTGATGAGCGGCAAGGGCGGCGTCGGCAAGAGTACGGTGGCCACGAACCTGGCCCTGGCGCTTTCGCGCATGGGAGCTCGCGTCGGGCTGCTGGACGCCGATATCTACGGACCCAGCATCCCCACCCTGCTCGGCATCACGGGCCAGCCGCTCAGCGACGGCAAGCGGATCATGCCGCTCCAGCGCTTCGGCATAAAGCTGATGAGCATCGGCTTCTTGCTCGAGGACGCAAAGACGGCGGTGGTCTGGCGCGGACCGATGTTGCACGGCGCGTTGATGCAGTTTCTGAAGGACGTCGACTGGGGCAAGCTCGACTACCTGCTGCTCGATCTTCCCCCGGGCACCGGGGACGTGGCGCTCACGCTCTCGCAGCGCGTGCGCACCAACGGCGCGGTGATCGTCACGACGCCTCAGGAGGTCGCACTCCAGGACGTGTACAAGTCCGTTTCGATGGCCCAGAAGGTCGGAATCCCGATCATCGGGGTCGTCGAAAACGAGAGCCACTTCGTGTGCGGAAAGTGCGGAGAGCACCACGAGCTTTTCGGCAAGGGCGGCGGCGAGCGGGTTGCCGCCCTGGCGGAAGCCCCCCTGCTCGGACAGATTCCGCTGCACCCGGCCGTGCGGGAGTGGGGGGACGCTGGGACCCCCGTCGTGCAAGCCGCCCCGGGCTCGCCCATTGCCAACAGCTTCGTCGCGGTCGCGGAGCGCGTGGTCGAACGGCTGCTCGAAATGAACGAAGCGGCGGGCGGATCCCTGGTCATCGACCGGAGTGGAGGGGTCAACCGGCGCCTCCCGCTGGCGCGCTGAGGAAGCCCCTAGACGGCCCAAAAGATGCTCGAACTCCACTCTGTTGACACACTGGCGTGCGATGGGACCGAGCCCGCCCCGCCGGTTGGCACGCGCTCTAGTCCGCGATATAGGCGAAGCGTCGAGAGGGCACACCCCTGATGTCCCCGGACTCCGTGACTGAGAACCAAGCGCCCACGCCGGCGTCGAACGAATCCGCGCCCGCACCGGCGCAGGTACAAGCGCCTATTTCTGCTGCAGAGCCCGCCCCTGCCGAGCCCGAGCAGGCTGCCGGATCGAGCGCGGAGCCGAGCGAAGCCCCCGCGGAAGCACCGCCCGCGGAAACCGCACCGACGGAAGCCGCATCAGCTGAAGCTGCATCAGCTGATGCTGCACCAGCGGAGGAGACAGCCGAAGCCGCGGGAGACGAAGCCGAGGACGAAGCTGGCCCCACCAGCGAGAGCGCGCCGCCGGGCGCCGAGGGCAAGGCGAAGAAGAAGCGCCGTCGCCGCAAGAAGAAGAAGGGCGGCGGCGAAACCTCCGCAGCGAAGGAAGACAGGCCCCGCCCGCGCCCGATGGAGCGGCCGCCGTTCCAGGTCGGGGAAGAGGTGTTCGGCAAGGTCACCGCCGTACTCGACACGGCGATCATGGTCGACCTGTCGGGCAAAGCGCTGGCGATTTTCGATCGCCTGGAGATGGAGGCCGACGATCTCGTTCCTTCGCCGGCGGACCGTTTCGTCGCGCGCATCCACAACGATGGCGGCCGCGGCGGCCTCGTGGTCTTGACCCGCAAGCCGCTGCGCGAAGAAGAGATCAAACCGAAGGTCGAGCAGGCCTCCAAGGACGGCACGCTGATCCAGGGCCTGATCACCGGTGTGATCAAAGGCGGCGTCGAGGTCGACATCCTCGGTCTGCGTGCGTTCGCGCCGGCGAGCGGGATGGACCTTCATCCCGCCCAGGCAAACTTCGCGATCCTGGTCGGACAGCGGATGGATTTCAAAGTCGTGCAGTACGCTCAGCACGGCCGCGACGTGGTCGTCACGCGCCGGCCGATGCTCGAGGCCGAGGCGCACGAACGCCGCAAACACGCGCTCGGCCTGCTGCAGGAAGGCCAGGTAATGCGCGGCGTCGTGCGCACGGTCGTCGAATGGGGCGCCTTCGTCGCCCTCCCCGACGCCGAGAACCTCGAGGGCCTGGTTCACATCTCGGAGGCCAGCCACGAGCCGCGCGCGAAGCTCGCGGAGCTATTCAAGCCGGGCGACGAGTTCGAGGTCAAGATCACCCGCATCGACGAGAAGGGAAAGATCTGGCTGAGCCGCAAGGCGCTGATCAGCGATCCCTGGGCCGAGGCGCGCGAGAAGTACGCGCCCGGCAGCCGTCACACGGGCAAGGTCACGCGACTCGAGAAGTTCGGCGCCTTCGTCGAGCTCGAGCCGGGCATCGACGGCCTGTGCCACGTCGCCGATCTGTCGCTCACTCGCATCGAGCACCCGAAGGACCTGCTGCAAGAGGGGCAGGATTTCGAGGTCGTGATTCACCAGTTCGATCCGCGCAGCAAGCGCATCACGGTGCATCCGGCGCCGCCGCCCGAGCGCGCCAACGAACCGCGGCAGAAGGTCGCACGCAACGCCAACGTGAAGGTGGAAGTGGTGAAGGCGGAGAGCGCCGGCGTCGTGGTGCGGCTGCTAGGCGTCACCGGTCGCTCGGCGCGCGGCTTCATTCCCGCGGGCCAGACCGGCACTCAACGCGGCACCGACTTGCGCAAACACTTCAAGCCGGGCAGCGCACTCGACGTGAAAGTCATCGACGTCGATCCGCGCAGCGGCGAGCCCAAGCTCAGCGTGCGCGGCTTCAAGGAAGACGAAGAGCGACGCGCGCACAAAGAGTATCGGCAGAAGCTCAAGGCCGAGGGCGGTTTCGGTACACTCGGCGATCTGCTGCGGAACAAGCTCGGCGTCAGCGCGGACAACGAGTCGGGCAGGTAGTCTAGAGCTCGGCGGCCGAGGCCGCGGCGTCGCGCGGCGCCGGGTTCCTGCGATCGGAGGCGATGCGCCCGTCGCGCACCGAAACCACGCGCGTCGCGCACTCGGCGATGTCGGCTTCGTGCGTGACGAGCACGATCGTAAGCCCGCTATCTTTCACCAGCGCCTGGAGCAGCGCCAGAACCTCGAAGCTCGTCTTGGTGTCGAGATTCCCGGTCGGCTCGTCGGCGAGCAAGAGCGGCGGGCTCGTCACCAGCGCGCGCGCGATCGCCACCCTCTGCTGCTGGCCGCCCGAAGGCTGCGCGGGCGTGTGCAGCGCGCGATCGGCGAGGCCCACCTGGTCCAGAGCGCGCGCCGCGAGCCGGCGCCGCTCGCGCGCGCCGACGCCGCGGTACACCAGCGGCAGCTCCACATTCTTGAGCGCGGTGGTGCGCGGCAGCAGATTGAAACCCTGGAACACGAAGCCGATCATCCGGTTTCGCACGATCGCGCGCGCGTCCGCCGAGCGCTCGCCGACGTCCACGCCGCTCAGCCAGTAGCGACCGCGCGTCGGGCGATCCAGACAGCCGAGGATGTTCATCAGCGTGCTCTTGCCGGATCCGCTCGCTCCGACGATCGCCACGAACTCGGCGCTGCCCACGCTGAGCTCCACGTCGACCAGGGCGTGGACGACTTCCGGACCGGACAGGTAGTCCTTTGCCACACCCTGAAGGCGAATCAGCGCCGGCAGCTCTGCTGAAACGCCGCTGTCGCTCATCGCGAGGCTCGCCGTTGCCGGTGCGGGGCGGCATCCGCGTCCTCGTACTGTTCGGCCTCGGCTTCGGCTTCGATCACGTCCGCGCCTTCGACCCGAAACCTCTGCTCGGCTTCGGTTTCGTGACCCAAGAGCCGGCTGCGGGCGCGCCCGAGAGCCCGATTCGCGACGTGACCGCCGTGCTGGACGGCGCGCGCCGCGTCGCGCAGCCGCTGGCCGAACAGGAGCGAAAGCATGCTGAGCAGCACCGGCACCGCCACCAGCAGCGCGGCGGAAATGGCGATGCTGGCCACGCCCAGGCCGATCAGCGCGAAGAACAGCATGAACGGCGGCACCGGCTGCGCGCGGCGACCGGCGCGCCGCCGCTCGCCGCGCTCGCGGATCCGCGCGCGCCGGCGGCTGTGACGCTCGGAGCGCCTCGGAGCCGGCCGGCCGCGCCCGCGCAGGGGCTCGAGGTTCATGCGGCGCCGATCGGGGTCCGGCTCCAGCATCTGCGCGAGCACGCGCACGAGCTCTGGATCGTTGCGATCGCGAAGCGCGGCGGCGACGTCGATCGAAAGCCCGCGATGCGGCAGGTGCTCCGGCTCGGCTCCGCACAGCAGCGTGAGCGCGGTCGCGCCGACCGCGTAGACGTCCGAAGCCGGCAGCGCCCGGCCCTGGAATTGTTCGGGCGCCATGTAGCCGAAGGTGCCGACCACGGTGCTGCCCTGAGGCTTCAAACGATCGCGGACGGCCCCGAAGTCGACGAACGCGTAGCTGCCGTCGGGACGCCGGATCACGTTCTTGGGGTTGATGTCGCGATGGATCACCGGCGGCGCGCGGCGGTGCAGGTAGGTCAGCACGTCCGCGGCTGCCTCCAGGAAGCGCACGACGTCGTCCCGGTTCAGCACGCCGCCCGCGCGCTTCAAAGTTTCCAGGCTCTGGCCCTCGATCTTGTCCATCACCAGGTAGAGCGCGCCGTCTTCCTCGAAATGATCGCGATACCTCGGCAAGTTGGGATGTGAGAGCGCAGAGAGCACGCTGGCCTCACGCTCCGCCAGCTCCACGTCCTTCCACGATTTCGCGCCGCGCACGTTGAAGCGCTTGATCGCCACTGTCTGTTTCGACTTGCGGTCGAAAGCCTCGAAGGTCGTGCCCTGCGCACCCTCGCCGAGCACGGCCACGAGCTCGTAGCGTTGGTCTGCCAGGAGCCCGCCGGTCATCGAGCACCACTTTCGGCGGCGTTCAGAACAGCCGGAAACCCTTCTTCGCGCCGCGGTCGTCGCGCTGCTCGGTCACGACCTCGGCGCTCGGGGCGAGCGCTGCGTCCTTGAGCTCGGTCCACTGCCCATCGGTAATCCCGATTGCGGCGATGCGCTCGGCGATTTCCTCCTGGCCCGGTGCGCCCCCGCTGATCAAGTACACGCGGCCCTGGCCGGGCGAAAGCGGCGGAAGAGCCGGCGCGGGCTTCGGATTGCCCTGCGCGTCCAGCTCCGGCAGCGGGCGGAACCTCAGCGCGGCGTTGCGCACCGCCATCACCGAGCGCGACTCCCGGGTGCGGATCGTCACCGTCGCGGTCATGCCCGGCCGCAGCTTGAGCAGCGGGTTTTCGACGGCCACCACCGCCGAGTACGTCACCACGCCCTGGACGTTGTTGGGGCTGAAGCGGATCTGCGTGACCTTGCCCGCGAACTTTTCGCCGGGGAACGCGTCGACCACGACGTCGGCGGGCATATGTTCGCGCAG
>Ga0111538_10008102_pt1 | contig 14108 bp, 10 predicted proteins | sample SoiMethybrSBSTD1_FD_79669 | JGI IMG/M metagenome (GOLD analysis project Ga0111538, IMG submission 79669) | Bulk soil microbial communities from a Populus tree surrounding site in Tennessee, USA - Soil MetaG P. TD hybrid SBSTD1 (version 2)... | ecosystem: Environmental > Terrestrial > Soil >... | reverse complement strand
GCAGAGCAGCGGGATGTCCTCGGTGCGCTCGCGCAGCGGCGGCACCCGCAGCGTAATCGTGTTGATGCGGAAGTAGAGATCCTCGCGCAGCCGGCCGTCGCGCAGCGCCGAGTCGAGATCGATGTTGGTGGCGCAGATCAGCCGGAAGTCGACGTGGACGATCCGGTCGCTGCCAATCGGCCGGTATTCCCGCTCCTGCAGCACGCGCAGCAGCTTGGTCTGCAGGTAGGGCGGCATCTCGCCGATTTCGTCGAGCAGCAGCGAGCCGCCCTCCGCCATCTCGAAGAGCCCTTCCTTGTCCATCGTCGCGCCGGTGAAGGCGCCCTTCTTGTAGCCGAACAGCTCCGACTCGATCAGGTCCTTCGGGATCGCGGCGCAGTTGATCTTGATGAACGGCCCCTTCGACCGCTTGCTGTTGTAGTGCAGCGCGTTGGCGATCAGCTCCTTGCCGGTGCCGTTCTCGCCCTGGATGAGGATGTTCGCCTCGCTGGCCGCGACGCTCTCGATCAGCTCGAACAGGTCCTGCATCTTCTTGCTCTTGCCGATCACGTTCTGGAACTTGTAGCGGTCCTGCAGCTTCGCCTTGAGCGCCTCGTTCTCGTCGATCAGCGACTTCTGCTTGATCGCCTTCTCGAGCTTGTCGAGCAGGCGCTCGGCATCGACCGGCTTCTCGAGGAAGTCGAATGCGCCGGCCTTCACCGCCTCGACCGAGCGGGGGATGTTGCCCTGGCCAGTGATGACGATGACTTCGGCCTCGGGATCGACCTGTTTGAACTTGCGCACCAGCTCGATGCCGTCGACATCGGGCAGCATCATGTCGGTGATGACGGCGTCGGGCCGCCACGTCTTGAAGAGCTCTTCGCCGCGCGTTCCGATCAAGGCGGTGCGGACTTCGTATCCTGCGTGTTCGAGCAGGATCTTCAGCCACTCCGTCATCGCCGGCTCATCATCGATGGCGAGTACGCGCTTTTTACGCTTGAGGCTCATAAGAATTAGAAGTGTATCGAAAGCGCGCAGTATGTCAATACACAAGATGGTATGCCGTTAACTATCGCTACATATTTGGTCGAGCCGGTTTTCGGGCTAATCGGGCCACCCATCCTGCCCTTGAAGCGGAACAAAGACGCACGCCTCCCGCATCGATTCGCTGACGTGATCGCCGTCGCGCACGACGATCGTGAGCCACTGCTGCAGGTGGGAGCCGATCGGGATGACCATTCGGCCGCGCCGGGGCGAAAGCTGCTCGCCGAGGGCCGGCGGCACGCGCGGCGCGCCGGCGGTCACGAGGATGCGGTCGAACGGCGCGCGCGCCGCCAGCCCGAGCGTGCCGTCACCGATCACGATTTCGACATTCTCGTATCCCAGCGACGCGAGCGTCGTCCGGGCGGCGTCAGCCAGCTCGGGCCGGCGCTCGATCGAGATGACGCGTCCCGCCAGCTCGGCGAGAATCGCCGTCTGATACCCGGAGCCGGTGCCGATCTCGAGCACCAGCTCGCCGCCTTCGAGCATCAGCGCCTCGGTCATCACCGCCACCATGAACGGCTGCGAGATGGTCTGGCCGCAGTCGATCGGCAGCGCGCGGTCGGCATACGCGAGCGCCTGCGACGCTTCGGGCACGAACAGCTCGCGCGGCACGCGGCGCATGGCGTCGAGGACGCGCGGGTCCTGGATGCCGCGCGCGACGAGCTGCTCGTTAATCCAGCCTTCGCTCACGATTCACGCGAAGGCTGTCCGCCGTAGCGGCGAAGCCGCGAAGGTGGACAGTCACTGTCCATTGAACGTCGGCTGGCAAGCCATGCCATAATTTGGCGCCATGCCGGGCCCCGTTCCACCGCTGAAAGGCGCCAGCGGCGCCGTGCCCCAGCTTGTGATTCGAACCATAACGCCGATCAAGTCGGCGCTGGCCGCCGCGCCCACCGCCGAGCCGGCCACGCCGTGCGATCGCTGCGGCGCTGAAATGTACCGCATGCATGCCGTCTGGCGATGCCCGGCCTGCGGTTTCAAGTCGGACTGCTGTGGATGGTAGATACGACGCTCCAGACCCACGTCGACCCGGCCGACCCCACCTTTCAAACCAACCGCGATCGCCTCCAGCAGCTGGTCGACGAGCTGCGCGGGCGGATCGCGCGCGCGCGCGAAGGCGGCGGCGCGAAATATCTCGAGCGGCACCGCGCGCAGGGGAAGCTGCCGGTGCGCGATCGCCTCGCGCGGCTGCTCGATCCCGGCTCGCCGTTCCTGGAGCTCTCGCCGCTGGCCGCCTACGACATGTACGACGGCGACGCCCCCGGCGCGGGCCTGGTCACCGGCATCGGCCGGGTGTCGGGCCGCGAGGTGATGATCGTCGCCAACGACGCCACGGTGAAGGGCGGCACGTACTTCCCGATCACGGTGAAGAAGCACGTGCGGGCGCAGGACATCGCGCTGCAGAACCGGCTGCCGTGCGTCTACCTCGTCGATTCCGGCGGCGCCTTCCTGCCGCTGCAGGCGGAGGTCTTCCCCGACCGCGATCACTTCGGCCGCATCTTCTTCAACCAGGCGCGGATGTCGGCGGAGCGCATCCCGCAGGTGTCGGCGGTGCTCGGGTCGTGCACCGCGGGCGGCGCCTACGTGCCGGCGATGTCGGACGAGACGGTGATCGTCAAGGGCGGCACCATCTTTCTCGGCGGCCCGCCGCTGGTGAAAGCGGCGACCGGGGAAGAGGTGACCGCCGAGGAGCTCGGCGGCGCCGACGTCCACACGCGCCTTTCCGGCGTCGCCGACTATTACGCCGACGACGACGACCATGCGCTCGAGACGTGCCGATCGATCGTGTCGACGCTGAACACGTCGAAGCGCCTGCCGGCCGACATGACCGCGCCCGAGGATCCGCTGTACGACCCGGCCGAGATCTACGGCGTCGTCAGCGCCGACACGCGCAAGCCGTACGACGTGCGCGAGGTGATCGCGCGAATGGTCGACGGCTCGCGCCTCGACGAGTTCAGGGAGCGCTACGGCAGCACGCTGGTCACCGGCTTCGCGCGCCTGCACGGGTTTCTCGTCGGCATCATCGCCAACAACGGCGTGCTGTTCTCGGAATCGGCGCTGAAGGGGACGCATTTCATCGAGCTGTGCAACCAGCGCGGCGTGCCGCTGATCTTCCTGCAGAACATCACCGGCTTCATCGTCGGCAGCAAATACGAGCGCGCCGGCATCGCCAAGGATGGCGCGAAGCTGGTGCACGCGGTCGCCAACTCGGTGGTGCCGAAGTTCACCGTGATCATCGGCGGGTCGTTCGGCGCCGGCAACTACGGGATGTGCGGCCGCGCGTACGAGCCGCGGCTGTTGTGGATGTGGCCGAACGCGCGGATCTCGGTGATGGGGGCGCAGCAGGCGGCCTCGGTGCTGACGACGGTGAAGCGCGATCAGCTCGAGCGCGAAGGAAAGCCGTTCACCGAAGAAGAGGAAAACGCCATCCGCCAGCCGATTCTCGAGAAGTACGAGCACGAGGGCTCGCCTTACTACTCCACCGCGCGGCTGTGGGACGATGGCATCCTCGATCCGGCGGAGACGCGGCAGGCGCTGGCACTGGGGTTGTCGGCGGCGTTCAACGCGCCGGTGCCCGAGCCGAAGTTCGGGGTCTTCCGCATGTAGCGCGAGCGGGCAGAGCGCGCAGAGGGCGTTCGTAGCGCAGCCCTTCAGGGCTGCCCTCGGGTGGCTGACGCACGGACAGCAATGGAGTTCAAGTTCTTAACGACGCGGCGGGAGGGACCGGTGGAGCATCTCACGCTCAACCGGCCCGACGTGCGCAACGCCTTCAACGAGCACGTGATCGCGGAGCTCACGTCGTGGGCACGGCGCGTGCGGGAGCAAGCCCTCCACGGCGAGGTTCGCGTCGCCGTGATCGACGGCGCCGGCAAGTCGTTCTGCGCCGGCGCCGACGTCACCTCGATGTCGAAGACCGTTCAGTACACCGAAGAGGAAAACCTGCGCGATGCGGCGGCGATGTCGGCGATGTTCGGCGCCATCGATGCGCTGCCGGTGCCGGTGATCGGCCGCGTTCACGGCGCCGCGCTCGGCGGCGGCGCGGGGCTGGCGGCGGTGTGCGACGTGGTGGTCGCCGAGGAGAACGCGCTGTTCGGCTTCACGGAAGTGAAGCTCGGCATCCTGCCGGCGGTGATCTCGCCGTTCGCGCTCGCCAAGATCGGCCGCTCGGCGGCGCGTGAGCTGTTCCTCACGGGCGCGCGCTTCTCCGCCGCGCGCGCGCGCGAAGTCGGCCTGGTGCACGCGGTGGTGGCGGCCGCGGATCTCGATCAGGCGGTCGACCGCTACGTCCGCGAATTCCTGACCGCCGGTCCGGAGGCGATCGCCGCAGCCAAGGCGCTCATCCCCAACGTCTGGGGACGCCCGTTCAGCGAAGCCGCGCCGATCACCGCCGCCGCGATCGCCTCCCGCCGCGTTTCGCGCGAGGGGCAAGAGGGCCTTCGCGCGTTTCTCGACAAACGCACACCGAGCTGGTCGCAGCGGAGATCAACCACAGAGAACACAGAGGACACGGAGAAGAAGCCGGCTCGCAAGAAACCTGCTCGAAGCGTCGAATGATCAAGCGGCTTCTGATAGCAAACCGTGGAGAAATCGCAGTAAGAATCATCCGCGCGTGCCGCGAGATGGGGATCGCCAGCATCGCGGTCTACTCCGAGGCTGACGCGCACGCACGGCACGTGCAGGCAGCCGACGAGGCGATCGCGATCGGGCCGGCACGCGCGACGGAGAGCTACCTCTCGATCCCGAAGCTGCTCGACGCCGCGCGCACCGGCCGCGCCGACGCCGTCCATCCCGGGTACGGCTTCCTCTCGGAGAACGCGGCGTTCGCCGAGGCCTGCGAAACGGCCGGTCTCGTGTTCGTCGGCCCACCCGCGCCGGTCATCGCGCGCATGGGATCGAAGATCGAGGCACGGCGGGTCGTGTCGGCGGCAGGCGTTCCGGTCGTGCCGGGCGAGACGCCGGAGGACCAATCCGATCGCGGGCTGGCCCAGGCGATCGCGGACGTCGGCCTTCCCGCGCTGGTCAAGGCCTCGGCCGGCGGCGGTGGCAAGGGGATGCGCACAGTGCGCGATGCCGCCGAGATCGAGGGCGCCGTGCAGGCGGCGCGGCGCGAAGCGGCCGCCGCCTTCGGCGACCCGACGCTGTATGTCGAGCGCCTGATCGAGAAGCCGCGGCACGTCGAGGTGCAGGTGTTCGGCGACGCGCAAGGGCGCGTCGTGCACCTGTTCGAGCGCGACTGCTCCGCCCAGCGCCGGCACCAGAAGGTAATCGAGGAGAGCCCCTCGCCGGCCGTCACGCCGGCGCAGCGGGCGCGCATCAGCGAAGCGGCCGTAGCCGCGGCACGGGCTGTCGGCTACCGAAATGCCGGCACGATCGAGTTCCTCCTCGATCCCGCCGCCGGTTTGTTCTATTTCCTCGAGATGAACACGCGGCTGCAAGTCGAGCATCCGGTGACCGAGCAGGTTCTGGGCGTGGATCTCGTGCGCGCGCAGCTGCTCGTCGCCGATGGCCAGCCGCTGCCGTGGACGCCGGCCGCGCTCACGCAGCGAGGCCACGCGATCGAAGCGCGCGTCTACGCGGAAGATCCGGCCCAGGGATTTCTGCCGCAGGCGGGAACGCTCGTCCGCTATCAGGAGCCGCGCTGGCCCGGCGTCCGCATCGACTCGGGCGTCGCGGAAGGAGACGAGGTTTCGGTCCACTACGACCCGATGATCGCGAAGGTGATCGCGACCGCCGAAACGCGCGAGCTCGCCATCGCGCGGCTGGCGGCGGCGCTGCGCGAGTTCTCGATCGACGGCGTGCGCACCAACCTGCCGTTCCTCGTCGCGCTGCTCGAGCTCCCCGAGTTCCGGCGCGGCGAAGTCGACACCGGCTTCCTCGACCGCGAGGCCGCCGCCATCAACGCCGCGATCGCCGGCACGCCCGCCCCCCGCCAACCCGCGATCGCCAATCAACCCGCCAGGGTGTCCTGGGATCCATGGGATGCCGTCCCGGCCGCGCGCGGCGTGCGCACCGCGGCGCGTCAGGAGGCGCCGAAGCGCCGCAAGGCGGCCGCGTCGAGCGGCGGCGCGCTCACCGCGCCAATGCCCGCGACCGTGATCAAAGTGCAGGTGAAGGCCGGCGACGCGGTGAAGAAAGGCGACGTCGTCGTCGTGCTCGAGGCGATGAAGATGGAGCTGCCGATGCGCGCGCTCGGCGACGCGAAGATCAGCGCCGTCTGCTGCCGCGAGGGCGAGCTGGTGCCGGCCGACGCGACGCTGGTCGAATTCGAGTAGCAGCGAAGCCATGATCAAGCGAGCAACCGTCGTCGAAGTCGGGCCGCGCGATGGCTTGCAGAACGAGCGCGCGCTGGTGTCGACGGCCGACAAGATCGAGTTCGTCAACCGCTTGAGCGCGGCGCGACATGCGGTGATCGAGGTGTCGGCGTTCGTCAGCCCGAAGTGGGTACCGCAGATGGCCGACGCCGCCGAAGTGCTTGCCGGCATCACGCGTCGACCAGGGACGCGCTACACCGCGCTTGTGCCGAACCTCGCCGGCCTCGATCGCGCCGCGAAGGCCGGCGTCACCGAGATTGCCATCTTCGCGGCGTCTTCGGAAACCTTCAGCCGCAAGAACATCAACCAGACGATCGACGACTCGCTGGCCACCTACGCGCAAGTGTGCGAGCGGGCGCTGGCGGCGGGCATGCGCGTGCGGGGATATCTTTCCACCGCCTTCGGCTGCCCGTTCGAAGGCGCGGTCGATCCGGCGCGGGTCGCCGAAGTTGCGGCGAGGCTGCACGACATGGGGGTGTTCGAGGTCGCGATCAGCGACACCATCGGCATCGCGCACCCGGGCCAGGTGCCGCGCGTCCTCGATGCGGTGCTGGCGCGGATCCCCGTGCACGAGATCGCCCTGCACTTCCACGACACGCGCGGAACGGCGCTTGCCAACGTGCTCGCGTCGCTCTCGCACGGCGTGGCGACCTTCGATGCTTCATCGGGCGGGCTTGGCGGTTGTCCGTACGCGCCCGGCGCAGCGGGCAACCTGGCCACCGACGATCTGATTTACATGCTCGATGGGTTGGGGATCGAGACCGGCGTGTCGCTGGCGGGCGTGAGCGCCGCGTCGGCGTTCATTCAAACGAAGATCGATCACCCGCTGCCGTCGCGATACGCGCAGGCGGAGAAATCAAGGCAGCCCTAATGGGCTGCCCTACTCACGTGACGTACGACCGAAAATTATGCGACCGGCGGCGTGGCAGTCGTCGCGGCCGGCTCGTCCTGCTGCAGGATCTTCAGGACGTCTTCCCACGGCATCATGTTGATGGCGTCGTAGTCTGGCGGGCACCCGAACTCGCGCTGCTGCGGCGCCGTCGGGTTGCCGAGGGTGACACACAGGCCGCAGCCGATGCAGAGGTCGGCGCGCACCGCGCACACCATCCGCCCGTCGCGATCTGGTTCCTCGACGATGCAGCCGGCCACCGGGCAGGCGGCCTGGCAAATCGAGCAGGCAAACGCGCCGAAACAGCGATCGGGGTCTATGACCGCTATCGTCTTCGGGGCCTTCTTCCGCGGCCCCGACATCATCTTCGTCCACATGGGACTGGAATTATAGCTGATGACTCAGCGGAGCAGATGGCCGACCGGCGGCGTGCCGACTTCCGGCATCGACGTGTAGATCTCCGCGTTGTGCTCGTAGATCGTGCCGCTGGCGTTGACCGCAAAGAAGCGGAACCCGCCGCTCACCGTCGGATCGGCGCCCGCACGCCAGCCCTGCGCCGCGGCGCCGGCGCCCAGACCGTTGCAGCTTGGCGGCGCGCCCGGGTACGCGGTGCCTTCGAGTTGCAGCATGTAGCCGCTGCGGATGACGGTCGTGCCCACCGACAGGCCCGGCGTGATGTATGGCTCGGTGGTGCCCGCAGGAGGCACGCCGAGCGTCGGCAGGTCGGGCGAGTAGAACCCGTTGCCGCACGTCAGCGCGTAGGTCAGCTGTCCGCTCGAAATCGCCCGCAGGCTGCCGATCGCGGACGAAGCGCCGGCGGCCTGCTGGGCCAGGAGCATTCGCGGGATCGCGATACTGCTCAGCAGCCCGATGATGCCGCACACGAAAATCAGGTCGATGAGCGCAAAGCCTTGCGCTTTACGAATATCCACTGATATAGCCCTTGACCGCTCCGACTGCAGAGCTCGTGCCGGGTCGGCGAAAATTCCAAAATCTAGTGAAATCAGCGAGTTACCAGCGTCACCGCGGGCGCCGACCTGACAATTTGCGTCAGCTCGGTCCCTGACTGACAATTGTTGACACTGATGTTTCGGCCGAAGGGACGTCGGCCTGCAGGGCTAGCTCGCGCGCATCAGGCGTTCGCTCAAGCCATTGACGAGCTCGCGATCGGTCGGCGGGAGATCCTGGAAGAAGCAATTGATGGCCTCAACGATGACGCGCCACTGCGCGAGACCGGTGACGGCGCTGAGGGCATTCAGTCGCGCTTTGAACTCGACCGGCACGCGAATGCTCAGCTGCGGGTAGTCCTTCACCTTCTCGCCCTCTTTGGCGCCCGCAGGAGGACGCCCAGCTCGGCGGCGATCTTTCACACGATGGTCGGCGATGGCTTTCACGCGATTGTCGGGCATGGTCAAGGGTGCTGGCGGGGCACGGTTGAGATGCGCTCACTCCAATGCGCATCGGACGCGTGCGGGCAACAGCGGGTCAACGCCAGCAAAAACTTCACGCAGCAGTTTTGTGCAAAGAGAGATCCAGGACCCCATGCGTACTCGCGCTAGCTGGTGCGAAAACAGGTCAACTCATTGTCCTCTTCGAGGTTCGACCGTTTTGCTTGTGTCGGCCCCGTTGACAGGCCGTCATGACCACGGACAGCGCGCGGCGCACAGAGGTTGAAATTGCTAGGCACTGGTGTGCCGAGGCGTGGCGCTGCCGTTGCATACTTGAGCCGCGTGCCCGCAGAAGCCTCGACTCCGACTCCCATCCAGGAACGACGCGGCAGCGCTAGAAGCGATCGCCGCAAACAGTCTCGCAGCGGACGCCGCTCGAGGGACCCGCATTTCCACTGGAACCGGCTGGCCTGGTTGTTCGCCGGCTACGCGATCTTTCTGAGCATCCGTTCGCTGCCGTCAACGGTGCGCCGGAAGTTGTTCCCACGCTCGACCGCGACGCCGTCGTAGGGCGGACTTGATCTTGCACCACCCCGGTGCATGAAGATACCGCTCCGCCTCAGCGCGGCGCTGCTGCTGGTGTCAGCGCTCGCCGGCGCGCAAACGAAAGTTACACCGCCCAAGAACAGCTACACGCCCGCGCAGGACGTGGAGCTTGGCCGCGAGGCCGCCGCCGAAGCGCGCAAGCAGCTGCCGATCCTCCGTGACGATGCGGTGTCGTCGTACATCGAGGACGTCGGCCGCCGGCTGCAGGCGTCGATCCCCGCGGAGTTTCGTCATCCCGAGTTCCATTACACCTTCGAGCCGGTCAACGTCCGCGAGATCAACGCGTTCGCGCTGCCCGGCGGGCCGATGTTCGTCAACCGCGGCATGATCGAATCGGCGAAGACGGAAGGCGAAGTCGCCGGCGTCATGGCCCACGAGTTGAGCCACGTCGTGCTGCGGCACGGCACCGCGCAGGCGAGCAAGGCGCAGAAGTATCAGATCGGCCAGGTGGCCGGCGCCGTGCTCGGCGCGATCATCGGCGGCGGCTGGGGGCAGGTGATCTCCCAGGGGTCGCAGTTCGGCCTCGGCACCGCGTTCCTCCGCTTCGGCCGTGAGTACGAGAAGCAGGCCGACATCCTCGGCGCCCAGATCATGGCGCGGTCGGGTTATGACCCGCGCGAGATGGCGAACATGTTCAAGACCATCGAGAAGGAAGGCGGTCCGGGCGGACCGCAGTGGCTGAGCGATCACCCGAACCCGGGCAATCGGGTCGCCTACATCACCAAGGAAGCCGAATCGCTTCGCGTCGAGAACCCGGTGCGCGACACGCGCGCCTTTGGTCAGGTGCAGGCGCGCCTCAAAGGCATGGCGCCGGCGCCGACCACCGAGCAGGCGACGCGCAACGCCGGCAAACGGCCAACCGGCACGTCAGGCGAGGGGCGCACGCCGACCGGCCGCGTCTCGGCGCCGGCGTCGAGCTACCGCACCTACACCGAAGGCAACATGTTCAAGGTGAGCGTGCCCTCGAACTGGCGCGAGATCCCCGGGCAGAGCGCCGTCACCTTCGCGCCCGACGGCGCGTATGGACAGGCGAACGGCCAGAACGTGTTCACGCACGGCGTCGAGATTGGCGCCGCCCGCAACGAGTCGCACGATCTGCAGTCCGCGACCGACGAGCTCGTGGAGTCGCTGGCCCAGGCGAACCCGGGGCTGCGCCGATCGTCGGGCTACGACCGCGTCAACCTGTCGGGCCGGGCCGGGCTGCGCACGGTGCTCGCGAACAGCCAGTCGGTAACCGGCGAGCCGGAATCGATCGCCGTCTTCACCACGCAGCTGCGCGATGGCAACCTGTTCTATGCGGTGGCCGTCGCGCCGCAGAACGACTTCAACGCCTACCGCAGCGTCTTCGATCGCGTGATCCGTTCGATTCAGTTGATGGAATAGCGCAGAGACTCAGAGAGACTCAGGGGCGTCAGGCCTCAGAGTCTCCGAGCTAGAACCGCAGCGTCAAGCCGGCGCTGCCGCGCCAGAAATTGATGTTGTCGGTGCTGAAGACGCCGAGCGTGACGTTTTCAAAGGTGCGCAGCCGCCGCAGGTCGCCGCGCACGCCGACGTTGCGGCCGAAGAAGATGTTCAGGCCGCCGCCGATGTCGTAGCCGAGCGCGTTCTGGTTGAGCGCGAGGCTGAGCGCGTCGAACTTGACGTGCGGCCGCATCAGCCCGAGGCCGATGAGCGCATACGGCTGGATCGGCCCCGCCGGCACCACGATCATCAGGTTGCTCATCATCGTCAGCATCGCGTTGTCGCCGCCCGGCGTCTTGCCGAAGAAGCTGGGGGCATAGCCGATGTCTTCCTCGAACCCGAAGATGCCGTGCGTGGTACCGAACGACACGCCCCACTGATTGCGGCGCTCCTCGCAGTTGGTCAGGCTTCGACAGCTGGCCGAATCGCCGCTGAAGCCGAAGCCGAGAAACGGCGTGATGAAACCGTCGGCGCGGGCGGGCCGCGCGCTCGAGCTCATCAATGCGACGGCGATGACGAGAATCCGCGTGAGCCTCATCGCGTCATTCTACGCTCGTGCGCTCCGCGCCACTCGCGTGTGCCGAAGCGTGCATGTGTTACCGGTCGCCGGCATCGATCGCGCGCACTCTGTAAACAGTTGTACGCGACGCCGTCGGCACGGTACAGCGCGCGCGAAATATTGTAGAATCCCCGCGTTTCCCGTCCCGATTACGTCTCGCCCAACGCGCGCTCGCGCGCATGGGTACCAGACCATGCGTCGCCAGTCATAGCCGAGCACTGTGTCGCTGACCCGAGGCATCAGGATTGTCGGCCGCTTCGAGATCGTCGCCCCGCTGGGCGCCGGCAGCATGGGCGAGGTCTATCAGGCGCACGATCTGAAGCTCGGTCGCGACGTCGCGGTGAAGCTGCTCTCGCCGGCGCTGGCCGCGTCGCACGAGCACCTGCGCCGCTTTGAGCGCGAGGCGCGCGCCGCCTCGGCGCTGAACCACCCGCACATCTGCACCATCTACGACGTCGGCCAGGCGCCCGAAGCCGACGACCGACCCTACCTCGTCATGGAGCTGCTGCGCGGGCTGACGCTGTTCGAGGTGATGGCGTCCGGTCCGATGTCGCTCGCGACCGTCGTCGGGCTCGGCGTGCAGATCGCCGAGGCGCTCGATGCGGCGCATGCCGCCGGCATCATCCACCGCGACCTCAAGCCAGCCAACATCTTCGTCACCGCCCGCGGCGACGCGAAGCTGCTCGACTTCGGCCTCGCGGCGATCGTCGAATCGCCCGAGGACACCGGATCGACGCCGGGCGCCGACAAGTCGGGGCCGCTGACCAGCCTGGGCACGGCGGTCGGCACCGTCGTCTACATGTCGCCGGAGCAGGCGCTCGGCGATCCGCTCGATGCCCGCACCGATATCTTCTCGTTCGGCGCGGTCCTCTACGAGATGCTGACCGGGCGCCGCGCGTTCCAGGGGCGCTCGACCACCGCGATTGTCGACGCCATCCTCCACGGCGCGCCGGACGGGCTGGCGACCGAGGCGGCGGCGAAAATCCCGGCGGCGCTGCGCCAGCTGCTGCTGCGGATGATGGAAAAAGACCGCGACCGGCGGCCGGCGAGCGCGGCGGATGTCGCCGCTTACCTGCGGGCGGTGCAGAGCGGATCGATCGCCGGCCGCGAGTTCGCGGCCGCCGGGCCGGCAAGCGCCAAGCTCTCGAGCGGCCTCGCCGTCGGCTCCGAAGTGTACCGGCAGCCCGGCCCGCTCGCACCCGGCGAAGCGGCGCCGTCGTCCACCTCTGCCGCGCTCGACTCGCGGAAGCGCCGGCGCACGATGCTCGCGCTGGCGGTTGCGGTCGCGGCGATCGTCGCGGGCGTCGGCGGCTATTCCTGGTATCGCGCCACCCGGCCCGCGCTGGCGTCGAGCGAGCCGCTGCTGCTCGCCGATTTCCGCAATTCAACCGGCGAGGCGGTGTTCGACGGCGCACTGAAGGACGCCCTCGAGATTCAACTGCGGCAGTCGCCGTATCTCAACCTGGTGCCCGCCTCACAGGTGCGCTCGACGCTGCAGCTGATGGAACGCTCGCCGAACGAGCCGCTGTCGGTCACGCTGGCGCGCGACGTGTGCGAGCGGCTCGGCGTCAAGGCGGTGATGCACGGGGCGATTGCCCCGCTGGGTTCCGCTTACATCATCACCCTCGAGGCCCTCGCCTGCCGCACCGGCGACACCCTCGCGCGCGAGCAGGCGCAGGCGGCGTCGAAGACCGACGTCCTGGCGAGCGTCACCGCCGCCGCCGCGCGCATCCGCGAGGGGCTGGGCGAGTCGATCGCGTCGATTCAGCGCTTCAACGTGCCGGCCTACAACGCGACGACGGTGTCGCTGGAAGCGCTGAAGGCCTACAGCATGGGCGTCGACACGCGGCTGCGCACCGGCGACGTGCAGGCGATTCCCTTTTTCATGCACGCGCTCGAGCTCGATCCGAACTTCGCGCTCGCCGCCGCGCGGCTCGGCGCCATCTACACCAACCTGCACGATCTCGCGCAGGCGCAGGAGTACACGAAGCGCGCCTTCGCGCGGAGCGACTCGCTCAGCGAACCGGAACGGCTGTTCATCAAATCTCACTATCACTACATCGTCACCGGCCGGCTCGACGACGCGGTGGCGACCTACCGGTTATGGGCAGCGACGTATCCGGACGACTGGGTGCCGCACAGCAACCTGTCGAGCACCTACGCCAGGCTGAACCGGCTCGAAGAGGCGGTCGACGAAGGCCGCGCCGCGGTCCGGCTCGCCCCGAATTCCGTGGTCGCCTATCAGCAGCTGACGCGATCGCTGCTCGCGCTCGGCAAGCTGCCGGAGGCAAAGGCGGTGACCAGCCAGGCGCTGCAGCAGGGGATCGAATCGTCGGTCCTCCACATGCTCGCCTACCAGCTGGCCTTCATCGACAAGGATGCCGCGGGCATGCAGGAGCACCTGAACGCGGCGGCATCGCGTGCCGACAGCTACGTCGTGCTGACGGAAGCGGCGCGCGCCGCGTTTGCGACGGGCGACGTCGAGAACAGCCGGATGCTCTATGCGCGGGCGATCACCGCGGCACGCACGGCGCGGGCCGACGATATCGCCGCGAGCCTGATCGCCGAACAGGCGCTCAACAACGCGCTGGTGGGCGACAGCGCCAGCGCCCGCGCGCAGCTGCAGGAAGCGGTCGCGTCGCGAAGCGGCGGAGGCGCCGAGACGACGTGGACCGCATCGCTGGCGGCGGCGTTCCTCGGCCGCACCCAGCAGGCGGGGCAGCTCGCGCAGGCGTTTCGCGGCCTCGAACCGCCGGCGCCCGACATCGTCAGCGGTCAGCTGGCGATGCTGGAGGCGGCTGCGGCGCTATCGGGGCGCGATGCGCGGCGGGCGATTTCGATCCTGAACGCGGCGACGCCGTTCGAGCGCT
>Ga0111538_10008100_pt1 | contig 14110 bp, 12 predicted proteins | sample SoiMethybrSBSTD1_FD_79669 | JGI IMG/M metagenome (GOLD analysis project Ga0111538, IMG submission 79669) | Bulk soil microbial communities from a Populus tree surrounding site in Tennessee, USA - Soil MetaG P. TD hybrid SBSTD1 (version 2)... | ecosystem: Environmental > Terrestrial > Soil >... | reverse complement strand
AGCGGAGCCGCGGCAGCCGAGCTGGAGGCGACGGTATTTCCAGGGATCGCCGGCGTCGTGCTGAAGGGAGTGAACGAAGCGGGGGACATCGAGAAAGCGAGCCTGCGCCTGGATGCGCTCGAGGAGAGCCGGGGAATCGACGCCGGATCGCTCGAAGTAGACGCCGAAGTCACTACTGCCGCCGGCGTCTGGAACGCGCTGGAGATCGCCCGCGCGAGTCCGCGGTTCGGCACCTTCACGATAAACGAAAGCGAGCTATGCCGGGACCTCGGGATGTCTGCCGCGGCGGGACTGGAATTCGAGCCGCTCGAGTACATCAAGTCCCAGATCATCACGGTTGCCACCTCCGTCGGCGGGCAGGCGCAGGGTATGAGCTACCCCTTGAGTCTCACGCATGCCAACGTCGCGGACGCGGAGTTGAGGAAGTCGGTCCGGCGGGCGAGAGATACGGGCTTCAAGGGCGCGGTCTGCCCTCACGAGTCGTGGATCAGGGCCTGCAACGAGGGCTTCGGTCCGAGTCCCGAAGAGACCGCTTACTACGTGAAGGTACGGGAGATTTTCGCCGAAGGGTTGAAGCGCGGCATGGCTTCGGTTCCCATCGACGGCAAGATGATCGACGTGCCGGTCGATCTGCGCGCGAAGCTCTACCTGGAGTGGGCGTCGCGGGCGAAGGCGCGCGATGAGGAAAAAGCGCGGGCCCATGAGAAACAGACTGCACGAGGTTGAACCATGAACAACAGGGTTGCACGCGTCTCGATGTTCGTTACGCCCACGAATCCCCGCTTCATCGACAAGGCGTGGACGCGGGGCGGCGATGTCTACATCCTCGACATCGAGGACTCCATCGCCCCGGCCGAGAAGGCGAGGTGCCGCTCGCTGATCCCGGAGTCGATAGTCAAGGCGAGCAAGGGCGGGGCTTCCATCTACGTCAGGATCAACAAGCCTTTCGTCGATGCGGACCTTCCTGCTGCCGTCTGGCCGGGTGTGGACAGAATCATGCTGCCCAAGACGGAGTCGGCGGCGGAAATGCAGCATGCCCACGAAGTCATGTCGAGGCTCGAGAAGGAGCGGGGCGTCCCGGTGGGAGAGATCGAGCTCTCGCCCATGATCGAGTCCGCGCTGGGCGCGGTGAACATATACGAGATCCTGACCGCCGTTCCGAGGAAGCTGTGGTCACACAGCGGCGGCGGAGGCTACGACATGGCGATGAATCTCGGGATCGAGATGTTCGCCGATTTCGACCAGTACGCCTTTCCGACCGCGTACGTCGCTTTGGCCACGATGGCGCTGGGAATCGAGAGCACCGGCGGCGGCGTGTTCGTCGCGAACCCGTCGGGCCGCGTCGACCAGGCCGATCAGGCGACCGCGCAAGCTGCGGCGCTCCACGCGGCCGGGGTGCGCCACGCCGGGGCGCTCCATCCGAATTTCATCGAGCCGCTGGTATCGGGCCTTTCGCCGACCGCGGATGAGATCGCATGGGCCGGCAAGGTCATCGAGGAGTGCGACAAGCTCGCGGACGCCGGTGAATCGGTCGGGATGTTCGAGGGCAAGGTCATCGACAGGTACGAGTACGAGGCCGCGAAAGAGACCCTGGATTGGGCGGAGGCTTGCGCCGCCAAGGATCGCTACAAGGCGCGGGCGCTCAGCCGGGCGCAGGCCGACGAAAAATAGGGACGCACACAATTTCCACAGCACACCTGTGAACGCGCGCATCGTCTCGAAAATCGTGTGCGTCCCCCTCCGTCGACTGAGCAGACCAGGGTCAAGCTCGAGTAGCGGCTGCTCCCACTAGTCGGCGCGGAATCCCGAGGCCTTCACGACCGGCGCCCACTTTGCGGTATCTGCGGCCACGCGCCGCGCCAGCTCGTCCGGAGTGCTGCCCACAGGCTCCAGGCCCATGACGAGCAGCCGCTCGCTCACTTCAGGGGCCTTGATCGCTGCAGCGATCTTCACGGAAAGGAGGTCCACCGTGGGGCGGGGCGTCCGAGCGGTGGTGTGAAACGCCTGCCAGCCCATACCCTCCATTTCCGCCAGGCCCAGTTCCTTGAACGTCGGCACGTCCGGCGTTGCCGGCGAGCGCTGCGCCCCCGAGCTGCCGAGGATGCGCGCCTTGCCTGCTTCGTGATGCTTGATCACCTCGGAAAGAACGGTGATTGCCGCGGGGACCTGACTGCCTATCAGGTCCGTCACCAGCGGCGCTCCACCCTTGTACGGCACGTACGAGAGGTCCACCCCGGTCGCGCGGGCGAGCATCAAGCCGAAAAAATGGGGCGGGCCGCCTATCGTGGGCGTGCCGTAGATCGCTTTCGTCGGATCGGCGCGGACCCACGCGACGTAGTCCCGCAGCGTCCTCGCTGGCGAGCTTGCCCCGACGGCAAGCACGAGCTGAAAGTTTGCGGCGAGCGAGACGGGCAAGAAATCCTTGACCGGGTCGTACCTGAGCTTCGTGTGCGTGAGAGGCGCAAAGACGGTCACGGTGATCGGCGAGATCATGAGCGTTCTGCCGTCCGGCGTGGCGTTCTTCAGCGCTTCCGCCGCGAGGATCCCGTCGGCGCCCGGCTTGTTTTCCACTATGACGGGTGAACCAAGCGACGACCGCAGGCGCTCCGAGACAAGCCGGGCGATTACGTCGGACGTTCCGCCCGGCGAGAATCCGACGAGGATACGGACTGGTTGATCCTGTGCGCCTGCGGAGACCGCAAGCGCCATGCCCATAGCTGCAAGCGAGATGCGTAGCGAGTGGATTTTCATGTGTTCCTCCCGGACGTCAAGCCGCATGCCGCGGCAACATCAAGCTACGCGCCGCCCGGGGGCCGTTCAAGAGAACAAATTCGGCGATCGAGAGAGAACTATTTCCCTACCAGTGCCTGGGCGGCTTGCGCAGGATCGTCATCCTCCCCCGCTCCGTCCTGATGTAGCCGCCGCGGCTGAGATCCCGCAGCACCCGTCCGACCATTTCACGCGTTGCGCCGACCCGCTGACCGATATCGGCATGGGTCATGGGCTCGGTAACGAGCTTGCCGTCGGCCTCCACGGCGCGCGCCTCCAGCAGCCATACCACGCGGCCATACACGTCCTCCATCGTCAACGCCTTGGTCTCCTTCAGGAGCCGGCGGTGGCGGGCCACGACGTCCAGCAGCAGCACCAGACCCGCTTGCGGATGTCGCAGGAGCAGCTGCTTGAACTCGGCGATGGGGATCGAGGCGACGCGCAGATTCTCGATAGCGATCACCGATATGAGCACCGGCTCACCACCCAGAGTAGCGTCCACGAAATGTCCCCCGGGGCCGTCAACGCCGAGCTTCAGCTCGCGTCCGCCTTCGTCACACCAGAAGAACTGGATTCTTCCCGAGAGGATAATGTTGAAAAGTTCTGCCCGGTCGCCCTCGGTCGCGACGATCGCATTCTTCGGATAAGTGCGAATAGTGAAGAGGCGCGCTGCCTCCCGTAATTCGGCGGGCGCGAGTGATGCCAGCAGTGGTATTGCTTCGAGGTCAGCCCGGCTCGGTGCGCTCATCGTGGCATGGTACGACATGGGCGGTGAAGTGAGCGCGTGGGATGTTTACGCGCGACGCTCTCGCGAGCATGCGAGGCGCGCTCTCCCTTATATCGGCTCGATCTTCGCCAGCCGCACCAGCTCGCCCCACCGCTTGAGATCGTTCTGGAAGTTCTTCTGGAACACCGCCGGCGGATCGGCCGTGGGCTCGTAGCCTCCCGCGATCAGGTACTCGCGTACCGAGGGAACTTGCAGCGACTTGACGATCGCACCGTGAACCCGCGCGACGATGTGGCCGGGCAGGCCCGCGGGCCCGAACCAGGCATGCCAGCCGGTGTCCTGCGAGTAGCCGGGCAGGCCGGCTTCGCCTATGGTCGGAACGTCCGCTATCGCCGGCAGCCGCTTCGCGCCGCTGTACCCCAGCGGTCGCAGGCGCCCGGTCTTGAGATGGGGCATGGCGATCACCACCGGAACGACCATGACCTGCACCTCGCCTCCCAGCAGCGCGGTGAGGGCGGGGCCCGCTCCCTTGTAGGGTACGTGCAGCATGTCGATCCCGGCGCGCGACATGAATCCCGCCGCGATGAGGTGTAGCACGTTGCCCACGCCCGGCGAGCCGAACGAGAGCTTCTGTTTCTTCGCGAGCGCGATCAGCTCGGACACCGATTTCGCCGGCACCGAGGGATTCACCGCGAGGAGCGAGCCCTGTCCCACGATCGGGTTCGTGATCGGCGTGAAATCCCGGCTCGTATCGAATGGCAGCTTCCTGTAGGTGCTCGGATTGATCGCGAAGGCGACCGAGATGTGCATCAGCGTGTAGCCATCCGGGGCGGATTTCGCCAGGGACTCGCAACCGATGATGGAATTCGCGCCGCCGCGGTTGTCGATCACGAGCGGCTGGCCGAGCACGCTTTCCATCTCTTTCGCGAGCACCCGCGCGTTGGCGTCCGTTGCGCCGCCGGGCGGGAAGGGCACGATCAGGCGGATGGGGCGCGTGGGCCAGGCGGTCGATGCCCCGGTTGCTGCCGTCTGCGCGCCGACGTCGGAAGCGAAAACGACAGCGCTGCACGCAAGCGCAGGTATCAAACGTCTCAATACCGCATGGGGCATTGTTTACGTTGTTTCCGTGTGATTCCGTGGCTGGTGTTTCTACGGTTTCAAGCCGCGAGCTCGTTGAGAATATACGGCATGATCCCGCCGCGCCGGACGTAGTCGATTTCCGCGGGCGTGTCGAGGCGCAGGACGAGCGGCACGCTCTCCTGCGTGCCGTCCTTGCGGCGGATGACCAGCGTTACCGCCTGCCGCGGTCTTGCGTTCCCGTCCAGCCCCAGGAGATCGAACTCCTCGTCGCCTTTCAGTTTCAGCGTCGCTGCGGTCACGCCCGCCGGCAACTGGCAGGGCAGGACGCCCATGCCGACGAGGTTGCTCCGATGGATACGCTCGAAGCTGCCGGCGACGACCGCCCGCACGCCGAGGAGCCGCGTTCCTTTGGCCGCCCAGTCGCGCGCGCTGCCGGTGCCGTATTCCTCTCCGGCGATGACGAAGAGCGGCACCTTCTCCTTCGCGTAGCGCATCGCGGCTTCGTAGATGCTCGTCTCGCCGCCGTCAGGCTGATGGATCGTCACGCCGCCTTCCACGCCCGGCACCATCAGATTGCGCAGGCGCACGTTCGCGAACGTGCCGCGCACCATGACCTCGTGATTCATGCGGCGCGCGCCGTAGTTGTTGAAATCCACCGGCTCGACGCCCAGGCCCTGGAGATAGAGCCCGGCAGGGGAGGTCGTCTTGATGCTCCCGATAGGGCTGATGTGATCGGTCGTGATCGAGTTGCCGAGGATGGCGAGCGCCCGCGCGCCCTTGAATTCGCGCAATCCCGATTCGGTGAGATCCGGCGCCAGAAACGGCGGCTCCTGGATGTAGGTCGATTCCGCGCTCCACGGGTAGCTCATCCCGGTGGGCTGCGGTATCGCGCTCCAGTGCGGATTCGCCGCCGCGTGGTCCATGCCGTAAACCGAGCGGAACTGCTCCGCGGTGACGCTGCCCAGCAGCGCAGTCAGCTCGGCCGGCGCCGGCCAGATGTCCTCGAGATAAACGGGCTTCCCGTCGGCGCTGCTACCCAGCGGTTCCCGGCCGAGATCGATATCGACCCGGCCGGCGAGCGCGAACGCCACGACCAGGGGCGGGCTCGCCAGGAATGCGCCGCGCACCGACGGATGGATGCGCGCCTCGAAGTTGCGGTTGCCGGAGAGCACCGCACATGCCACGACGTCGTTGTCGTTGATGGCTTTTTCCAGGTCTGCGTCGATCGGGCCCGACGCGCCCATGCAGGTCGTGCAGCTGTAGCCGGCGAGCATGAAGCCCAGGTCGTCGAGGGAGCGCTGCAAGCCAGTCGCGTTCAGGTACTCGGTCACGACGCGCGAACCCGGTGCGAGCGAGGTCTTCACCCACGGCTTCACCTTGAGCCCGTGCTCGACCGCTTTTTTCGCGACGAGGCCGGCTGCCAGCATGACGCCCGGGTTGGAGGTGTTGGTGCAGGAGGTGATGGCCGCGATCACGACGTCGCCATCGCCCGGCACATGCTTCCCGCCTCCATCTGTCCGTCTACCGCTTTCCTTCTTCCCGTAGCCTCCATCCGCGACGGGCTTCGTCAGCAGCGACTCGAATTGTCCCTTGAGATCCGCGAGCGCTATCCGGTCCTGAGGACGCTTCGGTCCGGCGACGTTGGGCGCGATCGTCGAGAGGTCCAGCGTCAGCACCTGGCTGTAGTCCACATCGCCGGCGCGGACCGGCCCGAACATGCCCTGCTGCCGGTAATAGGCCTCGGTTGACGTAATCTGCTCTTCGCTGCGGCCGGTCTGGCGCAGGTAGGCGAGCGTCTGCGCGTCGACCGGGAAGAACCCGACCGTCGCGCCGTACTCGGGTGCCATGTTGGCGAGCGTCGCGCGGTCCGGGACGGTGAGCTTCGACAGCGCCTCGCCGAAGAACTCGACGAATTTTCCGACCACCTTCGCCTTGCGCAGCATCTCAGTCGCGTGCAGCACGAGGTCGGTCGCGGTGACGCCCGCCGGCAGTTCTCCCGTCACGTGCACGCCGACGACGTCGGGCGTCAGCATGTACACGGGCTGGCCCAGTACCGCGGCCTGCGCCTCGATGCCGCCGACACCCCAGCCGACCGTGCCGAGTCCGGCGATCATGCCCGTGTGCGAATCGGTGCCGACCAGGGTGTCGGGAAAACGGGCGCCGTCCCGGGAGAGCAGTCCGGGAGCGAAGAACTCCAGATTGTTCTGGTGCAGGATGCCGAAGCCGGGCGGTAACAGACGTATGCCCTTATAGGCCTGCATGGCCCACTTTACGAAGATGAAGCGCTCGTGGTTGCGCTCGGCCTCGAGCCGCATGTTCTTCTCGAGCGCATCCGGCGTTCCGTGGAAATCGACCATGAGTGCATGATCGAGAGTCATGTCCACCGGTACTTTGGGTTCCACGGCGGCAGGCGAGCGGCCCTGGCGCGTGACCGCGCCGCGCATCGCAGTCAGGTCGCCGAGCAGGGGGATGCCGGCGACGCAGTTCAGTACCACGCGGCCGACGACGAACGGGATTTCGGTCGTGCGCGGCGCATTGGGCTGCCAGCGCGCCAGGTCCAGAACGTGCTCGTCGGTCACGGTGCGCCCGTCGCTGTTCCGCAGCAACGACTCGAGCACCACGCGTATGGAGATCGGCAGGCGCGAGATGCGGGCGCCGGTCTGCTTCTCCAGGGCGGCGAGGGAGTAGACGTGTTCTTTCCGGGCGGGACCGGGATCGGCTTCGCTGCGACAGACGTCGCGGAGTGATGCTTTCATGAATGATGGATCAGACCTTCAGCCGCTACCATGTCGGGGGCTTGGGGTTGTCGCGCGAGGCTTCCAGGCTCTCGAGCCGCGGCCCGGGCGCCATCGGACGCGAGCGCTGGCCCGGCGCAAGCTGGTCCATGTCGGTGAAGAGTTCCACGTGGTAGCCGTCCGGGTCTGAAAACTCGACGCTGGTGTGCCCGCCCAGCCGCCGGCGTCCCTGGAACACGAGCGGTATGCCGCGCTCCTGCAGCCACGCGCGGATCTCGAACAATTCATCGAGGCTGCCCACCTGCAGCGCGAAGTGGTTGAGCCGCACCGCGCCTTCGGCAGGCTTTGCGGCGTCGGGCTCGGTCGCACGGAACAGGCCGATGGTATGGTGATCGCCCACACCGGTGAGAAAGGCACCGCCGGTTTCCTGGCGGTCGGACACCCGGAAGTTCAGCACCTCGGTGTAGAACTTGATGGAGCGCTCAACGTCGCTCACCTGAAGGACGATATGCCCCAGCTTCTTCACGCGGACCGGGCTCGGTCGCGTGGCGAGGCTGACTTTGTCTTCGACCTGATCCATAGGTAGCTCCTCAGTGTGGTGCGGCTGCCCGCCGCTTGCTGGCGCCTAGCGTAGCGCCCGCCGGTGTCTCTCGCAAGTTACAAGCGATAGACCAGTCTCCAGTCCCTGGTCTCTGGGTCTCAGTCGTAGGCCTTGCTGCCCAGCAATGCCTCGCGAAAGCGGTTCTTGATTGCCGGGCCGTCCTTGAGCCGCGGCAGCACCATGGCCAGCTTCTCGTCCTTCACCTTGATCGATGCGAAGAGCGGGCCGGGCTGGCGGTAGAAGCGCGGGATCCACGTCTTGAGCTGGGATGCGTTGTAGATCGTGGTCGCACCGCGGAATCCCGCAGCCTTTGCCATGCCGGCCAGGTCCACGCCGTGCCGCGTGTGCGTCGCCTGCATGCCGGTCTCGCCGAACGCCTCGTTGTCGAGCACGATCACGACGAGGTTGCGTGGTTTCTGCACTGCTATCGTCGCAAGCGAGCCCAGTCCCATCAGCATGTCACCGTCGCCCGTGATGACCAGCACGCGCCGGCGCGGCTGCGCAAGCGCGACGCCCAGCCCGACCATAGTCGCGCCGCCCATCCCGCCCCAATTGGCGAAGTCGAGCTCATGCTCTCCGGCGGCCGCCGTGTCCCAGGTCGGCGCACCCAGTCCGGTCACAAGCAGCGTGTCACCGCGGCGGCTGAGGATGTCCGCCACCGCCTGCCGTCTGTCGAGTATCGGTTTTCTCTGTTTTGCCATAAAAAATTAGCCGCCAAGACGCCAAGACTGCCAAGAAGAACGAGGTGAACTCATGCAATCAGGTAGGTTCGCGGTCACTGGTCACTTAAACTGCTTGGCGCCTACGATCCGCTGCGAGATCAGCACCGCCACGCTCCGGCCGGTATTGAACGCCAGCCTTCCTGCTGCATCCACCGTTTCCGCCACCCTGTCCGCCTCGTCTACCTGGTGCACAAGGACCCCCATCGCCGTGAGCGCGGGCGCGGTCGCCTGCGACATGGGCACCTGCCAGGGGTTGAACTCGCCCCAGTGGCCGCGCATCGTGACCAGCATGAGCAGCGGGAACCGGCATTCGGCTGACAGCCCCAGCATGTTGATGCAGTTGCCCGTTCCCGAGGATTGCATCAGCAGGACGCCGCGCTCGCCGCCCAGCCACGCCCCCGCCAGCATCGCGATGCCTTCCTCCTCGGTCGTGAGCACGACGGTCTTCAGCTCGCGATCGGCGTGGCAGGTCCGGATCAGCTCGCTGTGTCCGGAGTCGGGCACATAGGCGACCTGCCTGACTCCCAGCTCCTTGAGGACGCGGAACGTGTCCTGCGGCCAGCGTGAGGAAGGCTTGCCGTTCCCGCGCACGCGGGAACCCGGGCCGCCCGGTTCATTACTGGATCCCTGCCTGCGCGGGGATGAGGCCCGGGAGGACATGACGGATTCTCTCGTGGATTTCATGTTGCGCCTTGCGGTGGCTCGTGGCTTGGGACTCGCTCGCAGCTCAGGGCGATTTCTTGAGCCCGACCTGTTCCATGATGCGGGCGAGGTACGCGTCCTCGAAGGTGATGAGCTTGCCGAACTGTGCTGCCGGCAGGAAGCCCGGCCGCGCGTAGAGCTTGCCGGCGGTTGCCGTGAACTCGGGGTTCTCCACCGCCTCCCGTATCGCTTTTTCGAGCACAGCTACAACGCCCTGGGGCGTGCCTTTCGGTACCGCGATGCCGCGCCACGCATCGAGCGCGATATCGAGGCCCAGTTCCCGCGCCGTCGGCACGTCCGGGAACGCCGGATCGCGTTGCGCCGTGAGCGTCGCGAGCAGACGCAGCCGGCCGCTCTGGACGCTCGCTGCGAGTGCCGCCGGGAACTGCACGGCCGCGATCACGTGACCGCCCACGAGGTTGGGCACGATCTGCGCCGCAGCATACGGCACATCGGTCACCTTCACGTTCGCCGCCTTGAACAGCGCCACCGAGGAGATGTGCGTGTGGCTGCCGACGCCGGAGTTCGCGACCGTGACCTCCTCCGGATGCGCTCTTGCGTCCGCGATGAGCGCCTTCAGCGTCTTCCACTTACCGTCGCTGCGGACTGCCACTACCACGGATTCGAGCAGCACGCGCGCCACGGGATCGAACGTCTTGTAGTCGAACGGGAGCTGGCCGGAATGGTAGGCGGTGGAAATCGAGTTTGAGTTCCACACCAGCGAGTAGCCATCGGGCTTCTGGCTGGCGACGTACTTGTAGCCGATGGCGCCGCCGGCCCCCGGGCGGTTCACCGCGATCACATTGGCGCCGAGCGTCTTCACCATGCCCTGGGCGAGCACGCGCGCAGTGACGTCGGCCGAGGTGCCTGCCGGGAACAGCACTGTAACCTCCACGGGGCCGCGCTTCGGAAAGGGCACATCCTGGGCATATGCCGCTACGACGGCGAACGCTGCCATGCCCACGGCCGTGCGCATCGTGCTGCGAATCATGAGACGTGCTCCTCGCATCGTCCGATCATGCGTCATTCAGAATCTCCGCGACCGTCACCCGCCTGCCTTCCTCCGCCGACTTGATCCCGGCGAGCAGCACCGCCAGCGAGGCCGTTGCCCGCTCGCCGTCCATCTCGGGCTCTCCCTCACCCTGCACGGCAGCGGCGAACTCCTCCAGCTCCTCGACGATGGTGTCGTTCTGCGCGCAGGGCACGAGGTTCACGTACTTTGCTCCGCGCTTCTGCAGCCGCAGACCCAGGTGAGACTCGTAGTACGCCGTCGCTTCCTTGCCATAGATGTTCATGAGGTAGTACTCGCCGGCGGAGGCGTAGCTGGCATTCAGCGTCGAGCGCGCGCCGTTCTCGTGCTCGAGCACCATGCTCGCGACGTCGGGATTCTCTCCTGGCAGCACGAGCTGGGCTACGCTGGCCGAGACCGCCTCGATGGGGCCGAGGAGGTACTCGAGCACGTCAGTGTAGTGGATGCCGATCTGCAGCATGACGCCGCCCGGCATGCCTTCGGCTGAATAGCGCCAGTGTCCCTCTTCGAACTGACCCAGGCGGTCCCGGCTGATGTTGGATTCGCCGTTCACGAGCTTGCCGAACTCGCCGTTGTCGATTCGCTCCCGGATCCAGCGGAAGTGGCTTTCCCTGCGCCGCTGGTAGCCCAGGGCCAGCACGACCTTGCGCTTGCGGCACGCTTCCGTGAGCGCCCGCGCGTCGGCGATCGTGGTGGCGATCGGCTTGTCGAGAAACACGTGCTTGCCGGCTTTCGCCGCGGCAGTGGTCGTGTCCAGATGTATGTTGTTGGGCGTCGTATTGATGATCGCCTCGATGCTGCGATCCTCCAGCATCGCCGTATAGCTCGCCGCGGCGGCGCAGCCGTACTTCTGCGCGAACGCCTGGCGCTTGTCGTGCGAGCGTGAATAGCAGGAAACGATCTCGAGCTTGCCCGAGCGCTTTATCGCGTCCGCCAGCACGTCGGACCACCAGCCCATGCCGATGCAGGCGACGCGGAGGGGGGCAGTGGTCATAACGGGAGGATACGAACGGGTGATGAAAAGTGGTGATGAGCAAGTGGTGATGGAAAATGGTGATGAAAACCTCTTTGTGGGGAACGCATCACCAGTATCTCATCACCAGTACCCATCACTTCTTCTTCATCACCATTTGGTCCCTTGCTACCGTGCATCGATCTTCCAGCCTGCCCCAATTGCCTCCACCGCCTCCCGCGCGAGCCGATCGTCGAGCTCCCAGTTGGCACCCGAGACGCCGATGCCGCCCACGCATACGCCGTCGAAGATGATCGGGTAGCCGCCTTCCATCGCCGTCCAGCGCTCCGGCCCCGCGGCGAGCGCGAGCCCGAGGGCGTGCATCGTGTCGAGCGGCTGCGCGGCTGCCCCCTTGGCCGTCGTGGGCCGCATGTTCGACGCGGCGCACACCGCCTTGGTCGTCGAGGAGTGAACCGTGTGGAAGCGGCCGCCGTCCATGCGCTGGATCAGGACGGGGTGACCCCCGGCGTCCACGATCGCAACGGCGACGGTGAAGCCGGCCTTCTGCGCCTCGGCCGTGGCCATATCCATCATCTTCCTCGCGCCCGCGAGAGTGAGTCGCTTGCTGTCGGCAACGTACATCGGGTTACCCATTCAGTATAATCGAGGCTATTTTCCAGCATTCGCGCGGTGCGTCAATGAAAACTCCTTCCGTCGATGCCTCACACACCGAGCTGCGCGACGCCGTGCGCGATCTGTGCCGCAAGTTCGGCGGCGAGTACTGGCGCAAGGTGGACGAGGAGCGCGCCTACCCGGACGCTTTCGCAAAGGCTCTGACAGAAGCGGGCTGGCTCGCCGCCTTGATTCCTGAGCAGTATGGGGGCTCGGGTCTCTCCGTCACCGAGGCATCCATCATCCTCGAGGAAATCTGCCGTTCGGGCGGGTTTGCGGGCGCTGTGCACGGGCAGATGTACGTGATGGGCTGCGTCCTGCGGCACGCGTCGGAGGAGCAGAAGCGGCGCTATCTGCCCGGGATTGCGACCGGCGAGCTGCGGATGCAGTCGATGGCCGTCACCGAGCCCACGGCGGGGACCGACACGACGAAGTTGCGGACGGTCGCGGTCAGGAAAGGCGACCGCTACATCGTCAACGGGCAGAAGGTGTTCATCTCCCGCGTCAGACATTCCGACCTGCTGCTCCTCCTCGCGCGCACCACGCCGGTCGCCGAGGTGAAGCGGAGATCGGAAGGGCTTTCGGTCTTCATCGTGGATCTGCGGCAGGCCGTGGGCAAGGGGCTCACGGTCAAGCCGATTCGCAACATGGCGAACCAGGAGACGAACGAGCTGTTCTTCGAGAACCTGGAGGTGCCCGCCGAAAATCTCATCGGCGACGAGGGCAGGGGCCTCAAGTACATCCTCGACGGACTCAACGCCGAGCGCACGCTCATCGCCGGGGAATGCATCGGCGACGGCTACTGGTTCATCGACAAGGCCACCGCCTATGCCAAGGAGCGGGTGGTATTCGACCGTCCCATCGGCCAGAACCAGGGCATACAGTTTCCGATCGCGCGCGCCTACGCAAACCTGCAGGCGGCGGACCTCATGCGCTACAAGGCGGCGGCGTTGTTCGACGCGGGCAAACCTTGCGGGGCGGAAGCAAACATGGCGCTCTTCCTCGGCTCCAACGCGTCGTGGGAGGCGGGGAATGCATGCATCCAGACCCACGGGGGTTACGGCTTCGCAGCCGAATACGACGTCGAGCGGAAATTCCGCGAAACGAGGCTCTACCAGATCGCGCCGATCTCCACCAATCTGATCCTGTCGTACATCGGAGAGCACGTGCTGGGCATGCCGCGCTCTTTCTAGACCAAAGGCGTGATTCGTGATTGGTGAATGGTGATTGGACCCGAGGTCCCTGAATGCCTGCAGCCCAGCCCCAATCGCTGATCACGAATCGCCAATCACGCCTTTCGTGCGCCTTGGCATTGCTGCTCGCGGTCGCGGGGACTTCCGGGACCACGGTCGGCGCCGAGAGCGAACCCGAGGGCACGTTTTCCATCATCGCGCGCGATTCCGCGTCCGGCGAGCTGGGCATGGCGGTGCATTCGAAGGCGCATGCGGTCGGCAGCCGGACCATCTCCGCCAAGGGTGGCGTCGCCGTTATTGCGCACCAGGCGACGTCGAACCCGATGTACGGCCAGGTCGGCCTCGAGCTGCTGCAACGGGGTATGACGCCGCAGCAGGCGCTCGACTACATGGTGCGCGCCGACGAAGGCCGCGATAACCGGCAGGTTTCCATACTCGACATGCAGGGACGCTCGGCGTCGTGGACCGGCAGCCGTCCCCAGGACTGGAAAGGCCACCGCTGCACGCCGGACTACTGCGTGCAGGGCAATATCCTCGCCGGCCCGCAGGTGCTGGATGGGATGGCGCGGAACTTCGAAGCGGCAGCGGGACAGCCGCTTGCCGAGAGGCTGCTTGCGGCGCTCGACGGCGGGCAGGCCGCGGGCGGCGACCGACGGGGCATGCAATCGGCGGCGCTGACGATCGTCAAGCCGCTCGCCGGCGCGGCCGGCTTCAGCGATCGCATCATGGAGTTCCGCGTCGACGATCATCGCTCGCCGATAGTCGAGTTGCGCCGCGTGCTCAACGTGTTCCGCGGCAACCAGTTGATCGCGGAGGCCAACCGGCACCTCCAGGGCAACCGGCAGGACGAGGCGCTGCGCACGGCCATCGCGGCGCGCGACCTTGCGCCCGACAGCGACAACGCGTGGGTAGGGCTCGCGAACGTCT
>Ga0111538_10008099_pt1 | contig 14111 bp, 14 predicted proteins | sample SoiMethybrSBSTD1_FD_79669 | JGI IMG/M metagenome (GOLD analysis project Ga0111538, IMG submission 79669) | Bulk soil microbial communities from a Populus tree surrounding site in Tennessee, USA - Soil MetaG P. TD hybrid SBSTD1 (version 2)... | ecosystem: Environmental > Terrestrial > Soil >... | reverse complement strand
GCCATGACATCCAGAGCGTTACGACAGGCGTTGTATTCCTGGTCCGTGACGACGATCTGATCTCCGCGCTCGAAGTGCAGGGAGCGGAGCACTGTGTTGACGCCGGCCGTGGCGTTGGGAACGAAAACGAGATTCTCAGGATGCGCTCCGACGAACTCCGCAAGCGCCTCGCGCGCCTGGTCAAGAAGCGGTTCGAGGTCGCGCACGAAGAACTGCACCGGTTGCCGCTCCATGCGCAGTCGAAGCTCCTGCTGGAATTCGAGCACGGGGCGTGGGCAGCTTCCGAACGAACCGTGGTTCAGGAAAGCGATCGAGGGATTGAGCAGCCAGAAATCAGCGCTCACTTGGCCTTTACGTCGTAGCAGAAGAGCTTCTCCTGATCGCGCAAGTAAAGTTTGCCGTCTGCGATGACCGGGTGCGGCCAGGCTTCCTTGCCGCTGCGCTCAGGTTGATCGAAACGCCCCTTCTCGCGATAGCCATTTGGAGTCGCTTCGATCAACACGACCGTTCCGCGGCTGCCTTCGCTGCGCAAATACAAGTGGGCGTCGGCGTACGCGATGGATCCCTTGCCCAGCGCCTTGTCGCTCCAAACCATTTCACCGGTGTCGAATTTCATGCAGACCCAACCCTTCCCGTCGGAATAACCGTAAAGGTGCTCGCCGACGAGGACCACACCGCCGTGGTGGTTGTCCATGTTTTTGTTCGCGTAAAGTTGTTCAGCCTTAAAGGAGGCGCCCGTGGAAATGATCCGAAACAAGTTGCAACCAACGCCGTAGCCGGACGTGACGAAGACGAGATCGTTCTGGACGATCGGCGTCGGAATGATCGCCGTCGAACCCTTCCGCGATGCGCGCCAGAGCACTCGACCGCTTTCGGCGGCGACACCGCCAACGCTCTCGCCGGTGAGTTGGATATAGTGGCGCTTGCCGCCGATGGGAGCGGCGACGACCGAGGCGTATTCCGCGGGGTCGGTCCATTGATAGGATTGCCATGTTTTCGCGCCAGTCCGCTTGTTGAGCGCGAGCAACGTTCCCTGTCGGCCTCCGGGTGTGCAGATCAGTTGCTCGCCGTCGATGAGCGGCGATTCCGAATAACCCCAGCCGCCGACTTCACCCCCAAAATCCTTCGCGAGGTTTTTGCGCCAGATTTCCTTGCCGGTCGCGGTCTCGACGCAGACGAGGTCGCCGTACTGACCCAGCGCGTAGACGCGGTCGGCATCGACCGTCGGCGTGCAACGCGGTCCCGGATAGCCCCCGCCACCGCCGGGCTTGCCCACTTTCGCCGACCACAACGGCTTGCCGGCGACGCTCAGGGCGTGGAGAAAACTGGAATCGGGGCGGTCGCCCATCGTGTAGATTTTTCCGGCCGCGACCGAAACACTGGAATAGCCCGCGCCCAGGCCGTTGGTTTTCCAGACCAATGGCGGGCCGTTGGGCGGCCATTGCTGAAGCAGCGCCGTCTCCGGCGAGTGCCCGTCGCGTTTGGGTCCGCGCCATTGCGGCCAGTCCGCGGCAACGGCGGTGTACGTTAGAAGAAGTCCCAGCGCAATTCGAAGTCCCGGTCGCATGATATGTAAATGTCCCCGCGTTTCCTTAACCCACGAGCGCGGGTTGCGCAACGGCTTTTGCATCCCGCAAGACCAGCAGATCGTCGAGCTCGTGCTGCGGGACAAGCGCGTCACGCAACTCGAAAGCAGCGCGCAATTCGGCGTTGCGCTTCGGGCCGCGCAGAAAGAATTCCCGGGTGAGTTCCGCATCGTGATCGTGCAAGGCCTGTTGGAAACGGCTGATCTGTTTCGGAAGCTGTTGAAGGGTGGCATCGAGCAACTCATCGTTTCTGCCGTTAAGAAAATCCTCGAGCGCAGTCATTATCCCACGTCGCGAGATGGTCCATTCTTCCAAACGCTCGCCGAGGAGCGCTGACGGGAACTCGAACGGAGAAGCGACCTGGTGATCGACCGCCCACACCAGTCGCATTAAGGCAGCAAAGGCGCCGCGGACAAGCGACAGGCCCTTGAACGCGCCGAAAAGTTGCTCGCCTCGACGCGGCTGAGGCAATTTCGTTATGCGCAACTCGAGCGCGCCGCCTGCAACCCGCGCTCCAATAAACGGGTAATGCTCCGCGCGCGTGTTCATCACGTTGAAGAAGGGTTTATGCAGACGCAGAAGCTCGTTCTCGCGCAGGCTGGCCGCGCCGGGGTCGTCGGAAAGTTCCCACGTGATCGCCCGGACGCGACACGCGAGCCGCCACGTTTTTCCGGCAGGCCGCACGTATTTGTAGCTGCAGAGCCGCTCGCGCAGATCGCTCGCTTTGCCGATGTAGAGGATACGGCCATTCTCGCCAGTCATGACGTAAACACCGGCCCGCCGCGGGATGGCGCGAAAGAATTCAGCGCCGAACCGTTCCAGCAACGGCCGTGGGCGAGGAAAAAATTCGAGTTGCGAGTCGGTCATCCCAACACTATGCCAATGAGAGCAGTCAGCGAACTTCCCGTCACGCCCGGATCGGCCGGACTGCTAAAGAGCTTGCTTTCCCGAACGCACCCTTTTGATTACGCGCAGCCGAATGAGAATTGAGCTGCACAGCGTCCTGAAATCCTACGGCTCGGTGCGCGCGCTCGACCAGGTGTCGCTACAGATCGAGCCGGGGCAAATCGTGAGCCTGCTGGGGCCGAACGGCGCGGGCAAGACGACGCTGATTCGCTGTCTGGGGGGCATCGCCGCGCCGGACAAGGGAACGATTCATTTCGACGATGAGGAGTTTCGGCGCGACCGCATGGACCTGCGCCGCCGCATGCAACTGCTGCCCGATTTTCCGTTTCACTTCTGGGACCAGTCGGTCGTGCGCAATATCGCTATCGTGCTGCGACTGTATGATGCCGATGGTCCGGGCACCGAAGAGCGCGTGCTCGAACTATTGCGCGACTTCGACATGCTACCGCTGGCGCTGCGCCCTGTGGCTTCGCTCTCCCGCGGGCAATCCTACAAGGCCGCGCTCGTCGCGATGTTCGCCGGCGACCGGGAATTGTTGCTGCTGGATGAGCCCTTTGCGTCGGGGATTGATCCGCATGCGATCGATGCCTTCAAGCGGCACGCGCGCGGCGCGGCCAGTCGCGGCCACACGATCATTTATTCGACGCAACTGCTCGATATCGCCGAGAGGTTTTCTGACCGCGTGTGCGTGATTCATAAGGGAGAACTGCGCGCGTTCGACACGCTGGAAACTCTGCGCGAGCGGGCGCGCGACAAAGACAACGTGCTCCAGGAACTGTTCCGCCAGCTCCGCGAATCCGCTTGAAACTCCATTCGCCAGCATTTGAGAGGACGGTGCGCAAACGGGCGAAAGCCGAGGTGCGCCGCTCACCGGAACTGCGGCGCGAGGCGCGAAGTGTGCGGCGATGGCGCAAAGAATACAGCCTCAATCTGCTTTTCCGCGTGGGCATTTCGATCGGTGTCGGCACCATCGCGTGGGTAGCCGGCTCGAAAACGCAACACCCTGCGACGGCGCTGGGCGTGATCACGCTTTGGACTTTTTTTCTAGTCTTCATCGGCGCGCAACGTTTGCTCACGACGTTGTACGCGGACAGCAATCTCCATGCGCTTTCGCTGTTGCCCGCCGAGAACTCAACGATCTTTCGATGGCAGTTCCAAAAATTCATTCGTGGCTCGCTTTTCTCGTTACTGGACCTGTTTTGTGCGTTCGCAGCGGTCGCATGGTGGCTGCAAATTGCGCCGATCAAGTGGCTTGCACTGCCGCCGATTGTAGCGCTGGCGTGGGTAACCCTGCTTGCGCTGGCCATGCTCTCCGTCGTATACCTTCCATCGTTCCCCTACCATTTCGTTTCGCTCCTCGGCTTCGTAGTTGCGCTTGTCATCCTTTTCGCAAGGGATTACGTGGGCCCTGCCGTGCTGGCGATGCTCGACCGGGCTGCGCCACACCTCAACGTGGTCCTCCCCACGGGCTGGCCCATCTCTTTGTTTCAATTATTGCTCCCGGAGCCGACGTGGCTGTTGCTGATGCTGTTGCTGCCGGCTGTCGCGATAATTTTGACCCTGCGGCATACCATGGCGCGCCTGCAAAGTAACTACGAGTTCAACGAAATTGTCGTGGACGAAGCGCCGGACCTGATGCCCGAAGGTTCCACCGAAGCGCCGCTGCCGGCAAGTTCGTCGCCGGATCAACGCTCGCGCGTGGGACTCACCGCGATCGAAGACATTATTCGATCACGGCAATTCATGTCCGCTCCGCAATGGCAGGGACGCGGCTGGTTCGAGAGCTTGCTGTGGCAATGGACCACGCCGCGCGAAAAGACGCTCGCCGAATTCGCGTTTCCGGACGGCTTCATTATAACAAACGCGTGGAAGCGCATCGCGAAGACCTTCTTAGTGGCGATGCTGACGATCCTCGTCATCAGCTATTTCTTTTCTTTCGCTGCACAAATGATGTTGCTCCTGGGCCTGTTCATCAGCGTCTGCCAGGTGCTTGGCCGTGTGCTGGACAACGGGCGAGCGTTCCAGCCGGTCCTTTGCAGCGGCGTAAATATCCCGATGTACGCGGTCTATCCAATTGGTTATCGGGAGCTGAGCCGTTTGCTGTGGAAATACACGACAACGCAGGCGTTGCCCTTGCTGGCGTTCACTCTTACCGCCAGCGTCGTGACAGCTTATCTGATCAAGCAACCATTGGCTGCGGGTGCGATCTTCGGCTGCAAGCTGGCGATCCTCGTCCTGGGGGCGCGACCGTTTGCCGTGGCACTCGCATTCAGTTCGACTACGAACGATACGTCGGGGTTTCGCCTGCGCGTGTTCGCGCTTGCGGGCTTGATCGTCTGCGGTGGTTTGTTGTTTTTTGCACTTGCGGCGGGCGCTTTATTTTGGCCAGGAGCCGTGTCATGGGTTTTCTGCCTCGCGGCCGTGCTGCATGCGTACGTTTGCTTTCGAGTTTACGGCTGGTTCTACCATCGGAACCGGTTTGATTTGATGAACTTCCCGAAGCACTAGAAGTACGGGGCTCGACGGAGCTCGCCCGTCCGGAAGGGCGCCCGCCGGACGCTTGACAGCTTCTATTAGAAGGCGCATACACACATCGAACCACAGGAGCGCTATAAGGAAGCCGGTGTCTTTATTTTTATGAGAGCCTTCATTCGATATTCACTCGCTGTTCTGCTCTGCTTGCAGACAATCGGTTGCACGTCAATGCACGTGATTGAGAAGGCGCACGGCACGGCGCCCAGACAAGAGGATGCGAAGCCGGCATATTATCTTCTGCTTCCGTTGAGTGTGCCGCTGGACATCGCGCTGGGCGGCTTCTTCCTGTACCTGATGGCCGAATCGGCGAGTGACGATGATTGCTCGCCGCTCGCGTCGTCAGATTCCAGTGACCGCAAAGGCGGCTTAAAAGTGAAGCGTCCGTAGGGTTGGAGGTGTTTCTGGAAAATATGACCCGCCACATGCGACGCTTTGTGGTGTTGGCGGTAATCATCGCCGTACTGGGAATCGCGGTCGTCCTGCACCTGTCGCGCGCGGCTCGCCACGCACGCTCGCTGAATTGCGCAAGTTCGATTGTCTCTGTTTGTTTCGGAGGTCGTCTGTGGGCCGAGGAGCATGAGGGTTATTTTCCCACGAACTTTCTGATGATGAGCAATGAATTAAACACACCGAAAATACTTTGTTGCATCCCCGAACGGCGTGTCAGCACGTGGTCCCAATTCGGGCCTCGCAACACTACTTATGAGGTCGTCACGCCCGGCGTGGATAAGACAAATACGAACGCAGTGTTCGTGCGATGCACCGTTCACGGGCACCTCGGCTATCCTGACACAACCGTTTTCGATGGAAAGCGGAGAAGAGGGAAGTTTGATTGAAGTTAACACTGTGACAAACGTAAGTAACGCTGCATACTCATCGTCGAAAGACGACTTCATGATTACACAAGCCAAGTATCTGCGGCGTGATCCGGCGGAGATCAAGCCCTGGGCGGAAACATGCGGGCAAATTCGGTTTCTCATCGAGAACAAGGACGGCGCGGGCGGGTGAAGTGTGTGAAGTCGAGATTACTGATGCGAAGCTGCACTATCATGAGCGCACGGACGAATTCTATTACGTAATCGATGGCGAAGGACGTATGCGGCTCGACGATGAAGAAAGCGAACGGCACCGGGGTGTTGTCGTTTACGTGCCGCGTGGGGTAAAGCACCGGGCGTGGGGGAAACTAAAGGCACTGATCGTTTGCGTCCCGCGAGGGGTGCTCGATGATGTCCACGAATTGTAGAAGTGGGTGTTACTAAAGTCTGTGGTTAGTTTTGAATTTCTTTTTGCCGCCAGGTCGTCCATAGTGTGTGCGTACGCCTGTGAAATTCGCCGCACCTGCTAATGCTGGAATGGGACTCTGGTCCCGGCGCCGGTTTCTAGCCCGAAACGCGATGGGGGTCGGCAGCGTGGCGCTTGCGTGGTTGTTGCGGGAGGAAAATCTTCTGGCCACGCCGCCCAATATGCCGCGGCAGGCGCAGTCCTTCGATCTCAAACCGAAAGTTCCGCCGTTTCGACCGCAGGCCAAGGCGATGATCTCGCTGTTCATGCACGGCGGGCCGAGCCACATCGATTTGTTCGACCCAAAGCCGGAACTCAGCCGGCGGAGCGGGGAGGATTACGCGGGGGAAATCACGTTTAGTTTCATCGATCGCGCCAGCAAAAAGTTGTTCGGCAGTCCATGGAAATTCCAGAAACACGGCCAGAGCGGCATGGACGTTTCGGAATTGCTCCCACACTTCGCCAGCATCGTGGATGAGGTCACACTCATTCGCTCGATGCATACGGACATCAACGGCCACGAACCATCGATTTGGTTTATGAACACGGGCAAATCGCAGCCGGGCCGCCCTGCCCTCGGCTCGTGGCTCACGTACGGCCTTGGCTCCGAGTCGCAGAGCCTGCCCGCATACGTGGTGTTGACCGACCCCGGCGGGCATCCGGTGGATGGCGTCCGCAACTGGTCCAACGGCTGGATGCCGCCGCTGTTCCAAGGGACGGTTGTGCGCGCGAGCGAGCCGCGCATTTTGAATCTCGAACCGCCGCCGCATTTGAAGGGCGAGTTGCAGGAACAGAATCTCGCCTTTCTCACGCGCCTCAACCGCGATCATTTGGCGCGGCATCCCGGCGAGAGCGATCTGGAAGCCCGCATCGCCAGCTACGAGCTGGCCGCGCGCATGCAGACAGCCGCGAAAGAAGCGCTCGACCTCTCCGACGAGAGCGAGGCAACGAAAAAACTTTACGGGTTGGACGATTCGGTCACTCGCGAATACGGCACGCGCTGCCTGATCGCGCGGCGACTGGTCGAGCGGGGTGTGCGCTTCGTGCAACTTTTCGTCAACGGCCAGATCTGGGACACGCACGAAAGCATCACTAAAAATCTCGTCACCTGCTGCCGCAAAACCGACCAGCCTTCGGCCGCGCTGGTGAAGGACCTGAAGGCGCGCGGTTTGCTCGACACGACGATTGTGCATTGGGGCGGCGAAATTGGCCGGTTGCCCGTCACCGAGAATCATGGCGCGGCGGAGAAGGCGGGGCGGGATCACAACGGCCAGGGTTTCAGCACATGGGTCGCCGGCGGCGGCTTCAAGGGTGGCGTGATTTATGGCGAGACGGACGAGTTTGGGCACAAGGCGGTCGTCGATCCTGTGAGCCCGAACGATTACCATGCCACGTTGTTGCACCTCTTCGGCCTCGACCACACCAAACTCATTTACCATCACAACGGCCAGGATGAACGCATCACCGACACCAAAGCGTGCCGAGTGGTGAAAGAGATTCTGCGCAACGCATGATGAATGCAGCGCAGACTTCCGTTTGGCGCCGATTTCAAACTTGTGTTGCTCCCCTTCTCTGCTTTCTCGGCTTCCTCTTGCTCTTTGTCGTTTCTTCCGGCGCTGCGACGCTGACGTTTGAAAAAGATGTTCGCCCCATCCTCAAGGCGCATTGTTTCGATTGCCATGGCGAGGGCGAGAAACTTAAGGGCGGCGTCGATTTGCGACTGCGCCGTCTCATGCTCGCGGGCGGCGACAATGGCCCGGTGCTGGTGCCCGGCAAACCGGACAATAGTCTCCTTTTCACGATGGTGCACAGCGGCGAAATGCCGCGGCGTGAAAAGAAGCTAACGGCCGAACAAATCGCCCTCATCAAAAAGTGGATTGCCGCGGGGGCGAAGATTACGCGGCCCGAGCCTGCCGAAATCGACAAGGGCAGTGGCATCACCGAGGAAGATCGCGCCTTTTGGTCTTTCCAACCGGTTCGGCGACCCGCGATCCCTAAAACAAAGCCGAAGGACCGCGCGCGGACACCGGTCGATGCATTCCTCATTAGCGCGCTGACGAAAAAGAAGCTCGGCTTCTCGCCTGACACCGACAGAGTCACGCTGCTCCGTCGGGCCTCCCTGGATCTCACGGGCCTGCCGCCGACTCCCGCCGAAGTGGAATCGTTTCTCGCCGATACCGCGCCGGATGCTTACGAAAAACTGATCGACCGTTTGCTCGACTCACCGCATTACGGCGAACGCTGGGGCCGGCATTGGCTGGACGTCGCCGGTTACGCGGACTCGGATGGCTACAGCGATGCCGATCCGCCCCGACCTTACGCCTATAAGTTTCGCGATTACGTCATTGCTTCGTTCAATGCGGACAAACCGTTTGACCGCTTTATTACCGAGCAACTCGCAGGAGATGAATTGGCGAGCGTAACGCGCGAAAATCCGCAGCCGGCGTTGACCGATCCGCCACTCCGCCAGTTGCTCATCGCGACGGGTTTCCTTCGCATGGGGGCCGACGGCACGGCCACGCCTGCGGTGGCTGATCCGGATGCTGTCCGCAATCAGGTCGTCGCCGATACGATCAAGATCGTCTCGACGTCCCTGCTCGGGCTGTCCGTTGGCTGCGCCCAATGCCACGACCATCGCTACGATCCGATTCCGCAGACGGATTACTATCGCCTGCGCGCGGTGATTGAGCCGGCCTACGATTGGAAGAACTGGCGCACGCCCGAGCAGCGGCTGGTATCGCTTTATACCGAGGCCGATCGCAAGAAAGCGGCGGAAGTCGAAGCCGAAGCCAAAAAACTCGCCGAGGAAAAGGACACCAAACAAAAACAATACATCGACGAAGCATTGACAAAGCATCTCGAGAAGTTTGACGAAGCATTGCGCCCGCAACTGCGCGCCGCCTACGACACGCCGGCGGACAAACGCAACCCCGAACAAAAGAAACTTCTCGCCGACAATCCGAGCGTGAACATTAACGCGGGCGTGCTTTATCAGTATAACCAAAAGGCGGCGGATGACTTGAAGGCCATGGATGCGAAGGTCGCCGAGATTCGGGGGCGCAAACCGCCGGAGGATTTCATCACAGTCCTTACCGAACCGACTGGCAAGCTGCCGGTCACGCACGTGTTTCATCGTGGCGACGCGAAACAGCCGAAGGAAGCGATTGCTCCCGGCGGGTTGAGCGTGCTCGCGTCCGCCGGTCAACGGATTGAGTTGCCGGAGAAAGACCCCAGCCTTTCCACCAGTGGACGCCGGCTTGCCTTCGCGCGGTGGCTCACCAGCGGGGACAACCCGCTCGTCGCGCGCGTGCTGGTGAACCGCGTTTGGCTCCAGCATTTTGGCCGCGGCCTTGTCGGCACGCCTTCAGATTTCGGCATGATGGGCGAGCGGCCAACGCATCCGGAACTGCTCGATTGGCTGGCGAGCGACTTCGTAGAGAACGGCTGGCGCGTCAAGCGTTTGCACAAACTCATTATGACTTCCACTGCCTATCGCCAGTCATCGCTCCACGGGCAAGCTGCTCCCGGGAATCACAGCGATCCCGAAAATCTCCTGTATTGGCGCAAGCCGGTTCAGCGGCTCGACGCCGAGGCGATTCGCGACGCCGTGCTGGCGGCGAGCGGCGCGCTGAACAAGACGATGTTCGGCCCGCCCGTGCCTGTTCGCCCTGACGTCCACGGCCAGATCGTGGTCGGCGTTGATAAGACGGAGGGCGACAACAAAATGCCGGTCGATGTGCCGTTGAACGGCGAAGAATTTCGGCGAAGCGTTTACGTCCAGGTGCGGCGCAGCCGCCCGCTCGCGATGCTGCATGCATTCGACGCGCCCGTGATGGAGGTGAACTGCGAGAAACGCCAGTCCTCCACGGTGGCCACGCAGTCGCTGATGTTGATGAACAGCCAGTTCCTCCTTGACCAGGCCGCGCGCTTCGCCCGCCGCCTCCAGAATGAAGCCGGCGACGATCGCGCTCGCCAAATAACACGCGCATGGCAACTTGCCTTCAGCCGCGCTCCGTCAGTCACGGAACTCGCCGACGCCCTGACTTTTCTCTCGGGGCAAATTGAGCATTTGCAAACCGCTGCCGCCTCTCAGAAAAAAGCGAGTGAAGAAAAACCAAAGAAAGACGAAAAAGCCAAGGGACCTCCGAAGCCGGCTCCCGAACTCCAGGCCCTCACCAATCTTTGCCAGGCCCTCCTCAGCGCCAACGAGTTTCTTTACGTGGATTAGCCCAGGAGTTTCGCCGTCGGGTGTGAGTTAACCGAAGCGCCATCTGGTTTTCCCGTTCAGGCCGCTCGCTGAACTGCCGATAAATAGTTCATGAACAGATTCCTCGTGCTCGGCCTGCTTTTCACTTTCAGCACATTCTCATCGCTGGCAGGACCGGAAAAGATGATCGGAACATGGAAATGGAACAAGGGCGCGACGGTAGCCCACCTGAAAATCCATACCCGGCTTACGAAGGCTCAGATCGAGAAAATCTCCTCGGTGCTGGAAAAACAGGTGCTCGTCATTGACACCGAGACGATCAGCTTAACGCTCGGCGACGAAAAATATACGTCAAATTACAAAGTTCTGTCGGAGACAGGCAACAAGATCACCTTCGAAGCGCAGGACCCACAAACGAAAAAGCCGATGAAGGTCACGTACGAGTTCGATGCGAGTGGTAAAGGCTTCTGGGTCGCCTTAGACAAAATCGAGGGCTTCAAGGAGCGGTGGGACAAAGTGCCTGCTAACTAATGCGGTGCTTCTTAATCCACTACCATAAGGCCTTTAGCTGATTTCATCTTTTGGCGGCTTCGCCCAAAGCTCCATCGGCGCGATTTCCCTAAACACCTCGAAGCCAATCGCCTTCCCATCCACATGCAGCGACGCGAAGAGGTCCGCCGCTTCGCCGGTGTCCTCGATGAAAATGCCAAGTAGAAGGTGCTCGGTGCCGACGTAGGTGTGATCTAATTTGTGAGAGGCGGCTTCGGCTCGCTTGAAGGCTACTTCTGCCGATTTGCCGATCAGCGAACCATCCTGTGTTGGAGCGTCTTCCGTTGAACTGCGGCGAATGGAGAGGAAGTGCTCGACGACTTCGATAGAGATGCCGAATTTGAGAAGAACGTTAACTGCGACCCCGCCCTGGAGTTCGAGCAAGCCAAGGATGAGATGAGCACTGGAAATATGCGAATGGCCGAAGCGCGTCAAACTGGCTTTTGCGCTCTCGATGGCTCTGTTGCAGCGCGGCGTGAAGTTCATTTGATCTACGGAGTTGAGCTTCGATGCCTGAGCGTTACTTAATGTTGATCGTGAGTGGACGAACCGTGCACTGCAGATCCTGCGCGAACATTTCCACGTAAACTGTCCAAGCCACGTTCGTTCGATCGGGCCGTCCAAACGTGATCATGCCTGCGTTCGGAGTCAGGCGCTGGAAATGCCGTTCCAGTGTCCCATCAGCGGCAACTTGTGGCTTCAAAAATTCATCCGGCTGCCAGAGATGCGCATCGCTGACGACGTTTGACAGTGAGGCCTTTGCTTTCTCGAGCGCAAGTTGCTCAGACAAAAAGGTCGGGGCGGAAAGCGGATAACGGAAGGTGTAGTTGGGCGGCTTTTCCTGCATGACCACCAAACCCCAGATGAGCCCGACGACGCATAGCACCGCGATCGCACCGGCGAGCCACAGCCACCACGTCCGTCTCAGCGGTAGACGCCACTCCCGGCCACGCTCGTAAGGAACCGGGTTATAGACAATTCTGCGCCGCGCGCTGTGAACGCGTTCACGCCGCCGTTCTACGGCTGACGCACTCGTCGAGGGTTGCCAATCGCATTGTTCGCGGATGGCCCGGATGCGCGGCAAGACAGTTTCGATGCGCGAGACTTGTGCCCGAGGCTTTCTCCGAAACCGAATGCGTTTGGCGAGAGCGTTCATATGCGCCGCCTCACTCTGCAGGCAGTGTGGCTATGGCAATCCTATGCCGGGAAAACGGAACGGTCAAACGCCGGCAAGGGCTCGCGCTTTCATCGTGCATCCAATGCGCAAAACGATAGTCTCGCGCGCATGAACACGGAAATCATTGCGGACACGGCTCGCGCAACTCTCGCAGGAACGATCTCGTTTCCGGAGGTTGTCAAAAACCTGCTCGGCACCGGAGTGGAATATTATCACGTCGACTTTGTGACTCTGGAGAAGACGTTTTATAGCGAAACCGGCGATCACGTAACCACGCCAATCACCTACGAAGGCCTGCCTCCAGTCGGGCGCGACTTCGATGCCGCCGCTCTGCGCGCCGCGATTCTCGACAGCCAGCGTCATGGGTTGAAGTACCGCGATTTTACCGCGCGCGCCATGGCAGCCGGCGTGCAGGGCTACATCGCGTTCCTGCGCGGACAGCGGGTGACGTACTGGGGACGTGGAGGCGATCAGCATACGGAATGGTTCCCGGGCGCAGGACCAGCCAAACCTTAAGATTCCTCGTGGATTTGGAGCTGAAGGCAGGACCCCGAAGTCATTGGGCTTATCCTGTTCATTAACGAAGCCGAATTCGTGAAAAATTTCACAAACTTTCTTGCACCCTCCGTTGACAAAGGCTAAACATCCTTGGCGGGTCAAAAGAATCGCTAATGTTGGCGAAGCGTAGAATTCAATAACTTAATGACCTGTCCGGCAAAAAACGGTTGACGCATGATCAGCAGTCGCAAATATCCTCGGTCGCGCTTAGGAGCGTTAGTGGTCGATGAGTTTTTGATGCGGACGCCTGGGGACAGGCGTCCCTGCTTTTTGTGGGTTGAACGGAACTAAACGATGCCAAACATCTTTCCGAGATGGACGAACCGTCTGCCGCTGATGGCGATCGTCGGGTTGTTTTTCGTTGGCACGGCGGCCACCGCTGGCCTTTGGTATTATTTCACGCCGAAGTACACGCGCGTCGGTTATTCACCGATCCAGCCAGTCCCCTTTCCCCACTCCGTCCACGTGGAGCAACTGGGGATGGACTGCCGTTATTGCCACAGCGCGGTGGAGAAAAGTTGGTATTCAAATGTGCCCGCGGCGCAGACGTGCATGAATTGCCACAACCAGGTCTTGAAGGATGATCCGAGGCTGGCGCCGATTCGCGACAGCGCCGCGACGGGCAAGCCGGTCGAGTGGGTGCAGATTCACAAGCTGCCGGACTACGTTTATTTCAATCACTCGGTGCACGTGAATCGAGGGATCAGTTGCGTGCATTGCCATGGGGACATTCACAAGATGGACGAGGTGTATCACGCCAAGCCGTTCAGCATGACGTTTTGCCTGGAATGCCATCGCGCGCCCGAACAGAACCTGCGCCCGCCGGAGAAGGTGACGGACCTGGCGTGGAATCCACACCAGCACTTGCCGAAGGATTGGGGTGCGAAGGCGAAGAAGGAGTGGAAAGTGAACGCGTCGCAGAATTGCTCGGCCTGTCATCGATGAAAACAATTCCTCCACCGTGCCCCGAACCTGAGAGCGGCCAGCGTTACTGGCGCAGCCTGGACGATCTGGCGGAGAGCCCGGACTTCCGGCAATGGGTCGAGCGGGAGTTTCCGTCCGGCGCGAGCGAGTTGAAGGACCCAATTGCGCGCCGGCACTTCATGAAGATCATGTCGGCGTCGTTTGCGCTGGCAGGGTTGGGGCTGGCGGGCTGCCGGAGACCGGAAGAAAAGATTTTGCCGTTCGCAAAGCAGCCGGAGGGATACATCCACGGCGTGCCGCAATTTTATGCGACAGCGATGCCGACGCGCGGCAGTGCGGTGCCGTTGCTCGTGAAGTCGCACGATGGCCGGCCCACGAAGGTGGAGGG
>Ga0111538_10008096_pt1 | contig 14114 bp, 14 predicted proteins | sample SoiMethybrSBSTD1_FD_79669 | JGI IMG/M metagenome (GOLD analysis project Ga0111538, IMG submission 79669) | Bulk soil microbial communities from a Populus tree surrounding site in Tennessee, USA - Soil MetaG P. TD hybrid SBSTD1 (version 2)... | ecosystem: Environmental > Terrestrial > Soil >... | reverse complement strand
GGCTTTGCGAGTCATTCAATGGCCGGCTACGTGATGAATGCCTGAATACTCATGAATTCGAATCCCTGCAGCAGGCACAGCGTATCATCGAGGCTTGGCGACGTGACTATAATGATCACAGACCCCCACGGTTCGCTTGGAAAACTACCCCAAGCGAATATGTTAAATCCAACCAGGTCAGACTGCCAGAACCGGCCAGATTCTAGTTTTGAATCCGCCCCAGCAGAATTGGGGGGACGTCACTGCCAGAAAGTTCTACTTATTGCTTGTCTCTCAAATGGGGAAGCTTACGTCCGACTTTTAAGGTGAGCTACTAGAAGTGACCCAAGTCGCAAGCGTCGATGCCAGAAAGATTGGCTGACAACTACGGCATCAATTAAATAATGCTTCATTTACCTGAACAATAGAAACTTTGGGAGTTGTACCGTAATTAAGTTTTATAACAAGGAACAATAACTGTAAACGCCTTAGATCTGTTGGAACACTATGAATCCGTTGGATGGTACGATAACAGAGATAGAGGAGTTTTGAGATGCGGTCGAGCCACTAGCGTTGCCAATGTTGCCTCCGCCGTAAATCTCCGAGTCACTATTAAACACTTCCTGCCAGCGGGCATCGCCCAGATGAGGGCTCGCAATCGAGTATCCGTTCGTGAACGACTGATTGTTGAGACTGGCCACAATTAGAAATCGCTCAATTCCGTCCGTACGAAGAAATGCTATTATGCGGTAGGAGTTATGGGTATGAATGATGTCTATAGAGTGCGACCGAAAACCTGGATGAGTCTTGCGAAGCCGAATCACATCCTGATAGAATTTAAACATGAAGTGGCCGGATCCAGCGCGCTCCGCAGGAAAATCATCTCGAAACTCTAGGAATTTGTCGTACGGGAGCGGGCTTGCCGACGCGATTTCTTCACCCATGAGAAACAGCGGTGTACCTGCCGAAAGCATGGATAAGCCAAATACACACCGGCACCGTGCTTCGGCATAAACACGTGTGATGCCTTCGAGCGATGCAAAGTTGATCGCGGTCTGCATAGTACGAGCCGTGTTGCGGGCATTCCCAGCATCATCATGGTCCTCGTGGTAAACCACTTTCTTTTGTCCGGACCATCCCAACGCCGCCGCAAAGTAGTCCATCGCCAGAGGCTCATTACCGCCTAATCCGGCGGTGTAGAGCAGTCGCGCATAGTTTTCCCCATAATCCCCATCACCAATCAGATGATGATAGAAAACTGAGTACCAGGTTGCATCGAAACCAAGGCCACCCAGATCTGTCGAGTTCGTGACGAATGCTTGATCGGAGTGATCTTCAGCGATAAGTATGCATTGGGGCTTTACCATCTTAACGGTGCGCGTCAATTCACGAAGAAACTTTGCACCGAAATCGTTTGCGCTGGGGACGGGCACGCCGTCGCCGTGGCGCACGTTGAATTGGTAAAGGGCCTGGGGAAGATCGACGCGGAGGCCGTCTATATGGAATTCCGTTGCGAGCGCAACCGCGGAGCTGATAAGCCACTTACGCAAATTTTCTTCCCAGAACCGGGGATTGTAGCCGGTTGAATAATTATCGAGGTAACCGCCTTCTCCTGATACAGCGTTACCCAAATGATGGGCGGCAGCCCACTCAAATCCCGGATAGTCGGAAGGGTGACCTTCGAACCAGTAATAGATATTGTGCTCGGGAGTGTTCGAATCGTAGGCCCATTCTGCTCGTTCCGCATTAACGTGGTAATGGTTGTAGACCACGTCCAAGATAATCGCCAAGCCCCGTTGATGGCACGCCCGAATAACATGCTTTAGCTGGTCACGACCGCCGGCATTGAATTCGAGTGCGAAAGGGTGCGAAGATCCATATCCCCAAGTCTCAGTTCCTTCGAATTCCAAAACAGGCATCAACTCCACCGCGTTTACTCCAATATCAACCAGGTGATCGAGAAAATTGAGTGCGTCCTGAAATGTGCCCGGACCTTCTTTGCCGAAACCGAGAGAACCTACATGCAGTTCGTAAATGACGAAATCCTCGACGTTCTGAGGCAATGGGCGGCTTGGATCAAACTCGTGGGCCCAGAACTCTTCCTCAGAGCTGAACTTTGTTTCGGGCCAAGCCGGTTCTTCGAAGTGCGTGGCGACAGTGTCTAAATCGATTACTACCGAGCAACTGACTGAGCCATCCAAGTCGGTGTACAAACCATTGTAGGCTTCGCCTTTGGGATTGATCTTGCCTTTGCCTACCTGACACCGCGAATAAAGATCAGTTCTATAAGCAACTTCTTTCCCCTCCTTGATGATCCGGTACATATAGAGCTTGTGATCGAAATCTTTAAAACGCGCCAACCGTGCATCGTTCAAATCAGTGTACCAAAGTCCTTCATTGTCCTTCATCATCTCGAAGGCGCCATGGTCTCCTACGCTTGGGTCGATGCCGGTGCCATTATCCGAGATATAGCCGGTGTTGCGTGCTCCTTTCTCATAGCTGCCGAACACAACCTCTACAGATGCCGCATTGGGCGCCCAAACGCCGAATTGAATGGAGGGTTCGCTACCGTCTTTGGCGAAGCGCTTCTGCGCTCCTAGAAGTCGACCGTGAGTGAGAAAGTAAACCTGCTCTCCGGCGGCTTCACTCAGTTGGAAACTGCGGTGCCGCAGCTGGGAAAATCGATCGTTCACTTCAGTAGGGATGCCCCAAATATCCGTTGCTTGGGGAGAATTCAGGCGTACGCCCCAGTCGAACGTTCGACCTGCGTCGATATCCTGAAAATTAACCGTCGCTACAAAGGCCGGACATCCATCTCCATACATAACACGAATCATATCCAAGGGCACCGCCAGCCATTGCTGCGAGTAGTGCCCAGACGAATCCCAGCTGCCGACAAGTTTAACTTTATCGAATATGTGAAGATTAATTCCCGTCACGTACACGAACTTCACAGCGATCATGTCTGTCTACCCCGTACTATCGAACACCTATCGTGCTTGCGCTCGAATGCTTACTTAGGTGGTTTATTAGCTAGTGGCTCCGCGGCTAATCCTGAGAGGTCGTCCGATTTCTCGACCACGCGCTGGGCTATTGCTTGTATGAATGCCAAGACTTCGTGTTTACTAAACCCCGTCACGAGATCGTCATCGGTGACCACCAGCGGATCCACAATGACATTCGCGCCGCAGTTCACAATGTCCGCCATCACAACCACATGGCAAGTAACCGTCCGGCCCTCGAGCAGTTCAGGATTGGGCGTCAAGAGCCAGAGCCCGTGGCACAGAGCTCCTTTAACGATACTTTTGTCGCGCATCGCGTCCGCGAAGAAGCTCACCACGGGAGGCTTCCTGCCGTAGTCTCTCGCGTTGAAATTCTTTGTAACGTCATAAGGAAAGTTCACCCCGTCGTCGGACCACCAGCGTAGCCGGACGCTGGTGTAGTTTGCGGACATAATCACCGCCGCATAGTCGCCCGGTTTCACTTGAGAGATATCCCGATTGACAGTGAGCGGTTGCGGAGATTCCCAAGGCTGGCTATCGGTCGGATCGACATCGCTGTAAAAGATCACGGAGGCGGGCTTCCAGTCCCCATACCAAATGCGGGAGATGAACTCAACCTCGGCGCCCAGAATAGCAAATGCGGATTTGTATGCAGCGATCTCTTCAGGAATAAACTTATTCTCGACGATTACACCTATTTTCTTTCCGCAGAGGTTCACTGGTGATTGGTTCATGTTTTCTCTCCGTTTACCGACGCCGGCGTCCTCGCCGTTTTGGAGACGGCACGAAAGGTTACATCAACGCAACATCCCAAATCCCCCTCACTTAGTTGGACTTGGAAGTAGTTAGGGTCTTCGTGCGGACGAGGTATACCGTTAATCGTGACTTGCTGAATCTGGACCATGCCAGGCGCGAAGAAATCAGGCAGAACATTGATCGACCGCAATCCGCAGTCATTCTTAGGCCTGAAGTGCAAACAGAACGAAGGGTCTGTATTGTTTGCAAGGGAAATGTAGGCGCGATTGTAAATATGGGCAAGATAGTTGAGCTCGAAACAGTGATAGCCGGACGCGTCGGAGTGTCCGCCGCGCACCTCGTAGCCTCCTTGTACAATGGGCAGACCGTTCTCCGAAACGCGGAAATACATGCCTTTGTGCTCGCGGTCCAGGAAGAAAATATTCCAGAATGCCTCAGTCCTGCGGGCCATGTCCAGATATAGATTGTCGTCCGTATGGCCGAAAAGGATGAGATAGGCCAGAATCGCTTGCTCCTGTTGCCAGAAGTCCTTGGTATTAAGCCAAGTGAACTCAATGGGCATTCCGTTCGACGGATTCCGTTCGACGCAATCAAAGCACCCGCCCCTGATGGTATCAATTCCAATATCCGTCATGGACTTGCCCAGTTTATTCGCCAGAAGCATGCAGCGATCTGCAAGGGCTTGGTGCTTCTTCTCGAGATCCGTATTCGGACGGAGCCCAGGCGCTGATGGTCTGCCCGCCGAGGCGGCAAGCGTCTCATAGTAGTTCGCTACGCGCGTTAGGTTCCAGGCAATCTTGAAATTGTGGCCAACCACCGCGCGATTTTGCTGCCAGGCGTACGTATGGTCGGGTTCCCAATCCGCAAAAAATCGCTCATTTACGTAGGGGACTTTAGGATCCGGGTCGGGAAACTTATCAAGGATAAGAGTCGTCACCTGCTCCAGCATCTCGCGGGCCGTCTCCGTTATCTCCGTCAGATCTTCGCGGCCGCCGATGGGTTGTGGATCAAGACTGAGCAGCAGGTTGATTAAATAGGCTGGAATATGATCGCCGACAGAGTTCCAATTTTTCTTAAGATTGTTATTCGGATTCTGGTTGCGGTCTGGCCGCATCGTGACGTAGTCGATGTGTGAGAAGTAACCTCCATTGCCAAGAAATACCGGGTCATTTTCGCGCTTCTCATCCAGGAAGAACGCATTGAACGCCCGGACGCTCCGGCGAATGTCCTGCAGCACTTCCCAGTCCTGGGAAATGCGGTAATAATTCGCAAGCCCCGCAATCGCATAAATCTGCTCGTAGAGTGGAATCGATCCTGTGTCGTCGCCGCTTTGGGACGGAACGAGCAGTTCGGTGCCATATAACCCCTTCCTGCGCCCAAAAGCCCAGAAACAGTATGTGCCATCGTGACTCAAGCTTCTGAAGGCGTCTCGCTGGAAGCGCACCGCAGATTCCGCCGCCTGCCGGTAACGATCTTCACCCACGATCAGGAAAGCAGCCGAAAGCCCATAGATCAGCCGGGAAAGCACAGCGCACTCCTGCACGTTGTTTTCCACTCGCATGCCTAGAATGTTCAGGTTCGTGTGGTACAGGGCTACCCAATCGTCAACCGCGTAGGTGCGCCTGTCACCAAACAGCGAATCTAGCCACTGGTCCGCCAAGCGCGCAGTCTGTGTGATCCACCAGTGAGTCTCTTCGAACAGAAAGTTGTCCTTGACGGATGAAAGCAGATACACCGTGCGAGCGTCGAACCTAGAATTTTCATCATTCAACTGATACACACCCTGCACGACCAGAAGCTGACCCTGGTTGACGTATTTCTTAACCAGCCCGCTTGCCGGACTTCCATGATCCATCGGGTCGAGCACTCGATCAGTGCTCAGGCTATCCAAATTTGTTAACACCTGAAAAGATGTCTGAGCTGTTACGTACGCCTCAAACGAATCGCCGCTCTGGGCCTTTACCGAAAAAGAAGCGTTGGCAAGATCACTTTCCGTTACCGTACCCATTACCGTCAGACTCTGCGTGAACCTCTTCATGATTACTCCTCTGAACTATAAAATTTATTGAGATCGAGGGTAGCAGTTTTTGGTTGGTACATCGCGTAGCGAATTACGACTGAGGCTGGGCCGCGAAGCCCTCCTGTATGGCATTGTTCACTGCTAAATTAAGGGCTTGCGGAACGGGTTTTTCAAGGCAGTGACCCTTCAATTAAGGCGCTGGCAAAGATCCATCCTCGTCAATATAACCTTGACTAATTTCAATAATATTGCCTTCCGGATCTGCTATCCATATCGTCCGCCATCCCAGAATAACATCACTAAAATCCAATGGACCAAGGGTAACTCTCGCGTTCTCACCCAGTTCGGCCAGTTTGGTATCCACATTCTCCACCTTAAACGCGATGTGCCGCGACGAAGAATTCCTCGTTGTCGCAAGCTTAAATGATCGCCCATTCCCGCAAGTCCCTTTGAAACGGGCAACCACCGGTACCTACTTCCCGTCGTAAGAATTGCAATAAAAATGGAGTGGAAAATCAAATCAGTCGGAAAGTCTTTTAGCAACCCCTGTAACCAGGTTTCCGGTCGTCGGTATCAGATCACGCACGATAAAAGAATACTCCTGCGCCACCTTGATACCATCGACTAGGTTTGCACGTGTGATTACAAAAAAAACTCCGCCATTACTAACATTTCCCGTTCCATCGGCATTTACCGTGTACTTTCCAGCGTCGGACCCAGACACAAAATGTCTCTCTCGGAAAGTGTTGCCTTGTACATTCGAAATGTTATTCTCGGAAAAGCCTCCATTGCCATCGTAACGGATTATGCCGAATCCAGCCCCCGCTGTTTGACCTCCCCATCCGATAGCGACACCGATATAAGTGCCCTTGAGACTAGCATTATTAAATTCTCCACCATCTGGAAGCCTAGTGGCGACGGTTGTAGTAAGATTACCTGCAATCGGGTCCAAGTCCTTTGCAATTAAAGAAAACTCTTGCGCAATTCGCAAATCACCGGCTAACTCTGTTTTGGTAATTACTAGGCGAGTCTCAAATGTTCCACCCATTGTTACGCTGGTGACAGTGCCATCGGCATTGATTTGATAAGGTCCTTCGAGTACTAATTCTATTAATTTTCTTTCTCCAAAAGCATCACCTGAGACGCTCTGATACAATAAACCCGAGGCTTTTCCCTTGCCATCGAATGTAAGAATCCCAAGAGCGGCGACGGGTACTTGGCCACCCCACCCGGTGCTGGTAAGCGCATAAGTGCCTTGCAGGCTGGAAACAGTAATTTCTTCAGGCATTTGTAACCTCCCATCAGTTAATTAGAGACCGGGCGGCCGATAAAGATGGCCAGCCAGAGACAAGCCGGCGCTTTGAAAGCGAACCAGGATGCGACGGCTGGGTCGTCATGCAGAAGATTGGGGGGGTCGGCGGGCAGGTAATTCGGGTCGGTCAGCACATCTCCCGCCGCAGCGGTGGTTGCCCTGATCCGCAATTGTTGGGCTTGAGGCGTCTGTATCAGTCATAAATCATCTCCATACCAGTGTCGATTGTTCAATGTTAAAGCGAGCGATAAACCGCTTCGCAACGGGGGCGTCGATAAAAATGACCTATGACCTTGCACGGATCGCTTCCTGCTACGGTAACCGTTTGGTGGCAGTCGTCGTTACCAGATTTCCCGTCTGTGGGTGCGGGCCCTGAGTCATAAAGAAATGCGCTAAGCCTACTCTGACGTTATCGGCCACTTTGGCTTTTGTAATAACAAGGTTCGCTTGGCCGCCAGGTGCAATAATTAAGCCCGTACCGTCCTTATTGATGACATACTTTCCGCCAGGCGTATCGAACGAAGCATTGTGCCTCTCGGCAAATGTCGCTCCCGACAGGTTTTGAATATCCACTGCGGTGAAGCCCCCCTTGCCGTCGAAGTTCACCGCACCAATGCCAATGGCAGCCGCAGGCGTGAAACTGCCGCGGCCGATGCCCGGCCCACCGTAAGTACCACTAAAGCTGGCGAGCGAGAACTCCCCTTCGTCAGGGTGCCTGGACGCAAGGATCATATTAAGATTTCCCGTTTGAGGGTCGATGGGGTCTTGCATGAACGATATTTCATGCGCAACTAGGGTACTATCCATTGGCTCTGCTTTTGTGATCAATAGGGTTGCGGTAATGCTCTGCGGCGAACCAACTTCCGGCGCCCACGTTGCAGCCATTGACCCATAACCCGAGCCATTCTCATCCACGATATAAGTTCCTTCAATGGTGGCGTTCACAACCACCCTCTCCTTAAACGTTCGGCTAGGCTGATTAATGATGGTCGAACCAGCCAGTCGCCCGTTACCATCAAAGCTCCAAACTCCGATAAAAGCGCTTTGAGTGTGGCCGCCCTGCCCCACACAGGTCACCGCATAGTTACCTCTAAGGGTGGCTTGGGTAAAACCCTCAGATAGGGTAGACAACATTGAGGCCATATTCGCTGCTCCAAATTTTGTTAAATGATTTTAAATGATAATGTTCAGAATCCGGATAGGCCTATCTTGCGACCCATCACACTCCATTTTTGTAACTGACTAGCCTCCAAGTTCCTACGGTAATACCACATCCAGATCACTACCCGAACCCCGCTAATCCACATCCTGCACTCGCGAAGCCGTGAGGCCAAGTTGCCGTAAAATACTGATACTGTCGGAATTGAACCAACGTTCCTCGATCTTGCCTCCTTCCAGGCGAAACATAGCGATTCCCTTCCACGTAAGTTCATTACCCGTCGGCGCAACGCCTAGAAACGCGCCCCGATGGATGCAACGCATGGTGCCGCGAACCCCGACCAAATCGCCTTCAGCAATGATTTCTTCGAGCGTGACAGTAAACTTGTCCAAAATGCCATGCGTCGCTGAGATACTTTGCTTAAGGATTTCACGGCCTTTTGGGCTGCCGAAAAGAGCTTCGCCATGATCCATAAAATTCTGATCCACTATTTCGTCCAATACTTCCACTTTTCCCTGACTCAAGACTTCCTCGTAAAAGCGGCGTACTATCATTTCGTTGTCAGTTGTTGTCATTTCGAAGTGTCCTCTATTTTGGGCCCGAGTTATCTTAGCCAATTGGAGCAATAACACCCAATTGCTGCTCAATGGCGAGGAAGTCCACGATCCCCCAACATTCCGCAATTTTTTTATCGACCAGGCGGACAATTCCGGTCACAGTCGTATTTATCCCTTTATAGGTTGGAGCGACATTCCCGAAGTTTCCTGCATGAGTGGCCTTCCCCCTGAGATGAAACATTACTTGGTTATCGTTTGCAAACAAGTTCACAATCTCAAATGTGATATCGGGAAAAGCCGAACGTATCTTGACAATCCAATTTTTATACGCCTCGATACCGTGTATATCCTCGTCCCGATTGCGGGGATGGTGGCTGACAAAATGAGGGCTTATAAAATTCTTAATACTATTCAAATTTCCCTTATTCCAAATTTCTTCAATAGTGCTGGTTACCAAAGCCTTGTTTTCTTCAACCATGAGTGTCTCCGTCATCGTTAAATCCAAAATTGCCAGCTTAAAGTTCAATCCACACAGACACACCATTCATTCCTGGCAAAATTCGCATATTGCCATCAACGATAGTAATATGCGCTATCGGAGCGAGTGCAAGACAATCACCTTGCCGAGTAATGAAACGAAGAGTTTCAGCATCTGCTCTCGCGGCAACTGTATTTTCAACATTGCCATCCGGTAATGAAGGGCCTGCGGAACGAGTTTTTCAAGGCGGTGACCCTTCAATTAAGGCGCTGGCAGAGATCCATCCTCGTCAATATAACCTTGACTAATTTCGATAATATTGCCTTCTGGATCTGCTATCCACACTGTGCGCCATCCGGGAATGACGTCATTGAAATCCAATGGCCCAAGGGTAACTCTAGCATCATGACCCAGCTCGGCCAGTTTAGCATCCACATTCTCCACCATGAACGCGATATGCCGCCACCCGGGGTAGTGCGGTCCGTCTCCGCCAACGGGTGGATATGGCCTCTCTTCGTCTTTCTGAAACAGTTCCAAGTACAAATTCCCAGTCTTTATAAACACAACTTGCCGGTCGCCCAACGGAATTAACCGTGCCCGCCGAAAACCGAAGTACCTCGTATAGAACCTTTCCACCTCAATGGGATCGCTACAGGTAAGAGCAATGTGATGAAACATGCTTCGACCTCCTTATTTTTGCTTGTTCATTCCCATTTAAAGTCCCGTTAAGCGTAAAAAGCTGATGAACGCTATCTATATCCCGTGAGAAGCCTTTATTAAATCAGCGCATTTTTCGGCTATCATCACGATGCCTGCATGGCAGTTGCCCGACGGTACAGTGGGCATGACGCTGGCATCTGCCACGCGGACACCCTCAACCCCACGCACTCGCAACTCCGGCCCCACCACTGCCATATCGTCTATACCCATCTTACAAGAGCCCACTTGATGATGATAGGAGTCGGCCTTCTGCCGCACGAACTTACGAAGCTGATCATTCGTACTGACACCCGGTCCGGGCAGTAGCTCATCAGCGACCCAGGAAGAAAATGCTTGAGTGGCAAAAATTTGCCGCGCGAGTTGTACTGCATTAACGAGGCGCCCCAAGTCATCTTCCGTAGCGAGGTAATTGGGATTGATTAGCGGCTTATCCAGCGGATCAGAGCTGGCCAGGCGAATCCAGCCCCGCGAAGTGGGTCGTACCACCCCTGGCAGGATGCTGACTGAATTTGGATGAGGTGACCCGACAATAATGTCCGAAGGCACATGGACAAAGGCGATCTGTAAATCAGGACCGCTTTGGCTGGGATCAGATTTACAGAAAAGTGCACACTCTGAAAGGTTTAGATTGCCTGGTGGAACCGGCTTTGATGCCTCACGGATGACGCCAACCAGAACGTGGTTGTGAAAATTCTCTCCAACTCCCGATAACTCTGCTACCACCGGGATATCAAATTCCGCGAGATACTGCGGGTTGCCAATGCCAGAAAGCATTAACAGTTTGGGAGATTCCATAACGCCCGCACAGACGATAACCTCATTCGCAGACAGTGCCGTCAATACGGCGCCATTCTGACTATATTCGACGCCAATGCAGCGATTACCGTCGAACAAGAGGCGAGTCGCTTGTGAATTTGCACTGTAAGTAACGTTAGATCGAGTCAGTGTTGGCGCAAAATACGCTTCACGGACGCTGAAGCGTTTCCCACCGCGAATATTAACGTGATGCCACCCAACTCCTTCCATATTTGGTCCGTTGAAGTCCTCGGTATATGGATACCCAAGCTCACGGCAGGCATCGATAAAGCTTTTAGAAGTAGGATTAGGCTCGTGCGCACGAGCATTAATGACGGGCAGCGGTCCGTTCTTGCCAGCCCAAGGGCTCGTATTATCTTCCTGAGCTTCCATTTTCTGGAAATAGGGCAGCACTTCCTGATAACTCCAGCCCTTGCAGCCGTTTTGAGCCCACCCGTCGTAGTCAGACGGATGACCTCGCACATGCATCATGATATAGAGATTACTCGTACCCCCCGATAATTTGCCCCGCGGCTCGGAAGTAATACGTTCCATCAGACCTGATTGGGGCACTGAACTGTAGCTCCAGTCGATCTCTGATCCGGGGAGAGTATACCAACGCGAGGGATCTTCAATTCGGCTCTGCAGTTCCAGTGTAGTCTGCCCGGGTCCCGCCTCAAGTACTAGAACGCGTGCGCGTGAGTTTTCACTTAGCCTGTTGGCCAGCACGGAACCTGCACTGCCGGCACCCACCACAATGAAGTCATAAGTATTCGCGGACGCTCTCATGACGGAACCCTACGCGGCAGGGGGCGATTTCGGATTACTAGAATGCGCATACGGGGCAAACGCTGTTTCGTCATGAATAGTTCGCATATACTTGATCTTATCGCCCTCCAGGCGAAAATAGTTGGCTCCCACCACTTCGCGATTCGGCAGATAGTTGTAAGCAATTGGTGTACCGGCATGATTGGCTGCGTCGCATCGCCAGATGACGCAGGCTTCCTCGCCCTGTACCACGATGTGCTGTGGATGCATTAGAAATTTTGAGTATCCATGTTGTATATCTCCAATAGCTCCACGAAGGATATCAATACCTTCAAAGGAGCCGGCCAATTGCTCGTCACCACTGACATCATCGGTAAAAAGGCTAAGCCAGGTATTCCAGTCACCCCCGTTCACGCACTCATAATATTTCTCAATTACCTCTCTCGTGGTCATCTCATCTCCTTATTTCGTCGGGTATCGAGTCTATCTTTGTCTGCTGAAACCAACTCTCATCGAACTCGTCCCCAGATTCTACTGCTGAGTTCGATATAGATCGGGGATTGTCTTGAATTACCATCAAGACCAAAACTCGTCATACTGTGCGGTACCATCACCGAAAATGGCGCCTCGACCTTCAATAATTTTTCCGTTACGCCAGCGGAGAAAGTGAATGACATCGATGTTCAGATTTCGCGATTCCGGGGCGGCACGAGTGCCCGTGTTATGGTTGAAGTCCGCCGAGTAATCATCACTCGTTGCGGTGACAACTAGTTCCATGTGGAAGCTGTTGCCGGAGAGTTCGTTTACTCGTCGCATAAACGCCAGGAATTCCTCAAGGTTATTTTTCCATCCGGCCATTTCGCTATGCCCTGGCACGAGCCATCTCATCTCATCGGACCAATATTCCTGAATCTTGCTCTTGTCACCAGTCGTTAACGCCTCGTAAGCGCGCGCAACGAGCTCGGGGGTTATTTGAGCCATGTAGCCTCCTATTTCATTTTTTAGAAAATGATCCGATCTAAAATCTAAGCTAAACGGTCCGGGATGGGCTTAAGGCGGTAAACAGCGGAAAAAAAGGTATCTACGCTGTATTGATCGCTAATGTAAACCTGTACCTCAGCGATTCGACCAGAGCGTATTTTGTAGTGCGTGCAGTTGAGGGCATTAAGCACAACCGTCGCCTCATTGCCCGAAGCGTCACGCGTTGTGGTTTGTCCCTTACCGCGATGTACTTCTACCACTGTGTCCTCGCCGAAGATATCTACTCTCGTTGCAGGGTCGGCGGCCGGGTCAAGCGTTACTTGGACATTAGCGCGCCCCAGCTGGGCAAAGAAAGCGATCACTTCCTCCGCCCCGTATTTAGTGCCCGCTAATGGATGGCGGCCGGGAAGATTCCATACAATATCAGAGGCGAATATTTCATTTCGGATAGTATCCAAATCCTGCCGGTTGAAACACTCGTACATCCTTTGTACAAGAGCAACATAATGTTCCGCTTGAGCATTTGCCATTTCTTTCTCCTTATTTCTCTGAGTTCAATTCCGCTTTGTGCGGCACGGCGCGTTTTGTACTAGCTAAGTTTATAGGAGGGCAACTGACCCTTCCATTGGTGTCAGTGCTTTTACGATATATCTTCGGATAACGGGCTTCTGCGTTTGTGACGAGCGCACGACCTCCCAATGCTGGGCGACATCGAAACCGAGCCACTCACTCCTCGGCGCTGGCGCTTTCCATCGTTTCGCAAGCCACTTTACAACCAGATCGATATCTGCCTCCGGCCTGCCCGGGTATACAGTAATCTTTAAACTCTGCAGAATGTGGACTTCGTCAAAGAAAATCCGGATGACCCCCTCATACCAGGAAACAAATTCGTCATTATTATGTAATGTAGTTTCGGGTAGCCGCATCTCCAAGCCGGAGTCGTCCAATAAAGACAGGAGCTCCTGCACGTTAGCATGCACATCCAACAAGAAATACCATTGATCAACGAGGCTTTTAACTTCCGCTTTTGTTAAGGGCGTTAACGTAGGCACGGCAAAGCCTCCTCTCAAGATTGAATAAAATATGCAGGGTTCGGCACGAGCATTCGCACAGTCACAACCTGTTACTGACTACTAAATCGATTAAAAAGGGCCGATCATCCATAAGAGCGCGTTCAATAGCGGGTCGTATTTGCTCTGGTTTTTCTACCCGAACAGCATCCACTCCCTGCCCCTCAGCCAATTTATCGAAGCGCAATGCTGGCCGATCCAAGTCGAAAGACTCTGGAAACGGTTGATCCTGAGGTAAGTTGAGACCCCGCCGATATGCCTGAAGGTTGTATTTCAGAATCCGATAACTGTGATTGTTACAAACCACGAATTTTGCCCCGATTCCGTAGCGGGCGGCTGTACTCAGGGCTTGTATTGTCTGCATGCTGCCTCCGTCTCCGCTAAAGCCGAATACTACTTTATCAGGCCGTGCAACCTTTAGCCCCAGCGCACCGGGAAGCCCTGTCCCCAGCATTCCAGCTCGGGTTTGAAAATAAGTACCAGGCGTGTCCTGTGGTAAATAACGTAACAACTCCGG
>Ga0111538_10008092_pt1 | contig 14116 bp, 11 predicted proteins | sample SoiMethybrSBSTD1_FD_79669 | JGI IMG/M metagenome (GOLD analysis project Ga0111538, IMG submission 79669) | Bulk soil microbial communities from a Populus tree surrounding site in Tennessee, USA - Soil MetaG P. TD hybrid SBSTD1 (version 2)... | ecosystem: Environmental > Terrestrial > Soil >... | reverse complement strand
GCATCGAGCCCCGCGGCGATGGCGTGACGACCAGCTGGGTGATCGATGATCCAGTGCCGCTCATTAGTGTCCGGCCTGAGATTATGCAGCGCGGCGTTGAGGGTGCGGAGCGGCGTGGTGCCGAGATCGACCTCGGGCATTGCTTAGCGTTCCCAAAAATAGACCGTGGCTGGCTCGGGCTCCCATACGCGCGCCGTCTCGATGCCGGGGAGGTTGGCGAGCGCCCGATACTCAGAGCCGAACGCGACGTAGCGATCGGTCTCGGCCATGATCGCTGGCTTGCAGGCAATGCCGTCGCGGAGCACGCCGAAGCCGTTCTCGGTGCCGACCACGAAGGTATAAAAGCCGTCGAGGTCGTCGAGGCTCACTTTGAGCGCATCGCCGAGCGAAAGCCCCTCGCGCATCTTCCAGCTGAGATAGCCCGCCGCGACCTCAGTGTCGTTCTCGGTTTCGAAGTCGAAGCCCTCGCGCCGCAGGGTGCGTCGAATGTTGTTGTGGTTGGAGAGCGAGCCGTTATGCACCAGGCACTGGTCCTCACCGGTCGAATAAGGATGGGCGCCGTCGGTCGTGACCGCTGATTCGGTCGCCATACGGGTGTGACCGATGGAGTGTGTGCCCTGCATTTGAGCAAGGCCGAAGCGCTCAGCCACCTTCTCTGGCAGGCCCACTTCTTTGAACAATGCCATGCGCTTGCCACGGCCGACGATGTCGACTTCGGGCGCATCGCAGGCAAGCCATTCGTTGAGCCGCGGCAGCGAGCGATGCTCGACGGCAATTACGGCATGGGTGTCGTGGAGCTCGATCGTGGCGTCGCTGAAGGCGTGGCCGACGCGCTCCGCGATCTCCTTCATCGCCTTTGCGGATGAGGCGCGCAACGTGAGTTTGGTCTTGTCGCCCCTCCCCTCGCCATAGACGGCGAAGCCCGCGCTGTCAGGCCCGCGGTCCGACAGGGTGGCGAGCATGCCTTCAGTCAGCCGTCCAAGCTCAGGTTCGAGGGAGGGGTCTTTGAGGAATAGGCCGACAATGCCGCACACGCAATTCGCTACCTTCTTGCGACGTTCCCAATCTCTTGCGAATGAACGTTAGCGGGGTTGCACTACACTTGTCAACTGTCAGGAATTTTCCCTTCCTCTAGGGAAATACGCCTCCGAGGCTCAACTCTTGGGGTAGATGATGATGGAGAGATAGGTCATGGGAAGCTGGGTCAGGTCTTCTGGTCCATGCAACGCGGCGGCCTCGAAGAACAGCGCATCGCCGGGAGACAAGGGATAGGCCTTGTCAGCATGACGGTACAGCACCTTACCCGTCAGCATGTAGATAAACTCGACGCCCGCATGCCGGAACATCGTATAAGGCCTTGCTTCCTCGGTAAGGGTAATCAGATAGGGTTCGACGACGACGTCGCTTGAGATTGAATGGCCTAGCAACTGATATTGATGTCCGGCCTTAGTGCCCCGCCGTTCGATGATGACGCCACGACCCGATGGAACAAACGAACAATCGCGCTGCTCCTCATAACTCGCGAAGAATGTGGTGAGTGGCACATTAAGCGCCCGAGCCAGTGCCTCGAGGCTATCAATCGACGCCGAAACCAGTCCATTTTCGATCTTGGAGAGCATGCCGGCGGAGAGGCCGGCTTGATCGGCCAGTTCGGCGCCGGTGAGGTCGAGCTTGCGCCGGAGGCTTCTAACTTGAGAACCTATTGATGCGGCGACCGACAAGGTCGCAGCGGGCTGCGGAGCGAGCGAGCCCGTCTTCAGTGAGTCGTCTTGGTGGCTCGAGTGGCGTGCGCGTTTGGGGCGTGTTGGTACCCTATTTGGCCGCCTCTTTTTCAGGGGTGCTTCCTTTCTTTGAGCCATGAATTTCCCCCTCCTAGCCGCCATTTCGCGTCTCTGCTGCAAGTACGTCAAGCCACAATTTCTTCTGAGGAAACTTGCCATAAGTTTGCAAGAGGGATAGGCGCGCCGGCATAAAAAAACCATAAAAAATGGACTGGCGGAGAAAGTTTATTTCCTGTTAGTGTTGAGATCGATCGCGGTGTCCGATACGCAGGCGCTTCGAGAAAACGGGAGATCACTATGGCAGCCCCAAAGCAGACCAGCGCTTCCGAAGAACTTCAGTACGCTTCGGGAAATCTCAGACGTGAAACGGGCTGGTGGGGTGCCTTCGTCATCGGCCTGGCCGGAACGATCCTAGTCACCGGTATCGCGCCGGTGATGGTGACCCAGCTGGGCGCCTCCGGCATACCCGTTACCGTCTTCATCACGTTGACCGGTTGGCTACTTTGTCTGTTCCTTGCGGAGCTTGCCGCCATGATGCCGGAGCGTACTGGCGGGTCGCCCTCGTATGCCTATCCAGCTTTCAAAGACCGCTGGCCAAAACTCGCCAAGCACATCAACGGCTTTACCGCCTGGGCCTATTGGCTCGGATGGTTCCCTGTGGCGCCGCTCAATATGATCCTGGCATCGTTCTATCTGGCAGATCGCTTCCACCTCAATACCACCGCCGGTTTCACGCCAATCCACACCTTCATTGCCTGGTCGACGCTGATCATCTCGATCCTCGGCATATTGCTTTTCTTCATCCCGGCCTATCGCGGCATCAGAGTGGGTGCCAGCTTTGCGACCATTCTGGCATTGCTGTCGATGATCCCACTGACTTTCATTGCAATTGCTTGGATCTTTAATCCGAGTGTAGTGCACCTGGCCGAGCTCTCCGGGTTTCCACGCCTCGACGGGTCGAGCTTCTTTGCTGATATGAGCGGATTCAGCTGGTGGCAGGTTTATGTCGCCTATGGCTTCCTGTTGACATGGAACGTGATCGCTATGGAGGCGGCTGCCTGCTACATCGGCGAATGCGCCAATCCGGATCGTGACGCTAGGATCGCGATGAATCTCGAAGGCGGTTATGGGGTGTTCATTTACACCTTGATCCCTATCGCCTTCATCGTCGTTCTTGGGGCCAAGGCGCTTGCTGATCCCTCACTCGCCGACCCGAAGACGATCTTCGTGACCTTCGCCGGCAAGGTGTTCCCCGGCATTGGAGGCGAGGTCCTCAATTGGATCATTGCCTTCATGCTGATTATTGCGCTGGCGCTCTCGGCGCTCAACGCCATCATGGGGTCGGGTCGAGCCATCTATCAGATGGCGATCGACGGCGAATTCCCGACCTGGTTCACAAAGGTCAACGAGCATGGCGTGCCCGCGCGAGCCATGGCCTTCAACGTCGTCGCATCCCTCATTGTCGTCTTGATGGGCGGCGCGGTGGAGATCTACAGCTTCTCCAATGTCGGCTACACGGTGTCGTTCCTGCCGGTGCTGATCGGTTATTTCCTGTTGCGCCAGGACAAGCCTGATCTGCGGCGGCCCTTCAAACTTCCGGAGTTCATGAAATACGGGGCGCTGCTATTGGCGCTGGTCTACTTCATCTTTTGGCTGTTCGGCGGCATCTGGTACTCGAAGCTGGGCAATGTTCAGATCTACTACTACCTCGGGTGGGCGACGCTGCTCGCCTATCTTCCGTTCTATTGGTACCGCCGCTACGTCGAGGACAAGCGCAGTCCTGCCGCCGCAACCAGGAGCAAACCGGCCTGATTGAACGACAGCGCGGGCGGCTAAGATCGGCGGTCGGTTCAACGCAGTGAGCGGTGCCGAAATCGGATTTGACGTTGAAACGGCTTGATGACCAGACTGCGGCTCAATTGGAAACGCAATTCTGGAGAAGCGCCATGGCTAGAGGACAACTGACACACGAAGAGGAAGCTTCAAGAGGTGGTGCAAGGTCCATTGCGGTATGGGCCATTGTCTCGGCGGTCCTGGTCGTTTGGGGCCTTTATACTGGCTTTCAGGGCCGCAAACATGTAGAGCATGCTGCACCGCCGTCGAACACGGAAGCACCGGCGCCAGCTGGCTCCCCGAACCCGTAATCAGCATAGACTTTGCGGCCTCGCCTTTGGCTCTGCCGTTTCGCCGCGGCAGGAGAGTTTACTTGCGATAAATCCGCTTATCGGAAGTAATCCGAACAGCCCAATTCACCACTGCTGGACCTTCAAGAAATGCCTTCGCGCCAGCACCGATTCTAGAGTCACGGGATTGAGGCTGGAGACTCGAATCCATCAGCCGCTGTCTCTCAGCCTGTGATGGCTATCGGGTCTGTGGGCCAGGTCTGGCGCGGCGAAAACGCGCCCGCCAAAGGCGGGGGGGCCGACGAAGCTAGGAATGCTTTTTATTGAAATGCCCGTCCTGTTCCATTGCCGTTTCTATAGTGACTTATCGCGCCGTCCCCGCTGCTTGCGGGCAATTCCTATTGCGCGAGCGATGCCTCGCCCCCGTCTTTGGCCATCGGCTCAACTTGACGTGTGTCCTAGCTTCGTGCGGACGGGCTCATATTTGGCCATTCGGCGCGGCGCCCGAACATGGGTATCTGCGACGCCGCTCTGCGCACGCCTGTCTTGACGCTGCGGTTAGACGCCCCCACGATTGGCACCGTGGAAGAGATCGCCGATTTCCTCGACCAGTTTCCCCCATTCGATACGCTTTCCCGAGACGAATTGCTTGATGTCGCGGCAACGGTCGCGGTCCGGTCCTACTCTGCTGGCACCGACATTCTGGTCGAGGACGGCCCTCCAGCGGCCGAGTTTTTCGTCATTCGCAAGGGTTCGGTCGAGTTGCGTCACCAAGACGAGGTGGTGGATATCCTCGAGCCGGGAGAGAGCTTTGGCCACCCGTCGCTGCTGACGGGCATGGCGGCGGCGTTCACCGTTCGGGCGCACGAAGACTGCACTTGCTACACAATCAATCGAGAGCTCGCGCTCGAAATTCTTGGCCGGCCCGCCGGAGCCATCTTCATTGCGCGCACTATGCGCGAACGGCTCGTCCGCACCGGGGATACCGTCCATGGCGTGCCGGAGGTTCGCGCCGTCCGCATCGGCAATCTCATAACAGCGCCGCCCGTGCTCTGCCGTCCAGAACGAACAATCCGAGAAGCAGCCAGTTTGATGAGTGCAGAGCGCGTCTCGGGACTCTTCGTCTCTGAGGCCGGCGGCTTGGGCATTGTGACCGATACCGACTTCCGCCAGAAGGTGGTGGCAGGCGGTGTGTCTCCCGAAGCGCCTATCACCACGATCATGACCCGCCCACTCCTGACCGTTCGCGCGGACCGCTTCGCGGTGGATGCAGCACTTGACATGTTTTATGCGGGCGTACGGCACCTAGCCGTGACGGATTCGCGAGACGCGGTGGTCGGGCTCGTGTCCGCCAAGGACCTGCTGGCACTGGCTTATTGGAGCCCCTTTGCCCTTCGCGCCGCTATCTTCAATGCGACCAGCGAAGCGGCCCTCGACGCTGCGACCAAAGAGCTGCCTCAGCTATTCGTAACTTTGGTTCAGGCCGGGCTTAAAGCCCCCGACATTGGACGCGTCCTTGCGCTCAACTCCGACGCCGTAACCACGCGTCTTATCGATTTCGCTATGTCCCGTCACGGGCCCGCCCCGTGCGCTTGGGCCTGGCTTGCGCTCGGTAGCATAGCACGCCGGGAGCTTACCCTTGCCTCGGATCAGGACAATGCGCTTGCCTATGCCGACCCTGCCGATCCTGAGGCGGACGCATATTTCGAACGAATTGCCCAGGACGTGAATGCCGGTCTGGTCCGCGCCGGGCTAGCGGCCGATATTTCAGGCGTGGTCGCCGGGAATCGCCTGTGGCGCATGTCCGAGTCACAGTGGGTACAGACCTTTCGGGACTGTCTCACATCGCCCGACCGATCCCACCTGGTGCGGGCTGCGGTAGCCTTTGATTTCAGGCATGTCGCAGGTGGCTTAGAGGTCGCGCCCCCATTAGTGGCCGTGCTCAGGAATGCTCGCTCATATCCAGCCTTTCTCGCCCAGCTAGCCCGCACCGCCACTGACGCCCCTCCGGCATTACCACACCGGTTCTTCGCGTCGCGATGGCAGCGACAGGAGATTGACCTCAAGAAGGGCGGAGCCGTCCCGATAGCTAACCTTGCGCGCTACCACGCCCTGGCGAACGGCATCACCATTTCCGCGACCCTCGACCGGCTTGTTGCTGCGGAAGGGCTTGGCGCGATCAGCAAAGAGACAGCGCAATCGCTGCGCGAGGCTTTTGAGGTTATTTACCAGGTCAGGCTCGACCATCAGGCCGAGCAAGTTGGTGCTGGCCTTAAGCCCGACAACATTATCCGCCCCGAAGAGTTGCAGCCGGCGTCGCGGGCGGAGCTGCGCGAGGCCTTTAACGCCATCGGCCGCGCCCAGCAACCGCTCTACCGATTTGTCCCGCTCGGCATATGAGGCCCTAAGCGATTAGGACTTCCATTTCGTCGAGCACGCGCACGCAGCCGACCGACTGCGACTTGTGCAGGTGGCCGCAAATCACCGGGGGACGCCCCAGGAGCTGCCATGCCTGCCCCACCGCCAGTGCCGAGGGATCGGGAGAAAAGCCATAGAAGTGATAAACAAAAGAAGGCGGCGTGTGGCAGACGAGAAGATCCACCCGGCCCGCCCTCTCGAACCTGGCGACATCCGCCTTGGTGACTCGCTCTTCCGGCCACCAGTCCACGCCATGTCGCCGCACCGCCCGGTCGATGACGGAATCGCCGCCCCCAAGGAAGGCGATCCGCCGTCCGTCCAGCTCAAGCACCGTACCCCGCGGAACGAACACGAGGTTCGGCGCCATCTCCGTCGGCTCGACAATTCCCCGGTAGGACGGCTCGTGGTCGTGATTTCCAGTGACGTAGTATACCACTTTCCGCAGGGGCGGAACTCCGGGGCCAGTTGGACCAAGGTCGTCCCGATGCAGGCCGAGATCGCCAACCTGAATTGCCACCTTAATGTCGGGCGGGAGCCCGGCAACCGCACCAGCGAGACGGTCGAACGAGCGATGCACATCACCGATAAAAGCGATCATTTGCGAGGACCCGCCCGTTGCTGGTCGACAGTTCGCTGGTCATCAATGACCAAATATACGGGAATGGCCGCCAGCCGCCGCACACGGTAAGGCTCTTGCGACCAGACCATGCCAGAGAGGAACCAGTGCAATGGGGGATCGGCCGCCATTACTATCGCATCAGCACGGCGGCGCCGAGCTTCAGCCAAGATCCGCCTAGTGGCGTTGCGCGTGCCCGAGACCTGGCCGTTTGCCGCAATGTGGCGACGCTTCAGCCAGCTGACGACTGTCGCCACGCTTTCGCGCCGTTCCTGCATCTCTCGCTTGTTGGGCAATAGGCCCGGATGGGGCATGCCGAAGCTCGAGCCCCAGACGCGAGCGATCGAGAGCACATGCACCTCGGCGCCGGCAATTTCGGCCATGCGCTGGGCGAGCTTCATCGCGGCCTGCGGGATTGGCCGCCCCTCAGAGGCAAGAAGAATCGACTTGCCCACGAAGGCGTCAGGCGGCGGCGGGTCAGGTGGCATGTGCCAAGGCATTCGCAGCGGAAGAACGAACCAAATCATGCTCAGCTCCGAAGCTTCATTGTTTCAATGCTAGAATCGACTAAAGCGCAGTCAACCTGGATGAAATACGACCGCCCTCTTGGCCGTGAGTGCAACTGGACAATAGTATGCAGCGGGCCTGTCTCCCTCTAGCCGGATCGGAGGTCGGCGGCCGTTAGATCCCCTTCAGCCCCAGGGTTCGGCATGCGCCCTTGCGCCAGGTGAAGATGACAAACATCACCAAAGCGCCAATCAGCAGCGGGATCCACCCGCGATCATCGGCAGCAGGGGCCCAGTGGGATAAAGCAAAAAGAAGGGTTCTCGATGGCTTGCGGATTGGATAGCAGAAGCGCGCCCTGGGCCAGATAGTTAATCGTGAGCGTGGGCAAAACCGCACCAAGCCAGGCGGTCTGAATTGGCACTCTGCCGAAATGTCCGAGGTCAACGTAAAGGGCTTCAGCACCGGTGACGGCGAGAAACACGGCCCCAAGAGTCAAGAACCCGATCAGCCCCGGGCTCGCGAAGGTATTCCTGACTGGTGAAATCCATTTGCCCCGCCGTCGATTCCTGGTGCTTGCGTCCGGCGAGATTATTCTGGCGACGATACGACGCCGCGCTCAGTAATGGCGCGGTAGAGGGTCTCGCGATCATTGGCATGTCGAAGGCGCTGTAACGCCTCTGGATGCCTCAGCGCCCGGGCAACGCAAGCCAGCGCGTTTGGCTTGGTGCTATCAGCTGTTTCAGGCAGGAGGACCAAAAACACAATGTCGACCGGGCGGTCGTCGATAGCCTCGAAGTCGATCGCATGGCGTAAGCGAACGAGAAGGCCGAACGGGGCTTTCAGGCCGGTGAGACGGGCATGGGGCAAAGCGACGCCGTTACCTACGCCGGTCGATCCTAGCTCTTCGCGCTTAGCGATCTGCTCGGACACGTGATTTGGATCTAAGCCAAGCGCGCTGGCAGCCAGACCCGACAGCCGTCGCAGAAGGCGAGACTTATCGCTTGCGCTGAGGTCGATCATCACATCGGTCGGCGAGAGAAGGTCACTGATCTCCATGAGGAAGGTTTGCTTCTCCACAATTCGATCAATCTGGCGCCCGCAGCCGATAACCTATGCCGGTCTCAGTGAAAATATACTGAGGACGCTCTGGCTTAGGTTCGATCTTTTGTCTCAATTTTTGCACATACACGCGGAGATATTGCGCATCGATAGGGATAGCCCAAAGCTGATTTAACAGGAATTTGTGGGTAAGCACCTTTCCCGCCTGCTGCACCATCACCCGCAGTAGCTCATATTCCTTGGGCGAAAGTTTCACGACCTTGCCGCCGACCTTGACGACGCGCCGCACCAGATCGACCGACAGGTCGCCAGCCTTGAACAGCGGCGGTTCGCCCTGCACGTGCAGTTGGTGTCTGAGTGCTGTCCGCATGCGAGCAAGCAGCTCCTCCATTCCGAAGGGTTTGGTGACGTAGTCGTCGGCACCAAAATCGAGAGCCTGGACCTTTCCGGCCTCATCGCCGCGACTAGAAAGCACGATGATGGGGATGCTCGGATTGCGAGACCGGATCATACTCAGAAGTTCGTGGCCCTGCATATCAGGGAGGCCCAGATCAAGGATGACCAGATCTGGAGTGCTTGACATGAGGTCGAGGGCAGCCCTCGCGTTCGGCGCGTCGATGGTCTGGTAGCCCTGAGTGCCCAGTCCCATCCGTAGCAGTTTGCGGATCGGAGGCTCGTCGTCGACAACAAGCACCTTTAGCGGAGATGCACTCATGCCGCGGTCTCCAGCCGGTCATCAGAATTGGGCATGGGCAGCGTAATGGTGAAAACGGCACCGGGGCGGTCGGAGCGGTTAGCCGCGGTAAGCCTACCATTCATCGCCTCCACAAATCCTCGGGCGATAGCCAACCCAAGCCCAGTGCCAGCCTGCACCTGGTCCTCTTTGTCGGCACGATGGAACTTCTCGAAGATGCGATCAATCTCGTCGGCGGGGATGCCAATACCCTCGTCGGTGACCTCCAGCTTAACGGCATCGCCCTCCTGCCGGCTCTCGATGCGTATCTTGGTGTCGGGCGGCGAATATTTCGCAGCGTTGTCGAGGAGATTGAACAGCGCCTGCTCGAATAGCACGGGATCGAGGTCGAGCATCGGCAGGTCTGCCGCCGTCTCCACCTCGACATTGTGCCGCGCCAGGATTTTGCTCGCTCGCTCCAAGACCGAGCCCACGATCTCACTAATGTCATGTCTGCTCGTGTTGGGCTTGATAAAGCCGGACTCGAGCTTGGTCATATCGAGCAAATTGGCAATGAACCGGTTGAGGCGCTCAGACTCCTCGAGAAGGGTGGCGAGAAGCTCGGTCTTGCTTTGATCGGTCAACTCGCTCGGAAAGCTCTTGAGCATTTGCGCCGCGCCGATGATCGCAGCAAGCGGCGTCCTCAGATCGTGAGAAATGGACGTAAGAAGAGCCGAGCGGAGGCGGTCGGCCTCGACCCTGCGTTTGGCTTGATCGAGGTCGTCGACGAGAGACACCCGCTCGATGGCAAGCGCCGCCTGATCCATCAACGCATCGAGCAGACGGCGCTGGTCGGGGGTGAGAAGCGGTCCAGGTTTGTCGCTGTCGATGCCGACCACGCCGATCGCGCCACGGCCTGTGCGCATCGGCAGGAACAGGCGCTTGGCCCCAGGCAGCGTGTCGGAGCCGCGGCCCGCAGGACGGTTGTGCTCCCAGGCCCATTTCGCCGCAGCAAGATCGGCCTGATCGAGCACGTCCTCGGGAGGATAACCGGCCTTGACCGCGATTGACCCATCCTCAGGCAGGAGCAGCACAACTCTAACTTTCAGCTGCAAGGCGACTTGGTAGGCGGTCGCCCAAAGCAGGTCATCAAGCGCCCCACCGCCAGCGAGCTTGCGGCTGAAGGCATAGAGAGCCTCGGTCGTTCGCGCCCTCGCCATCGCGCTCACGGCGAGGCTGCGAACGCGCGCTGCCAGATTTGATACGACAACCGCCACAACAATAAAGAAAAAGAAGGCCGCGAGGTTCGTTGGGTCGGTGATGGTGAAGGTGTAGAGCGGCGGCAAGAAGAAGAAGTTGTAGCAGAGCGAGGCGACGACGCTCGCGAAGAGGGACGGCCAGAGCCCGTAGCGCACGGCAATGCCAACCACTACGGTGATAAAGACGAGATCGACATTCTCGATCCCGAACCTAGGTTCAATGAGCTTGCTGATGCCGAGCGCCGCGGCAACCGCTATAAGCGTGACGATGTAGGGTCGCGGATTGAATGGTGCGGAACCCTCGGCCGTGCGTACCGTCTTCTTGGGAACAGTTTCCTGGTCGAGCGCCTCCCCGGCGATGATATGCACGCTGATATTGCCGCAGGTGCGCAAGAGATCGCGCACTACGGAGCCGTGCAGGAGCTCGAACCAGTGCGAGCGGGTGGACTTGCCGATGATCACCTGAGTAATGTTGTTGGCTTGGGCATAGGCGACCACGTCGTCGGCAATGCGGCGGTCGCCGCCCGGAAGGGTTACAGCCTCGCCGCCAAGCGCCTGGGCGAGTCTGAGGGTGTCGGCAACGCGGTCGCGTTGCTCCTCGTTCAACTGCAGGCTGCGCTTGCTTTCAACGTAAAGAGCGGTCCAGGCGGCATGGAGCCGATCAGCAAGCCGCTTGGTGAAGCGCACGAGTCCCGCAGCCCGCGGGTCCTCGCTGATGCAGACAAGGAGACGCTCGCCGGCAGGCCACGGGCCCGAGATCGCACGCGCCTGCATCTCGGCAAGCAACTGCTCATCGACACGCTCGGCGGTGCGGCGTAACGCGAGTTCGCGGAGAGCCGTGAGATTTGCCGGTGAGAAGAAATGCTCGAGCGCGCGCTCGGCCTGCTTCGGGACGTAGACCTTCCCTTCCCTCAGGCGCTGGATGAGATCATCGGGCGTAATGTCGACGAGCTCGATCGCGTCGGCGCGGTCGAGAATTGAGTCGGGCACCGTCTCACGCACGCGGACGCCAGTGATCTGCGCGATGACATCGTTGAGGCTGTCGATGTGCTGAATATTAAGCGTGGTGTAGACGTCGATGCCGCTGCTTAATAGCTCCTCGACGTCGAGGCAACGTTTAGGATGCCGGCTTCCCGGCACATTGGTGTGGGCGAGCTCATCGACTAAGGCGATCTGCGGGCGGCGCGCGAGAAGCGCGTCGAGGTCCATCTCGTCCAAAGAGCGATTCTTGTATTTCAGGTGCCGGCGGGGGATGACCTCCAGTCCGTCGAGCAGAGCTTCGGTCTCTTTCCGGCCATGGGTTTCAACTACGCCGACGACAACGTTCTTGCCTTCCTTCAGCTTGGCGCGGGCCTCCTGAAGCATCTCGTAGGTCTTCCCTACGCCGGGAGCTGCGCCGAGAAAGATCTTCAGCCGCCCGGCACAGCTCTCGTCCTTGCTGGCCCTGGCAAGCAAGGCATCAGGCGAAGGGCGCTGATGGGTCTCACGCCGCTGATCCGCCATGCAGTTTTAGGTCCTTACGCGGGGTCCAATCCCAGCCGCGATCGCTATGTGCCCGCTCTATCCAGGGCAAGATTAAGCTCGAGCACGTTAACGTGAGGCTCTCCAAAAATCCCGACAGTCCGCCCCTCGATATGCTCTGCTACAAAATTTCGAACGTCATTTTCGGGCATGTTGCGGGCTTTCGCAACGCGCGGGACCTGAAAATAAGCCGCTTCAGGCGAGATATGGGGGTCGAGGCCGCTGCCTGACGTAGTCACCAAATCGGTGGGCACCTGGGCCGAAGGATTTTCCTGCCTCAGCTTGTTAACGTCTGCGGTGACGCGGTCGATGAGCGCCTTATTGGTGGGTCCCAGATTGGAGGCGCCGGAGTTGGCGGCGTTATACGGCACTGACGTGGTTTTGCTGGGATCGCTTGGGTCGGGGCCGAGCGTGGCCGAAGGCCGGCCATGGAAATATTTGTCGCTCGCAAACGGCTGTCCGATCAGATCAGAGCCGATCACCTTGCCGTCCTTCTCGATCAGGCTACCTTGCGCCTGATAGGGAAAGAGCACACCGGCGATACCGGTTATGACTAGCGGATAGACAAGGCCGGTGATGATGGTGAGGCCAAGAACCAACACGATTGCTGGACGAATTTCTTTCAGCATGGGTGTTCTCCTCAAACGAGGTGCATGGCATTGACCACGAGATCGATGGCCTTGATGCCGATGAACGGGATAATGATGCCGCCCACGCCGTAGACGAGCAGGTTGCGACGAAGCAGAGGACCAGCGCCGATCGGACGATACCTCACGCCCTTCAGAGCGAGTGGGATCAGCGCGATGATGATCAGCGCGTTGAAAATGATGGCTGACAGGATCGCGCTCCGCGGCGTCGCGAGATGCATCACGTTCAGCGCTTGTAGCTGCGGGTAGAAGGCAAGGAACATCGCCGGGATGATGGCAAAGTACTTCGCTACGTCGTTGGCGATCGAGAAGGTGGTCAGCGCCCCGCGCGTCATCAAAAGCTGCTTGCCGATCTCGACGATCTCGATGAGCTTTGTGGGATTGGAGTCGAGGTCCACCATGTTGCCGGCCTCGCGCGCCGCTTGTGTCCCTGCATTCATGGCGACGCCAACATCAGCTTGCGCCAGCGCCGGTGCATCATTTGTGCCGTCGCCGGCCATGGCAACGAGCTTGCCCTTAGACTGCTCGGCACGGATCAGATTGAGTTTCTGTTCCGGTGTGGCCTGGGCGAGGAAATCGTCGACGCCTGCTTCGGCGGCAATGGCCGCCGCGGTCATCGGGTTGTCGCCGGTGATCATCACGGTGCGGATGCCCATGCGGCGCAATTGGGCGAAGCGCTCCCGGATGCCACCCTTCACGATGTCCTTGAGATGAATCACGCCGAGCAGGCGTCCATCCTTTGCGACCGCAAGGGGCGTGCCGCCCGATTTGGCTATGGTTTCAGCGAGCGCACTGACTTCACGCGTCATGTCAGCGCTCACAACTGGTCTCCGGGCCGCAGCGCCGACCGAAACTGCTCTGGACGCTGATGACTTTAGGTAGTCGAGAATGGCATCGACGGCGCCTTTGCGAACCCATGAGCCGTTGATCTCGACGCCGCTCATGCGGCTTTGCGCTGTGAAGGGAATAAACTTGGCGCCGAGCTCGTGAATGTCTCGCCCTCGAATGCCGTATTTCTCCTTGGCAAGCACGACAATGGAGCGCCCCTCAGGGGTCTCGTCGGCGAGAGAGGCAAGTTGTGCTGCATCGGCGAGTTCCCGTTCGGTCACGCCAGAGACCGGCTTGAACTCGGTCGCCTGGCGATTGCCGAGCGTGATGGTGCCGGTCTTATCGAGCAGCAGCGTATCGACGTCACCGGCCGCCTCGACGGCGCGGCCCGACATCGCGAGCACATTGAAGCGAACGAGCCTGTCCATTCCGGCAATGCCGATGGCCGATAACAGCGCGCCGATAGTCGTCGGAATGAGTGTCACGAATAGGGCCACCAATACCACTACCGAGATCGCTCCTTGGGCATACGCCGCGTAGCTGGGGATGGTAACGGTCGCGAACACGAAGATAATGGTCAATCCGGCGAGCAGGATGTTGAGCGCGAGCTCGTTCGGAGTCCTCTGGCGCCCTGCTCCCTCGACCCGCCCAATCATGCGATCGAGAAGCGTCGAGCCTTGCGCG
>Ga0111538_10008091_pt1 | contig 14116 bp, 10 predicted proteins | sample SoiMethybrSBSTD1_FD_79669 | JGI IMG/M metagenome (GOLD analysis project Ga0111538, IMG submission 79669) | Bulk soil microbial communities from a Populus tree surrounding site in Tennessee, USA - Soil MetaG P. TD hybrid SBSTD1 (version 2)... | ecosystem: Environmental > Terrestrial > Soil >... | reverse complement strand
GCGCGCTGCGCGCCATTTCGCGCAGCGCTCGCAGCGGTCCTTCGATTTCGGCCTCGTGGGTCCCGCGACGCCAGAGAACGGCAAGCCCGCGCGCGAGCCCGCGCGCCGCCACGGCGCCGCCGTCCCCGCGCAGGATGCGCGCGGCGAGCCGGTTCCAGAGATCGCGCCGCTCGAGAAACAGGTACGGCGTCGCCGCCGCGGCCGCCGCGAGCACCCACGCCTCCTCGTCGCGCGATTCGAGAATGGAGATGAGCTGCCCCGCCAGGAGGCGCAGCCGCTCGGCGGGGAGCGATGCGAACGCGGTCATCGCGCGCTGGCGCAGCACGCGCGACTCGCCGAGCGCCCAGTCGAGCAGCGTCCCTTCCATTTGCTCGAGGGGACCGGTGAGACGCCCCAGCGCGCGCGCCGCGTGCACCCACACCAAAGGCTCCGGGTGGAGCAAAAGGGGCTGCAGCACTTGCAGCGTTCGACCGATGAGCTCGGGATCGGTGCCCGGGGGCAATCCCCGCACGCTCACTTCGAGGCAGCGCGCCGCCAGCACGCGCCCGCGCAACGTACCGTGCGCGGGACCGCCGATCATCTCTTGGAAGGTCTCGGGCGAGCCCCACAACCATTTGCCGAGCGCGGGCACCTCGCGCGCGCTGGCCCCTGCTTCCCAGATCAGAATCTCGAGGCGCGCCCGTGCTTCTGCATTTTCGGGCAGCGCGAGACGCGTGCCGTCGCCGAGCAGCGGTGCGCATCCCAGCGCGTCGACGAGCGGCCCCTCAACAACGCGGTCGCGCGCGGCCGATAGTACGCGTTCGGGCCAACGACCGGTGGCCGCGGCGCAGGCGAGCAGCTCGGAAAGCTTGGCGTCGCGACGCCACGTCGAAGACGCGCACCAGAGGAGCAGCGCCTCGCCGATGGGTTCGCCGAATTGCCGACCGAGCAGCGCGGCGTCGTTCTCCGTCACAGTCAGCGGGGGGAGCTCGCTGCCCAAGCGCTCCACCGCCGCCGCGACAGCGTCGGGCAGCTGCTCTTCACTCGCCGCCACCGTCCCCAAGCGGCCGGCGCGACGAAAGCGCGCTGCGACCGTCCCTTCGAGGTGAGGATTGTCGGCGAGCAACGAGGCAACGAGCGCGAGTGCTTCTTGGACCTGCGAAAAAGGCATGGCCAGCCTAGGAAAGGCTATCCCAAGAGACGGTGCGCTGAATACCTCGGCAAAGCCTTCCATGTCCTTTCTTCGCCGGTGACGTGGGGCGTTTCTCGAGTGCCCGAGTCACGCGGCGGAATGGAACCGGCCCATGCGCGTGTGGTTCGTTGCGCAGAATGTGGGCCCCCTGCCCCATCCAACCGCGAGATCTCGCGTGCCCCTCTGACTCGAGCGGCAAGACCCCGCGATGAACGAATGGAGAATGTGAATGCGGCGGGGAGAGGCATCCTGCTACGGCGAATGTTTCTTTTCTCGACGAATGACAATTGTCAGCGAGCGGGTGAGGCACACGCCTAACCGCGCTTAGCCCTTGCCAATCTCGGTCCGCGATCTTGAGCTCACCCGACTTCCCACAGGAAGCGCGCCTCAACCCGTGCTACGGGATGTGACGAGCTGTGGAGTGGCATTGCGGCTGTTCGAGTTTTTTTATCCGTTCGTACCTGCAGACGCGACTCTGCAAGCAGCAATCCGAGGCAAGTCGGGCGGCGCGTGGATCGTGCCGACATCGTTTCGACGGTCGTTGTCGGTAGGAGCGGCGCTGCTTGCGGCGACGATGTCGTTGGGCTGCGAAAGGCACGAGGATACGGCGCCTCCCCCAGCTTGCCAGCCCTTTTCCCGGACCGCACTCGAAAGTGCGCGCAAGGCGATGGGAGCCACGGAGCCCAGCTGCCCGGGCAACGATGACATGGTAGCCACACCGCTCGAATTCGGTGCGTGTGCGCTCGATCGCGCCCTTTCGCGGCTCGAGTCACCGCCCCGCGTTTCTCTTCTGACGGTCAGCGATCCCGGCGTGTCGCGCGTGCTCGGTGCCGCCTGTTTGAACCTCGACGAACGGGCCGAATCGTTCGGTATCGTTCCGGCGAGCGATGGAATCCTCATCGTCGGTCGCGATGCAGTCGGCGCCATGTACGGCGCGCTCGAGCTTGCCGAGCGCATCGCCATCGAGAAACGGGTGGCGGTCGAGTCGCCAGTATGGGCGGCGCCCCAATTGGCCATTCGAGCAGCCAACCCGTTCCTCGTATTGCCACGGCCGGACGAACCGTCTTGGTGGTTCTTCGACGAAGCCTATTGGCGCGAATACCTCGACATGATGGCCGAAGCACGGCTCAACGTGCTCGACCTTCATGCCATGTACAACCTCGACAACACGGTCTTTCCGAACGCGCTGCTCTATTTTGCGACGAGCGCGACGTATCCCGACATCGGCGCTCCGCTTTCCGAACGTGAGCGCAACCTGGCGATGCTGAACCGGGTGATCGAGATGGCGGCCACGCGAGGCGTCCGAGTGGCGCTCATGAGCTATCGCGCGGATGCGAGCTTGCTCGGAGACTCGACCCCCGCCTATGACGAGGCCACCATCGCTGCCTACATGCGGGAGGCAGCCGCCGATCTCGCGAAGCGAGCTCCTGGGCTGTGGCGGCTCGGGTTTCGCATCGGCGAGAGCGGTCGCGATGCAAAATGGTACACGTCTACGTTCGTCGAAGGCGTCAAGAGTGCACGCACCGGCGTCGGCCTGTATACGCGTACGTGGTGGGCACGACGGGATGACATCCTGACCATAGCCGCGGCAGCGGAAACACCGATCGTCGTCGAAGCGAAGTACAACGGCGAGCACCTCGCCACTCCTTACGTCATTGCCGGTGGATCTTCCGCGCAATGGGGAGGCTATAGCTACGAGCAGTTCCTCGATCCGCCGGCGCCCTATTCATTTCTCTTCCAGGTGCGGGCCGGCGGCACCCATCGGATCTTTCGATTCGCCTCGTACGAGCGAAGCCGGCGCTTGGCCATTTCGTACGGCATCTCGCCGCGCGTGGCTGGCTTCACGTTCGAAGCCGCGCATGCCTACTCTCCCCAACGCGATTTCTACCATCTCGATCCGGCCGATCGTTTCTCGCCGTGGACGTTTCGGCGCGACACGCTGAGCTACATCCTGGCAGGTCGCCTGGCCTACGAACCAGCGACGCCAGAACGGGTTTTCCGCCATGCTCTCGAGCGTCGGGTGGGAACCGATGCGTTGTGGGACGCCGTGCAGGCGGCGAGTGATATCGTCCCTTGGATCCAGACGGCGCATACTTGCGGCCCCGATCACCGCGACTTTGCGCCCGAGCTCGAGCTCGGCGGGCACGTCGGATATTGGGCCAGCGGGCGTAACGGCGCGCCGCCTCCGAACTCTTGCCCGCGGGCCGATCACGGACCATTCGACAATTTCGCCGTTGCTTCGCCGTATGATGCCGCCGCCGATCTCGTCGCCGGCCGACCTACCACCAAGCTGTCGCCGATAGAGATAGCTCGCATCGTTCTCGACGATGCGACGCGCGCGCGGCGCGCGGCTGCGATCGCCATCGACGCCGGCAATCCAGAAGCGCGTGACGTGGTGCGCGAATGCGTGGCCGTCGCGGATCTCGGAGACTACTTCGGTCACAAGCTGCGTGCGGCAACGGCGCTAGCCGTGTACGCGGCGAGCGGCGTCGGGGAATGGCTTCTTGCTGCGCGTCTCGAATCCGATGCCGCACAGACGGCATGGAAGCAACTCGCGAATCACACTGCCCACATCGCTCCTTTCGAAGACAAATTGCGTATGACGGGGCTGGGCCTTTCTCCCTTTCACTGGCGAGATCAGATTCCGCGCCTCGCCGCCGAAGGCGCGGCCATCGAGGCCGTCGCTGCCGCGATCAACGCGAATCCGCCGCCCTTTCGGGGAAGCCTGCCGGAAGCGTCGGCCTGGCTGGCGCGCGCGCGCGCTGAGGGCCCCGGCCTCGCTGCTCTTCGAATCGAACCCCACGACGCCAGGGCACCATCGTGGAACGTCAAGGCGTCTTTTGCCGGGGCCGTTCCCCCTCTCGCAGCGGTGTCGCTTCTCTTCAAACCTTTCGCCAGCAATCACGATTGGAGCCGCGTGCCCATGGTGATGAGCGGAGCGGAGTACCAGGCGACGATTCCGGGGACGGGCGAAGGCGCGATGTTCGCAATCGAAGTAGCCGGTAAGCTCGACGATGGCTGGCGCTATCCCGATCCGCTCCAGGAAACGCCCTACGTGCCTTTGGCACCGTAAGAGCCTTGAATTCGATCGCCCTTGGCGTCGCCAATTGAGACGTACTTGGTGGGCCGCGCGAGTGACACTACGATAGTGACACTACGACACTAGACGGTGGCCGATACGCCGTAACGTGTGCGAGAAGGAGACTTAGGGGATCTTCTTTACAGCTCCATGCGCGATTTGCTATCTCTCCGCCGATAGGGGGCCGCTGCCGCGACATCGGGGCGAGGACCACTCCATACGATGGCCGAAAAGCCCAAGGATACGCACGAGCCGTCGTCTGTGCCCGCAAAGCCGGAGCGGCGATCGGTCTTGCTCGGCACGGCGATGACCGGCAGCCTGATCGCGGGCTACGGCACCTTCGCCGCCTATGCAGCTCGATTCCTCTACGGTGCCGGCGCCAAGGTGGCGACGGCCTGGATGTACGTCACCGAGGTCGCCCTTATGAAGCCCGGCGATTCGATGCGCTTCGTGACGCCGGGACGCGCCAAGGTGGCGATTGCCCGCCAAGGGTCGAGCGGCACGGTCGATGACTTCGTCGCTCTCTCGAGCACGTGCCCGCACTTGGGGTGCCAGGTGCACTGGGAACCGCAACACGATCGCTTCTTTTGTCCGTGTCACAACGGCACGTTCGATCGCTCCGGCCGTGCCACGTCGGGGCCACCTTTCGAAGCCAAGCAATCGCTCCCGCGCTACCCGCTGCGCATCGAAAACGGGCTGCTCTTCATCGAAGTCCCCACCGAGACGCTGTCCAGCGTCGACGCTGATGCCGACGACGAGCAGGACGGTCGGCACGCGGCCTGCGAATACGTGCCCTTGCGGCGAAAGGCGTGACCGTGTCGATCGGTTCGTGGCTCAGCGAGCGGGTTCCGGTCGACGGCGACCAGCTGCGCGAATTGACCAACGAGCCGGTGCCCAACCATCTGAAGCACTGGTGGTTCGCCCTTGGCGGCACGCCCGCCTATCTGTTCATCGTCCAGATCGCCACGGGTATTCTTCTCGCCTTCTATTACGAATCGTCGCCGCGCGTGGCGTGGGAATCGGTTCGGCACATCACCGACGAGGTCGCCTTCGGTTGGTACCTGCGCAGCGTGCACAAATGGGGGGCGACCCTCATGATTGCTACCGTCGTCTTGCATCAGATGCGCGTGTTCTTCACGGCCGCGTACCGCAAGCCGAGAGAGCTCAATTGGATGGTCGGCATGTGCCTGCTCGTGACCACGCTGCTCACGGGCTTCACCGGCTACAGCCTCGTCTACGAGCAGCTCAGCTTCTGGGGCGCCACGGTCGGCGCCAACATCACCGACAGCGTTCCCGTCGCGGGGCCCATCCTCAAACGAATGCTCCTCGGCGGTGATCTCTACAACGAGCGCACGCTCTCACGGTTCTTCGTTCTGCATGCCGCCGTCTTGCCCATGACGATCGTGGGCCTCGTCGCGATTCATATCACCTTCATTCGGCTGCAGGGTGTGACGGAGATGCGGTTCGAGGACGAGCCGCGCGACGAGCCAAAACACTTCCGCTTCTTTCCGGACCATTTCTACACCGAGCTCATCATGGGGCTCTTGGTGATGGTCGTGCTGTCGGCATTGGCGACGGTATTGCCGGCGGCCATGGGGCCCCGCGCCGACCCGCTCGTCACGCCCGAAGTCATCAAGCCGGAGTGGTTCTTCTACGTCGCCTTCCGGTGGCTCAAACTCTTCTCCGGGACGGCCGCCGTGCTCTCGATGGGCTTCGTCGTGATGCTCATGTTCGGCTGGCCATTCGTCGACGCTTGGATTCAGCGCCGACGGCCTGCATCCGAGTTGCACGTCTGGATTGGCTCGTTGGCGGTTCTCGCCATCATCACGCTCACCGTATGGGAGGCCGTGGTCGCACACTGACCGTAGGCACGCAGGGAAGACAAAATGACTTTGAACGCGAAGCGCGCCGTCATCGTGGTCATGGGAGGAGCGTTCGTCCTTTCGCTCTTGTTCGTCCAGGCCATGGAGGTGCTGCGCAAGCGCCAGGAAACTGGCGCGGCACGCCCGCACATCGCCACGCCGAACAGTTCCAAGGAATGCGTCGAGTGCCACTCCAAGTCGAGTCCCGGCATCGTCGAACACTGGAAGGACAGCACCCACGCTCGCAAAGGTGTCGCGTGTTTCGACTGCCATACCGCCGACGCGACCGACGTCGATGCCTTCAAGCATTACGGCGCCACCATCGCCACGATCGTCACCCCGCGCGACTGCTCGCGCTGCCATGGAGCCATCGCCGAGGAGTTCGGCCGAAGTCACCACGCCGCGGCCGGCAACATTCTCGCGTCACTCGACAATCTGCTGGCGGAGACAGTCGAGGGCGCGCGGGCGCCCTTCAATCCTCACTCCCCCACCCCCGGACGCAAGGCCGAACCGGGCGCGAAGGTCAACGGCATGGCCAGCGTCAACTCCGGCTGCCGGCAGTGCCACGGCGCCAAGGTTGCCCTCAAGGCGAGCGAAGGCGACCCCATTACGCTCGACGAGCTGAAACCGGGGGCGGATGGAAAGCCCACCAACAGTGAGGCCGTGCGACGCATTGCCCACGACGATCAGGGCAGACCGATGCTCGTTTCGGATTCTTGGCCCAACACCGGTATCGGTCGACTCAACCTCGACGGCTCGCGTGGCTCCTGTTCGGCGTGCCACAGCCGCCACGATTTCTCTCCTCGCCGCGCCCGTCAGCCCGAAAATTGTGGCAAGTGCCACCTCGGTCCGGACCATCCGCAAGCCGAGATCTACGAGGAGTCCAAGCACGGCGTTGCCTACCGGGACTTGCGCGAGCACATGAAGCTCGACGGCGAGACTTGGATTCTTGGGCAGGACTATTCGCAGGCACCGACGTGCGCGACCTGCCACATGTCCGGCAACATCCGCAACGGCGGCAAGATTACGCACGATCCCGGCGAGCGCATTTCGTGGACCAATCGCCCGCCCATCAGCCTCGTCATGGATACCGACAAGGCCCACGGCGTCGTCACCGAGCAGGATGCCGCCAAGCGGCAAGGGCTCATCGCCGACGGGTGGGAGGCCAAACGGTCACGCATGAAGGACGTCTGTCTCGTTTGCCATGCGGACAATTGGGTCAACAACTTCTATCGGCAATACGACGACTTTGTCACGCTCTACAACGAGAAGTTCGGCAAGCCAGGGCAGAAGCTCATGGCCGCGCTGCTCGAGCAAGGTCTATTGACCAAGGCCCAGTTCGACGAGGAAATCGAGTGGACGTGGTATTACCTCTGGCACCACGAAGGGCGCAGGGCTCGCCACGGGGCGTCGATGATGGCCCCCGACTACACCCACTGGCACGGCATGTACGAAGTGGCCGACCGGTTCTACATGCACCTCATTCCCGAAGCGCGGGAGATCACCAAGGCGGCGGCAGCGAGCGGCAAGGTGGCTCAAGCCAAAGTCGTGAACGACCTGCTCGAAGATCTGCTGAAGAGGCCCGAGCACGCGTGGTTCGAAAAGGAGCTCGCTTCGAAGACGGTGACACACTGACTCCCGGGTGAACGCTGCCTGTCACATGCTGCATCACACGTACGCTCTGGCCCGCGCGGCGAGACCGGCGATGACCGAGTGCAGGCTCCGCAGGCGCACAACCTTGTCGGAGCCGAAGCGATCGAGGATTCCCGACGCGATGGCCGACACCCGCGCGGTTCCCCCCGTGCAGCAAACGAGGTCGATCCGGGACGCAGCGACGCCGCTCTCCGCCAGCGTATCGTCGAGGCTTCGGAGGATAGCGGCTACTGCGGGTTCGCTGAACGACGCAAATTCTTGGCGGGTGATGGACTCTTCGATTTCGATGCTCGGATAGGAAAACTCGATATGGGTTGCCTCGCAACTCGACAGGTCTCGCTTGGCCTGTTCGATGGACTCGAAGATCTGAAAACCGAGCGTATCTTCGATTAGGCTGACCAGCTGGTCGATGTGTTGCTTATCGTTCGGCCCTAGGGAGCCCTGCTGCACGTCACGCAAGAAGCTCATGACGTCGCGCCGCGCGAGCAGGCACGTGTCGGCCGGCGAGCACAGCGCTTCCATGAGCGATCGCGGCATCTTCAAGACGTTCTTTCCGAACGGTACGCGGTACGTCACTTCCGAGCCGAAATGGCGCGACACCTTGTGGCGCATGATCGCGCCATCGAGCACGTCGCCGGCCAGAGACACGCCGCCCATGGAGAGAACCTCGACGTCCCCCGCGCGCACGCCGAGGCGCGCCACGGTGAAGTCGGATGTGCCACCGCCAAAGTCGGCCACGAGGACCACCTTCGGCGAATCGAGTCGGCTTTGAAAATCGTACGCCGCCGCGACGGGCTCGGGGCAGAAGTGCACCTCTTCGAAGCCGGCGAACCGCGCCGCCGCCAAGAGGCGCTGCTCGGCAAGTGCGTCGCCGCCGCCATCCGCGGCAAAGCGGGCGGGGCGACCGAACAGCGCACGGCGCACGTCGGCGTCAAAATGCAAATTGGCGCGCCGGCGCATTTCCCGGAGGAAGATGCCGACGAGCTCCTCGAGGCGCACGTTGCGCGACCCGATGCGCGTCTCTTCGAAGCTCGCCATCGGGAGAAACCGCTTGAGCGAGCGTAGAAATCGCCCGCGCATGCCAGCTTCGACGTAGCGATGAAGCGCCTCCGCGCCGAAGGACCATTCCGACTGCTCCGAGAAGAAGAGAATGCTCCGAAATACGGTGGGATCTTTGGCCGAAGGATCGAGGGCGATCGCCTCGGTGTCGAAATCATCTCCCACTGCGGCGAGCAGCGAATTGCTCGTTCCAAAATCGATGGCGTAAAGCGACGGCTTCTTGGACATGGGCCTAGAATGCCGATCTCGGCGCGCTATTTACAATCTATGAAGATCGGTGCATCCTGTCGCCACGGTAGCTGGATGCGGGGAATCCAGCTCGGGACAACGTCTCTGGATTTGGCGATGGTTTTGTCCAAGGATGCGTGCGGACGAGCCACGAGGAGGAACCATGCGCATTGCAGTCCTGGGAACGGGGGTTGTCGGCAGATCTCTCGGTCAAGCGTTCATCACACTTGGACACGAGGTGAAGATGGGCTCGCGCGACGCGAAGAACGAGAAGGCGCTGGCCTGGGCCAAGGAAATGGGACCCAAGGCTTCCGCCGGCACGTTCGCCGACGCCGCCATGTTCGGCGAGATCGTGGTTCTTGCCACGCTCGGCGCCGCCAACGAGAGCGCGCTCACGGCCGCGGGCGCGGCCAATCTCCGCGGTAAGGTCCTCATCGACACGACCAATCCACTCGATTTCGAAGGGGGAGGTCCGCCGAAGCTCGCGGTCACGGGCAACGACTCCGGTGGCGAACGCGTGCAACGACTCGTGCCCGACGCCCTGGTCGTCAAAGCCTTCAACACCGTGGGAGCGCCCCACATGTTCCGGCCCAGCTTTCCGGGAGGTCCGCCGGACATGTTCATCTGCGGCAACGACGCCGCCGCCCGCAAGGCCGTGGCGGGGTTGCTCGGCGAATTCGGCTGGGGCGTCGTCGACATCGGCGGAATCGAAGCTTCGCGCTACCTCGAGGCGATGTGCATCGCGTGGGTGCGAGCCGGGATGCTCGGCGGCAACTGGAACATAGCTTTCAAGCTGCTGAGGAAGTAAGACCCCGGTCGATGAAGTCGTTGTTCGAGCCGCTCGTCTTTCGTACGGGCCTCGTCGCTCCCAATCGCGTCGTCTTGGCGCCGATGACCAACAAGCAGAGCCACGTCGACGGCTCCGTCGGCGACGACGAGGTCCGCTGGCTCATCTCCCGAGCCCAAGGTGGTTTCGGCACCGTCATGACGTGCGCTGCGCATGTCGCCGAAGATGGACAGGGGTGGCCCGGTGAGCTCGGCATCCACGACGACGCATTACTCCCTGGTCTCACTACGCTCGCGACCGCGCTGCATGCGGCCGGCGCGGTGGCCATGGTGCAGATCTTTCATGGGGGGGCGCGCGCCGATCGCACGGTGATCCGTGGCGAACCGTGGAGCGCGAGCGACGGCGAGGGGATCCGCGCGGCCACCGAGGAGGACCTCGTGCGCGTGACCGCGCAGTTCGCCGCCGCTGCCCTACGGGCCAAGAGGGCCGGCTTCGATGGCGTCGAGATCCACGGCGCGCACGGTTACCTCCTCACGCAGTTCTTGAGCGCGACCCAGAATCAGCGCGTCGACCAATGGGGCGGATCGCTCGAGAACCGCGCAAGGCTGGCGCGCGACGTCGTGCGCGCCGTCCGCTCGGCCGCGGGGCCGGCATTCACCGTGGGAATCCGCCTCTCGCCCGAAGACTTCGGCAACGCGCGCGGCCTCGATCTCGACGAGAGCGTGGAGATCGCGCGCTGGCTCGCCGCCGACGGCGCGGACTTCGTTCACGTCTCGCTCTGGCATGCCCTCGCCAACACCAAGAAACGCCCGCTCGAGCACGCGCTCCCGCTCTTTCGCGCCGCTTTGCCGACCGATGTCGCGCTCCTCACGGCGGGCACGATCTGGACGCGGACCGAAGCCGACGAGCTACTCGCCCGCGGCGCCGACGGCATCGCCCTCGGACGCGCCGCCATCGTCAACCCCGACTGGCCCCGGCGCGCCTCCGACCCCATGTGGCAACCCAAGCGCCCACCGGTGACCATCGCCGAACTGCGCGAACGCGGACTCGGTCAATCCTTCGCCGAATACATGCGAAGTTGGAAGAATTTCGTCACGGATTAGGCTCCTACGGCGCCCCGCTCGCAGCGCCTTGCATTCGCACTTCACTCGCGAGACTCTGACGTTCGTTGGCTATCGGTCGCTCACAAAAGAAGCTCCAGCTGGGTCGCAGCGCCGTCAACGCCAGTGACATGCGGGAGCTTCGCGAAGCTTGGCTCGCGCGCCGGCTGGTGCTCGTCCTCGGCGCCGGCGTGTCGGTACCGTGCGGGCTCCCCAGCTGGCGCAAACTGATACTCGACCTGCTCTACAGCCATTCTGCGACGGCGCGGCGCTGGCGTGGGCTCGATCCCGAAGCGCGCCGGGCACTCTTGGTCTGGCTCTGCGATCACCTCGATCAAGATCCTCTCGTCCTCGCGCGGCTCGCCAAGAAGACCATCTCTTCGCGTCGGCGCGGGGCCGTCGCGACGTCCCCGGATGCGTTCATTCACGCGGTTCGCGATCATCTCTATCGGAGTGGTCGCAAGAGGCCCCCCGCTCGCTCGAGTCTCGCAGCCGCCGTCGACCTCATCGCGCTCGGCGCACGTGAGCAGCGGGTCAGCGCCGTCGTGACCTTCAATTGGGACGACCTGCTCGAACAGGAGCTGCGCCGTCGCAAAGTCCCTTACCACGTGGTGACGAGCGGACGACGCGTGCCGAAAGACGGCATCCCCATCCTTCATCCTCACGGTTACCTGCCCCGTACGGGACCGCTCGGCGATCAAGGCATCGTTTTCAGCGAAGACGAGTACCACCGCTTGGTCGACAGCCCTTTTCACTGGGCGACGACGGCGCTCTTGTCGCATTTCCGTCAAAACACCGCCGTGCTCATCGGGCTATCGCTCAGCGATCCCAACTTGCGGCGGTTACTCGATGCGAGTCGATACCCGGGCGACAGACCGCGGCACTTTCAAATCCAGCGACGCTATCGGCTGACGGACGAAGAGCGCATTCGCGCGCGCAATCAGCTCGAATCGGCGCGCGCAACAGGGCGCCCGCTTTCCGCCATCGACACGCTCCTCGACGCGACCCTGCGGCAAGCGGAAACGCACGAGCGCATCGTGAGCGAGTCGCTTGGCGTCAAGACCATCTGGGTGCACGATTTCGACGACATCACGGACGTGCTCGGGGCGATCGGCAATCACTCCGTTCGCCCCATGGCGGCGCGCACGACCATCGCGCCGAGCGCGCGGCAGGCACGCAGCACGTCGTCGGACAGCGGCGTGCCGCGCAGCGCGCGCGACAAGCTGAGCCCGCCGTAGACCAGCGCCACGAGCCCAATCGCGAGGTAACGGCGCGGAGGCTCGCTGGCTCCGGGTAAGAGCCCTTCGAGCTCGGACGCGAGCGCAGCCACCTGTTCGCGCAGGACCTCGCGGTACTCGCCGGCGGTGGTTCCGATCTCGCCGACCACCGCCGGAAAGGCGCAACCTTGCGCGAATTCGTCGCGATGATCCGCGGACAGGTAGCGCTTCAGCACGATCTCCGCGCGCTTCTCGGCGGGCTTCTCGTCGAGCCCCTGAAAGAGACGCTGGCGCACTTCTTCCGAGGTGCGGCGCAGCGTCTCTTCGATGAGTTCTTCCTTGGAATCGAAGTGCGCGTAGAACCCCCCTACGGTGAGCCCCGCCCCCTTCATCACGTCGGCCACGCCGGCCCCCGCGATCCCCTTTTCGCGCAGAAGACGTGCGGCGGACCCCAAGATGGACTCGTGGGTCCGCCCTTTTTGTCGCGCTTTGGCAGAGAGGGTCACGATGTCTTCAGACGCGCTCGACGATGGTGGCGATACCCTGCCCACCGCCGATGCACATCGTGATGAGCGCCGTCGCTTTGCCGCTTCGTTCGAGCTCGTCGAGAGCCGTTCCGAGCAGCATCGCGCCGGTCGCGCCGAGCGGGTGACCGAGCGCAATGGCCCCGCCGTTCACATTGACGCGATCGGGATCGATGTTGAGCTTGCGAATCGTCTGAAGGACGACGGCCGCGAAGGCCTCGTTGATCTCCCACAGATCGATGTCGCGCGCGGACATGCCGGCCATCTTGAGCGCCTTTTCGCTGGCCGGCGCGGGCGCAGTCAACATGATGAGAGGCTCGCTGCCGACAGTGGCCATGGCGCGGATCTTGGCGCGCGGCTTGATGCCCTTCTCCTTCACGTACTTCTCGGACGCGAGGAGCACGGCCGCCGCGCCATCGACGATGCCGCTGGAGTTACCGGCGGTGTGAAGATGGCGGATGGCTTTGGCCTCGGGATATTTGGCGAGCGCGATCTGATCGAGCGTCTCACCCTTGGGACCCACGGCGGCTTCGCCCAGCTGCACGAACGCGGGCTTCAGCCCCGCGAGCTCTTCGGCTGTGGTGCTGGGGCGAGGATATTCATCGCGCTCCAGCGCGACGGCGCCGCTCGCCGGATCCTTCACGGCAAAGAGCGACTTGGAGAAACGCCCCTCTTCGATGGCACGCGCGGCATTCTTCTGCGAGCGCAGGGCCAAAGCGTCGAGCTCTTCGCGCGAGAAGCCTTCCAAGGTGGCGATGAGATCGGCGCTGATCCCTTGCGGAACTTGGAACACCCGCCCGCGCAGCCTCAGGTTGTTGCCGTCCATGGATCCGCCGTCGGAGCCCATGGGGACGCGCGACATGCTTTCCACGCCGCCTCCCACCGCGACGTCCATGACGCCCGATGCGACGCCCATCGCGGCGAAGTTCACCGCTTGCAGGCCCGAACCGCAGAAGCGATTGAGCGTCGTCGCCGACACTTCGTTCGGCCACTCCGCCGCCAAAACGGCGTTACGCGCGATGTTTGATCCCTGCTCGTTGACCTGTGATACGCAGCCGACGATCACGTCCGCGACTTCGCGCGCGTCGAGGTTGCGACGCTGCCGAAGCGTGTTCAAGACCTGCGCCAAGAGCTCTTGCGGGTGAATTGCGGTCAGCGCTCCTTTGCCCACTTTGCCGCGACCCCGCGGGGTTCGTACGGCGTCGACGATGTAACTTGCACTCATGGCAGTTCTCCGTTTTTCGTGGCTACGAATTACGATCGTAATATTACACTTATCATGCGCCGGTCAACCGCCCTGTGGATGAGGCGCGAATCCGAAAAGAGAAGCCGTTCTAGCAGGTTGCTGAAAAAGGACCCGCCTCGGTACCGGATGCGTTCCCCTCGCTGTTTCTCCCCCCGCCTGCCGGCGCCCCCCTCACGAAGTGAGGGGGGTT
>Ga0111538_10008090_pt1 | contig 14117 bp, 8 predicted proteins | sample SoiMethybrSBSTD1_FD_79669 | JGI IMG/M metagenome (GOLD analysis project Ga0111538, IMG submission 79669) | Bulk soil microbial communities from a Populus tree surrounding site in Tennessee, USA - Soil MetaG P. TD hybrid SBSTD1 (version 2)... | ecosystem: Environmental > Terrestrial > Soil > Tree... | reverse complement strand
CGAAGGCCGACGAGTTGCGCAACCTGCGCGAGACAGTGCGCAAGATGCTCAAGGAGAACGGCGCGCCGCCCAACGGCAAATGGGCCGACATCGCGGTGCTCGAGCCGGTGCGCGACTACAAGGCGCGCCATGCCTCGACCATGCTGACCTTTGATGCGGTGGTCGATGCGGTCAACCAGATCGAGGCCAAGCGCAAGGCTGCAGTCGCGGCTGGATAGGCGCAATTGGGTGAGCGCAAATTGAGTGCGAGCGCTGCGGAGTGAGCAAGGCCGGGCGCGAGGGCCGAGATGACCATGGCCTCAATGCTTGATGCCGCCCGGCGTGCGCCACGGATCATGGGGCGCAGCCTCATTGCGATCTATCGACACACATTCTCGGCCCTTGTCGGCATGCACTGCCGGCACCTGCCGACCTGCTCGCAATATGCGGATGAGGCCATTGGCCGGCATGGCCTGTGGGCAGGCGGCTGGATGACGCTGGCACGGCTGTTGCGCTGCCACCCGTGGGGCACATCCGGGCTGGACGTCGTGCCCACGACGTTGCCCGCACAGGCGCATTGGTATTTGCCCTGGCGTTACGGCAGCTGGCGGCGCACGCTTGCGCCGTAACGCAGTCGCTCAGGGAACGGCGCGCCAGAAAAGGGCACAGACGAAGGCGCGCGTTATCAGCGAGCCGTCTTCGTCAACCGCTCAAGCCGTCGGGTAGCTTCCGGCAATCCTGCATCAGCAGCGCGCTGATACCAGGTGCGCGCCTGCGCAGGATCTGGTGTGAAGCCAAGGACACCAAGATCCCGAAGCACTGTCGGATCAAATGTCGCGCCGAGCAGGAGCGCTGCATGCGGATCGCCGGCAGCCGCCGCGCGTCGCAGCATCAAGCGTGCCGACACGATGTCGCCGTTCTGCAAATAATCCTGTCCGCGCTTGAGCAGTGCAGCGACCTCTGAGGGGTCGATTGGTTGCGGCGCAGGCTTGCCCTCAGGAACGGGCTCGGGCTTCGGCTCAGGCTTTTGCTCGGACCTGGACTCTGACTTGGGCTCGGGCCTCGGCTCGAGCCGGAATTCGGGTCTGGTCCCGGCCTTGGGGTCCTCAAGCTCCGGACGTCGGGCGAGGACCTGCGGTCCTGCCGGCCGTCGCGGCACCCACTCCAGCCGCATGACCCTGCTGTCGAGCAGCCGATCGTTCGGCAGCCGCAGGTCGATCGCGGCATTCATCACTCCAATGAAATCCTTCGGCGCATAGGCAAGCGCGCTCATCAGATCGCGTGCCGGAAGCCTCCATCCACTGTCGCCAACCGGGCCGCCGACCGACAAACGCGTTCCCGACACCAGACCGGACAACAGCGCAAGCTCGCTGCCGCTGGCTCCGTAAAGAGAGATCCCGAGTGAGATTGCTTCGTTGGAGAAGTTTTGCCGGCCCTCAACGCCGATCAGACGCGGGGGCGTCGACTGAGTATTGGGCACGCTCGCCAGCTGCAAGCTATTCTCGCCCTTCAAGATCGTGGGCCGGGTGTCGGGCAGGGTCACCAAAGCCACACTGAGCGCGACTGTCGAAGCCACCAGCAACACCAATGAGAACCTTGCGAGCGAAGGCATCATCGATCGCGACCGATGCGCGACCGGCGGCGGCGCCATCATCTCCGGCGCGAGCGCCAAACGTTGCCGCAGCGCCCTGATTGCGACATCGCCTTCAAACTGCGACGACCTCGACAGCGCCGGCAGACTGCTTCCCGGAAGTCCTTCAGTGCCGGGTGGAATCGCATTGCGTGCGCGCAACAGCTCAAGCGCGCTCGGCGCTGCAATGTTGGGCCCGCCAAGCCCCTGCGGAAGACGCATCGATGAAATAGGATTCGGAGCCGCGGTCGATCCGTGGATGAGCGGCCTGCGCTTTGCGGCAGCCTCGGGCGCAGTTGGCGGCGCGTCAGTCTCCTCGCGGATGTCTGGCGCCACCGGAGGAGATTGCGGGTCTGACGGCTGCGACGGCTTGTTCGAATCCGAGCGCCGGTCGCCTTCATGCGCTCCCTCGTATGCCCTTGCCGGCGCCTGTGTGCTGCGCGGCCGCGGCATTGGACGGTTCACGCGCGCTTTGAGGTACGCCTCTAACGCGGCCTCCGCGTCCATCGATTTGTCCATCGTGCTTCTCGGCTTGACCGCCGGCTTGTCGGCCAGCTTGTCAGCTCCGGACTTTTCGACTCCGACCGGCTCATCTGCCCTGAAAGGCTCATCGGCTCCGGCAAGCTTGACCGAGGACGACATCGGTTCGGCAAATCCGGATACTCCACGCCCCTCGCCTTCAGGCGCCGCCTCGGAGGCCCTTGCGGGTGCCGGCGTCCTCCGCAGCTGTGGCATTGGACGGCTCACGCGCGCCTTGACGTGCGCCGCTAACGCAGCCTCCATGTCCATCGATGCGTCCGTCGATGTGTCCATCGACGCGCTTATCGGCTTGCTCACCGGCTCGGCGAGCTTGTGGGCTCCGGACTTGTCGGCTCCGGCCGGCTCATCTGCTCCGAAAAGCTCATCGGCTCCGGCAGGCTTGGCCGCCGACGACATCGGTTCGGCAGACGCGGATACTGCACGCTCCTCATTGGTCTCTGGCGACTTGGTCTCTGGCGACTTGGCCTCTGGCGACTCGGCCGCCGGCGACGCGCCGCTGGATGTCACGCCGCTGACGTCTCCGTCACCGTGGACTGGAGTACTCATGAAACATCTCCCCTGTCCGACCCACCACGGACGAATGCCAAGCAGGGCGTGGCCTCTCACCAACCCTGCTCAGCGACGATCACGCTCCTGGCTCCACTTGACGAAATCGTTGAAGAGACGCTCACGCTCCTCTTCGCTGCCAGGCGCATCGAACCCGAGGCGGCTACTCAGAAACTCATTGAATTGACGACGCGCAGTCACAGTCTGCCGATTACGCGCTAGCCAATCTTCGGCCGGCTGAAAACGAGTCCAGCCGGACAGCGGTGCCGCAAAGTTTGCCTCACGCCATTTGGAATGACGATGTGGCGATTGCGTGAAAGCGTCAAGCTTGGAGAAGAAACGCCCGACGAAGTCCTCAAGGCGGCGATAAGGCTCGCTCCCCTTCGGCCAGTTATAGGCAATCAATACTGCTGCAGCCGAGATGGTCTCGACATCTTCGCCTGCTCGCACCAAGCCGGGATAGTCCTCGCTTGTCAGAACGCCCGGCAGATAATCGTCCTGCAACGACTTGGCGAATGGTATCGGCAACAGCCGCAACCCCTGCTCGGCCGTCACCTTGGTCATTGGCGCCGCCGGCTTGCCCGAGATCAGCACCGATGCCGCGATCTGGCCAGCCTTCAGCTTCTCGAGCGCTTCCACCTGATCAAGGTTGACTTCCTCGATCTTGATGTTCAGGCGCGCGAATATGTCACGTGCCGAGAGCTGGGTCCCGCTGCTGGCACTGCCGAAATTGACGGTCTTGCCCGCAAGCTGATCGAGCGAACGAATGCCAGAGTTGGCACGCACTGCGACGTGCATCTCCTCGCCAAACAGCTTGGCGATGTAGACGAGCTTGCCGTCGAGACTACCGATCTCGTTGTTGCGGCGAAACGCGTTGAGCAGATTGGCGGGCGCGATACCCAGGTCTACGCCCTTGAGAAAGCGAACATCCCGGATATTTTGGGCGCCGCCCTTGCCGACGAGGGGTAAGACGCGAAACTCCTCCCCGTCGTCAAGGATCGCCGACAAGTCGTGGGCAATCGAAAGGGACGCCCCTTCCGGACTGCCTGAAACAATGGTCACCGTATTCGCGTTGGCCCGCTCGTTAAGCGCGCCAAAACCCTGTTTTTCCGGAAACCACCGATTACGGGCATTCTGTGCGTAGGTAGTCGTTATGGAAAAGGCTGCGACGACCATCGTCGCGGCCAATACGCAAGACACCTGAAGTGGCCCTTTGGGCCGCCGCAGACCTCCCCACATTCTCACCCCCGTGACAGCGGCGGGTCTACACTACGCAAACGCCCGTACTACACGCGTAGCAGACCAGACCGGTTGCTAACGCCTGGGCCCGTGATTTACTCCGCAAACGTTGACCCCGTCTGCGCCTCACACGGACGCTCAAGCTTTCTCAACGAATTGGGCGCGCATGTGATATGACTTTGATCATTCTATGGCGAGCGGGTTCTACACTTATGATTAACCGTGGTATATTGATCCTGTTTGAGGTAATACGATGGGTTATGGGAGGTAATATTATAAAGTATTTGGTATTCTTATACTACCAGCAAGTTCCGACCTAACCGCTGGCTTTTTCGTGACATGAGCCTTTCTGGTCGGCGTCGACGGCAACCCTGGCTAGCAATAATCCATCAGAAATTGCAACTTGGGCTGGAGATTCTTAACAAGCTCATCGCAGGTAACTTTGTCGCCGGAATGGCCGCTCGGCAGCTCCGCACCATTGCAGCCCCCTCGAAGCTGAGTTAGTTAACGCGCCCACGCTTACCTGCATTCGTAGGCAGCGAGTGAGCAACAGGAGTCCATGATGGTCGCTTTGACCTTTCCCGACGGCGCGCGTCGGGAGTATCCCAACGGCAGCACCGGTCTCGACATCGCCAAGGGCATCTCGCCCTCGCTGGCCAAGCGCACGGTCGCCATGGCGCTCGACGGGGTGCTCGCCGACCTCTCCGACCCAATCGAGCGCGATGCCAAGATTGAATTCCTCACCCGCGAGGATCCGCGCAGCCTGGAGCTGATCCGGCACGACTGCGCGCATGTGCTCGCCGAAGCCGTGCAAACGCTCTGGCCCGGCACCCAAGTCACGATCGGGCCGGTGATCGAGAACGGCTTCTACTACGATTTCTTCCGCAATGAGCCATTCACGCCGGAAGACTTCGCCGAGATCGAAAAGAAGATGCGCGAGATCATCGCGCGCGACAAACCCTTCACTAAGGAAGTGTGGTCGCGCGACGAGGCCAAGCGCGTGTTCAAGGACAAGGGCGAGCTGTTCAAGGTCGAGCTGGTCGACGCCATCCCCAAGGACCAGCAGATCAAGATCTACAAGCAGGGCGACTGGTTCGATCTCTGCCGCGGCCCGCACATGACCTCGACCGGCAAGGTCGGGGCGGCGTTCAAACTGATGAAGGTCGCGGGCGCCTACTGGCGCGGCGATTCCAACCGCGAGATGCTCTCGCGCATCTATGGCACTGCCTTCGCCAAGCAGGACGAGCTCGACACCTATCTCAAGCAGCTCGAGGAAGCCGAGAAGCGCGACCACCGCAAGCTCGGGCGCGAGATGGACCTGTTCCATTTCCAGGAGGAAGCGCCCGGCTCGGTGTTTTGGCATCCGAAGGGCTGGACCCTCTTTCAGGCGCTCGAGAACTACATCCGCCGGCGACAGGCCGAGGCCGGCTATGTCGAGGTGAACTCGCCGCAACTCATGGATTCCGAGCTGTGGGTCAAGTCCGGCCACATGGAAAAATATCGCGAGATGATGTTCCTCACGGAGCATCGCAATGACGACGAGCGCATCTACGCCATCAAGCCGATGAACTGCCCGGGTCATGTGCAGATCTTCAAGAACGGCTTGAAGTCGTATCGCGACCTGCCGCTCAAGCTCGCGGAGTTTGGCAAGGTGCATCGCTTCGAGCCGTCGGGCGCGTTGCACGGATTGATGCGCGTGCGCGCCTTCACGCAGGACGATGCGCACGTCTTCATCACCGAGAGCCAGATCGCCGAGGAGGCGCTCAAGATCAACGACATGATCCTGTCGATCTACGAGGACTTCGGCTTCCCGGATGTGATGATCAAGTTTTCCGACCGCCCTGATCAGCGCATCGGCGATGATGCGGTCTGGGACAAGGCGGAAGGCGCCCTGATGGCGGCGCTCAAGGCTTCCGGCCGGCCGTGGACGCTCAACAAGGGCGAAGGTGCCTTCTACGGGCCGAAGCTCGAATACGTGCTGCGCGATGCAATCGGGCGTGATTGGCAATGCGGCACCGTGCAGGTCGATCTCAACCTGCCCGGCCGGCTTGGCGCCTTCTACATCGACGAGCACTCCAACAAAGTCACGCCGGTGATGCTGCATCGCGCGATGTTCGGCTCGCTCGAGCGCTTCACCGGCATCCTGATCGAGCACTTCGCAGGCCATCTGCCGCTCTGGCTCAATCCGCTGCAGGCGGTTGTCGCCACCATCACGGACGACGCCAACGATTATGCGCGTCAGGTGGTCACCGCCGCGCGGCGCGCGGGGCTGCGGGTCGAGGAAGACCTGCGCAACGAGAAGATCAATTACAAAGTGCGCGAGCACTCGCTTGCCAAGGTGCCGGTGCTGCTGGTGGTCGGCAAGAAGGAAGCAGCTGAGCGCACGGTGTCGATCCGCCGGCTCGGCAAGGAAGGCCAGCAGGTTATTGCGCTCGACAGGGCGCTGGCGATGCTCACCGACGAAGCGGTGCCGCCCGATGTCAGGCGCGTCAGCAAGGCGGCGTAACGCGCACTTACGTCAGCAGCCCGGCTCGCGCTTGCCTTGCTTGCGCTTCGTGCGCTTGGTCGGCTTGTCGTCGCACCAGCGGTAGAGCGGTTCGGCTTGGCGTGGCGAGGCAAACGGGTCGGTGAAGCGATCGACCGGCGACGGCAAAAACCGCTCACGCTCGCGGCCGGGCACCTCGCCTGGCGGAATGTTGGGCGCCGCATTCGCCATCGCCAAACTGGCAATTGTGCCGGCAATCAGGAGAAGAGAAGCCATCGAGGCACGACTGGCGCGCATTGCATATCCTTCGTCGACCGGCCCATATCTTTCCTCGACATGTCCTTCATCGACCGACCTGACATTTGGGGCCGTCTCCATCTAATATGAAGTCCTCGGCGGGCACTTATCGAGGGATTTTCGAGGGGTTCTTTGGCAGAGCGGATTCTCAGGGTTTTCGTCTCCTCTCCTTCCGACGTTGCCGCCGAGCGGGCGCGGGTCAAGCTGGTCGCAGACCGGCTCAACGCGCAGCTCGAGGGCGTCGTGCGGCTGGATGTATTGCGCTGGGAGGATGCCTTCTACACCGCCGCGCAGCCGTTCCAGCAGGCGATTGACGGCGCCATTGGCAATATGAGCGCAACCGACATGGTGCTCTGCATCGTGTGGAAGCGCGCCGGCCTCAAGCTCGATCCCTCGATCTGGCGGCGGACCGACGGCTCGCCCTACGAGAGCGGCACCGTGCTCGAGTTCGAGACCGCGGTGGAGGTCAGCCGCAGGCACAACGGCGTGCCGGACGTCTACCTGTTCCGCAAGTCCGCGCCGGTCGTCTACGAGGCCGACCGGGTCACCGAGCAGCTCGAGCAGTATCAACTGCTGCAAGCGGTTTGGAAACGCTGGACCGAAAGCACCGAAGGCTACAACACCGCCGGCTATCAGAGCTTTGCTGACCCGGATGACTTCGAGATCAAGCTCGACGCCTGCCTGCGGCAATGGCTGGAGCGGCTGGGCGTGGTGGCGAAGGGCCCGGTCTGGGATCGCGCCATCAAGGGCTCGCCGTTTCGTGGGCTTGCGGCCTTCGAGGCCGCGCATTCATCGATCTTCTTCGGCCGGGAGCACGCCATCGCGCGTGCCACCGCAAAACTTCGCGCCGCGCCGTTCCTGCTGGTGATCGGAGCAAGCGGCTCGGGCAAGTCCTCGCTCCTGCGTGCGGGCTTGCTGCCCAGACTCACGGCCCCGGGCGTGCTTGCGGACGTCGACCTTTGGCGGACAGTGCTGCTCAGCGCGGGCGGCGATCCGATCCGCGCCCTCGCCCACACGCTGTTCGAGGACGGCGCGCTTGGCGCTGAGCTCAAGGACGGCGACTTCTCGACACCGGACCTGCTCGCGGAGCTGCTGGCAACGGGAGGCAAGGCGGCGCTCGCGCCAATCCGGGCCGCGCTCGCGCGCGCTGCCCATCTGCGGGCGCAGGCGATGCGCTACGACGCACCAAGATATGCGAAGCTTATGATCGCGGTTGATCAGGCGGAGCGGCTATTCGTCGAGGGCGAGCCCGAGGGGGTCGAGGCCTTTGCGAGCCTGCTGCGCGCCCTGGTCGGGGCAGGACTTGCCAACCTGATCGTGGTGCTGCGCAGCGACACCTATGGCCGCTTCCAGACGGTCGAGCCGTTCCTGGCGCTGCTCGATGGGCATGGCGCAACTCTCGATCTCTTGCCGCCTACGCAGGCCGAACTCGAGGAGATCGTGACGCGCCCGGTGGCTGCCTGCCACCCGCCGCTCGCCTATGAGACGAGTGTGAGCGGCCGCTCGCTCGCCGAGGTGCTGGTGACAGAGGTGCGCGGCGGTGATGCGCTCGCGCTCCTGCAGATCACGCTGCAGCGCCTCTATGAGGCCGAAGCACAGCGCGGCGATGGCGTCCTGCGGTATGCGGACTATCCGGGCATGGGCGCCGCAGTGGCGCAGACCGCGCAGGACGCCATGGCTAAGCTCGGTGAGCGTTCGCTCAAGGCACTCCCGGCGCTGATCACCGCCATGGTCCGTGATGTCACGCTGAGCCCCGAGGGCGACATCGATGCGCTCACGATCGTGCCCGTCAGCCGTACAGCGTTCGAGCGCGGCGATCCCGCGCGCACCGCCCTTCTCGACGAGTTCATCGCACGCCGGCTCCTCACAGCGGAGGACATGGATGGCTATGTCTACGTGCGGCCGGTGCATGAGGCGCTGCTGCGCGTGGTGCCGGCGGCGGTCGACATTCTCAAGGAAAACGCTGCGTTGATCTGGGTGCGCGAAACGCTCGACCCGATGGTGGCCGAATGGACGCGCGCACCGGATGCGAACAAAGCAGATTTCCTTGCAACCTCGCCCGCCCAGGTCGCCGGTGCAGCGCAGCTCGACGAGCGCTTCGGGGAGGACCTCCCTGCGCCCATGCGCGCGTTCATTGCAGGCTCGCTCGACGCCGATTTCCGGCGCCGGGCGGCCGAGCGCTCGCGCGGGCGGCGCATTTTGGCGGCCACGGCTGCAGGCCTCATCGTCGCCGTCGTACTCGCCGGCCTTGCTGCCTGGCAATGGCGCCTTGCCGATGAGCAGAAGACAATCGCGGATACCCAGCGCGCGCGCGCAGAGGCCGCGCTGACGACCGCCGCCAAGACCGCCGATACGCTGATCTTCGACCTCGCCCAGGATCTGCGCAATCGCACGGGCATGCCGCTCGACCTCGTGCGGCTCATACTGGAGCGGGTGCAGAACCTGCAACGCCAGCTCGTACAGGCTGGCGACCGCACGCCCGAGCTCATCAGTCTCGAGGCTGCAGCGCTCGACGAGCTCGCTTCGCTTTATCTCGATCAGGGCGACCCAGCGACGGCGCTCGCCGTGTCTGAGCGCGCGCGTGACATCCTGCTGGGTTTGATCGAGGCGCTGCCGAAGTATCTCTGGATCAGGCGCGATGCCGCGATGGCCTGGAACAAGATCGGCGACGCGAAATTGGCGACCTCGGACGCGCGCGGCGCGCTGGACTCATACAAGGCGGCGCTCGCGCTCATAGGGCCGTTGGCGGAGGGCAATCCCAGCGAAACAAACTTTCAGCGCGCCTATGCGCTCAGCCTCAACAAGGTTGCAGACGCACTCGCCTTTCTGGGACAGCGCGAGGAGGCACTCACCAATTATCGCAAGAGCATCACGATCGTCGAGAAGCTCGCGGCAGCCGATGCCAACAACGTAGCCTGGCAGTCCGATCTTGCCTTCACGCAGACCCGGATCGGCATGCTGCTCGCGGCCGCCGGCAAGCGCGATGAGGCGCTCGCGGCCTACAATAAGGCTGCCGCCATCCGTGAGGGGCTCGCCGAGAAGGAGCCGCAGGCGAGCAATCGCAAGCGCGACGTGTTCAACAGCCTCACCAATCTCGGAGGCCTTCTGGTGACGATGGGACGACGCGTCGATGCGCTCGCGGCCTATCGCAAGGCTCTGACGATCATCACCGCACTGTCGGCCTCCGACCCCGGAAACCTGCAATGGCAGCGCGACATGGCAACCGTCACCGGGCAGATTGGTTCGGTCTTGGCCGGCGACGGCGCTCACGCGGATGCGCTGGACCACTTCCGCCGCAGCCTCGCGATCAGCGAAAAGCTGCTTGCAACCAATCCTGACAACGTCATGTGGCTGCGTGACGTCGCCGTCGTCCAGAACCAGATCGGCGACGTGCTCTCTCTCCTGGGGCAGAGCGAGGAGGCGCTGGTTGTCTATCGGGTGAGCCTTACTGTCGCGCAGCGGCTCGCTGCCGATAACCCACAAGCGAGCGATTGGCAGCGCGACCTCGCAATCAGCCTGGTCAAGGTGGCTGATGCGATTGTTGCCAACAATCGCGCGGAGGCGCGCGGCTACTATGAGCGCAGCCGCATGATCCGCGAGACGCTCGCGGCCGCCGATCCGGAGAATCTCACCGCGCAGCGCGATGTCTCACTCATCTACGATCGGATCGGCAATACTCTGCTGTCCGAGAGCCGCCACGAGGAGGCGCTCGACATCTTTCGCAAAAGCCTCTCCATTCGCGAGCGGATTGTCAGCCTCGATCGGCGCAACGTGATCGCCAAGCGCGACGTCGGCTTCAGCCATGATCGGATCGCCACGACGCTGCAGGCGCTCGGCCGAGTCGACGACGCGCGCGCGCAATTCCGCACGCGCCTCCTCGTCATCGAGAACTATGCCGCGACCGATCCCAGCAACGCCGTCTGGCAGATCGATCTCGTGCTCTGCCTCAACAGCCTCGGCCAGATCGGCGATGAGCCGCGCGCCCGATACGAACGTATCCTCGCCATCCTGCGCAGTCTCGAACGCGAGAAGAAGCTCACCACCGAGCAGACAACCTGGATCGCCGCCGCGGAGCGGTTTTTGGCGACCCTGCCGCGCTAAGTTTTTTTAAGCGCGACCGTGCGCAAATGAGAATTTGATTTTGATGCGCTTAAATCCAATCGGATCTGTGATCGTTAAGGGCCGCTTCGCAACCGATTTTCACTGCGGCCTAATGCCCGCCGCGCGAATGACCTTTGCCCATGTCGCGCTTTCGGACTTCATCTGCGCCGCAAATTCGTCGGGCGAATTGCCAATGGCCTCGTAGCCAAGTTCCACCAAATGCTCACGCATGGCAGGACCCTTGAGAATTCCCACAATCTCTCGATGCAGGAGATTGATGATCTGAGGGTCCGTTTTCGCGGGGGCGAGCGCTCCGACCCACGTGTCGCCCTCAATGTTGGGGTAACCTGCTTCGGTCATCGTGGGTACATCCGGCGTCGACCGTGAGCGCGCCCTCCCGGTAACGGCGAGCGCACGTAACTTGCCCTCCTTTAGGAAAGGTACTGCCGGCGAGAGGGTGCTGAAGATAATCGGGGTGTGACCGGCAACTGCGGACGCGAGCGCCGGGCCGCCTCCGTTATGCGGCACATGGACGAGATCGAGACCGAGCGACATCCGGAACTGTTCGCCAGCGAGATGAGGCTGGGTCCCTGTTCCTCCTGACGCAAAACTGTATTTGCCGGGATTGGCTCTGATTAACGCGACCAGCTCATCAACAGTTCTGGGCGGCAGCGAAGGATGCACTGAGAGGACAGCGGGAGAGGTGACTGCAATCGTGATTGGCGCAAAGTCCTTGATCGGATCGAACGGCAGCTTGTCGAACATAAATTGATTGCTGGCATGCGAACTGTAGGCCAGCAGAATGGTGTAGCCATCGGGCGCTGCTTTAGCGGCCTGTGCCGTGCCAATGTTGCCGCTCGCGCCCGGCACATTCTCAACATAGAACTGGTGCCCTAACCGTTTGGACAACTCGTGCAAGATGGGGCGCGCGATGATGTCGGTCGCACCACCCGGCGCAAATGGAACGATGACGCGTACCGGTCGTGTCGGATAACTCTGAGCCCAACCAACCGATGAGGCAGCGAGTGCTGCGATCATCACTCCAGCGACCAAAGCATGACGGCGAGCGAGTTTCATGACGGTCCTCTCCTGAATTCAGGAAGTCCGGTAAGTATCCCCTGGAATTCGACGTCCGGCACACGGCACACTTCCTTCGCCGTTTCAGTTTCTTCCTTCGTGCCATCTGCAAAATAGGTTGGAGGTCTTGATGTGTCCAATGCATTTATGGTCGTATGCTTCATGCACAAATTGCGAGAAGAAGAATGAACCTTCGGTACCTGAAAACATTCGTCGGCATCGCCGAGTCTGGCAGCATTGCCAGAGCGGGCACTCGGCTCACAGTAAGTCAGTCCGCTGCATCACGACAGATTCTCGAACTTGAAGGAGAGCTTGGCGTACGACTCTTCGATCGGGTCGGGCGACGGCTTCGCTTAACCTCAGAGGGCGAAGATTTGCTTCGGCAAAGCCGACGGCTCCTGATGGAGGCCGATCTGCTCAGCGCCCGGGCGCGTGCGCTGAAGGGAGGCCAGACCGGAATTTTGCGAGTGGGGGCGACCCCGATGGTGATCGAGAACACACTCTCGGGATTTCTGAGCCAATATCAGGCGCGCCATCCGGGCGTTGAGGTGCATTTCGTGGAAGATGGAGGCCTGCGGTTGCCAAACCGGCTTGAACAGGGCGAGGTTCATTTGGCGCTGGTCGTGCCCTACGATCGATTCGGGAATAGACTCCTCTTCCCGGTCCTCAATCTGGCGGTGCTGCCGAGGAAGCACCGGCTCGCTCGCCGGCGCGCGCTCGACGTGGCAGAGCTGGCAGAGGAACCATTTCTCTTGCTCCATTGCACGTTCGGATCGCGTGAATGGTTCGAATCTGCATGCAATGTCGCGCATATTCGACCCCGCGTGCTTTTGGAAAGCGCGGCACCTCACACGCTCATCGCGTTAGCGAACGTTGGGTATGGAATTGCGGTCGTTCCTTCGACCGTGGTCCTTTCTGCTGGCGTCCGGGCAGTGCCGCTGGTGCAACGGGGAACCCCGATCGGTAAATGGTTCAGTATCGCCTGGGACCCGCAGCGGGTGCTTGCGGCATATGCCGAGCAGTTTGTGAATGAGCTGGTCGCATATTGCCGGCGCGACTATCCGGGTCGTGATTTCATTCGGCGAGCCCCGCCGCTTCCCCGGCCAAAGAGCTTGGCAAACTGATGCGATGCTCGGCGGCTGTAAGTCATTTTCGACCGAACAATCCGGCCCATTTCCGAAGACCGTGCCTGATTTTTTCGGGGTGGAAGCGGCCTTCGAAAAATATCGCGCTCAAACCAAGGTTAGACTTTGATCCGATTCGATCTAATGGATCTGTGACCTGCCCGCGCTCATGTCTGCTTTGCCGCGAAAGCAACAACTGAGGTTGCGTTGCCGCGAACGGCACGATGGGCCATGAACCGACATTTCACCCTTTCGAGCGCGAGCGAACCTGAGGTAGCCTGACAACAGAGCTGCCGATGGGGGCGTGCCGAAGTCCCCTTCTCAGCGGCAGCGTTCATGCCGTCGGCGGGCGAGCATTCAGAAAATCATCAGAGCTGGATGAGTGTGGCACTTACGCGGCCTCCTTTCGTCCAGCACATGATCCGGGAGGGCATCGTGAAGAAACCCCGTCGACAATTCCTGCAACTCGCCGCGGGCGCTTCTGCGCTGGTGACACTCATGCCGCAGATCGTGAGGGCGCAAGCCTATCCGTCGCGGCCCGTGCGCCTCATAGTGCCGTACCCGGCGGGCGGGGGCGCCGACACCATCGCCCGGCTTGTTGGCAGCAGACTGTCTGAAATGTGGGGCCAGCAGCTAGTAGTCGAAAACCGCGGCGGAGCCGGGGGCAATATCGCATCGGAAGCTGCTGCCCGTTCCGCACCTGATGGCTACACGATTTATCTTGCGGGGGAATTCCACTCGACCAATTTGTTCACCTATCCCAAGCTTAACTACGACCCGATCGCCGACTTCGCGCCGGTGTCATTGGTCGTGCAGTATCCGGCGGTCATCGTAGTACCGAGTTCCTCGCCTGTAAAAACCATTAGGGAGTTCATCGCTTACGCTAAGGCGAACGGCGGCAAGCTCACCATGGCCACACCAGGCTACGGCACCGGGCCGCATCTTGCTGGCGAGTTGTTCAAGCGTGAAGCTGGCATCCAGTTGACACATGTCCCTTATCGCGGCGCGGCACCGGCGTTACAGGATGTGATTGCCGGCCGCGTCGACTCATTCTTCAACAACATTGCGCCGGTGATGCCGCTCATCAGCGAAGGCAAGG
>Ga0111538_10008089_pt1 | contig 14117 bp, 11 predicted proteins | sample SoiMethybrSBSTD1_FD_79669 | JGI IMG/M metagenome (GOLD analysis project Ga0111538, IMG submission 79669) | Bulk soil microbial communities from a Populus tree surrounding site in Tennessee, USA - Soil MetaG P. TD hybrid SBSTD1 (version 2)... | ecosystem: Environmental > Terrestrial > Soil >... | reverse complement strand
CTGCTGAACACGCACCTGCGGCGCGAATACCAGCTGCTGATCGAGTCCAACATCCTGTCGGACGCCGAGGCCGAACGCAGCGTCGCGGTCTCGCGCGCGGCGACGTTCATCCGGTAGCCGCCCTCGCGCTGCGCGCGAGAGCGCGGCCATGTTTTCAGACATGCATCGCACACCGCGCCTGCGGCGCGGGGCGATGGGCGTCGTGTTAACTTCGCGTCCGTGACGGCCGGGCGCTGGGCTCTTGCGGCCCTCATCACCGCAGTCGGTGTGTTCGTGCCCGCGCGTGCCGCGCGCGCGGCGCGCAATCCGTTCGCCTGGGCGCCGCCGGGGACCGAAATCGTCGAGCGCGGGCGTTTGGCCGCCAACCGGTTCGGGCTGCTGTCGCTGCACGAGGTGACGATCGAAGTCGACGACGCGTTCGCGGCCGCCAACCGGCAGGCGCTCGCGCTGGCGGAGGCGCGCATCGCCGAGATCGCCGGGGTGAGGGCGGTCTTCGGCCCAGCGGGGCTGCTGGACATCACCGCCGACCCCCGCGGCCACACCAGCGCGCGCCCGGTGCTGGGCCGGGGCGGGGGCGGGAACCAACCCGGGGTGGCGGAGCCGCTGGAGAGCGAGGGGGAGGCGGCGCGCCAGCGCGTCGTCCGGCGCGCCGACGCGCTCGGCTGGTTCCTGACGGAGAACGGCCGCCGGGTCCGTTTCTTCATCGACACCGACCGCTGGCCGCGCGTCGCGCCCGAGGTGGCAAACGCGCTCGCCGCCTCGGGCCTGGGCCTGGCGCCGACGTCGTCGGCCAGCCCCGATGCGCGGCCGCTCTGGCCGGATCCGCGCGGGCGGGGGCGGCTGATGAACATCGGGTTTTCGGCGCTGTGGGCGCTGTTGACGCTGGTCGCGCTCCGACGCGCGCGGGCCATCGCCGTGGGCCGCAGCGGCTGGGGGCGGCTGGTCCCGGCCTTCGCGGCCGCTGTGGGCGCGGCGGCGCCGTTCGCGCTGGTGCCCGTGACGGGTGTGCGCATCGCCGGTGGCTACGCGGCGTTGTCGGCCGCGGTGATCGCGTTTGCGCTGTGGCCGGGGCGCAAGCAGGTGCCCGCGCCCGCGGAAGACGCGCCGGGACCGCGCTGGCCGCTGCTGGTCTTCGCGCTGGCGGTCGTCATCGCCGGCGGTGCGCTGCTGCCGTCGGTGCGCGTCGGGACACGGCAGTGGGACGCGGCGCCGATGTTCTTCGTCAGCGTGCGCGGCGAGCTGGACGAGCCGGTGGTGCTGCGCGAGCTCCGACGCGTCACCGACCATCTGCGCGAACAGCCGGGCGTCGCCAACGCCTGGTCGGTTGCGGACCTATTCATGGGCGTCACCCTGGAGGGCGACGCGGCGAGCCGCATCCCCGACGATGCGGAGCAAGTTCGCCGGATCCTCGTCCAGGCGCGCACCGATCCGGCGGTCCGGCTCGAGCTGGCGGGCGACCACCGGGAGGCGCTGATCGCCGTGCGGTTCGACGACGATCCGACCGTGGATCATCAGACGATCGTCGCGCGCCTGGAACGCTACCTGGAGCTGGAGCTGCGGCGCGCCCTGCTGCGCGTCGACACGTCGGCGCCCGGCGTGTCGCCGGTGACCCGCTCGCTCGGCCGCGGCGTGCTGGCCATCGACGCGCGTGAGCGGGTGTTGCGCATCTGCGCCCGCTCGGGGCGGCCGCTGGACGCGGCCGAGGCGCAGGCCGTCGAACGTGTCGCGCGCCAGGCGGCGACGATTCCGGCGGCGGATCCGGCGCGCCTGGAGGCGGACATCGCCGACAACGTGCGCGACTTCATCGCGCGGCACCCCTTCGCGCTCGGCCCGACCGAGACGAGCCGGTTGATCGCCGCGGTGGCCGCGCTGGGAGACGGCGCCAGCGTCGACGAGGTGCGGGTGGCGGTCGCGACCGCGTACGGGGGGCGCCTGTCGGACACGGTCCTGCGCACGACCGCCGAGAACCTGGCGCGCCGGATTGCGGCGGTCAGGCGGCGGCACATCGCCGCCACGAACTTCAAGGACATGCTCACCGGTGCCCAGCTGCCGAGCGAGGGCGTGCTCGCCGACGAGGTGCGCGGCGCGACGCTGGACGCGATGGGACCGGTCGTCGGGATCCCGGCCCCCGCGGACAGCGCGACGGCGTTCCGGCTGGATCTGGTGCCGGTGGGGGGCGCGCCCAACGATCGCGCGCTGTCGCTGCTGTGGCGGAAGGCGCTGGGAGCCGGCGCGGTGGCGGCGGCCGGACTGCTCGCGATCCTGCTGGTGTTCGCGGGCGGCCCGGCGGGGGTGCTGTCACTGCCGCTCGCGCTCGCGCCCGCGGCCGCGGCGATTGTGCCGGCGGCGCTGCTGGGCGAGCCGGTGGGGCTGCCGACGCTGTCGTTTTATGGGGGCGCGCTGGCGGCGGGCGCGCTGCTGGCGCTGGCGGTGACGCCGCCCGCGCGGCGTGACGTCGGTCGGAGAGGCGGATGAACGGGCGGCGGCGGCTCGCCCTCGCGTGCGTGTTTGCCGTCGTCGGTTGCGGCGCGCCGCCGTGGCAGCTCGGCAAACCGCTCGACGGACGGCCGTCGATTCCGCCGGATCAGGCGGTCGTGTCGCCCGCGCAGGCGGCGGCCGACGCACAGAAAGAGCGCGCCACGGGGCGGCGCGTGCTGGAGATATCGGCGTTGCAGAAGCTGGATACGGCCGACGCGCTGTCGGGTCCCGCCCGCCTGCGGCTGGCCGAGCTGCTGACGGCGCGCGCGACCGAGTTTCATGCGCTCGGGCGTCCCATTCCGGAGAGCGCCGATCTGGAAACCGTCGCGCGCCTGGACCCGACGCGCGGCGCGAAGCTCGGTCCGGCCCGGGCGGTCGCGGCGGCGGCGGCGGGCGATGCCTGGAAGGCGATCCGCGCGCGCGATGAGGCGCAGGCGGCGTACATGCGTGCGGCTGCCCTCGGCGGGGTACCGGCGGGAGATGTCGGGATTGTCCCGCGGCGCGGCGCGGTGCCGGCGGTGATCAGCGGGCAGCCACCCGCCGACATCGACGGCTTTGTGTTCGGCGGCGCGTCGTTGTCGGCGCGGCTGGTGCCGCTGGTTGCCGCCTTCCCGTGGGTGCTCGACCACCAGACGCGGGCGCTGTTCTGGGCGGAGCTGCTGCTCGCCGAGGACGCGACCTCGCCCGACGTGCTGGAGCTGGTCGCCGTCATCTGGGGCCGCGCCGGCCGCCAGGGCGGCACCGAGCGCATGTTGATGGAGCTCGTCTACCATTCGCCCGATCGCGCCGCCGGGATCGCGCGCGGCGCCGCGGTGTGGGAGCGCCTCGGGCGGCCGCGCGAGGCGTGCGCGCAGTGGATCCGCGCCGCGCGGTGGCGCGACGATCCGGAGGATCCGGTGTGGCGCAAGGCGTACGCCTGCACGCGCCGCGATCCGGGCGCTGGCGACGCCAAGGCGATCCGCGACTACGTCATCAGCCGGGCGCGGCCTGAGCGGCGGGAGGCTCTCGCGGCGGATCTGGAGGGCCGTCCGGCGGCCGTGGACGGCGGCGCGCCGGCGGTCGCCGACGGCGGCGCCGAGACTTCGGCGGCACGCGGAACGTCGCGCGACGCCGGCGGACAATAGCGTCGCCCCGGCGTCAGGGCGGACGAAGGGATCGATGTAGCGCGGCGTGAGGAGCTCGTCGCGGGTTGTTGGACAGCTTCGCCGGTCCTGCAGGAAGAGCGAAAGGCCGCCGTCGAGCAGCCGCACGCGTCCGCGCGAAATATGTTTCTGCGCGGCAAGAAACCCTGGGCATGCGACGACGCCGATTCCGAGCACGATGACCACGCAGACCAGCGCGCCGATGGAGAGTGCCGGGGGAGCACAATTCGCGCGTCCGAGCCGAACAGTGCCAAATCAAGATGGCACGTCGACGACCGAGGCAACTGGACCTTCCGGTTCCACCCACCTGGGGAGGACGTCGCCTGGGCGCGGGCCGGAAACCAAACGCGGGCCCGGCGGGTGTGTGGCACGTCCCACGGCCGGTCGATGACCATCGCCATCCTGTGCTCGTCACGCTGCGTGGCGACAGGCGGTTGCGATCGCTTCGCGCGGAGGGGACGTTTCCCAATCTCCGACGAGCCCTGGCGCTATCCAACCGCGCGAACTTTCGCGTCATCCATTTCTCGGTCCAGACCGACCACATCCATCTCGTGGTCGAGGCAGACGGAGGCAAGGCGCTCACCAAAGGAATTCAGGGATTGGCCGGGCGGTGCGCCCGAGCGATCAACCGTGCCTCGAAGCGGCGGGGGCGCGTCTGGAGCGACCGGTACCACCGCCGTCCCCTGCGGACGCCGCGGGAGATGCGCGCGGCGATCGTCTACGTGCTGCAGAACTTTCGGAAGCACCTTCGCGCGCCCGCCGTGATCGATCCTCGCAGCTCGGGCCCTTGGTTTGGTGGGTGGGCACGGACATCCGAACGGAGCGCCGAACCCACGCCGGTCAGCCAGCCCCGGAGCTGGCTTGCCAGGGAGGGTTGGCTGCGGGCAGGAGGACACATCCGTTTCGAGGAAGCTCCCGCCGCGATCAAGAAGGCGCCCGCAGCGAACGTCGGCGCGAGGAGCGTGGCATCTTGATTTGGCACTGTTCCGAAAGAGCAGGCTACCGCGCGCTGGCGATATCGTCGGAGGTGTTGAAAATCTTGTCGGGGCCGGCGGACAGCACTTTCGGGGCCTCCGAGCACCAGGTGGCGATGCTCGTCCCCCAAGGGTCCGTGAACGCGAAGGGCCGGACGCCACTCGCGACGAGCTCGTGCCGTGTCGCGGGACACCGGTTGCGCTCCAGTCGATAGCGCACCAGGGCGCTGTGGATCTCCCGGACGCGCTCGAACGCGACCGGCTTCTGCGCGGCTCGATACCACGGCAAGGTTATGCACAGCAGTACGAGGACGATGATCGCGACCACGTTGGCGATCACGAAGACGGTCAGATGCACGCGGCGCGCGCTGGTCATCGCTGGTTCGTGACGTCGTCGTCGGTCTTGAAGAGCTTGTCGGGTCCGGCCGAACGAACCTCTACGTCCATGCCGGAGCACCAGTACGCGAAGCGCGTGCCCCATGGGTCCACCAAATCCCACTTGGGGAGGTACTTTTCGGCGACGAGCGCTTCGATGGTCGCCGGGCAGCGACCGTTGTCGAGTTGGTACTCGAGGAACGCTTGCTCGATCTCGCGGCCCCGGTTCTTCGCGATCTTGGCGCTGCCTCCGCCGTATGTGGGCGCGGTGACGATGAACAGTCCGAACGCGGCGCAGGTCCAGGTGAGCGCCATGCCGATGACCATCGCGCAGAAGGTGCGGAGCACCGCCGCCCGCCCTTTTCGCCGGAACCACTCGAGCATTCACCGCGATTTTGCAAGGATCGAACCAGCCGCCGGGCGCGTGCCGTCGGGCTCTGCACGCCCGCATTCGCGACATCGCGGCGCTTGCTGGTTCGCGAGCCCTGACGAATTGGCGCGCGCGCCGCGATCAGCCCGGCGGCTCGTCGGGCTCGTCGCCGAACACCTCGGCCTCGAACACGCGGATCTCGGTCTCGTCGTCGTGCCAGGCGTTGGCGGGCAGGCCGGCCTTGCGGCAGGTCGCGGCCAGGAACTTCTCGCGGTCGAAGCCGTGCTCGACGGCGACCTGGGGTAAGAGCAGGCCGCGCGCCCCGTCGCGGCGCACGTCCAGGCCGTGGCGTCCGATCTCGATCTCCTCGGGCCGGTGGATGATGACGTCGGGCGACAGCACCGAGATCTCGACGGTCATCGCCTGAAGATCGGTGAGGTCCATGGGCGGGAAACGGGGGTCGCGCGTGGCGGCGGCGGCGGCCATCTCGCCGACCACGCTCCACAGCGACCGCCGTCGCTCGAGCGTACCGATGCAGCCGCGGAGAGCGCCGTCCACGTGCAGCGTGACGAACGCGGCGCCGGGCGCGTCGAGGGCCGGCGCCCGCGACGCGCCATCGCCAGCGCCGTCAGCGTCGTCGTCGCGATCGCCGCTGCCGCCGATCCGGGTCAGCACGACCGCGCGCGCGTGCTCGATCAGCAGCCGCCGCTCGCCGGCCGAAAGCGTCCCTGATGTTTCGCCCGGCACCGCTCGAAGCTAGCGGGCGCGCTCTTCGAACGCCAGCAACTTCGCGCGCAGCGCCTCCACCAGCGACGCGGACGCGGGAGCGTCGGCGATGTTCTTCTTCTCGCCGGGATCGGCCTTGAGGTCGTACAGCTCCCAGCGCCGATCGCTGATGCGGTGGATCAGCTTGTGGTTGCCATCCACCATCATCGTCGCGTGGTGCGGCCACGCGGTCGCCGGCAGCAGCTCGGCGAACAGCGGGCGCGGCGCCGCCGGAGGCGCCGCCTTGCCCTCCACGATGCGCGGCAGCAGACTGCGCCCGCGCATGTTCGCCGGGATCGGCGCGCCGACCAGGTCGAGCACCGTCGGCGCCACGTCCGCCAGCATCACCGGATCGTCGATGACCTGCGGCGCGCGGCCGGGGACGACGAAGATCAGCGGCACGCGCAGCTGCTCGTCGAACAGATCCTGGCCGTGGAAGTAGACCTTGTGCTCGCCCCACGCCTCACCGTGATCGGCCATCACCACGATCGCCGTGCTGTCAGCGAGGCCGAGCTCGCCGACCGCGTCGATCAGCTTCTTGACCCACGAATCGCAGAACGCGATCTCGTAGTCGTACTTCTCCTGCAGGCCCTGGACGCCCGAGAGCGACGTCGGGAATTCCTTGTGCGTCATGTACGACGAGTGCGGCTCGAACAGGTGCGTCCACAGCGCGAAGTGTTCCTTGCGCGCGGCCGCCTGGCGCAGCCGCTCGATCACCTTGGGAACGATGCGCGGCGACGCGATGTCCTTGTTCGACTCGGCGATCGTTCCCGCGCCCTCGTTCGACCATTCGGCGAAGCCGCGGCTGATGCCCCGGTCCGGCGTGAAGTAGAAGTGCGAGAAGATGGCGAGCGGTTTCCAGCCCGCGGCGGCCAGCGTCTCGAAGAAGGTGTGATTGGTGGGCAGCAGGTTGGGATAGTTCGTGCCCGGCTTGTCCCACGCGATGTCGGACGGGTAGCGTCCGGTCAGGATCACCGGGAACGACTTCGGGGTGTTGGGCGCCTGCGACCAGGCGCGGCGGAAATACGCACCCTTGCGCGCCAGCGCGTCGAGCGTCGGTGTCAGCGAGCGCCCGGCCGGGCGGCCGTAGCCGGCGACGCCCAGGCGATCCGCCCGCAGCGCATCGATCGTGATGATGAGCAGGTTGCCCTTGAAGCCGTCTGCGCGGGGCGCGACGGGGGCGATGGCGGCCGCGGACGCGCCGCCGGCGGCCGCCGCGGCGGATGCCTTCGCATCGCCGCCCTCGCAGTTCTCGTCGACGCCGTTGCCGGCGACATCCTCCGCGCCCGGGTAGACGTCGCCCCGCCTGTCGTCGCAGTCGCCGCCGCCAAAACGAGCCGAGAAGCCGTCGCCATCGCCGTCGGTGGCGCGCCGCGCTGCGCCCAGCAGCACGCGCATACCCCGCGAGCCCTCCGCGGCGGCGGTGAATCCGGGCGACCCTTCGGGCAGGCGCGCCCCGATGATCAGGCAGGCGAACGTCACCACCGCCAGCGCGAACGACAGTGCCGACCCGAGCCGGGCCGGCAGGCGCGCCCGCAGCCCACGGCCGGCCGCCGACCCGAACCAGAACAGGCCGTGGCCGAGGCCGAGCACGAGCGCGACGACGAGCGCGTACAGCGGCCCGAGATCGAGCACGCGCCAGTCCGCCCGCGACAGGGCCGCGACGAAGGCGAGCGCAGCCGCGACCGCGAGCGTGATCAGGAGGACGCCGGTCGCGCCGAGCGCGCGCGGGCGGGGGAGGGCGTGAGCGATCCGGCGCAGCAGCGGCAGCGCGGCGATCGCGGCGATCGCGCCGGGCAGTGCCCCGATCGCGACCAGGCCCGCGGCGGCGATGGTCGCCAGCTGCTGGCTCTGCATCTTGCCGACGAACAGGCGCTGGCCGGCGCCGGCGACGGCCGCGACGACCACGACCCCGACCAGGCCGGACAGGATACCGGCGGCGACCGCGCGGTCCCGGTTGGGCTCTTCACGCAGCGATCCCCAGCCGGGCGGTCGGGCGCCGTCCAGCGCCGCCGCCAGCAGCGCCGCGCCGAAACCGGCCAGCAGCGCCACCGCGCCGTAGAGGCCGAGCGCGAGCATGAACACCTGCCCGGGCGCGCCCGCGCGCGCCGCCAGCAGCGCGTCCAGGAGGCCCGCGCCCATGATTCCAGCCAGCGCCGATGCCGCGACCGGGCGCCGGAGGGTCGGAAGCTGCATGGGTACGCGGTTAGCACGGGCGGCGGCCGGTGACAATTAAGACCGTCAAGGGCTGCGCCGACTTGACAGCCCCAGCGCGAACCGTTATTGCGACCCGATGGGAAGACGAGACAATCGGCGTTCGATGAAGATGCGCCGCCGGCACCGACAGAAGAAGCTCAAGGCGCGGCTGGCGAAGAAGCGCGGCGCCGCGAAGGACAAGGTCGCCTCCGCGGGAGCGGCCAAGCCGGCGAAGAAAAAGGCCGCCGCCGCCAAGAAGTAGGCGCGTGAGAGCCGGCCCGGGCTGATGCAACCGCCGGCCGCGGCCACCACGGCGCTGATGCGCCAGTACCTCGACGTCAAGGGGAGGTACCCGGACGCGATCGTCTTTTTCCGTCTGGGCGACTTCTACGAGATGTTCCACGAGGACGCGGTCTACGCCGCGCGCGTTCTCGACCTCACGCTCACGACGCGGGACAAGGGGAAGGAAGACCCCGTCCCGATGTGCGGCATCCCGCACCACGCGGTGCGGCCGTACCTGGTGAAGCTGACGGAGCTCGGCCACCGGGTGGCGCTGTGCGAGCAGCTCGAGGATCCGCGCGCCGTGCGCGGCATCGTGAAGCGCGATGTGGTCCGCGTCGTCACGCCCGGCGTGAACCTCGACGAGGACTCGCTGGATCCGCGCGCGCCCAGCTACGTCGCGGCCGTGGCCGGCGACGCGCGCGGGGGCTACGGGCTGGCGTTCCTCGACGTCACGACGGGCGACTTCCGCGCGACCGAGGCGGCCACCGGCGATGCGCTGTGCGAGGAGATCGGCCGGGTCGCGCCCCGCGAGCTGGTCTTCGGGCGCGACGACGACGGGAAGGCGCTGGCCGATCTGGTGCGCGCGGCCCATTCGGCCGTTCCGCGCACGACCGTTGCGGCCGGCGACGACCGGGCGGATGTGGCGCGCGTCCTCGGGGCCGCCGTCGCCGCCGGGCTGGCGGAGCGGACGCCGCGCGCCGCGGCGGCCGCCGCAGCGGTGCTGCGCTACGCCAGCGCGACCCAGCCCGGGGTCGAGCTGCCCGTCACGCGCCTCGACGTCTACGGGCGGACCGACACGCTGGTCATCGACGAGCAGGCACGCCGCCACCTGGAGCTGACCGAATCGCTGCTCGATCGGCGCCGCGTCGGGTCGTTGATCGAGGTGCTGGACGAGAGCCGGACCGCGATGGGCGGCCGCCTGCTGCGCCGGTGGCTGCTGTTTCCGTCGGTCGATGTCGCGGCCATCCGCCGCCGACACGACGCCGTCGAACGACTGGTGGCCGCGCACGGCGCGCGCGATGCCGCCCGCCGTGTGCTCGCCGACGTCGCGGACATCGAGCGGCTGGTGGCGCGCGCGCGCCTCGGCGTCGCGACGCCGCGCGATCTGGCGGTGCTCGGTCGGTCGCTCGCCCGGCTCCCTCTCCTGGGGGCGGCGCTCGAGGACGCCGAGGCCGGCGAGCTGGGCGGCTCGCTGGCGCAAGGCGAAAGCCTGCTCTCGCTGGGCGACGACCTGGCGGCCGAGATCGCGGCCGAGCTGGCCCGCGTGCTGCGCGCTGACGCGCCGGCGGTGACCAAGGACGGCGGCTTCGTCAACGCGGGCGTGTCGCCCGAGCTGGACGAGCTGCGCGACATCGCGGCCGGCGGGCGCGACCGCATCGCCGCCATCGAGGCGCGCGAGCGCGAACGCACCGGGATTCCGTCGCTGAAGGTCAAGTTCAACAGCGTGTTCGGCTACTACATCGAGGTCACGCGCGCGCACCTGGCATCGGTGCCTGCCGAGTACCGGCGCAAGCAGACCGTCGCCAACGCAGAGCGCTTCGTGACGCCCGAGCTGGGCGAGTTCGAGCAGACGGTCCTGTCCGCCGACGAGCGCCGGATCACGATGGAGCTGGAGATCTTCGCGGCGCTGCGCGCGCAGGTTGCGACCGCGTCCAGCCGTCTGCTCACGCTGGCGGCCCGTGTCGCGACGATCGACACGCTGGCCGCCCTCGCCGAGGTCGCGCACCGGTCGGGCTACTGCCGCCCCGAGATCGACGACAGCGGCATCATCGATCTCGCGGACGCGCGTCACCCGGTCGTCGAGCGGCTGGCGGCGGCGGGCGCGTTCGTCCCCAACGACATTCGCCTCGACCCGTCGGCCGAGCAGATCCTGATCGTCAGCGGGCCGAACATGGCGGGCAAGTCGACGCTGATCCGCCAGGTGGCGTTGGCCGTCATCCAGGCGCAGATGGGCGGTTTCGTCTCGGCCCGCCGCGCACGCATCGGCATCTGTGACCGTGTGTTCACGCGCGTCGGCGCGGGCGACAATCTGGCCCGCGGCGAATCGACGTTCATGGTCGAGATGCGCGAGACCGCGCACATCCTCCGCTACGCCACCGCGCGCAGCGTGATCGTGCTCGATGAGATCGGGCGCGGCACGTCGACCTACGACGGTGTCTCGATCGCGTGGGCGGTGGCCGAGCACCTTCACGACCGCGTGGGCGCAAAGACGCTGTTCGCGACCCACTACCACGAGCTCGGCGCGCTGGCGGCATCGCATGTCCGCGTGCGCAACGTGTCGGTGGCGGCGCGCGAGTGGAAGGGCGAGGTCGTGTTCCTGCGCAAGCTGACCGCGGGCAGCGCGAACCGGTCGTTCGGGGTCGAGGTGGCGAAGCTGGCCGGGCTGCCGCCTGCCGTGGTCGAACGGGCACGCGCCATCCTGCGCACGCTCGAGTCGGACGCCGGCCCGGTCGGGGCCGACGCGCCGCGGCCTGTCGCGCCCGCCGACGCGGAGGAGAGCGCCCAGCTCGGGCTGTTCGCCGGGACGGCGGCCGCGGTCGGGGTCCCGGAGCGGGCTCTGTCGGAGGTCGTGGCGCGCCTGAAGGCGGTCGACCCCGACGACCTCTCGCCCCGCGCCGCGCACGAGCTCATTGCCGAGCTGGCCAAGCTGACGCGTGAAAAATTGACGCCAAGCTCCTAGCTTGGCTTTGATGAGGAAGTCGCCGCCGGCCTCGGTCATGATTCGACCGCGGCCGCGGTCGCTTCTCATGCTGGTTCGTGCCCCCTGCCTCCTGTTGCTCGCGACGGTGCTCGTGTTTGCGCCGGCCCGCGCCACGGCGGCTGACGCGGCGGCGCCGTCCGTGGCCCCGGCGCCGGCCGCGGCACCAGCGGCCGCGTCCGTGGCGCCCGGCGCGGCCGGCCCGGCCAAGACCGCGAAGGCGACGAAGCCGACAAAGAAGGCGAAGGTCCCCAAGGCGCCGAAGAATCCGCCGGTGGCCCTCTTCACCGTGAACCACAAGGAGACGTTTTCGCTCCGGCTCCGCGACGCGCAGGGGAAGGCGATCAAGGGCAATCAGAAGCGCTTCGACAAGTTCCTCCGCTGCCACCACACAGAGAAGAAGCACGCAATGAACCCGCGGCTGATGCGGGTGCTCTACCAGACGGGGCGCCACTGGCCCGGGCGCCAGCTCGAGATCGTCTCCGGCTACCGCCACCCGAAGGTCGCCAAGAACCCGCGCAGCCCGCACATGAAAGGGCTGGCCTGCGACTTTCGGGTCGAAGGCGTCACCGCCCAGGATCTGCGCGACTACCTGCGTAAGAACTTCGAGAAGGTGGGGGTCGGCTACTACCCGAACTCGACCTTCGTGCACGTCGACATGCGCAAGGACAAGTCGGCGTTCTGGATCGACTACTCGGGCCCGGGCGAGCGCGCGGTCTACTCGGAGAATCCCAACGACGACCTCAAGACGGGGCGCGCGGACACCTATCGCCCGACGAAGATCGATGAATCCTGGGCGGCCGACGACACGTCAATGCCAGGGGAGAACGCAGCCAAAACCGAGCCTCCGAAGGACCAGGCTCAAGCGTCCGAAACGCCCAAATAACTGAAGGGAATCGACGAAACTGTGTGCTAACGTCGAAACCTTCCCGACGGCCACGAGGAGGATCCGATGAGAATTACTGGTGCTTTTGCCCTGTCCCTGTCGCTCGGAGCGGCGGTGGCTGTTGCAAGCGCTGCGAGCCACGCGAAGGGCGCCGCCAAGAAGGGCGGCGGCGGCTCGGCACCTGCGGCGAGCTCCGCGGAGGTGAACAAGCTCAAGGCCGTTCGGCTCGGCGATCCCAAGGCGGGAACGTTCAAGTGGGGGATGAAGCCGGAGGAGGTCATGGCGCAGGTCAGGACGTCCGTCGAAGCGAAATACGAGCCGCGCATCGACAAGGCGCGCCAGGATCCCGGCCTGCAGCAGCGCATTCGTGACGAGATGGCGCGCGAGCTCAAGGCCGTCAAGGCGAGCTACACGAAGTTCGAGGGACAGAAGACCGGCTGGGACGTGTCGATCGTCGGGCCGGAGTTTCAGCAGAACACCGCGGAAGCCGTCATCGTCACCAAGGAAGACATCTGGACCCGGTACTTCTTCTTCTTCGAGGACGGGCTCTACAAGATGTTTCTCGGGTTCAACAAGGACGCGATCGGCGGCAAGAACTTCGCGGAGTTCGGCAAGGGCATGGAGTCCAAGTACGGCAACGCGCGCGAGGTCTATCGCGACGACAAGACCAAGGGCGGCGTCGTCCACAAGCTGGATCACTACGAGTGGTCGGCGGGCGGCGGCGATCGGCTGAAGCTGATCGATCGCTCCGAGTTCTACGGCGTCTATTGCCTCGTCCTGTACGACGGATCGACCCAGGATCGCGTCGTCGAGCGGCGCAAGGTCGTCAACCCCGGCGTCGTCAGCAAAGACGAGCTGGTTGAATCGGTGACCGGCAGCAAGGCCAAGGAGAAGGGCTCGGACATCGACGACGACATCATCGACCGCGTCGTCGGCAAAGAGGTCAAGAAGCCGGGCGCGGACCAGGGCAAGAGCAAGGACATCGTCGTCGACGCGTCCAACCTCCCCAAGGCCACGTCGTCGTCGTCGGGCTCGGGATCGGGCGAGAAGAAGAAGGAGATGAGCAACAAGAGCTCATCGTCGTCGTCGTCCACCGAGGAGAAGGACTCCGGCAAGAAGAAGGGCGGCAAGAAGAGCGACAACCCGATGGACGGGTTGGAGCTGTAGCCGACCGCTCCCACGGCCGGCAGGCCTTGCGGCCGCCGGCCTTTGGCCTCGCTGCTCCGCGGCCGTCCTTCCGCTTTCAGCTTCTGTCACTCACGACTGAGGGCTCGCCTCCGTTACGCCCGCCCTTGCAGGCTGCCGATTGATCGAGCGCCCGCCCGCGCGCTCTTTGCTGGATCCAGATCGGAAACGCAGGCGCTGCGCCGGAGGGTCCAGAAAACGGCGCGACGGAGTGCGACGCCGTTTGCGGTGTCGCGCGGCGGAGCGCGACCAAGCGGCAGCAAGCGCTCGCCGTACTCGAGCGACGGCGCCGCGCGATAGCGGAGCAGGGCGTCGACAGCGACGGCGCCGCGGGCGCCAAGCCGAGGCGAGGCGCGATGGCGACGGCATCGCGGGCGCCAAGCCGAGGCGAGGCGCGATGACGACGGCGCCGCGGGCCTAGCGCGCGATCTCATGATTCGTCCCATCTTCGGCGGCCCGACATCCGCGGATTCAAGACCGCGCCGTCCCCGGCCCCCCCGGGCCTGACCCATCGGCCTCCCCGCGCCGCCGATAGAACATCCGCGGAATCAAGTCGAGACGAGGGCCGCCGTTACCGGCGTCCGACCGTTCACCGCGCGGCGATCGTCCGGCCGACCGCGCGGCGATCGTCCGGCCGACCGCGCGGCGATGTCCGGCCGTTCACCACGCAACCCGCCGCGGCCCACGCCGACAACGGGACATGCGCGGAATCAAGTCGGCGGGAAGACGGCAGCTGCGGTTGCCCCTCGGAAGGGCTCGAACCTGG
>Ga0111538_10008087_pt1 | contig 14119 bp, 11 predicted proteins | sample SoiMethybrSBSTD1_FD_79669 | JGI IMG/M metagenome (GOLD analysis project Ga0111538, IMG submission 79669) | Bulk soil microbial communities from a Populus tree surrounding site in Tennessee, USA - Soil MetaG P. TD hybrid SBSTD1 (version 2)... | ecosystem: Environmental > Terrestrial > Soil >... | reverse complement strand
CGTCCTGCGGCAAGTTCTCGAGCTCGCGCCACAGCTGCTGCTCGCCGGCGTCTTCGCTGTCGAAAGGCACGCCGCTCTTGCGTTTGTCAGACATCGATCGGTACTCCGTTCATGCGCGTGAACGTCGAGTTCAACTGCTGCATCGCGCGGTGCATGCGCACTCGCGCCGCGCTCACTGTGCAGCCGAGCGCGCGGGCCAGGTCGTCGTAATCCTCGAATACGAAGCGACCGAGCCAGATGACTTCGCGCGCCGCTGCGGGGATTTCCGCCAGCGCACGCGCGACGAGGTTCAGATTCTGTTCGGCGGCAGCGACCTGCTCGGTCGAGCGATGGTCGATGAGGCGATCTATTTTCTCGTCGCCGGCATCATCGACAGTGGTGCGCCGTTCCGCCCGCCGCAGGTAGTCGAACGCGACGTTGCGGGCGATGTTGAAGATCCAGGCTTTGCAGCTGCCGTCGCCGCGGAAGCTGGATGCCTTCTGCAGCAGCTTCAGGAAGACGTCCTGGACCAGATCCTCGCTGACCGCCGGGCTGCGGGTCAGCTGCAGACAGTACTGATACACGCTGCGGTGGTGACGCTCGAACAACGTGCCGAGGCACGAGGCGTCGCCGTCCGCCACCCACTGGATCAATTGCTCGTCGGATACTGCCTGCATGGTCGTTTTCTGAGCCTCGCAGACCAAGACGGGCGAGGCCGGAAAACGTTACGCAACGCTTCAGCTGCGCGCTACCCGCAACTAGCGGGCCGCGGCCCCGATGATCTCCTTGCCCACGATCTGGTCCGGCCAGCGGTTCCAGATACCCCCCTGCAAGTAGTTGCCGGCAGTGATGGCGACGGTAAGCTGCGCTTCGGGCACGACGATCACCAGCTGGCCACCGTTGCCGCTGGCCTGGTACTCCTTGTAGACGCGGTCGCCGACTCGCAGCTCGCCCAGGTGCCAGGTGAAGCCGTCGGCACCCTCCGAATAGCTGTTGCCGAACTCCTCGCCGCTCAGCCCGGTCGTGGCCGGCGTGATCTCGATGTGCTGCTGCGTCGACAGGGCGACCCATTCCGGGCTGACGATCCGCTTGCCGTTCCAGACACCGCCATCGAGATAGAGCTCGCCGATCTTCAGCAGATCGCGCGAGCGCACGAACGCGCCGCCGCCCTGGTAACCCTCGCCGTTGGCGCTGATGTTCCAGTAGTAGCGACCAAACTGCAGTGGACGCGCGACGCTGCGGTCGAACAGATCCGGCAGCCAGGCGTGCGTCGCCGCGGTCAGCGCCCCGCCGATCAGATTCGTGTTGGCCGAGCAATACGCGTAATGAGTGCCGGGGTCATAGACCTGCCGCAGGTCGAGCGTGTACTTCCACCAATCCGGCTGCGCCCGCTGCGTGGTCATCGTCCCTTCGTTGCCGAGCGAGTCGGGATTGTTGTCGTCGCAGTCGAGACCCGAGCTGTGGGTCATCAGGTGCGCCAGCGTGATGCGCGCCTTGCGCGGATCCGGATTTGCGAACGGCCCGCGAGCTGCGAGCAGCTCGTAGATGTGCGTCTCGTGCGAGATCTTCAGTCCCTGCAGCATCGCCGCGCCGAGCATGATCGACGAGAACGTCTTGCCGGCCGAGCGCGTGTCATGCGGCAGCTCGCGTGAGTAGCCGAAGAAATACTCTTCCAGCACCAGCTTGCCGCGACGGGCGACCAACAAGGAATGAATCAACGGCGCCCCGCGGACGAACGGGTCGGTGTCGCTGAGTCGCTGCACGAGGCGGGCGAGGACCGCGCCGTCGAGGCCGACGTCGCTTGCCTCGGCAGTGGTCCAGCCATCATCGAGCTGCGGCGGCTTACGATAGGCATACTTCGGCTCACCCGGAGGCCGTGGGAATGCGGCGGCGGCCTGCGCCGGCTCGCGACGCGTCAGCTCCAGTACGGCGCCCAAATCTTTCCACATCATCTTCAGCCGAGCCGGCGAGCGCAGCAGCGTCGCTTCCTGGCGGACTTCCGTTCCGTCCTGCGCGCGTCGCTGGAAATGCACTGCGTCGCTGTCGCGACTGACGAGGAAGTACGACGCGCCGCCGGTCGAGTTGAGGTCCGGATTGCGAAACGCGCCGACGAGATCGCCCTCGTCGTTGCGGGAGATGCGCAAGTAGAGGTTGAAGCGATCCTCGAGCGGCTGCACGCTGCCGCGCCATTCGTCGGCGCCGCTCTTGCGCAACTCCGCGCGACCGGCGAACGGCTGACCGGAGCCGCCAGGATCGCGGCGATCCTCGGTCTCGCCTGAAGGCCGCACCCACCAACCCGCACTCGGCTCGCCCTTCGTGAGCATCCCGCGGTAATAGCCACGGTTCTCCGTGAACTCGCAGCGCATCGCGTCGGCCTCGGTCGTGCATTGGGCTGCAGCCCCACCGAGGCTGGCACGCCAGATCTGGCCCGTGCGTCGCAGCGTGAGCTCTCCCTGCAGCGCCGGGGCGAATGTCGTCTCGCTCGCCCACAGGCCGAGCAAGTCGTTCTCCTGAGCGAGAGCCGCTGTCGAGGTCTGCGCGAGCAGGCTGACGGCCAGGAGCGTGCTGCTTTTCATGCGGACTGGCGGGCCTTGAGCCAGGCGAGGATCGGCTCCCGGCCCGTGCGAAGGTTGTTCCTGAGGGCGGCGCACGCTGCGCGCAGATCGCGCTTGCGCAGCGCCGTCATGATCTCTTTGTGATTCGCCGTCGCGACTGCGACATTGCGGCTTTCGCGCATCAGCGCCATTTCGTAGCGGCGCGTGCGCTGGACGATCTGCCGGATCAAGTCGATCAGGACCTGGTTCGGGCAAGCGGCAATGAGCTCCATGTGAAATTCGTCGTCGAGATTGATGATCGCATCGCTGTCGTGCGCGCGGCCGATCGCGTCGTTCAGATCCTGCAGCCGCTGCATGCGCTCGCGCGAGGGCAGGCCGGCGAGGCGCAGCGCCTCGGGATCGAGGATCGGGCGGATGTCGTAGAGCTGCTCGAATTCCTCGACGGTCAGGGGTCGCACGAAATATCCGATGCGCGCGACGCTGCGCAACGCGCCTTCCTGTGCGAGCCGCGCCAACGCCTCCCGCAGCGGCGTGCGGCTGATGGCGAGCTGCCGCGACAGGTGTACCTCGTTGATGCGCGCCCCCGCCGCCAGCTGCCCGTCCACGATCAGGTGCCGCAGCTTGCGCACGACCGAATCGCTCAGGTTGTCGCGGACCAGCGCGATGCTTGCTGAACTCTGCATGCTGTATACAGTACGCAATCTATGTCGGGTGCCGCAAGCCCCACGGCGGCGATTAGCGAACAGTCCGCAGCGGCGCGGCACCGTGTACCCTATCCGCCACGAACAAGAGCAACGATGGAGCGCGGGTGTCCCCAGATTCGTCTCAGCCATCGCAGTTCAGGCTGCTACTGCAGCGGCGCTTCTTCCCCTTCTTCGGCGCGCAGGCGTTCGGCGCCTTCAACGACAACGTCTACAAGAACGTGCTGGTCATCGTCGCGACCTATCACGCCGCGGAGTACACGAAGCTCGAGCCGGAGCTGCTGACCAACATCGCTGCCGGGCTGTTCATCCTGCCGTACGTGCTGTTCTCCGGCATCGCCGGTCAGCTGGCCGACCGCCTCGACAAGACGCTGGTGATGAAGGCGGTCAAGGCCGCGGAGATCGTCATCATGACGATTGCGGCGCTCGGCTTCGCAGCGCACAGCATCGAGCTGTTGCTCGGCGCGTTGTTCCTGATGGGCATGCACTCGACGTTCTTCGCACCCGCGAAGTACGGCCTGCTGCCGGAAGTGCTCGAAGAAGCGGAGCTCGTCGGCGGCAACGCCTGGGTGCAGATGGGCACGTTTCTCGCGATCCTGCTCGGCACCCTTACGGCGGGTCTGCTCGCTGAAAAGGCCGGCACCGGCATGATCGCAGCGACGCTCATCAGCGTGGCCGCGGTCGGATTCGTCTTCAGCCTCGCGATCCCGGCGCTGCGTCCGACCTCGCCGGACCTGCGCGTCGACTGGCGGCCGTGGACCTCGTCGTGGGACAACATCCGCGCCGCCCGCGAATCGCGCGCAGTGTTCCTATCGATCCTCGGCATCTCGTGGTTCTGGTTCTACGGCGCGCTCGTGCTCGCGCAGCTGCCGCTGTTCTCGAAGAACGTGCTCGGCGGCAGCGAGCAGATCGTCACCGTGCTGCTGGTGGTGTTCTCGGCCGGTATCGGCGTCGGCTCGATGCTTTGCGAACGGCTCTCCGGCCGCAAGGTCGAGATCGGCCTGGTGCCCTTCGGCTCGATCGGCCTGACTGCGTTCGCAGTCGATCTGTACTTCGCGGTGCCGCACTCGCCGCCCGGCACTGCGTTGACGGCGGCGCAATTCGTGGTGCTGCCTGGATCGTGGCGCGTGCTGCTCGACCTCGGGCTGATCGGCGTGTTCGGCGGCTTCTTCATCGTGCCGCTGTACGCCTTGGTTCAGCAGCGTTCGCGGCGCGAAGTGATGTCGCGCGTGATCGGCGCGAACAACATCCTCAACGCGGTCTTCATGGTCGCGGCCGCGGTCCTTGCGGCCGTTGCGCTGAAAGCAGGTCTGTCGATCGTCGAGCTGTTCCTGTTGACCGCCGTGCTCAACGCTTTCGTTGCGGCGTACATCTACAGCCTGGTGCCGGAGTTCCTGCTGCGGTTTCTCGCGTGGCTGCTGGTTCACTTCATCTATCGCCTGAGGACGCACGGCACCGAGCGCATTCCAACGCACGGCCCTGCCCTGCTGATCTGCAATCACGTCGGCTTTGCCGATGCGCTGGTGATTTCAGCCGCCTGCCCGCGGCCGGTCCGCTTCATCATGGAGGCGAGCATTTTCCGCATCCCGCTGCTGAGCCTGATCTTCCGCGGCATGAAAGCGATTCCGGTCGCGCCGGCGAAGGAGGATCCGGAGGTGTACGAGCGCGCGTTCCAGACCGTCGCCAGCGAGCTGCGCGACGGCCAGCTCGTATGCATCTTTCCTGAAGGCCGGCTGACCTCGGACGGCGAGATCGGCGAGTTTCGCGCCGGCATGATGCGCATCCTCAAGGACACGCCGGTGCCGGTGGTGCCGCTGGCGCTGACGGGCCTGTGGGACTCGATGTTCTCGCGCAAGTACGGCGCCTTGTGGCGGCGCTGGCCGCGGCGCTTCTGGCCGAGAATCGGCCTCGCGGCCGGCGCGCCGATTCCGGCCGAGCGCGCGGACCTGCAATCCATGCGGCAGGCAGTGGTCGCGCTGCGCGGGGGCGCACGCTGAGCCCGGGTGACATGCGACCCGCAACGCGTTACGTTTCGTTTCGTACCGCGTCGCGAGGGTCAGGGCCGGAAATGTCCAGGAACAAAACGAACAGAACCGCTGTAAAGGCCGTGCGCGACACCAGCAACCGGCGCCAGCGGATCGGCGTCATGCTGCAGGAAAACGGCAGCGTCCAGGTCCTCACGCTCGCCTCCACCTTCGGCGTCTCGACGCAAACGATCCGCAAGGACCTGCACTACCTGGAGCGGCGCGGCGTGGCGACGCGCTCGTACGGCGGTGCGATCTCGTCGCAGGTCGTCGGCGTCGCAACCGAGACGGCCGTCGACGCCAAGCGCGCGCTGCATGCGGACGAAAAGGAAAGAATCGGCCGGCGCGCCGCCCAGATGGTCAAGCCGGGCGAGTCGATCGTGCTCGACTCCGGCACGACGACGGCGCAGATCGCGCGCTTTCTGCCGGACACGGAGGAGATCACGGTCGTCACCAATGACTTCGGCGTGCTCGCCGAGCTGGTGGCGAAGACGCGCATCCGCGTGGTGGTGCTCGGCGGCTCTCTGCGACGCAAAAATCTCGCCTTCTACGGCGCGCAGACCGAGTCCGCGATCGCGGGCCTGTCGGTCGACAAGCTGTTCCTCGGTGTGGACGGGCTGCACGCCGAGAAAGGCGTCACCACTCACTACGAGCGCGAGGCGATTCTCAATCGCATGATGGCCGAAGTCGCGCAGCAGGTGATCGCCGTCACCGACAGCTCGAAGTTCGGACGCATGTGCCTGCACAAGATCATCGATCTCGACGAGCTCGATGTGCTGATCACGGATACCGGCGCGCAGGACTCCGCCTTGCAGGCGATCCGCAAGCGCGACATCGAGGTCATTGCCGTTTGAGCGAGAACGCCGCCTGCGCGTTCGCGTAGTAGATCTTGTCGATGACTGACCGCGGCAATGACAGGCCGCGCACATCCCGCCGCAGATCCTCCACGTACTGAGTTTCGCCGGTAGCGAGATACTTCCAGTCCGCGCGCCACACCCGGGCTGCTTCCTGGGCCATTTCGGCAGGCGCGACATCCGCGCTCTGAGTGAGATCGGTGGCGTAGAGGATCCGGTCCTGGTAGCGGATGAAGAACTCGCGCACGGCGTCGTAGTGCTCGCTCGACTGAGCCTGCACGTTCGTCATCCGCGCTGCCATATCCACGACTGCCCGAGGGTACTTGTCCAGGAAGCGGGTCAGCTCATCGACGCTCCACTCCAGACTCGCCAGGTGCGCGCCGACGAATCGCAGCTTTGCAGGAGCACGATCCAGAAAGCGATTGCGCGCGCCGATCTGATCTTCGTACGAAGGCATCTCCGGATGCAGATACATGTAGTACTCGGGATGCTCGCGGAAATAGCCGCGGTCGTTCTCGGTCGTCATCTGGTCGAGCGGCAGCCAGCAGTTGCGCGGCTCGCCCAGGTGACCGATCACCGGCACGCCCAGCGCTTCGATCTTGCGCCACACCGGGTCGAAGCCCGGATTGTCGAGCATCACGAGCTGGCCGTTGCTGTCGCGAAAGCTCATGCCGATGTTCTTCCAGACCTTCACGGCGCGGGCGCCGTGATTCACGGCATCCTCCAGATGAGCCGCAACGCGCTCGGACCAGCCGGGAGTGCCCCAGCCCTCCATCGAGAAGGTCGCGGCGAACTGAAATCGCTGCGGCTCGCGTTGCCGCTGCGCGAGCGCGATGCGGTACTGTTCCTCATGCGGGTTGAACGCCGGGTAGTCGACGTTGATCGAGAGAATCTCGAAGCCGTCGCGCTCCGCCTGCGCGAGCAGCCCCGTCGTGTCGACGGTGTTGACGTGGGTATGCGAATCGAATTTGCGCACGGCGGTGAAGTCCGCCATCGAGTAGCTCGCCGGCTCAGTGGCTGGCTGGTCCGGTCGGCCGGCCGGCATCGAGCAGCCAAGCAAGCTGGCGCACGCAACTGTGAGCGCGACGATCTGGGTCTTGGGCATCGGCGACCTCCGCGCCGGAGCGTAGCACCTAAAACAACGAAAATGAAAGTTGTTTTATTTGCATGCACTGTGGCGCCTTGGCACACTTCGACATGGCTATGAATCCGCATCGCTACGCCCGTGCGTGCCTCGTTGCTCTGCTGCTGACTGGCTGCGCCAGCAGCCCGCCCGCCACTCCACCGGCAGCACCCGCCCCTCCTCAGGAACCGGCCGCAGTCGTCGCGAACACCGCGATGCGCATCGAGTTCGACCGGAACATGCGCACGCGTGTGCTGTTGCTGGATACCGGCAAGACACTCGCGCTCACTGACTTCAGCGCGAGCGAATACGTGGTCGACTGGGACGGCCACGCGATCGATCAGTTCGAGTTTCAGCGGCATGACGTTGCGCAGGTCGACGGTTCTTCGGGACCCAGCACGCAACACACGCTGGTGGGTTTGTCGGCGCAGGGATTGGAAAAGACGGTGCGGATCACGTTTGCCGAGCGTCATCCGTCGCTCGCGCTGGCGCAGGTCACATACACGAACCGCAGCGATGCGCCAATGAAACTGCGCCGGTGGGCCAGTCATTCCTACACGCTTCTCCCCGCCGCTCAATCGCAACCCGCCTTCTGGTCGTACGAAGGTGCGTCTTACGAGGATCGACGCGATTGGGTGCAGCCGCTCGCGCCCGGCTTCGAGCAGCGCAACTACATGGGCATGAACGCGTCCGACTACGGCGGCGGCACGCCGGTGGTCGACGTCTGGCGTCCCGATGGTGGCCTCGCTGTCGGACATCTGGAGCTCACGCCGAAGCTCGTTGCGTTGCCGGTTGCGGTCACGAACGCGGGCGCGCAGCTGCACATCGAGCTGGAAAAACCGACCACGCTCGAGCGCGGACAAGGTCTGCAGACGCTGCAGACTTTTCTCGGCGTTCACCGCGGCGACTACTTCGGCACGCTGGTCGCCTACCGTGCGCTGCTCGCCGAGCGCGGGCTGACTGCACCGCGCATTCCGGATACTTCGTACGAGCCGATCTGGTGTGCGTGGGGCTATGAGCGCAACTTCACGGTCGAGCAGATCGTCGCCACGCTGCCGAAGGTGCGCGAGCTGGGCCTGAAGTGGGCCGTCGTCGACGACGGCTGGCAGACCGCGGAAGGCGACTGGAAACTGGATCCGAAGAAGTTTCCGCGCGGCGACGCCGACATGATCGCGCTCGTGAAGCAGATCAAGAGCGCCGGGTTGCGACCGAAACTGTGGGTCGCGCCGCTCGCGGTCGATCCGGGCACGGACCTGCTGCACGACCATCCCGAGCTGTTGCTGTTGAACGAGGATGGCGCCGTTCAGAACATCACGTGGTGGAACAGCTTTTATCTGTGCCCGGCTGCGCCCGGTACCGTCGAGAACGCCAAGGCGCTGGTGCGACGGATTCTCGGCACCTGGGGCTACGAGGGCCTGAAGATCGACGGCCAGCATCTCAACGGCGTAGCACCCTGCTACAACCCCGCGCACCATCATCGCAGCCCGGAAGAATCGGTCGAGCAGCTGCAGACGTTCTGGAAGACGATCTACGAGACTGCGCGCGAGATCAATCCGAATGCCGTGATCGAGATCTGTCCGTGCGGCACGAGCTACGCCGTCCACAACACGCCGTACATGAATCAGGCCGTTGCTTCCGATCCAGAGTCGTCGTGGCAGGTGCGGCTCAAGGGCAAGACGCTCAAGGCGCTGATGGGCGCGGATGCGCCGTACGCGGGCGATCACATCGAGCTGAGCGACGGCGGCGACGACTTCGCGTCGACGGTCGGCATCGGCGCGATCGTCAGCACCAAGTTCACGTGGCCCACCGATCCGAAACCCAAGGACAGCTTCCTGCTCGACGCACGCAAGGATGCCGAGTGGGCGAAGTGGATCCGCATCTACAACGAGAAGATGCTGCCGAAGGGTCGCTACCGCGGCGAGCTGTACGACATCGGCTTCGACAAGCCGGAGACGCACGCCGTCGAGAAGGACGGTCGCATGCATTACGCCTTCTATGCGCAGTCGTGGAAGGGTGACGTGGAGCTGCGCGGTCTCGGCACTGGACGCTATCGCATCACGGATTACGTCAATGGCACCGACCTCGGCGTCGTCACCGGACCGCTCGCGCGACTGCCGGTCCAGTTCGAGCATTCCCTTCTGCTGGAGGCCGCCCCTGTTGCGCCGTAGTTGCACGCTGGTCGGGTCCGCACTGCTGGCGTTCGTATTCGCAGGTGAATGCGTCGCTGACGGGATCGTCCGCGAGCACAACCTGGACTTCTCGCTGCCGGCGCTGCGCGGCGGCGCGCCGGTCCGGCTCGCGGAGTATCGCAACAAGATCGTCTACGTCGATGTCTGGGCCTCGTGGTGCGCACCGTGTCTGAAGTCCATGCCGGAGCTCGAGGCGCTGCGTGAGAAGTTTCGCGGACAGCCATTCGAGGTCGTCGGCGTGAACGTGGACCACGATGCCGCGGCGGCGCGCGCCATGCTCGAACGCGTCGGCGTGCACTATCCCGTCGCGTTCGATCGTGATGGAGCGCAGCTGCGCGCGCTGCAGTTCGCGAACGAAGAGGATCTCGCCAGAGTGCCGCTCGGCTTCCTGCTCGACGGCCGCGGCAACGTCCGGCTGGCCCATGTCGGCTGGACAGCGCGGCAGTCCGACTACCTCGCGGAAAACATCGAGCTGTACCTCGCCGAATTGCGAGTCGAATCAGACGCGCGGCACTAGGCGACGTCCGACGAGGTACGCAGCGTAGAGCGCCGCTCCGATATCAGGCTGATACTGCGGCACGCGATACACGAAGGGCGGACGCGCAGTGCTCAATGCTGCGCGAAACGCGTCCAGCATCAGGCCGCCGTTCTGAAACACGCCGCCGGTATTCGAGACGGGCAACACGACGTCGTCCGGAACTTGCAACGACCGGCGCACGGCCCGCACGCATTGCACCAGCTCGTACGCGCCGCGATGGAAGATTTCTGCTGCGGCCGTATCGCCGGCCTGCGCCGCGTCGTGCACGACCGGCGCGAATCCCGCAAAGGCACTGCGCGCACCCGCCCCTTCGCCGTAAACGTGCGCGCAGAGATCGAGATCGACTGCGAGATTGAACCGTGTGCGCACCAGGTCGTAGAGCGGCCCGCGCGGCGTCCGGCCGTCGCTCATGCGCGAGAACAGATTCATACCCTCGCGCGCGATCCAGTAGGCGGAGCCTTCGTCGCCGATCAGCTCGCCCCACCCTCCCGCACGCGCAGTGCGGCCGAAGTACTCGCCATAGGCCATCGAGCCCGTGCCTGCAATCACGCTGATGCCGTCGGCGCAGGCCAGCGACCCCGCCCAGCTGCAAAGCATGTCGTTGCCGCAGCGATAGCGTGCAGCGTCGAGCAGCCGCGACGGCATGAGATCCATCTGCGCCGTCGTCGCACTGTCTTCGCCGTAAGAGGGCAGCCCCAGGAATGCGTAGGTCAAATCGTCGGGCGCGAGTACCCCAACCCGCAAGGTCGCGCCAATGCCGTCGAGCAGCAGATCCGTCGCACGCGCAAAGCCTTGCGCCAGGTGACTCACGCTCGGCCCAACATGACGGGCGCGAACGAGCCCATCCGCATCCATCACTGCGTAGGAAGTCTTGGTGCCGCCGCCGTCAACGCCGAGGAACATCCTCATCCTGCTCCTGCCACGGGTAGATCGTGACGCCCTGCACGACCCGATTGACGACGCCCGCGGTGTTCGGAACGTCGGGCGTGAGGCCGTGCGCGAGCGATTCGGCGAATGCATAGCACTGCGCCACGATCACGTGCAACAGCGACAGCTCGATGTCGCTTGCACCGTCCATTCCGGCAAACAGCAGATGCTCGCCCGGCAACCGGCCGTCGGCACGGCCGCTGAGCGCGAGGATGCCGCCGGCGCGCCCATCGCGGCGCAGCTCTTCGAGAAGATCGACATCGTATGCGCGCGTGTACGCCGCATTCGAAAGCATGACAACGACCAGCGTATTGCCGTCGACCATCGACTTCGGCCCGTGACGAAAACCAAGGGTCGACTCAGCGAGTGTTGCGATCCGGCCGTCGGTCAGCTCCAGCAACTTCAGCGCGGCCTCGCGAGCGAGGCCGAGCAGCTCGTTGCTACCGAGATAGATCACGCGCTCGAAGCGCGACCCCACCAACTGCTGCGCGCAGCTCGGCATTTGCGCCAGCAGCAATTCTGCCGATCGCGAGAGTCGCGCGACGGTTGCGGGCTCGATCGCACCGAATGCGAGTGACGCGGCGAGGACCATGCAAGTGAAGCTCGAAGTCATCGCGAAGCCACGATCGTTGGTGGCCTCGGGAAGCACCACGACGTGAGCATTGCGCATCTTGCGCGCGCGGACCGCCAACTCACCGTCCTTGTTGCACGTCACGACCAGGTGCCGGACATTCGGCAGCAGCTGCTCCGCCAACGTGAGCGTCGCGACACTTTCCGGACTGCTGCCGGAACGCGCGAACGAAACGAGCAGCGTCGGGGCCGCCGATTTCAGCCATAGCTGCGGTGCGCTGACGATATCTGTGGTCGCAATCGCATCGATCCGGCAACGCAGTCGCGCAGCCAACGCGGGCTGCAGACATTGTCCGATGAATGCCGAGGTGCCTGCGCCCGTCAGCACGATGCGGGCGGATGGATCGTCGACGACGGGCGCCAGGAACTGCTGCAGCGAACCCCTCTCTGCAGCCAGCAGCTTCTCGACCCGCAGCCACATCTGCGGCTGCTGGGCAATCTCGCGGGCAGTCCACATCCCACCCTGCGATTCGAGTGTCTCGGCCGTCGGACTGAACAGATCGCTGGAAATCATGAGACTCCTTCAGGCGTTGCCGCGACACGCACGCATGTACGGGCGCAACGCCCGCCCGATGCCGTCGGCCAGCAACGCGTCAGCGCTCGCCGGCAATTGCCCGGCGCGCACCGCTTCATACTGATGCGGCAGGTACTGGCTGAGCAGCGTCAACGGCACTCCCGTCCGTCGCAGGCGGCCCAGCAGAGATTCGCATGCGGCCTGGATCCGCGGGTGCGGCCAATAGTAGCGAATGCGGTCGCTGAGACTGAACTGCAGATCCAGCGCAGTGCGCGCGGGATCGCGATAGTGACTGCGCCAGTGGCGCGGATCGGCGTACATGGCCTCCAGCGCGACGGTTCGCAGATCTTCCTCGGCGTCGCCGCCGGGCAGCTCGCGAGCGATCGCAGCGAGGGCCCACAGCGTCTCGCGCAGCGCATAGGTCGCACCTGGCCCGACTTTCAGGATCGCAAAATGATCTCGCACCAGATCCTGCAAATGCTGCGCAGTCTGGTAGTCGGTCGAGTGCGCCTCGAACACGAACTGCGGATCGGCGGCGATGAAGTCGCTCAACACGCGCGCGCGCTCGGGTACGTAGTCGATGACTTTGTGATGGTCGAATTCCACACCGGGCTGCACGACGAGTGCAATCACGCGTGACCACGCGGATTCGAGCCTCGCGCGAGCAAACGCCTCGCGATGTGCAGCGATTGTCGCACCCGCAGCCTGCGGCGTCGTGACAGCCAGCTCGTGGAGCTCCTCAATCGCGCCGCCAGGCACCGGCACTTCCGTGCCGATGACGTACACGGGCGGCTCGCCGCCCACTTCGCGCCACGCGCTCTCTGCAACTGCGCACAACTGCGCGGCGCGCGCTGCGACCGTCGATTCAGGCAGAGGCTCGACATCGTCGCCGCACGCCATGGAGCAGTCGAGATGAATCTTGCGGAAGCCGGCACAGACGTAGTCGTGAATCATCTGCGCGGATTTCGCCATCGCAGACTCGGCCGGCTCCGTGCGCCAGACATTCGGACCCAGGTGATCGCCACCGAGCCACAGCCTGTTCGCGGGGAGTCCAACGCGTGCCGCGAGATCGCTCACGAACTTCCGGAAGTCCGCGGGACGCATGCCGGTGTAGCCGCCGAACTGATTCACCTGGTTCGAAGTTGCCTCGACGAGCAGCGGCGCATCGAACGCCAACGCTTCACGCAACGCGCATTCGACGACCTGCGGCTGCGCCGAGCACAGCGAATAGACGCCGACGCGCTCGCCTCGCTTGTGTCGCGCCACGATGTCGAGAAGCCCTTTCACGCTTGCACCGGCTCTTCGGTTTGCAGCGCCAGCAGCAGCGCCGCGGCGAGCGCCAGCGCAATACCGACGAGCTTGAGCGGTCCGGGCGCCACGCCGGTCAGGGCGAGCGAGATCACGGCCGTGAGCAGCGGAGCGCCGGCGTTCACCAGCGGCGAGACGATGATCGCCTTGCCTCGGCGCAATGCGAGCACGAGCAGCAGCGCGCCGATCGCGTTGAGCGACTGAATCACCGCCGCCAGGCCGACGCCGTCGTACGAATAGTTGATCGGTTGCGAGAAGTCCGTCATCAGCAACGCGAGCGGCACCACCAGCAGGCCGCCGAGCATCATGTAGAAAAAGATGCTCGCGCTATCCATGCTCGCGTTCGCGAGCTTGATGATGTACGCCTGCCCGCCCCACGCGATCATCACCAGCAGCGCCATCGTCAGCCAGGCGCCGTAGCCGGTCGGCTCACCGCTGGTGCGATAGTCGAACAACGGCAGCGACAGCAGCGCCAATGCGATACCGAGCACGCCGAGCCGGCCCGTCCGCTCCTTGAGCAGAGCGAACGACATCGCGATGGTCACGGCGGGCGACAACGAGATGATCGGAAAGATCAGGTACGGCGGACCGAGCTGCACTGCCTTGAAGAGCACGAGCTGCCCGCCGGCGCCGAGCAGCCCGATGGACAGCCCGAGCGCGACCGAGCGTCGATCACGCAACAGCGGCTGCCCGCCGCCGCGGAGCGTGAGCACCGCGACCGGGATCATCGTCAGCGACCAGACGACATAGCTGATCGTGTCCGGCACGCCGCGCTCG
>Ga0111538_10008086_pt1 | contig 14119 bp, 14 predicted proteins | sample SoiMethybrSBSTD1_FD_79669 | JGI IMG/M metagenome (GOLD analysis project Ga0111538, IMG submission 79669) | Bulk soil microbial communities from a Populus tree surrounding site in Tennessee, USA - Soil MetaG P. TD hybrid SBSTD1 (version 2)... | ecosystem: Environmental > Terrestrial > Soil >... | reverse complement strand
CTGCCGTGGGCGTCCTTCACGCAGTGTCATGCGCAGCCAAGAGCTCTGCTCCGCACGCCGTGCCACCTGCACCTGGGCTGGTAATGTCTTCCCGTCATCGAGCACGACCCCACTCCGCAAACGCTCGAGATTCTCTTCAGACACGATCCCCTCAACGCGTACCAGATAGGTCCGAGGTATGCCATAACGCGGGTGGAGTAAGCGGTGCGTCAGACGTCCGTCGTTCGTTAAGAGTAAGACCCCTTCGGAGTTTACATCCAGACGTCCGACTGGAAAGAGCCGTACCGGCTGCCATTTGAACAGGTCGAAGACCGTGGGACGGTGTTGCTCATCCTGACACGTGGTGACATAACCGCGCGGCTTGTGGAGCAGGACATAACGCAGGGGAGCGTGCAGACGGAGTGGCTTGCCATCCACGACGACGCTATCTGTCGTGGGATCGACCGTACTCCCCAACGTGGTAATTTTTTTGCCATTGACGATCACTCGCCCCTGGACGATCAGGGCCTCAGCCTTACGCCGGGACGTCACCCCAGCCTGGGCAATGACTTTTTGCAACCGTACTCCCTGGGCGGCTATTGTATCCGGTTTCACGTCTCAACAATCCTTCATTTTCCAGAGGCTTAGGCTTTCTACGTGGAGCAATTGTAGAGGTGATCTCCAGACCCGTCAACGTGAATTTCCCAGGCTAGCGTCAGCAAAATTGAGCCACCGGAAGGCTAGGTCGCAGACAACTTCTGACCGTTGCTGGGCGTCTACCCCCTCTCATGTTAGCCCAAGAGTGACTGGATGCGCTTGACCTGTGCAAGGACTTCCTGGATGTCGGCCTCTGCTATGTTCGGTTTGTCCATAATGTGGGCGATCTTATCCAAGGACTCTACGACCCCATTGGGCGCCGGCAACTTTTGCAGTGCGCTTTGGAAATATGGTAAAAACCTCTGTGAGATGTGCTTCCCAACCAAAAGCTTGATACCTAGAGCCATATATGCTATGTCTAGCAAGAGACAGCCAGGGAAACTCGCTATGGCCGAACTTACTCTAGATGTGCCAGATGCACTCATGCAGTGGCTCCAGCCGTTCCAAGACTGCCGGCCGGCCCTCTTGACCTTGCTGGCCGAGGCTATCTCCTCTCAAGCAGAAGGAGCTTCTCTCTCCGAGGCACATGGCTACGAGCAGCTTGAGCATCTCATAATCTTGCTCAAAGCGAAAGCGTATGCTCTCGCCTCACGGCCATGACGCTTCCCTCAGTCCCTCCTGCGTTGCGTCACCTCGTGTTGGTCGGGCTACCGTGGCGCTCCTCAAGCTCAATACTCCAACTCGCCTGCTGCATCGTCGGGCGTTCATAGCCCAAGGACGGTATCCATAGTATGGGCGTATACCCTAGCAAGGAGAGCTCGCATGCCTGAACTCGATTATCCTGCCATGTTACAGATTGCGCTGGAGGAAGCCCGACAGGGGCGAGTGGAGGGCGGTATTCCTATTGGCGCTGCCCTGTTTCACCAGCAAGGACAACTACTCGGACGTGGCCACAACCGCCGCGTCCAGGATAACGATCCGTCGGCACATGCGGAGACGGACGCCTTCCGCAAGGCAGGGCGGCAGCGCCGTTACCACGACACGATTATGGTCACGACCCTGGCGCCATGCTGGTATTGTAGCGGTCTCGTGCGTCAATTTCGTATCGGTACCGTCGTGGTGGGAGAATCGGTCAATTTCTCTGGTGGTCTGGCGTGGTTACGCGACAACGGCATTGCCGTTTATGATCTCCATGACGCCGCTTGTATCACTCTCCTAGCCGAATACATTGCGGTCTATCCCGATATCTGGCATGAGGATATCGGTGAGGAGTAAGGCCTGGCGCAGCACTTAGCGCTTGTGGGCGACCGCCAGGTAATGCGTGCCTTGTGGGATATGCCGCACAAAATGGCGTTCGATGGTGGCAAAGCCGGCCCCCGTGAGCATCTGCTGTTGCTCTTGCCAGGTGGGGTGAACAGTGCCCCAGCTCATCTCGCGATACTGATTGTCCACTCCAGACCAGAACAGCGGCTCACGAAATTCTGCCAGCGTATCAGGATAGGCGAAGTCCAAATTCAGGAAGACCCCGGGGCGTTTTAAGGCGCGATAACAGGCACGAAAGAGCCCCACGCGACTGTCCACGGGTATTTCGTGAAAAACACGCGTGATGAGGACCCCATCAAAAGCCTCGGCATACGTCATCTGCTCGGCCGGGACGCATTCGAGGTGAATCCGGTCGTCAAAGCCGCGTTCATGGATGAGACGCCGTGCGGTCTCCAACCCACCGACTTCAACGACATCAATCCCTACAAAGGTGGCGTTGGGGTAAGACGCGGCCAGTTGCAGTAACATCAGCCCTGGTCCACAGCCCACGTCGAGAATGCGGCCACCATTGTGCAACGCCGCGGCCAGGGCCGGTACACAGGGCCGCATCTCATCTTGCCACAGGCGCCATTGTAGGGCCTCCTGGTTGGGTGGCGGATTAAGGCGTGTGGGATTTATACCATAGGCCTCGGCATGAGACCCCACGGCACCACTGTGCATATAGTCAGCCTGCCGCGCCAGGCGCGGTCCAGCCTCCCTGACGGCATTGAGGAACAACACGGCCTGGCTATCGGGATGCGCACGGCCAGCCAGGAGACCGTCCATGTGCGGGGCCAGGACGTACCGCCCATTGACCGTATCCAGGAGCTGATAGCGATAGGCGCTGCCACACCAGATCGCCACATAGGGGGCATGGCAGGCAGTACGCTGGGCCAACTCCTCGGCCGTCAGCCCCTGTGGATGGTCAGCTAACTGATCGAAAAAGCCAGTCTGTACCCCAGTGGCGATAACATACACCGCCTGGAATCCATCGCGCCATCCCCGCAGCCTGTCGGCCTGTTGCTGCAAGGCCAGGGTCTCGGAACCCGCCATGGTCTGTCTCCCTATACACAGTAATGCCTGAGGTTTCCCAGCGGTTGGACCGCACCACCGCCAGCCGGGTTTGCTTTCCCAGCTCCTACGCGAGACTGGGCTCCAGCGCTAAAGGCTTGTTCGTTCCACCACCCTGGCGCAGGACTTTTCTCCCCTCTTCCGGGCTCATCTTCTCGGCAAAGATCTCCAGACGATTGCCGTCAGGGTCGAAGAAATAGACACTGAGGGTCGTACTGTGTTCAGTGGTCCGATCAATCTGGGCTCCAGCCTTGAGGAGCCTGCCGTAGAGCTGACTGAGTGCCTCGGCGCCGCCCTCGATCTGCATGGCGATGTGGTTGATGCCCAGGACGCCACGCTCCGCTCCTGCCGGGGCCTGGCACAGGGCGATATCGTGATGTTGCGTGCCGAAGGACAGAAACGCCATCTGGCGCTCCGTGTTATGCGCCATGATCTCCATGCCCAGCGCCGCAGTATAAAACGCCATCGAGGCATCGAGATCGCTGACGTTCAGGACAACGTGTCCGACTTTGTTGATCTTTGCCATACCATCCCTCCTGTGCTGGGTGTGACGTGCCATGGGGCGTCATCTATGGTCTGTCGCTAGGATACTCCCCACCCCAGGGCAATGCAAGCGCGGATGCCCGGAGACACTTTTCTCAGTGGCATGGTGCAGGTGCGCTGCACCCACCGGACTGCGCATGCTACACTCACAGAAGGGCTGGCCGAGAGCAGGCTGCTCTCTCATGTTCTTCTGGGGGCTCTATGCGCAGATGTATATGGCGGCTGGTTGGACTTATAGGCACTCTGCTGGTGGTCGCGCTGAACGCCAGGCTGGACTACAGGGCGTGCCTGGCGACGGCAGAGGCGTCTCCTCTTACCCAAGAAATTCAGATGGCGCAGCGTCCGGCGCCCCAGGTCAGTCACGCCGAGGGGACCGTCCATCTCAACTTTCGCAATGTGGATATCCTGCAGATGATCACCCTGATGAGTGAACTGACAGGCAGGAATTTTCTGGTGGATGACAAGGTCCGAGGGCACATAACCCTGGTCGCTCCACAACCGGTGACGCGTGCAGAAGCATATCAGATCTTTCTGGCCGCTCTGGCGATGCAGGGCTTCACCGTCGTGTCGCAGGGGCCCATTAGCACCATTGTGCCGTTGCGGGATGCAAAAACCGCACCGCTCCCAACGGTGACAGACACGGCACGGCCGCACCGGTAACATGTGCGTACCCTGGTCTCGTCGAAGCATGTACCTGCCACCATGTGGGCCGCCGTGCCTCACGCGGCTCCACTACGTCCTTCAAGCTCGGCAAGTCGCCGCTGCAATGCCCGCTCCTCCTGCCAGCGCTCAGTGTCATCACGCACGATGGCAGCGATGCCCGTAAGGTGACCGTCAGAGGTATGGAGCAGGGCTACAGTGAAGGCAATCGAGAGGCGCTGACCATCTTGGCGCAGGGCAGGGACTCGTAGGACGTCGGTATGGTAGCGCGTCTGCCCTGTCCGCATAACGGCGTGATATCCCCGCCAGTGCCGCTCCCGGAAGCGCTCCGGGATAATCAGGTCGAGAGAGTGCCCCACTGCTTCGGTGGCCGTGAAGCCAAAGAGGCGCTCAGCGGCCGGGTTCCACAGCACAATCAGGCCCTCGACATCGGCAACAATAATCGCATCCCCGGCCGCATGGACCAGGGCATGCAGATCTACATGAGTCTCCATGCTGGTCTCTCCTCAGGGGCACCAGATGAGCTATCGCACGCTGTTCTCCGTGTCTGGTGCCACGGGTCGGCTTGCCCAGCTTAGGGGGCATACATGGGGCGCTGATCGCGCAGGCGCAGCCAGCCACGCCCGATGCGGTAGATTAGCCAGAGCGTGAGCGCGATCAGGATGGGTACGCCCACTACCGCGCCGATAAGTGTGAACACCAGCGCCCAGCCAATGAGCGCCCACAGCAACGCGAACCAAAACGTACGAATCTGCCAGCGGTAATGCGCGGCGACCCACGTACCGCGTGCGTCGCCGCGCTTCACGTAATTCAGGAGAACGGCTATGATTGAGGGCACGCTACCGATAAAGCTGCCGACGATGGTGGCCGCGCCCACGATGCCGATGATGATGGCCAGGGTATGCAGCGCGTAAACGAGATGCGCGACGCTAAGTACGGAAGGTATCAGTGCCCCATTACCTTGCTGATTGAGCATGGCCATGCAAGATCCTCATCAGTCACGTCACCGCCTCTACGTCTGGGCTGTGCGGGACAGGAACCATGTGCCTTGCCTCCTGCCCCAACAGGTTGAGCGCTGGCGCGACGTAGCTTCAGGAGTTAGGGCTTAAACAGTGCCAGGCACTTGTTGGAGTTATTGGTCCAGCTCTCCACCCAATCAACAATCTCCGGCGTCCGGCCCAGCGCCTCCATGGCCCCAGCCAGACAGAACCAGTTGAGCATCTCCTGCTGGCCTGAGGCTTCGATCTGCTCCGTTGTCAGTCGTCTCCAGGCGTCCCAATCAGCGTTGCGGAACTCCGCAAACCTGGCCCGGTCGGCATCCATGTCGGGATGCAGCCAGCAGGTCTTTTCCGTCAGGAATGCATGGGACCAGCTCGAGGAGGCGATCAGGGCCACACGCCACGGGGTGTCCTGCAGCACGCGGGCAGTGGCCGCGCCGACTTCCATACAACGCCTGGGGGACGGGCCCGGCGGGTCCGGCTCTGGCGAAAACTCCTCAGAGCCGCCGTGATTCCGGATGACCTTGCTGCCATAGCAGTTCACCTGAAAGGGCAGCACGGGGTACGGCAGGCCGGTGCGATCATAGTCCAGGAACAGCAGGGTATTGACGAATGCGTGTCCCAGCCCATCCTCCTCGTGCAGAGGTTTGTAGGCATAGGCCATATCAATGCCCTGCTCGAGGAGCTTGCCGGCCAGGTAGCGCCCCTGCTTAGGACAGCCGGCGTAGCGGAATACAGTCTCCTGGGACTCTTTCCACGGGTTGCTCCGCCGGTGCTTGAGGGGCTGGCAGGCGATATCGTCCCAGGCCAGTATACAGAAGGGCGGAATGATGTCCTCCTGAAAATTCTCGTACTGATCATCGCCCCAGATCAAGAGGAAGTCCGGCTGGAAGGCGTCGATTTCCTGCCGCAGTTTCCGAAAGCCGGCCACGAGCCGTTGCCGATGCGCAATAGCAGCAGTGAAGCCCTCATCCTCGCCGAACTCATCCCGCATGGTCACGGGCCAACTGCGGGAGTCCTTCCTGGCCGCGGGGATGCGCTGGTTGTGCTTCAACACGCGTGCCAGGCTGGCCCCCCCGCGTTCATCCGTGCCAACCAACCCTGGGAAGTGGGTCATGCCAACGCCGAGAATGTCTGCCATGGGAACCTCCATAATCCAAGAAACCGTCTATGTCTCTCTCACTCCGCACAGCCTCCGTGGCACATTATAGATCCGTACGCGATTTTACCCAAATCGGCCATGCAGACTATGATGTGCATGCTAGCGTGGCCTCATGGGTACTCCGGCCCCTCCTTGACAGGCTTCTGGAGGAAGTCTTACAACCATAAGGGTACCATTCCTCTGGACACAGGAGACTTTCGGGGCTCGAACAGACTGCTGGCGTGCCCCTCAAGCATACAGGAGATGATGATGGATTTCGATGTCACGCTCGGTGCGACCTACCTCGGTGCCGGCCGCAGCCATTTCTTGGTCTGGGCGCCTCTGGCCCACACGGTGCAGATGCATATTGTTGTACCGCACGAGCGCCTCGTGCCGCTCGCACGTGGCCCGCGCGGCTACCATCAGGCTATTATTGATGATGTAGAGCCAGGCAGTCTTTACCTGTACCGGTTGGACAACCACCAGGAACGCCCTGATCCCGCCTCACGCTCGCAGCCCCAGGACGTGCACGGGCCCTCCCAGGTCGTGGACTCCCATTTCGCCTGGGAGGATCAGCTCTGGTCTGGCCTCTCCTTGCAGGAGTTCATTTTCTATGAACTCCACGTCGGGACGTTTACTCCTGAAGGAACGTTTGAGGCCATCATCCCCTACCTGGACGAACTCAAGGACATTGGCGTCACCGCGCTTGAACTCATGCCTATCGCGCAGTTTCCAGGCAGCCGTAACTGGGGCTATGATGGCGTTTATCCTTTTGCCGCCCAAGCCTCATACGGGGGACCAGAGGGACTCAAACGGCTAGTCAATGCCTGTCATCAGCGCGGTCTGGCTGTGGTGTTGGATGTGGTGTACAACCACCTTGGCCCTGAAGGGAATTATCTGAGCAGTTTTGGCCCGTATTTTACGGAGCGCTACAAGACCCCGTGGGGGGCTGCCCTCAACTTCGACGGGTCGCACAGCGATGAGGTACGGCGGTTTTTCATTGAGAGTGCTCTCTACTGGATCACCACATGCCATATCGACGCCTTACGGCTCGATGCCGTGCACGCTATCGTAGATCGTTCGGCCTACCCTTTCCTGGCGGAATTGGCAGACGTTGTACACGCGCAGGCCGAACGTCTGCAGCGGCAGGTCTATGTGATTGCCGAGAGTGACCTGAACGACACGCGTTTGCTCCGTGCCCCAGCCCTCGGGGGATATGGGCTAGATGCACAGTGGAGCGACGATCTCCATCATGCCCTGCATACACTACTCACAGGAGAGCGGCGTGGGTACTATCAGGACTTTGGGAGCATGGCCCATCTTCGAGACGCCCTGGCCGAAGGCTACGTCTACGCCGGCCACTATTCTGCCTTTCGCCAGCGCCGCCATGGTCACTCGTCGCGCGATATCCCGGCCCACCAATTTGTCGTCTGTGCGCAGAACCACGATCAGGTAGGCAATCGTATGCTAGGCGAACGCCTGACTCAGCTCGTGACCTTTGAGGCGCTCAAGGTGGCGGCGAGTGTGGTGCTGCTGTCACCATGTCTTCCCCTGCTGTTCATGGGGGAGGAATACGGTGAGACCGCGCCATTTCCCTACTTCATCAGTCATCTCGATGCGGCCCTGGTTGAGGCGGTGCGTCGCGGTCGGCGGGAAGAGTTTAACGCTTTTCACTGGCAGGGAGAGCCACTAGATCCCCAAGACGCAACCACCTTTCAGAGCGCCAAACTCAAGCACCACTTGCGCCAGCAGGGGCAGCATGGGGTGCTACGGGCTTTCTACAAGGAACTGATTCGCTTACGTCGGACACTCCCGGCTCTGGCGCAGTTGCGTAAGGACTGCATGGAGGTCACGAGCTTTGAGGAACCCAAGCTGCTTTGCGTGCGACGCTGGAGCCCCGATGACGCCAGTGCCACAGTGATGATCTGCCATTTTGGGAGTCAGCCCACCACGGCCAGTGTGCCTCTCCCACCAGGGCCCTGGCACAAGTGCCTGGACTCGGCAGCACCTGAGTGGTACGGGCCAGGGCGTGCGGAGCCCAGCACGCTCAGCGGTGAGGCGGCGCGCATGACCTTGCCGCCATGGATGGTCTTACTATTTACCCAGGAGACATGAGAACTGGCTGGCGCTCCTGCTTAAAACACCACAATGGCTCGCCCTTCGATCTCCCCGTGGGCCAGGGCAGTGCACGCGTCGTTGATCTGGTCGAGCGTATAGCGCCGCGTCACCAACTGGTCCAGCGGCAGCCGGCCCTCGCGGAACCACCGCACGAACATCGGGAGGTCGCGGTCGGGCCGGCAGGAACCGCCGGGCGCACCGCGGAAGATCTTGCCTACAAACAGGTCACGCGGATTAATCGTCGGTGGGTCACCGTGAGGCACACCGACGAGCACGGCGGTGCCCCCGTCCTTGAGACCGTTCACACCGGGCCGCGTCGCGGCCAGCATCTGCTCAGTCGTCTTGCCAAGGCCGATGGCGTCGAAGACAAAGTCGGCCCCGCCCTGCGTGATCTCCAGAATACGCGCCACGGCATCCTCCCGCGACGCATTGATGCCGACGCTGGCACCGAATTGCTGCGCGAATGCGAGCTTCTCGTCGCTGAGGTCGACGACAATAATCGGATGAGCCCCCAGGTTGTATGCCGCCTGGATGGCACAGAGGCCAACGCCGCCGGCGCCGATTACGGCCACAGACTGCCCGGGGCGCACGTGGGCTGAGTTCACCACAGCGCCGCAGCCCGTCATGACGGCGCACCCGACAATAGAGGTGACATCGGTGGGCACATCAGGGTCAGTTAACTTTACTACATACTGCTGATCGGCAATGATCGTCTCTGCCCAGGTGAAGACACCCGTCGGCGAGCGGTCACCATGGCGTACCTGCTTGCCCTGATAGGTCGCCCGCCAGGGGGCCGGGTCGGGCGTGTGCTCAAAGCGGTCACGCTGCACCCAGGTCAGCATCACGCGGTCGCCTTCGTTGACATGGGTGACCTCGCGCCCTTTGGCCAGCACCACCCCGGTGGATTCGTGTCCCAGCACCAGAGGCCGTGGCAGCGCCGGGTTGTGGATCTGGTGCAGCTGCGAATGGCACACGCCAGTAGCAAACTGCTTGACGATCACGTGGGTCGGACCAGGGTCACCGATATCCAGGTCATCGATCACCAGTGGTCCACCAACGTCTATGTTGATGACTGCTTTAACCTTCATCGCGCTCTCCATTGCGAGTGGCTTACGTGGTGATACCCGCGAGTTCTTGTGCTAGAGCGATACACGGGCCCGTATCGTAGGCGCCAACGAGCCGCTGCTTATTGCTGGTCAGGCTACCCACATTGTACATCTCGTGCAGGAGCTGGCGGGCACCGAAAGAATCGCAGGCATACTCCCAGGCCAGCTTGAGCAGGCGGAAACGCTCGGGACTCCTCTCGTCCTGGCCCGCCACATAGCGGTACAGGTGCGGGCCGATTTCCGGGTGGTGCAGGTCCGCCTGGCCCGGGGCCATCAGCAGGCCTGAGCCGCAGAGCTCCCGAATGATCTGGAGCACGTGCGGATACCGTTCGATCGAGAAAATACGGCCAGCCAGGGCGGTGGTCGGGTTGGGCATGGCCAGACCCGACGGGGAGCGCACGGGATTCACTTCAGCAGCCTGGACGAAGGCCCGCAGGGTCTCGCGGTAGACCATGGCATCGGCCAGGGCCATTTGCACCGTAGGCTGGATGTCGGTACCCAGGGAGTCGGTGATGGCGGCGCAGATGCCCAGCAGCACCTCAGCCTTGACGGCCATGCGCACCAGTACGTACCAGGGGCCCAGGCCGATAGCACCCTGCAACAGCCGCGTTTCAAACGCGAGGTCGGCGGCAGAGGAGGGCCGCAGGTAGAAGACCCGCTCCCATGGGATGAACACGTCGTCGAACACCACGATGGCATCCATCTCATCCCAGGAGGGGCTGATAGGATGGTCGGCAGGATTGGGGGACGCCAGGGGCTCGCGGCACACGAGGTGAATACCCTTGGCATTCACGGGCGTGGCGAAGTACACGCTCTCCTCTGGCGTCAGATTGGGCCGTGGCGCCGTGAGGCAGAACAGCTCATTGGCGTAGGGCGCCTGCGTCCCCACGCCCTTAGCCCCCCGCACAATGATGCCATCGGCACGCCGGGCCACCACCCGCAAGGGCTCTTGGGCCGCTGTCGGGTGGCTGCGGTGATGCAAGGGGTTGCTGAAAATGGTGGCGATACTGCAATCGTTCTCGCGACAGTAGGTGAAGTAGCGGGTGACGTGCTCAGTGAAGGCCGGATCCGCCGTGCCCAGGAGGTCACGCACATCATAGAGCCCGAGCACGACCGTGGCGAGATGCTGGGGTAAGCGGGCCGCGACGCCTCCTGCCCGACGCACGAGGCATTCGTACATACGCCGCTGGCGCCTGAGGTCGTCCACTGACTGGGGCTGCAGGTAGGACAGGCTCACCGGCTGGTCTGTAGTGGGCGAGGGCATGGTCAGCAGATCCTGGTAGGCTGGATCGTGCTGGAGGTCGTAGACCGCGGCCACGCTGTGGGCGCAGCCCGCCAGCGCGGGATGGGTGGTGACATCCTCCACTCGCTGGCCCATGAGCCACACGCAGCGCCCGTCTCTGAGGCTCTCCAAATACTCTTCTCCCCGACGTATGGGCATATCCTCACCTCTCGTCGCATTCCAGTGATGTTGGGGCACCCTGCCGCGGTCGCTGGCACTGCCCCCCTGCGCCAGGGAGGTGCGGTCTATGCAAGGTGCTATGCACTGACTGTCCCGGACATCGGCTCGTGCCTGGCCGTTACTGTCCCGGCGGTCGGTAGGCGACGGTCTTCCGTACCGCCGCATCTACTTCCTCAGGGGTAATTAGCACGATGGTTTTAAACTGCACCGCCCCCGTGGCATTTACCGCCAGAGAGGCCGCGGTGGCGGTCACGCTATCCGGCACGTCGATAATGATGAAAAAATCATCGCCACCATAGGCATAATAAAAAGTTTCGAGGGTGCCCCCGAGCGCCTGCACCAACTGGGTCACCGCTTCGCGCCGTTTCGTCCCGCCCTCGCGTAAGACGCCTCGTAGTCCTTCGACGGTATAGGAGCCTTGTAACAGATACTTCGCCATCTGGGATCTCCTCTCCCGCTGTCGTACGCCGTGTCCTGTGTGCCGTGCCTGTACTCGGTCATGGCTGTGCGCCATGCCCAGGCAGGTTCCTGTGGTAGCGCGATTGTAGGAGGGCATGTTGACCATGTCAACGCTGCGATGGCTTGAGGGACTGGTATGTAGCCACAACATGACACTTGACAACGTGACATTATAGTGTCATGTTTATAACGAATATCAGGGGAGGTTGCCTATGAGTCAGGACAACAGAGACGCGTGCTGCTATGGGATCAAAGAACTGGCGGAGTTAGGGGGAGTCACACGCCGTACCGTACGTTACTACGTCCAGCGTGGGCTGTTGCCCACGCCACTCGGGACAGGACGCGGACCACACTATACCGTGGCGCACCTGGAACGACTCATTCACATCCGCAAGTTGCAAGAAACCGGAGTGCCACTGGCCGAGATCTCAGCACAGCTCGATGGGATACCCCAAGCGTCTACGCGTGCCCCCGCGCGCTCCCCAGCGGCGAGCCCGTCCCTGCGTGCGCCGGGCACGCACGTCCTCCCGGAGGGAAGGGGCGACGTTAAACTGTCGCCCCTCCGCCGTCGCAGACGCGGGGAACGCGGCCCGTTAAACTGGGCCGCTCTGCCGACGCAGTCGCAGGGGGAAACCTGGATACGCTTCGTGCTCGTTGACGGGGTAGAACTCCACGTGCGTGCCGGGGTGGCCAGCTTGCAGCCGTGGCAACTGGCGCGTCTCGTCGAGGCTACACAGCAGACTCTTGGACTCCAGACCGCTTCCCATCCCTCTGGAAGGAGTAAGAACTATGAACGAAACGCTGCACAGTTGTCTGATGACGTCGAGCCAGGTCTCGATTCCACTCCAGGGGGTGCGCATTGAGGCGTGCCTCACAGGCCTGAGCTCCAAGGTGACGGTCACCCAGCGCTATACAAACCTGGAAGCGGTCGATGTCGAAGCCGTCTACGTCTTCCCGCTGGAAGAGGGGGCAGCAGTATGCGGCTTTACGGCCCGCGTTGGAGACCGCCTGCTCCATGGCCGTGTAGAAGAGCGTGAGAAGGCTTTTGAGGTCTACGACGATGCCATGGCCGCCGGCCATGGCGCATTCTTGCTCGACCAGGAGCGTCCCAACATCTTCACGGTCTCGGTCGGTAACTTGCGCCCCCAGCAGAGCATCGAAATCGCTATTACCTACGTGACACTGCTCACTTTTGAAGGCGCGGCGATACGACTACTGATTCCCACCACTGTGTCACCCCGCTATGTGCCGGCTGGGCCGCCGGAGGTGGGTCAGCCGGACGGGGAGCACGTGAACCCACCAGTTCAGGAAACGGTGCCCTATGGTCTGACGCTCAGCGTGGAGATTCGTGACACCAACATGACCCAGATCGAGTCACCCAGTCACGCCATCCGCACCACGCCCCATGCCCACGGCACCACCGTGACCCTGGCCGCTGGCCAGGTGGACTCTGCGAGTCCATACGTGGACTCTGCGAGTCCATACGTGGCGCTAGACCGCGACTTCGTGCTCCTCATGCACCCCGAGGACGCGCACCAGCCGGTAGCACACGTGGCGCGTGAGGCGGACGGCACGCTCTGTGCCATGGTGACGTTCCATCCGCAACCACTCGGCATTCCGAGCCGTGGCAACGAAGTGCTGTTCCTGCTCGATTGCTCGGGCTCCATGCAGGGCGATTCGATCGCGCAAGCGCAGCGCGCCCTGGCGCTCTGTGTGCGGGCGCTGGCGACCCAGGATGCTTTCAATATCGTGTGTTTTGGCTCCTCCTTTACCTCCCTGTGGCCTGTCCCACGGCGCTACAGTCAAGCAAGCCTGGAGGAGGCGACGCAGTACATCCAGCAGGTCCAGGCTGACTTGGGCGGCACTGAGATCCTGGCGCCGCTCCAGCATCTCCTACAGATAACCCCAGATCCGGAGCGCCCGCGACAGCTGCTCGTCTTGACCGATGGCGAGGTGTCGAACGAGGCCGAGGTCATTGATCTGTGTGCGGGTTATGCTGCCACCGTGCGCGTGTTTGCTTTTGGTATTGGGGCTGGGGTGAGCGAGCATCTCGTACGCGGGATGGCCCGCGCTTCGCAGGGAGCGGCAGAGTTTATCTATCCTGGCGAACGCCTGGAGCCCAAGGTGCTCCGGATGTTTGGCCGTGTGCACACGCCGGCGTTTAAGAATGTGCATATCGACTGGGGTGGCCTGGAGGTGGAACAGGCCCCAGCCGTCTGCCCCCCAGTGTTCGGTGGCGACAGTCTGACGGTCTATAGCCGTCTCAAAGGTGGGACCACGGATAAGGTAGTGCTGCACGCCGACGCCCATACCTGGGAGGTGCCTATCGCCCTAGCGCAGCCAGAGATAAATGGTCCTATCCCCACCCTGTGGGCCCGCCACCGCATCCGTGACCTGGAGGGACGCCACGGCGCCCCGCTACGCGGCAGCACGCAGGCGCACCGCAAGGCCGACCGCTCTAGCGTCCAACTCGTTGAACTGGGACAGCGCTATGGCCTGCTGTCGAGCGCCACCAGCTATGTGGCTGTCGAGGAGCGCAATGCTGCCGACAAGACCACCACCCAGGCTGTACTGCGCAAGATCCCCATTGCCATCACGCAGGGCTGGCATGGGCGCGGTAGTGTCTTACCACAGAGGGTGGCGATGCAGGTTATGAGTCTGTCTGCCCCAGCAGCCTCTCCGT
>Ga0111538_10008085_pt1 | contig 14119 bp, 12 predicted proteins | sample SoiMethybrSBSTD1_FD_79669 | JGI IMG/M metagenome (GOLD analysis project Ga0111538, IMG submission 79669) | Bulk soil microbial communities from a Populus tree surrounding site in Tennessee, USA - Soil MetaG P. TD hybrid SBSTD1 (version 2)... | ecosystem: Environmental > Terrestrial > Soil >... | reverse complement strand
TGTGCAAGTTGGTGAGGCTGAGACCGAGACCGAGCACGTACGTGGGGATGGAGGGCGTTCCGCCGAAACCATCGGCCGCGACCTGAGTGACGCTCGCCAAGGTCGAGCTGCACTCGTTGGGCTCGCCGTCGGTGACGAGCAGCACGACGACCTTGTGATCGGCGTGCCCCATCTGCCAGGTGCGCGCGTGCTGGAGCGCGCCGCGCAGCGCGGGATCGGTGGGGGTCGTCTCGAACGGCAAGATCGGAAATGCAGCCGTGATGGCCTGCGCGTTGCCTGGAAGGTTTGCGATGGGGACCTTGGGCGTCGCATACGTCGTGACGTCGCAGCTCGTTCCAAAGAACTGCAGGCCGACGCCGATGCCCGACGATTCAGGCGCGTTCAAGAATTGGGTGAACGCCTGCGTCACGCTGGCCCACCACGGGATCATCGATCCCGAGTCGTCGAACATCACGTAGATGTCGAGCGGCCGCGCCTCGGCCTGGTACTTGTCGCCGCCGCACGTCATGGGCCCCGCGTCCGTTTTGCCCGTGCCCGGATCGATGACGCCCCCGCTGCCACCGCTGCCCCCCGAGCCGCCGGAGCCTCCCGTGCCGCCTGTCGAAACGGAGCCGCCGCTCCCGGTCGTCGTGCTGACGCTGCCGCCGCTCCCCTTGCCACCGCTCCCCGTCTTGCCACTCGAAGGGCGCGTGCCTTCGTCGGCGCTCGAGCACGAGGTGACGGCGGCGCCAAGCGTGGCGCATGCCGCGAACAGGAAAAGACCAATGGTGGCGAGGCTGTGTTTTCGCATGGCGCTCATTTCACAACGGTAATGGAACCGAGCAGCGTTTTGCTTCGATCGGTTGCTTCGTTTCTTACTTCATCGTCGATACTCCCGCAAAAGAGCATCTTTCAATCCGCCGGGCCTTGGTAAGAGGCCGACCAAGTACCGTTGCAGCCGCCATTGCCCATGTCCACGACGAGCGACCACACGCCGTTCGAGAACTGCGACGTGGCGCGATCGTAGTCGGACGACAGTGGGCCTTGGAACGTGCCGTTGATCACGAGAAAACCGCTGTACACGCCGTTCTCGAGCTTGCCGTCGAACTTTTGCGTTTTGCAGTCGAGCCTGCCGCTGATGTCGGCGCGAAAAGTAAAAAAGAGATTCGCTGTACCGTCGAGCAGCCCCTCGCGAACCTCGAGGAATTCCCCGTTCTGCGACTGCACCATCTTCAGCGAGATGGGGCCGCTCACGGGGAACAAACCGACCCCTGCGTCCCCCGGGCTGTACGTGCATGCGAAGGTTCCTTGATAGACACCGGCCTTGCATGGATTTTTGCGCGGGCCCTCGGGCCAATCGAAGGTGATATCGGAGCTCGCGTCGCGGGGCGGAGGCATCGCCGTACCGCCCGTACCGCCCGGACCGGTGCCGGCTGCGGCACCTACGCCCCCCTGGCCTCCCGATCCCCCCGTGCCGCTGCCTCCACTTCCACCGGTCGTCGTGGAGCCGCCCGTCGACGTAGCGCCGCCCGTCGACGTGGAGCCGCCCGTCGACGTTGCGCCGCCGGCGCCACCGCTCACGGTGGAGTTGCCAGAGCCACCAGCGCCCGCCGTTTTGTTGGACGGGCCTCGCGTAGCAACCGTTTCGGAGGATGAGCAATGGGCGATGCCGACGGTCGCTGCCCCGATGAAGATCGTCGTCGCTATCGCGCCGTTCCTACGGCGTGGCGCTTTCTGCGCAAATGAGCGTGTCACGAAGTCCGGATTCTGCATCGCCTACCGCGCCTCGGTTGGGATTGGGCGTCGGACTGACGCGCCTCAAAATTGCGAATGACGACTATAAGCGACAACAAAGAAGACGATGTCGATAACGCACTGGATAGCAGCACACCCTCGAGCGGCCGGGCCTTCCGAAAGTGATCGCCTTCGATGACGCCGCCGACGTCCGACGCTCGGCACCGAAGAAAACGTCGAGCACGGAAGCTAGGCTCGCACGGTGAAGTCCGGGAAATAAGGCGATCGACGAGTGTACGAACTGGTAAGTGTCTCTGCGTAGGAGAAATGGGCGGAACTTTTTTCACGTCGGCCGCGAGGCGGGTCCCCAGTGGCGCGAACGAACCTGGGCGATACCACTCGCTCAAAAAATCCGCGTGCGGTGCTTATTGCAGCTATGTCGAGGTGCGCTGATTCCCCCTTGATCTAGCGCCGTGTCTATGGTCATAGGTTCTCCGTCAAGAGTTCCTTTCCTCGAGAGCGGAGGTCCCATGCGCGCCGTGTCGTCAACGAACGTTTTCTTTTGCTGGGCGGGTGCCGCCCTTGTCGTCTTGGCGGTCGGCTGCGGTGGTGACGATTCTTCGTCGGGCACCACCAAAGGGTCGGGCGGCAGCGGTGGATCGGGAGCAACCGGCGGAAGCGATATGACCGGTGGCTCGGGCGGTTCAGGAGGCACGACCGGCGGAACCGCAGGTACAGGCGGATCGGGCGGCAGCAGCGTGCCGGACGGTGGCGCCGCTTGCGGGACTACGATTTGTCCGCCTCCCATGTTCGGGATGGCATGCTGCACGGCGAACAATACCTGCGGCTTTCTGCTCGGGATGACGTGCATCGATCCGAACGGGTTCGATGCCGGCACGGTCCCCGAAGCCGGCACCGGCAACCCCGATCCAAACTGCGGAACCGCGACCATCGGCCCCTTCATGCTGGCGGGATGCTGCATGTCGGACAACACCTGCGGCTTCGTCAATCAGCTCGGTGGCGGCTGCGTCACGGCGGATCAGGTGCGCATGTTCCCCGGGGCGATCCTTCCCGACGCCCCGATGACGTGCACGTACATCCCCCCGTCCCCCTGATCGCGCCGGCACTCGTCTCGAGTTTCATCTTCCGGCGCGCGACGTGCGAATTCGCCCGTTCACGCGCCGGACGTGTGATCGCTGCTCGTTAGTTGCACTGCGTTCCGAGCGTCCACGCGAGCCCCCAGTTGGCGGTGCCGGGACCGACGAAGCCGCAAGCCAGCGCGAGAGAGCAACTCCACGTGTACGTCTTGCCGACGGTGCACGTGGTGCCTGAGCCGGAATCGGCCGTGCTGCAGACGGCGCGGACCTTGTCGCCCATGGCGTAAGTGCCCCCCATCATCCAGTCGACGGTGCCGGTGCATCCCGCGCCGGCGTCGCCGCTTGCCCCCGACGCGCCGCCGGCCCCTCCGGTGCCCCCGGTCCCGCCCTTGCCCGCCGTTCCGCCGCTACCGGCCGCCCCACCTCGACCTGCCGCACCGCTGCTGCCGCCGGTTCCGCCGCTGCCGCCCGTTCCACCGGTGGCGCCCGATCCGCCCTTTCCGCCGCTGCCGCCTGTCGAAGTTCCGCCGGTTGCCCCCGAACCGCCGCTGCCGCCCGAACCACCGGTGGCGTTCGAACCGCCGCTGCCCGACGTCTTGCTGTCGCGCGGGCCGCCGCCGTCAGGCTCGACGTAATCTTCGTACACGCCCTCCGCGCACGCCGGCAAAAGAAGAAAAGCAAGCCCGATTGAAGATAGTCGCATCACAACCTCAGGGTTTATTGCAATTGTGACGCCGCATTTTCAAGCGGAAAAAGGTTACTGCGACATTGGATCGTTGCAAAAAAGGTAAGCGTTCCCAATTGTGCATTCGCGCCGGCATGGCGCTTCGCGCGACTCTGTGGTTCTCGCTGTTACGCTGCCGCCCACAGGAGCCGGCGACGAGGACGCGTACCAACGACGCGCAAGGCACAGCAAAGTCACCTCGCTCGCGCGTTCACCATCGACTCGCTCAACGGTCTCGTGCGGTAGCGCGTCTCGCTCCGTCTTTCGCGGCGTTCGAACGCGCATCCGAGATCTCGGACATCGGCGGCGCATCCACGGCGCCGTCGAGCAGATGGGGCGACTCGGGGCCGGCATCCGACGTGCAGACGTTCACGCACGATTGGCCCTTCTTCTTGCACGCCTCTTCGCAACTTCGCATGCCGTCGCAAGCGAGGATGCAATCGGTCATCTTCGATTGGCATTCGGTATTGCATTGCTGCGTGCCCGCGCTGGCATCCATTTCCGCGCCGCGAAGAGCTGCGAAGATCGTCGCGACGAGCGCCGCACCGAACAGCCACGACGCTCCACGTTTCGCCGATGTCCCCGCCATGTCTTTTTTTTGCTCAACGCGAGGATCGCCGGTAGTCGGCCGGCGTCACCGACATCCACCGGTGGAACGCGTCGTAAAACGCACCGACGGTGGCATAGCCGAGCAGCTTGGCGATCCGACCGATGGGCATCGTCGATTCGCGCAAGTAACGCAGCGCGAGCTCTTGGCGCGCTTCGTCGAGGATGTCGTGGTGCGACGTGGATTCGAGCCTGAGGCGCCGCTGCAGCGTGCGGCAGCTCATGTTGAGGCGTTTGGCGATGGCGCGCGCGCTGTGATCGCCGTCACGAAAGGACTCGTAGATGAGACGCCTCACCTCGCCGGCGAGCGTCGTGCGATCCCCCTTCTGCGCGCCCGCCGAGAGCTCTTTGATGTAGCGATCGAGCAACGCCGATAACACCGGATCCGCGTTGGCAATGGGCTCTTCGAGGAGCTCGGCCGCGAACACGAGCTCGTTGACGGGACAATCGAAGAACACCTGCGTACCGAAGAAGCGGCGATGCTCGGAGACATCGCGCGGGGCGGCGTGCTCGAACGTGACGGCCACGGGGGGCACGACCTTGCCGAGCGCAACGCGCGCCAGCTTGAAGACGATGCCGAGGTAGGCCTCCGAGCGATGGCGCGAGGGGCGATGTCGATTGTCCGTGACGCGGTACGCGAAGCGCGCGCGGTCGCCGTCGACGACGAGCATGAGCTCCTCGTTGCCATGGATGGTCCGCAGATAGGGGCGGAGCTTCTCGAACGCTTCGCCCAGGTTCTTGCCGTTCATGAGCGCGTAGCCCAAGAGGTCGAACATGCGCGGATCGGAGCGCTCCGCGCAGTGGAGACCGAAGGCCTCGTCACCGGTGCGGCGCGCCCCCTCTTCGTACAAGGCGTCGAGCTGGGCGAGCGTGATCGGAGGCTCGGTCCCGTTCGGTGCGTGCAAACCGACGGCGTCGGCGACTTCCCGCGCTGTGTTGCCGGGAAACGCCGCCTCGATGGCGTTCATCACGAATTGCGCGCGAATCCAGGGGACGGTGGTCGCGCGCGTGCTTTCGACGAAGATGACGGGATCGGCGGGCACGACCGGTGATTCTACTCTACCCAGCCGAGCGGCGCCCATGGACGAATGCAGCGCCGAGCCCTCCCAATGCCAGCAACGCCGCCAGCGCGCCGTAGAGATACCAAGCCAGGCGCCGAGATCGCCCCTCGCTTTCGGCCTCGACGCGCAAAAGCTCGACCTTGGCGTCGGCGTTGTCGGGATCGAGCTCGATCGCGCGATGCAGCGAAGCGAGGTCCGCGACGCCGTGGCTGGCGTGGTCTTTCGCTTCGATAACCAGAATCGCCGATTCAGCCTGACGCCCAACGGGGGACGAGGGGTCGAGCCGCTGGGCATGGCGTAGGCTCGCGACGGCGCGCTGCGGATTCTCCTTTTTCAGCTGGCGCCCCAGGGCGAGGTAGGCGGGCGCCATCTCGGCGCGTTTTTCGAAACTCGGATCGCGCGCCAAGGCGCGGTCGAAAGCGCCGGTCGCCTTTTCGAGGTCCCCTGCGCGAAAGGCGGCCAGCCCTTCGTCCATGAGCGCATGGGCCTCCGCGAGGCGGGCCCGATCGAGCACGCGAAACAGCTCGCGCGCCGTCGTCTCCCATGCCCACGCGTCGGGCGGCTTCTGGGTTGTCATGTTCTCGTACGACTCGCGCACGAACGAGGCCCCCGCCTCCCCCATGAGCATCACCGCTTGACGGGCTGCCTCCCGGATCGGGCGCCGATTGCTGTTGGCGAAGGAAAGAACGACGCGCGCCGCATCGACCTCCTTGGCGCGCCCGTACGCAACCAGCACCTCCGCGAGGAGCGCGTCGTCGCCCGTTTGCACGGCTTCGCCCGGGATGGCTTTGCCCAGCGCTTCGAGGAGCTTCAGCGCGAAGAGGCGGTGCTCCTTCGGCTCCGCTCGTCGCATCTCGATGAGCGCCGGCAGCGCGCGTTCCCCCATTGTCACCGTCTCGCGCTCGAGATCGGCTCGCAAGACGTCGCCGAAGCTCGCAAATAGAGCGGTGAGCTCGCGCGCGGCCGCGGTCGTGCCAATCTTCGTGAGAAGCCGCGAGACGCCGAGCAGCGACGCGAGATCGCGCCACGCCGCACGGTCGGGCGCTGGGGAAGCCATGACGAGCAGCCACCAATCGCTGGCCGGATCGAAACCGCCGTCCGGCAGTCGCCCCGCGATCTCGTCGGGAGGGACGGCGCGCGGTTTCACGACTTCGGCGACGACGGCGGCCATCGCCGTTCGATCGGCGGTTTGACCAAGCTGCGCGATGCGAGCGGCGATCGCCGGCAGCATCGCCGGCGATGCGCGATCGAGGCTCGCCATCGCGGTTTTTCGCGACGCGGGATCGCTCGAAACGAGCCCCTCGAGCCAGCCCGCGAGCTCGCGCGCCGCCGAGGCGTTCGCTACGTCAGACGAGGTGGGTACATCCGCGCGCGCGTCGGGCGCCGCGAGGAGCGAGGTGGCGAACGCGACGGCGGCCAACGCCGCGCACCGCCGGGCGCGCTTATTCGGTGATCCGAAAATCCGCGTAATCACCCGTGAAACTTCGCCAGCGCACATCCACCGAGTCGACGCGAGCGGCGCCGGGGCCGCGGTTGGCCCAGCCAATGAGCTCCTTGATCTCGTCCTCGTCCCCTTCGGCGAGCAGCTCCACTGCCCCGTCTGCCCGGTTTTTGACCCAGCCGGTAAGTCCGAGACGGCGCGCTTCGCGCTGCGCCGACGCTCGAAAGAAAACGCCTTGCACCCGGCCACGAACGAAGAGTTGTACCTGCTTCAGCGACATTTTGGCTTTTTTCTAGCGAAAGAGAGAAGGGAGGGCAACTTTGAGAGGGCGAAGTGCCCCCGAAGCGATGCCCATGCCCACTCGACAAAACACGAGTTCGCGTGGTCGTTGGGGCACCGGGGCGATCGATCGGGACCGTCGTCGATGCACGGCGGGGTAGGTGCTTTTGCGACCCGAGAGCCGAAGGTCGCCGTCCCCAGGGGTAGATCCTGGAGCCGACCCGTGTTTCGATCGGATTCGGTGACACTCAAAGCTCAGTCCCGAACGGAGCAGCTTTTGGCTCGCATCGCCGAGCTGGAAAGTGCACTTGCGCGCGAGGAGCGGATCAGCGCCGCGCTGCGCGATGTTGGGGTCGCCATGGGTACCACCCTCGATCTCGACCAGCTTCTCGAGCTGATTCTCGGGAAAATCACCGATCTTTTGCAGGCCGATCGCGCGACGCTGTACCTGCTCGACGAGGCGCGTAACGAGCTCGTTTCGCGCATCGCCGTCGGCGACGCCATCCGATCGGTGCGGATGAAGGTCGGCGAAGGGATCGCCGGGATGGTCGCCCGTACAGGCAGGACGATTCGCGTGCGTGACGCCTACCGCGACAAGCGCTTCACGCGCGACTCCGACGAGCTGCCCGGTTACCGCACGCTGTCGATCCTGGCCGCGCCGATGAAGAATCACCTCGGCCGCATCATCGGTGTCGTGCACGTGCTCAACAAGAAGAGCCGCCGCGATTTCACGCCCAACGATGAAGCGCTGCTCAACGCCTTCGCCACCGAGGCGGCCGTGTCCATCGACAACAGCCGCCTCTTCTTGTCGGTGGTGCAGAAGAACATGCAGCTGCTCGAGACGAAGGAGAAGCTCGAGCAGAGCGTGCGCCACCTGAAGCTGCTCTTCGAGCTCGAGAGCACGATGGGGCGCGCCGCCTCGCAAGAAGAGCTGATCCGCGGCGTGCTGCAGGAGTCGGCGCACGCGTGCGACGCAGCAGGGGGCGCCGTGCTTCTCACGGAGGAAGAGGGAACCTTCGAGCTTGCCCTTTGGGACGCCAAGAAGCCGGGGGAGCTCGGGGCCGAGACGTGGCGCGGGCTGCCTGGCGCGAGCCTACCCCCTGACGGGGCGTCGATCCGGGGGCTTCTCACGAGTGCCATGCAGCGGCGCGAACCGGTGCAGATCGCCCCTGGCTACGACGCGGGATTAGCCCTTTTGACCGATCCGCGCATGACGACGGCGCTGTCCGTGCCGCTCGAGTGGGAAGACGGGGCCGCCATGGGGGCCATGGCGCTCTTCAATAAGACGGAAGGGCGCCCTTTCGCGCACGAAGACGTCGAGCTCCTGCGCATCATCGCCGCCAACTTTTGCACCGCCATCCATCTTTTTCGCGCGCGGATCAAACGGGTGCGCGAAGAGCGCCTTTCCACCATCGGGAGCCTCCTCTCGAGCGTGGTGCACGACTTGAAAGGCCCCATGGCGGTGATAAGCGGCTATGTGCAGATGATGTCCGATGTCGAGGACGCCGCGCGCCGCAAGGAGTACGCGGGGCTCATTTTGAAGCAGTTCGAGAGCATCGCCGCCATGCAGCGCGAGGTGCTGGAGTTCGCGCGCGGCGAGAAGCGGCTGCTCGCGCGCAAGATCTACTTGGCGAAGTTCTTCGAAGAGCTGACCTCGGAGCTGCGGGCCGACCTCGGCACCTCCAAGGTGCAGCTCGAGCTCGACCTCGCCGACCGCACCACGGCGCGCTTCGACCAGAACAAGATCACCCGCGCCGTGCACAACCTGGTGCGCAACGCGGTGGAGGCGATGGGGAACAAAGGAGGGCGCGTCACGCTTCGCGTTTCGCGCGGGATTCCGGCGACGCCGTCAAGAAGGGGTGACCTCATCATCGAGGTCGCCGACACCGGGCCCGGCATCCCCAAGCAGATCGAGAGCCGCCTCTTCGAGTCCTTCGTCACCGCGGGCAAGAAGGGGGGCACCGGCCTCGGTCTTGCCATCGTCAAGAAGATCGTGAACGAGCACGGTGGAACCGTGGGCGTCCAAACGGCGCCGTCCGGCACCACGTTCACCATCGTCTTGCCTCAAGACGACGCGAAGAGTTGATGGCCAAGCGTCGCAGCGTCGCCGCGAGGGTCCTCGCTTCGTACGTCCTCGTGCTCATGGCCTTTGCGCTGACGGCGCTTTTCAGCGTGGACTCATTGCGCCGCGCCGCGCGCGAAGCCGAGCTCTTGCGCACCGGCTACGTGCCCCTCAAGTTCTCGATCCAGACGGCCTTCGAAGCGCAGAACATCGTCAGCGACAAGCTCAATCACATCACCGAAGCCGGCAATCCCAACGACGCGCGCATCTGGATCGAGACCGAGCGCCGCGCGAGGCCCAAGCTGTTTCTCGAGATCCGCAGCGCGGCCCACGGCTTCGGCACGTTGAGCGAAGGCGCCGAGCGCGCCCTCGGATCGGAGATCGAGCAGTCGGCCATGGAGATCGAGCAGTACCTGCAAACGGACGGCGAGAAGTTCGCGCGCCTCTTCGAAGCGCTCAGCGTGGGGGATTCGCAAAAGGCGCAAGGGCTACAAAACGAGCTCGTCTCGTACGAGGTCGTGGGCGCGCGGCACATCCGCGAGCTGCGCGATCGGGTCGACCGCGAGATGGACAACCTCGTCGGCGCGGCACGCATCCGTGAACAGCGATCGATCGCCGTCCTCGTCGCCCTCTCGTTGCTCACGCTCGCCGTCGGCATCGGAGTCTCGCTCTACGCGCGGCGCGTGCTGCGTCCGCTCGGCGCGGTCACCGATCGCGCCAAAGTCGTGGCCCAAGGAGACCTCACGCCGCGCAAGGTGATCGCCGCGCCGGACGAGATCGGAGAGCTGGCCGCGACGTTCGAAAGCATGGTGGCAGCCATCGCGCGCGCCAACGCCGACCTCGTGCAGGCCGAGCGCCTCGCCGCCATCGGTGAGATGGCCGCCCACGTGACGCACGAGATCCGAAACCCGCTCTCGTCGATGGGGCTCAACATCGAAATGCTCGAAGAAGAGCTCTCCCTTGCAAGCTCGATGACCGAAGCGCAGCAGCTCGTGCGCGCCATCAAGCGCGAGATCGAGCGCCTAGCCGAGCTCTCCGACGAATACCTACGCCTCGCCCGCCGCCCCACGCCGAACTTGGAGCGCGACAACTTGGCCGATCTCGTGCGCGAGGTAGTGGACTTCATCCGCCCCGAGCTCGACAAGGCGAAGGTCAGCTGCGCCATCGAGATCGAAGACCCGCTCCCGTCCGTCGCCTTCGACGAAGCGCAGATCAAGCAAGCCTTGCTGAACCTCGTGCGCAACGCCCGTGAAGCGATGCCCCCCACCGGCGGCGAGCTTTGGCTCCGCGTGGGACCTTCGCAAAAGGGGGACGGCGTCGACCTCGTCGTCGACGACAACGGCAGTGGGATCGACGCCGAGGTGCGCGAGAAGGTGTTCGACCCTTTCTTCACCACGAAGGAAGGCGGCACAGGGCTCGGGCTTGCGGTGACACGGCAGATCGTCGAGGCGCACGGAGGGACGATCGCTTGTGAGGCGCGGGTGCCGAAGGGCACGCGCGTTTCTGTGCACCTTCCACGGGGATAGGACCGCGGCGGGATGGGACCGCGGCGGGGCAGGCAGGGTCCCCTCCGGGCGGCTGCGTAACTCGGCGCCTAATGGGACAGCGCGAGGGGAGTGATAACGGAGCGACTATGCTCGGCGCCTCAGACAGTACTCGCCGCCCTTCCGGGGACCCTGCCTGCCCCGCCGCTATTTAAACTGGGGCGTTGCTAGCTGAGCCCCCTCCCGCGCTGCGATCGTACGTTGCGGGATTGGGCGGCGTCGAACACAAGCTTTAAAGGGGGCACGTTGCGCGACGACACGGTTGTCGCGCCGAACAGTGTGCAAACCCCCTTCTAAAATTGAAACGGGCGTCAGGGCTCCGTACCGCCCCTTCTTCGCTTCGCTGGTTCCGCTTTGGGCGCCGAGCGCGTGGACGCAACGTGCATGGCTTCAACTCGACCCCGCGGCCCATGGTCGGTGGTGCCGAGTCTATTACACAGCGGCGGGTCGGTCAGGGTCCCCCGGAGGGCGGCGAGTACTGTCTGAGGCGCCGAGCATAGTCGCGCCGTTCTACATCCCCTCGCGCTGTACGATGAGGCGCCGAGTTACGGAGCCGCCCGGAGGGGGACCCTGCCGCCCGTCCGCGTTCCCACCGCGCATCCCCGCCCATCGACGTCATCCGCGTAGTCAACCGTGCAACCAGGGAGCATCGCCCCCACAAGCGTCCCGCACCGAGGAACCAAGCCGAGCCCAAGCCGAGTAGTGGTATACGAAGGACGATGCCTCGCCCTGACGCCCGTTCTCCCACCACTCATCGACGCGTTGAAATGGTGGTCGGCTTCCACAAAGCCTCCGAGGGCTCCGTCCTGTACCGCGCTGGAGGGACGGTCGTCCTTTGCACCGCCTCGATCGATTCCAACGTGCCCGAATTCCTGCGCGGCAAAGGGAAGGGCTGGCTGACGGCCGAATACCAGATGCATCCGCGCGCCAACCCGCCGCGGCGCGAGCAGCGCGAGGGTCGTGGCAAGGGGCCGAGCGGACGAACCCAGGAGATCCAGCGGCTCATCGGGCGAGCGCTCCGTGCTGCGCTGGATCTAGACCAACTCGGTGAGCGCACGGTCGCCATCGACTGCGATGTCCTCGAAGCCGACGGCGGCACGCGCACCGCTTCCATCACGGGGGGTTTCGTGGCGCTCGGTTTGGCGCTCGGTCGGCTCCGCGAGGGGGGACAGCTCACCAAGCCCGTCTTGCGCGATATGGTCGCCGCGATCAGCGTCGGACATCTCGCCGACGGCCTCGCGCTCGACCTGGTGTACCTCGAGGACAGCAAGGCGCGCGTCGACCTGAACCTCGTCGCGACCGGGCGGGGGACCATCGTCGAGGTGCAAGGGACGGCCGAGGGCGAGGCGGTGCCGCGCGCGGATGTCGACGCCATGCTCGACCTCGGTCTCGCGGGGGTGCGATCGCTGGTCGGAATTCAGAAAGAAGTGCTCGGCGCGGCCAAGGTCGATCTACCGGCGCTGTTCCAACCGGGCCGGTGGCAGACGTGAGCACGGGCGCCGTACCGCCCGGCGCTCACGAACGCGACCGCACGACGCTCGTCATCGCGAGCTCGAACCGCGCCAAGCTCATCGAGTTCAAGGAGCTGCTGCGCGGTTTGCCGTTCCAGGTGGTCGGCGTGTCCGACGTGCTTTCCGAGCCCCCCGTCGTGAACGAGACGGAAGAGACGTTTCAGGGCAACGCCGCGAAGAAGGCAACGACGGTCGCCGAAGCGACGATGATGCTGACCTTGGCCGACGACTCGGGGCTCGAGGTCGACGCGCTCGGCGGCCGACCCGGCGTGCGTTCGGCGCGGTTCGCTCACGAGCGCGCGACCGACGCCGAGAACAACGCGGCCCTGCTTACGGCGCTCGGCGAGGTCGAGACCGATCAACGACGAGGCCGTTTCCGTTGCGTGCTTGCTTTGGTCGATCCCTTTGCACGACCGGGATCACCCCCCTTCTTCACCGAGGGCACCTGCGAAGGCTCGATCGCGACGGGACCACGCGGCTCGGCGGGATTCGGCTACGACCCGCTGTTCATCGTCGGTGGATCGGGCAAGACGATGGCCGAGCTGAGCGACGCCGAGAAGAACGCCATCAGCCATCGCGCCATCGCGGCGCGCGCCATGCACCCCATCCTCACCAAGCTGCACGAAGATCGACGCAACGATGCGCTTCGCATCGTCGCGCGCTGAACGCGACACAGCTCAGTCGTCGGTGGCGAGGAGGTCGAAGTTGCCCCCCAAGCTGAGCGTCACCGTGCCGTGCGAACCGGAGAACGTGTTGGCGATGTCGTGTTTGCCTTCACCCGGGAGCGTCACTTCGCGACTGCTGAATGAACCGGTCGAAACGGACATGAGCGGGGTGAGCGAGACGAGGCGATTCAGACGAACGTCGGCGCCGAGCCCAAATCGAAACTCGCCGAAGCCTTCGAGGTCGAACTTGGCCCCCGACGCCCATTTTTCGTTGAACCAGCGGTAGCCGAGCCCGAGGTCGATGAGGAAGCCGACCGTGCTTGGACGCGACGACCACCGAAACCCGAGACCGGCGAAATCGGTGGTGGCGCTGAGCTGCTCACCGAAGTTGGAACCGGACGGAGCGCGCCACGACGGATCGCTCCCCTTGCCCATCCACGCGTGCTCCCAGAAACCATAGAGACCGAAGCTGCGGGCGAAGCGTACGCCGAGGTCGGCTTCGATGGCTGGTCCCCCTGTCGCGAGACCGGCCCACTCTTCGCCGTATTCGTAATAGTAGTCGCGCCCCGTCGAGTAGGCGTACCCGAAGGGGAAAAGAGCGCCCACCCGCGCCCCCACGTAGAGCGACGCCCAAGGGGCGCGATGCATGGGCGGCGCGGGCGGCGGGGGCTCGTAGATGTACGGCGCAGGCTGGCCTGCGATGGGGAGTGGCCCGCCGCTCGGGGAGCGCTGGGCGCCGTCGGGTGGAGGGGTCCACGGCTCTTGGTACATGTACGGCGGGGGGGCGGAACCAGGCGTCGCCGAACCTGCGGGGGCACCGCCCGGAGCGGCGGATCCCGCAGGACCCGCCGGTAGGGGCGGCAACGCAGCCTTGCCCGATGCTGCGCCTGCGGCCGACCCTGCGGAGCTCGCTTGCGGCTCAGCGCGACCCGGCCGCTCGGCGAAAAAGAGAGAGCCCAAAAAACCCAGCAAAACCCCGCCCCAAGCCAAGGTACCCGCGACGGTCGGCCCTTTCAGCGACGGCATGCTCGCACCCTTCCTCGTTTCAAGTATCGCTCAACCATAGCACCCGAGCTGTGCGCGTCGGGAGATGAGCTTTGGACCGTGCGTCAGGGTACTTTATTCTCGGCAAAGCATGGCCCGAGCGCGAAGCGCATGTTAAGCCGAGGCGGCCCTGAAGCAGATGGCGCACCAGGGCATGTGGGTTCTCGCCTTTCGCATCCGATGCCGCCGGCGCGATCCGCTTGGTGACCATGATAGAATTTGGGTTAGGGTTGGTCGCCGGTTCGCAAGCATCCTATGCAGGCCGTGAGCGAGAGACCGAGGCAGAGGGATGAGCGAAAGCGGCGATCGGAAAGCGGGAAGGACGGGGAACCCGCCGCCGTCTGACGACGCCGGCAGAGCGGAGATGGAGTC
>Ga0111538_10008084_pt1 | contig 14121 bp, 12 predicted proteins | sample SoiMethybrSBSTD1_FD_79669 | JGI IMG/M metagenome (GOLD analysis project Ga0111538, IMG submission 79669) | Bulk soil microbial communities from a Populus tree surrounding site in Tennessee, USA - Soil MetaG P. TD hybrid SBSTD1 (version 2)... | ecosystem: Environmental > Terrestrial > Soil >... | reverse complement strand
GCACCGGCTCCCGCGGCCGCGCCGCCGCCGGCACCGCCGCCCGAGCCGCCGGCTCGGCCCGCGGATGCAGGCCGCGCCGAGCCCGCCGGGCAGGGCTTTGCGGTGCAAATCGCGGCGCTCAACGTGCGCAGCGAGGCCGACGCGATCGCGAAGCGTTTGAGCTCGAAGGGATATGCTGCCTACGTGCTGTCGCCCGCCGACGGCACGCCGTCGGTCTACCGCGTCCGCGTCGGCAAGTTCCCGACGCGCCGCGAGGCCGAATCGATCGCGGCGAGGCTGCAGAAGGAAGAGCAGCTGAAGCCCTGGGTCACCCGCTAGCTGCGGGCGCGATCGCTCCCTCGTGATTGATCCGGAAAAAAATCAGTAGCAGGGCAGTGGCATCTCGTCGCAGTGCCGCCGGCAGTAGTCCTCGAGAATCTCCTTCGCCGCGTCGGTGAAGGCCATCCCCGCCCGATAGTAGGTTTCGTTGGTTTTCGGTGCCTGTTCGAAGGTCGCCCAGGCGACCTGCGCAGTCAGGCGAAGCGTGTCGTTCCCGTCGGGCAACGCGATTTTGACGTTGTCGTTGGGCCGCAGCGCCGGCTGCGACACGACCTGCGCGCCGAGGATCGAGATGTTGACGAGGTTCGCCTGCCGGTTTTCCACCACCGCGTCGAGCGACTCCAGCACCTTGAAGCGCTGCGCGCGGCGCGTGTTCGCCCCCTTGACCGGCGGCGCGCTGATCTTCGCGGCCGCGGCGACCACCGGCTTCTGATCGGCGCCCGGCTTGACCGCCGCCGCAGCGGCCGGGTCGCCGACATACGGCGCCGCCGTCCACCGGCCGTTGGCCTGCACGATCAGCTGAATCGTCGATCCGCGGACGCCGAGCTTCTCGACCCGCTCGATGAACGCCTGGCCCGGCGGCGTCTGGGCGAACGGCGCCTCGATGGCGACAAGCTTGGGGTGATTCAGCTGGATGCTCTCGAATGCCGCCGAGAGCTTGTTGTCGGTGAACCGGATGACGCGGCCAGAAAACAGCGCCGCGCTCTGGATCAGCGGCATTCGTGCCGTGGTCGCGATGACAACGGTAATGTCGGAGGCCACGGAATCATCGCCGACGCAACGCCAGTGCCAGGCGAATTTCCGGCCGATTCGACCCGGTTGCGCTTTTCTTGCACCGTGGACCGCTCTCGGTTCTGTCGCGGCGGATACGAATCTTGGCGCTGACGTCAGCGTCGCGTGGTCTCGCCCGTTTTGACGTCTTTCAGCTCGCGTCGTTTAGAGGATTGGCGATGCGGGCGTCGCGGCGTGAGGTCGATCAGAACCCGTCGAGAGGGGGCGACCAGGTCGTGCGGCGGTCGTGCTGGATGTTTGGCGACTGCTCACGGCGGCGCTCGCGGGGTGTCGCCCAATCTTCGGCAATCAGCAGACGAGCTTCCGGCTCGGACAGCTCGAGCACGTCGCCGACGCGCGACGCGCCGAGGTTGATGCCGTCGATGCGCTCGGCCAGCTTCTTCGTGAGCCTGACTTTCATGGGCGACGTTTCGTTAGCAACCGCTATTCCCTGTAGACGCGTCCTGCAGAGCTCACGTTTTGGCCGGTAAATGCCGATCCGGCTGCTCAGGGATGTATACCACCACACGATGCTCGAACCGCGGGTACTTTTATGCTGCCATCAAGTACACACACCGCTCCAGCGTCGTATGGGGGGATCGTAGGAGCTGCGTGCTGCCCGAATGGACAAGGCCGATCAGCCGTTCCGGGTAGCAACAGGCGTCAGCTCGACCGTAGTGACGCAACGCCGGCAATAGGGAAACGTTCGAGACAGTGTTTCATAGCCGGCGGGCACTGCTGATGACGTCCATCGGTCACCGCCGACGTCCACCGGCCAAGGTGTTCATTTGAATCCAAGCTGCCTCGCGACGCGCTCATTAGCGCGCCACTGACGGTAGTGGCCAACAGATAGCCGATAAGACCAATACGACGCAAACCCGGTGCGTTCGATCCAGCCGAGCGTTCGAAAAAGTTTCCGCTGGCGAGGATATCGCGCGATCAGCACGCGTTCGATCAGGTTGTTGGTGACGTTGTTCACGGCCGACATCTGCAGAATCGTGAGCGTGTCCATCAGGATCAGCTTGTTGCCGGCTCCATAGCTGATGGCCACGTCGTCGGGGCGTCCGCTGATGGTGAAGCGCTCGTTGTGTTCGAGGATCCCGTTCTGGAAGAACACCTGAGAGCTGTTCCAATCAAGGCGCGTGGTGCCGTAATAGAGGAAGGCCGGCGCATACGTCGTCTGGTCGAGAGCAACAGCTTTTACCGTATCGAGCAGGAACGAGCGACGCTCTCCATCGTCATCGGCGCTCTGCTCCTGCGCAAACGCCGAAGTCGTCGAAGCCAACAGCATCGCCGCGACCAGCGAACACGCAATCGGTAGACGCGGACGGCACACGAACCTCACCAGGAATGCCACGCAGATCAACACCACCATTGAATTGACCATCCACCGCCTCCGCTTTTGCGCGGCACGAGCCGCCTGCAACGGCCTCGCACCTTTCCCGATGGCTGTGGTGGCAACTACTCGGCCATGTCGGACAATTGGCCAAAACCCGCGAGAAAGCCCTCAAATCTCGACCAAACAGCCGCCTGAGGTGGCATGAGGGTCTACAGATGGGATGAATAAAGTTGTTGTTATGGAACTCTTCTACTTACTCGCGGCTGGAGGCCCGGCTTCGATCGAATGGCTGAGTCGGCTGGCAGAAAACGAAAACGATGTCGTCACGAGTCCATCAGGCGGTTCTCGATCGCATAGCGCATCACCTCCGCGTTGCTTCGCATCTGCAGCTTCTCGAGCAGCCGCGATCGATACGTGCTCACCGTCTTGACGCTGAGCCCGAGCGCCGTCGCAATGCCCGACACCGTCAGCCCTGACGCGATCATCCGCAGCACCTGGTATTCGCGATCGGAGAGCTTGTCGTGCGGCGCCGCGCTGTCCGCGTTCGGCGTGCGCGCCCACTCCGGCACGCGGCTGCCCAGGTACAGCTTGCCGCGGCGAATCTGGTCGACCGCGTGCACCAGCTCGGTGGGGGCGCTGTCTTTCGTCAGATAGCCCATCGCGCCCGCGGCCAGCACGCGCCGCGCGAACTGCGACGCCGGGTGCATGCTCAACACCAGCACCGGCAGCGCCGGCCGCATCTGGCGGATCTCCTTGAGCAGATCGAGCCCGCTCGCGCCGGGCAAGGTGACGTCGAGCACGACGACGTCCCACGCGGAATTGCGAATGCTCATCGAGGCGGTCGCCACGTCGCTCGCCTCCCCGACGCTCACTGACTTGAATCCCTCGATCAGGATCTGCCGGATACCGTGGCGCACTACCGGATGGTCGTCGACGAGCAGGATGCGAATCATCGGGCGGCACCGCTCCGTCCGGCGGCTGGAACCGTGACCACCACCGAGGTGCCCTTGCCCGGCCGGCCGCTGATGGAGAGGCGCGCGCCGATCAACTGCGCCCGCTCGCGCATGCCCAGCAGGCCGATCGAGACCGGGTCGGCCAGCGCTTTCGGGTTGATGCCGCGGCCGTTGTCGGCAATGGTCAGCGACGTGCTGCGGGTCGTCTGGCGCATCGAGATCTTCACCGCGCTGGCGTTGGCGTGCCGGACGACGTTGGTCAGCGCCTCCTGGACGATGCGGAACACCGCCGTCGTCTGCTCCGAGGTGAGCGCATCGGCGCCGACGCTGCCGGCGATGCGGCAGCGCACGCCGGTGCGCCGCGCGACCGCCGCCGCCTCCAGCTCGATGGCCGCGCCCAGCCCGAGGTGATCGAGGGCCGGCGGGCGCAGCGTCGACGCCAGGCGCCGTACGGTCTCGGTCGCGACCTCGATGCTGCCGACCATCGACTGCATGCGGTCGATCATCTGCGGCTCGAGGCCGCGGCGCATCAGATCACGCACCGTCCGGGTCAGCTCGAGCTTCAGCCCGGTCAGCGTCTGCCCCAGCTCGTCGTGCAGCTCGCGCGCGACATCCGCACGCTCCGCTTCGCGCGCCGACGTCACGCTGGCCGCGAGGCGCCGCATCCGGCTCTCCGATTCGCGCAGCCGGTTCTGAATCGCCAGCGGCTCGGTGATATCGCGGCCGATCCCCTCGAACGCGATCAGCCGCCCGCTGGCGTCGTAGACCGGGCTGTTGCGGTGCTCGACCGGCACGATGCTGCCGTCAGGATGAACCCAGCGCAGCACGACGGGATCGACCAACGCCTCCGGATCGGTCCGCATCTCGCGCGCCAGCGCGCGGTCGTCGGGATGGACCGCCGACCAGGCCGAATCGGGATCGGCGAGAAATTCCTCCGGCGTCCGTCCGGTGAGGCGCGTCGCGGCCGGGCTGACGTACTGCAACGCCCCGTGAGCGGCGTCTATCGGCGTTTCCTGATCTGCATCGAAGGGCCTGCCCTGAGGGGCGTCGAAGGGCTTGCCCTGAGCATTGTCGAAGGGCACGAGCGAGAAGCGATAGATCATGTCGCGCGCGTTTTCGGCCAGCAGCCGCAGCAGCGATTCGGTGTCGGCGAGGCGCCGGCGTGCCTCAACCCGCTCGCTGACGTCACGTGCGACGCCGTCGACGGCGATCCATCGCCCCTGATCGTCGAACACCGGCATGTGCTGGTGCTCGGCCCAGACAATGCGGCCGTCGGGATGAAGCCATCGCACGAGCAGCGTGCGCTGGAGCTTGACCGGGTCGGTGCCGTCGGCCGCCGCCAGCACGCGCGCAACGGTGACGCGGTCGCCGGGATGGACCGCGTCGACCGACACGGCAGGATTGGCGTAGAACTCGCGCGCCTCACGCCCCGTGATCGCGACGACCGCGGCGCTGATGTACTCCACGCGGATCGGGTTGATGCGATAGCGGTAGAAGAGATCGCGGTCGTTGTCGACGAGGCGCTGGAATCGCAGCACGTCGCCCCGCGCCGTGGCGGCGGGGCGGACGGCGGGTTTGCGAGCTCCCATAGACCCTCGAAAGTATAAGAGGGGCGCCGAAGCGGCGCCGGCGTCGTGTCGGACAAACACCGACGATTGCGCCCGATTTTTGTCGGACGAGCGCGGACATACAAAGCCGGGCTCAACATGGACACTAACAGCAAGCCGGCCCGGCTGAGCTCAATTTTGTCGCCAAATTGCCACCTGCCTGGTGCCCGGGGGCGACGACCACCGGGAGACGGGCGCCGTGCGACCGCGGCGGCTTTCGCGCTTGCTCCACCCCGGCCTTGCGCCGGCTGATTCCCAACGATGGCCAATACCGATCACCCGCTCGTGATGGTTCTGGACGACGAAGCGCCGATCCGCGAGATCGAGCGGCGAATCCTGGAGAAGGCCGGCTACCGCGTCATCGAGGCGTCGGGCGGCGCCGATGCATTCACGCTGCTCGAGGGCACCGCGGATCTCGACCTGCTCATCGCCGACCTCGAGATGCCGGAGCTTGCCGGTGAAGAGGTCGTGCGCCGCATCCGGCTGGCGCGGCCGGACCTGAAAGTGCTCTACGTCACCGGTCACATCGATCGCCTGCTCGACGCGCGGACGACGCTGTGGCAGGGTGAAGCGTTTCTCGACAAACCGTTCACCCCGCGCGGGCTGCTGGAGGCGGTATCGCTGCTGCTCTACGGCAAGCTGCCGAAACAAACGGAGTAGTACACTGATCGCGAGTTGCCATCGCGGTTCTTCGATCTCGCACTCGCCGCGGCGTCGGGCGTCCTCCTCGCGCTGAGCTTTCCGAAAGTCGGCCATCCCTCGCTGGCGTGGATTGCGCTGGCGCCGCTCGTCGTTGCCGTGGCCGGCCCGTCGCCGCCCGCCAGCCGGCGCGATCGCTCGCTTCGCCGCGCCATGCTCCTCGGTCTCCTCGCCGGCGTCGTCTACTTCACCGGCACGCTGTATTGGATCACGCGGGTGATGGCGGTGTACGGCGGGCTGCAGTCCTGGGTGGCGGCGCTCGTCAACGCGGCGCTCATCGCCTATCTCTCGCTGTTTCCCGCCATCTTCGCCGTCGTCACGCGCCGCCTCGTGCTCGCCTACGGGCCGCATGCGCTCGCGGCGGCGCCGGTGGTGTGGGTGGCGACCGAGCTCGGGCGGACGCATATCTTCACCGGCTTTCCGTGGGTGCTCCTCGGCTATAGCCAGACGACGGTGCTGCCGGTGGCGCAGTTCGCGAGCCTCTTCGGTGTCTACGGGGTCTCGATGCTGGTCGCGGCGGTCAGCACCGCACTGGCGATGGTGTTGGGCAGTCCTAAAGGGCTGCGGAGCGGCGGCCCTAAAGGCCTGGGTCGCGTTGCCCCGATCGTGGTCGTCTTGATCGCCGTTGCCGCCATCGCCGCCTGGGGCGCCCGCCGCGCGGCGGCGGGGGAGTGGACGCGCGCCGGCGACCCGATTCGCGTCGGGCTGATTCAAGGCAACATCGATCAGGCCGACAAGCAGAACCCGCTGCACGCCAACGCGATCTTCCAGGGCTACATCCGCATGACGCGCGACGCGCTGCAGAAGGGCGCGGCGTTCATCATCTGGCCCGAGTCGTCGACGCCGTTTCTGTTCGAGGACGATGCCGACGCGTCGAATCAGATTCGGGCGCTGGCGCGGCAGGCCAGGGTGCCGATTCTGGTCGGCAGCGACCAGGTCGAGCGCGACGGCGCGAACTTCAAGTACTACAACTCGGCGTTCCTCGTGGCCGCCGATGGCACCAGCGGGCGCGCCTACCGCAAGATGCACCTGGTGCCGTTCGGCGAGTACGTGCCGCTCAAGCGGCTGCTGTTCTTCGCCGAGCCGCTGGTCGAAGCGGTGTCCGATTTCTCGGCGGGGCAGGACGCGGTGCTGCTGCCGGTCGGGTCGCACCTGGTCAGCACGGCGATCTGCTACGAAGTGGTGTATCCCGACCTGGTGCGCCAGTTCGTTGCCGGCGGCAGCGAGCTGCTGACGACGATCACCAACGACGCGTGGTTCGGGCCGACCTCGGCGCCGTACCAGCACTTCGACCAGGCGTCGATGCGCGCGATCGAGGAAGGGCGGTATCTCGTACGCTCGGCCAATACCGGCGTCAGCGGCATCGTCGATCCGTACGGCCGCGTGCTGGAACGGACTGACATCTTTCAATCGGCGGTGCTGGTCGGCGAGGCGCGCTTCCTGCGCACGTCCACCTTCTATGCGCGCCACGGCGACATCCTCGCCCACGCCTCGGTTGCGGCCACGGCGCTGCTGCTGGCGCTCGCCCAGGCGCGGCGCGTGCGTCCGTTGTAGTGTCCGGCTTCAGCCGGACCGTCAAGGTCCGCCTGACGGCGGACACCACGTTCATGCCGCGATGGCGCGTGTAGAATGAAGGCATGCCTAGTGTCGACGAGCTGATGCGCCGCTACGAGGATCTCAGCAAGCGCGCTGCAGATCTGCGGAGCTATCTTTGAAGCCTCCCGCCCCGACGAAGAACTGACCCGCCTCGAATCGAAAGCCGCCGCGCCAGACTTCTGGAAGGATCAGGCCGCCGCGCAGAGCGTGATGCAGCGCCGCCGCCGGCTGGAGCAGGACCGCGACCTCATCGCCTCGCTCAAGAAGAAAAGCGACGACCTCACGGTGCTGATCGAGTGGGCGGAGGCGGGCGAGCCGGTCGACGCCGAGTTCTCCGATGCGCTCGCGACGCTCGATCTCGAGGTGCAGGCCGGCGAGATCAAGAAGATGCTCGGCGGCGAGCACGATCGCAAGAACGCGATCATGGCCATCCACCCCGGCGCCGGCGGCACCGAGTCGCAGGACTGGGCCGAGATGCTGCTGCGCATGTACCTGCGCTGGATGGAGCGGCGCGGCTTCAAGCGCGAGCTGATCGACTATCAGCCCGGCGAGGAAGCGGGGCTGAAGAGCGCCACCGTCACCGTCACCGGCGAGTACGCGTACGGCCTCCTCGCCGCCGAGGCCGGCGTCCACCGCCTGGTGCGGATCTCCCCGTTCGACCAGGCGGCGCGGCGCCACACTTCGTTCGCGTCGCTGTATGTCTGGCCCGAGCTGCCCGAGGACGTCGACATCGAGATCGACGAGAAGGACATCCGCGTCGACACCTTCCGGTCGAGCGGCGCCGGCGGCCAGCACGTCAACGTCACCGACTCGGCGATCCGGATCACCCACCTGCCGACCGGCCTGGTGGTGTCGTGCCAGAACGAGCGCTCGCAGCACCGCAACCGCGACTCGGCGATGCGGGTGCTGAAGGCGCGGCTGTTCGACATCAAGACGAAGGAGAACCAGGCGAAGCTGGAACAGATCAGCGGCGCGAAGAAAGAGATCGGCTTCGGCAGCCAGATCCGCAGCTACGTCCTCCATCCTTATCAGCTGGTCAAGGATCACCGCACCAAGGAGCAGGTGGGCGACGTCGATCGCGTGCTCGACGGCGACATCGACGTCTTCATCAAGAGCTATCTGATGAAGAAGTCGTCCGGTACGCTCGGCCAGGCCGCGCCCGACGAGGATCTTGACTGAGGCGCGATCGGGAAGCGCCGTCCTGGTCGCAATCGGCATCCTCTGCAGCCGGCTCGCCGGGCTGGTGCGGCTGCGCGTCTTCGCCCACTACTTCGGCCTGCAGTCGGACGCCGCCGACGCGTTCAACGCCGCGTTCCGGATCCCTAACTTCCTCCAGAACCTGTTCGGGGAAGGCGCCCTCTCGGCGTCGTTCATTCCCGTCTACGCCGCGCTGGTCGCGCGCGGCGAGCGCAGCGCGGCGGATCGCGTGGCCGGCGCGGTGGCCTCGCTGCTCGCGCTGGTCGTCGCCCTGCTGGTCGTCGCCGGGGTCGTCGCCACACCGGCGCTCATCAGCATCATCGCCCCGGGATTTTCCGGCACCAAGCGGCAGCTGACGATCGACATCGTCCGCGTGCTGTTTCCCGGCGCCGGGCTGCTGGTCCTGTCGGCGTGGTGCCTCGGCGTCCTCAACAGCCATCACCGGTTCCTGCTGTCGTACGCGGCGCCGATCGTGTGGAACGCGGCGATGATCGCGACGCTGGCCGTGTTCGGCGGCGCCACGGCGCTGCCGCGCCTCGCCGTGCTGCTGGCGTGGGGATCGGTGGCCGGCAGCGCGCTGCAGTTCGCGGTGCAGGTGCCGGTGGTCTGGCGGGTCGCGCCGGAGCTGCGCTTCGCGCTCGACATCGCCTCGGAGCACGTGCGCATCGTCACCCGCAATTTCGTCCCGGTGTTCATCAGCCGCGGCGTGGTGCAGGTGAGCGCCTACATCGACGCGCTGCTCGCCAGCCTGCTGCCGACCGGGGCCGTCACCGGGTTGTCGAACGCGCAGCTGCTCTACACCTTGCCGGTGAGCCTCTTCGGCATGTCGATCGCCGCGGCGGAGCTGCCGGCGATGTCGGGTGACGCGGCGAGCACCGAGGCGCTGCGGCTGCGGCTCGATCGCGGGCTGCGGCAGATCGCGTTCTTCGTCGTGCCGTCGGCGGTCGCGTTCATCGCCCTCGGCGACGTCATCGCCGCCGCGCTGCTGCAGACCGGCCGTTTCCGCCATGAAGATGCGGTGTATGTGTGGGGGATTCTCGCCGGCTCGGCCGTCGGCCTGCTGGCATCGACGCTCGGCCGGCTCTACGCCTCCACCTACTACGCGCTGCGCGATACGAGAACGCCGCTCCGCTACGCGCTCGTGCGCGTCGTGCTGACCACGGTGCTCGGGTATCTGTTCGCGGTGCCGCTGCCGATCGCGCTCGGCGTCCCCGCGCTGTGGGGCGCGGCGGGGCTGACCGCGTCGGCGGGGATCGCGGGCTGGGCGGAGATGCTGCTGCTGCGCGCGAAGCTGAACGCGCGCATCGGCCGCACCGGGCTGCCGGCGCGGTACGTCGCGAAGCTGTGGGCGTCGGCCGCCGGCGCCGCGGCGGTGGCCTGGATCGCCAAGCTGGCGCTGCCGCCGGTGCACCCCGTGATCGCCGCGATCGTCGTCCTCACGCCGTACGGCGTCGTGTTTTTCGGCGCGACGATGACGCTCGGCGTCGGGGAAGCGTCGGCCGCGCTCGCGCGCGTCCGACGCCGCGCAGGCAGGTAAGCGCTTTCCCCACCTGCCCTACCTGCCGCACCAGCCCCTACCAGCCTGCTGCTACGCCGCGAAGCGTCAGCGCTTAGGAACGCTTCGCGTCGCGCGTAGATAGATATAGTCGCCGAGGGGAGAGTCGTCGTTGTTCGACGCGTTCGCGGCGACGTTGAACTGCACCGGTCCGGCCGGCGCTGCCGGCGCGGTCCATTCAACGGTCCAGGTACTCGAGCCGGTGGTCGTCACGCGCGAGCCCATCAGGTTGTGCTGCACGAAGGTCAATGCCTTGTCGACCGCGCCCGGAATCAGCTGCACGCGCGCGTCCTGCGGCGTCCAGGTGCCGGCCTGCCGCCCCTTGTTCCTTCCCGACGCAAACCGCACGGCAATCTCGAAGCCGCCGCGCCGCAGCCCGTCGCGGTGCAGGGTGACCGTGATCGGATAGCGCTCGCCGGGGACATAAGCCGGCGGCACCCCGCTCAAGATCACCTCGCCGTCGCGATCGTTGACCGGATTGTCGAGATGGCAGAGGTGGCACGACCGCTCGCCGAAGCCGCCGGTGACGTTCGGATACGGCCCTTCCTTGAATGCCACCGCGGCGATCGGCGCGGCGGCAACAAACAGCGCCGCACGGATTAGAATCCGGAACATCAGGAGGACATTATGCGCGGGAAAGCGTTGACCCTGTTTGCCCTCATCGTCGTTGCCACCGCGCTCGCCGGCGCACGTCCGGCGATCTCCGATTCAATCGATGTCAAGTTCGATCAATGGATGACGCCGAGCACGCCGGCCTACCCGCACGATCCCGCGGTCGCGCCCGACGGATCGGTCTGGTACACGGGACAGCGGGCCAACGTGATCGGCCGTTTCGATCCGGCGACGCAGCAGTTCAAGGAGTTCGCGCTGCCGACGGCCGGCTCCGGCCCGCACGGGCTGCAGGCCGACAAGACCGGCAACATCTGGTACACGGGCAACGCCGCCGGCCTCATCGGCAAGGTCGATCCGAAAACCGGCAAGGTGACCGAGTACAAGATGCCGAACCCGAAGGCGCGCGATCCGCACACCATCGCGTTCCTGCAGGACGGCCGCATCTTCTTCACCGTCCAGGCGGGCAACTTCATCGGCACGCTCGATCCCAGGGCGCCGGACGGCGCGATCCGGCTGGTGGAATCGCCGACCGCGAACTCACGCCCATACGGCGTGCGCCTCGACTCGAAGGGCGTGCCCTACTTCGACGAGTTCAACTCGAACAAGATCGGCAGCGCCGACCCGAAGACGCTGGTAATCACCGAGTACACGCTGCCGGATCCGAAAGCGCGGCCGCGCCGAATCGCGATTGGCAAGGACGATACCGTGTGGTACGGCGACTACGCGCGCGGCTTCCTCGGCCATCTCGATCCGAAGACGAAGAAGGTGGAGGAGTTCGCGTCGCCCGGCGGTGCGGAGTCGAGGCCCTACGCGATCGACGTGACGCCCGACGGCGCCGTCTGGTACGTCGAGACCGGCGACGAGACGAAGAACGTGCTCGTCCGCTTCAACCCCGAGACGAAGAAGTTTCTCACCTGGCCGATCCCCGGCGGCGGCGGCACCGTGCGCAACATGGAGATCGACAAGCAGGGGAATCTCTGGCTGGCGGAGAGCGGCGTCGGCAAGATCTCGCGCGTGACGATCAAGACCGCCGCGGGGACTCAATAGCCATTTCTTCTTCTTCGTGTTCTTCGTGGGTTCTTGCCTTCGTGGACTTCGTGGTTCTATGGTGGGGATGAGTTCTATCGCGGGAACGAGTTCGCTCCGGGCTGCGTGCCGGAGATGAACGCTTCGGTGATCGAGCCGGGCGCGTCCGATGACAGCACGGTGCCGTTGCTCTTGTCGACCGCCAGGAAGACGATGTTGCCCGGCGCCTCGAACTGCGGCGGGTCGTCCTTGTCGGGGCGGCCCGCGATATACGCCTTCATGAAGTCGACCCAGATCGGCAGCGCGGCGAGCGCGCCCTGCTCCTGGCTCCCCATCGACTTCTTCTCGTCGTTCCCGACCCAGACGCCGACGGTGATGAACGGATCGTAGCCGATGAACCACGCGTCGGTGTTCTCGTCCACGGTGCCGGTCTTGCCGGCCAGCGGCCACTGGCTGGCGAGTCCCGCCGCGGATTGACCGGTGCCGCGCAGCAGCACGCCGCGCAGCAGGCTCGTCATCACGTAGGCGGTGTCGGCGCGGATGACGTCGGTCGGCTCGGCGCGATTCTCCTCGAGCAGGTTGCCTTCGCGGTCCTTCACCGACAGCACCATGAACGGCTTCATCCGCACGCCCTGGTTGGGGAACGTGGTGTAGGCGCTCGTCACTTCCAGCAGCGTCGCGTCGCCGGCGCCGAGCGCAATCGGCAGGTAGGGCGGGAAGTCCTCTTCGAAGCCGAACCGCTTCGCATACGCGAGGACGTTCTTCGGCCCGAGCGTATCCATCATCTTGATCGCCGGGATGTTGCGCGACTCCTCGAGCGCCCACCGCAGCGTGATCGCCCCCTCGAACTTGTGATCGTAGTTGCTCGGGCTGTAGATCTGGCCGTTGCCGCTGGCGTAGCTGACCGGCGCGTCAATCAGGATCGAGGTCGGCGTGAAGCCGCGATCGATCGCCGCCGTGTAGACGATCGGCTTGAAGGTCGATCCCAGCTGCCGGTAGGCCTGCACCGCCCGATTGAACTTGCTGCGGTTGAAGTTCCAGCCGCCGACCATCGCCCTGATCTGACCGCTGCGGTTGTCGATCGCGACCAGCGCCCCTTCCACCGTCGGCGTCTGCTCGAGCGTCACCGACGCGGTCCCGGCCGCATCGTCCATCTTCGTGACCGCGACTTCGATGAGATCGCCCGGCTTGAAGAGATCCGCGGCCGAGGTGCGGCGCGTCCACGTGTAGCCGTCCCGCGCGAGATCGGCGTGATAGCGTCCGAAGCGCACTCGTGCCGGGCCGCTCTTCGGTGCCGTGACGACCACCGCGGGCACGACGTCGCCGACCTCGATCGGCCGGCTCCAGCGCTCGTCGCGGAAGGCGTCGATGGTGTGGCGCTCGGCGAGGACGTTGCGCTTCGGTTTGCGGTAGCCATGGCGCTTGTCGACGCGGCGCAGCCCGCGCTCGAGCGCCTTGTTCGCCGCTTCCTGCAGCGTCGCGTCCAGCGTGGTGCGCACCGACAGACCGTTCTCGTACAGCATCTTGGCGCCGTACTGCCGCTCGAGATGCTTGCGCACCTCCTCGACGAAGAACGGCGCGATCCCCGGCGGCTGGTTCGGCTGCCCGCGCGTCACCACCGGCCGCTGCTTCGCCGCCTCGGCCTGCGCCTGGGTGATGTAGCGCTCGTCGGCCATCCGCTGCAGCACGACGTTGCGCCGCGCGGTGGCGCGCTTGATGTCGACAAACGGGCTCTGCCGCTCCGGCGTCTGGAAGATGCCGGCGATGAGCGCCGCCTCGTCGAGGTTCAGGTCCCGGTTCGACTTGTTGAAGTAGAGCCGCGACGCCGCCTCGACGCCGTAGGCGCCGTGCCCGAGGTACATCTGGTTGCAGTAGATGGTGAAGATCTCGCGCTTCGTGTAGCGCTTCTCGATCTGGATGGCGAGGATCGCCTCGCGGATCTTGCGCTCGAACGACTTCTCGTTGGTCAGCCCGAACTGATCTTTCAGGTTGCGCGCCAGCTGCTGCGTCAGCGTGCTCGCGCCCTGCGCGCGGCGGCGCTCGACGATGTCGGTGAAGGCCGCGGCGGCGATGCGCCAGATGTTGACGCCGAAATGCCGATCGAATTCCGCGTCCTCGGTCGCGACGATCGCCTGGCGCAGCAGCGGGTTGATGTCGTCGTGGCCGACGACGACGCGGCGCTGCGTCGCGAACTCGCCGACGACCTGGCCCGACGAGGCGGTGATGCGGGTGATCGTGCTCGGCGAGTAGTTGTCGAGGGCGGAAACCTGCGGCAGGTCGCCGGCGTAGGCGAACAGCACGCCGCTCAGCACGCCGAGCATCGCCGCGACGATGAACAGCGCGACGACGACGGCGTTGCGCGCGACTTTGACGACTACATGGGCCATTCGCGACTGGTTGCTAGATGCTGGTTGCTAGTGGCTAGCTGCCAGTCCTTTCCGCTTACTG
>Ga0111538_10008082_pt1 | contig 14124 bp, 13 predicted proteins | sample SoiMethybrSBSTD1_FD_79669 | JGI IMG/M metagenome (GOLD analysis project Ga0111538, IMG submission 79669) | Bulk soil microbial communities from a Populus tree surrounding site in Tennessee, USA - Soil MetaG P. TD hybrid SBSTD1 (version 2)... | ecosystem: Environmental > Terrestrial > Soil >... | reverse complement strand
TGCGGGGGATCAGCGTCGAAACGCGAAAGCCGAAGCGGCCAGGAGACCCGAAGGATCCCGCATACAACTGCGACACGTACGACCGCACGGTCAGGTTCTCGATCGTCAACAACATCCAGCCGATCTTCTCGATCATCGGGACACCGCCGTGGGCGAACGCCGCGAAGGGGTGGAACGTCGCGCCCACGAACGCGCGCGACCTGCGACTCTTCGCAGCAGCCGCTCAGAAGCGCTACAGCGGGACGTTCGTCAACGCCGACGGGATCACGCTGCCCCGCGTCAGCCTCTGGATGGCGTGGAACGAGCCGAACAACCCGGTGTTCCTCAAGCCGCAGTATCGGCGCACAGGGAAGACCTGGGCGATCCAGTCGGGACGCGACTACGCGAAGATGTGCAACGCCGTCGTGCAGGGCGTCAAGTCCATCCAGCGCTCCTCGACGGTCGCATGCGGAGCGACCGGCCCGCGCGGCAACAACAACCCGAACTCGAGTCGCCCCTCCGTCTCGCCGCTTCCCTTCCTCCGTGCGATGAAGCTCGGCGGGGCGAAGGGCTTCGACGCGTACGCGCACCACCCGTACTACGGCTCGCCGGCCGAGACCCCGTCGACACCGCCGCCGCCCGGGAGGCGAGGGCAGCCGCCGACGGCCGTGACGCTCGGCAACATCGACGTCCTGATCAAGGAGATCGACCGGCTCTACGGTAAGCGCATGCGGATCTGGGTGACCGAGTACGGCTACCAGACGAATCCTCCCGACAGGTTCTACGGCGTCACGTACTCGAAGCAGGCGAAGTATCTGACGCAGGCCGTCTCGGTCGTCCGCGCGAACCCCCGCATCGACGTCTTCCTCTGGTTCCTGCTCCGCGACGAAGAGCGCCTGGGCGGCTGGCAGTCGGGCCTGACGACGTTCGAGGGCAAGCGCAAGTCGAGCTTCAACGCATTCCGCCGCGCCGTCCTCGGCTGAGGGCCCATCTAGACTGGGAGCGTGGCGAAGGGCTACGCAGAAGGCCCCGCCGCCGAGGAGGCGGAGCGCCGGCGCGAAGAGCTCGCGTCGGGCGATGCGGTCGCGGAGCCGACGACCCGCGTCGCGATCGAGGGCTGCACGCCTGACGACCCCGAGAGGCACTTCCTCGGCTGGGACGGTGACGTCGACCCCGACGTCCTGTTCGCCTCGGGCGCGGCGTGGGGCATCCGGCGCGTCCGACGCTCGGTCTGACGGGGCACTCGTCGCGGAGGTGGCGGGGGACGACCGTTCGGCCTCAGAGACCGGCGGCAGCCAAGACGTCGTTTCGGGACCCGCACGAAGCGGACGATCACGCGCCGAGGTCGGGACGTATCGCCCGGAGGGATGCGGCTCGTCACGATGTGGATCGATCGACACAAAGCCGGCACGCTTTCCCCTTGACAGAAATCGGTCTCTGAGGCTGCACTGCGTCCCGCCGCGACCCCTCGCGCTACGCTGCACGCAGTGAGCACCAAGAAGGTCGAGCACCTCGACGGCGTGATCATCCGCTTCGCGGGTGACTCGGGCGACGGAATGCAGCTCACCGGCGACCGGTTCACCAGCGAGACGGCCGCGCTCGGCAACGACCTCGCCACGTTCCCTGACTTCCCGGCCGAGATCAGGGCGCCCGCAGGGTCGCTCCCGGGCGTCTCGGGCTTCCAGGTCCACTTCGCCGACCACGACATCCTGACCGCCGGCGACAGGCCCGACGTCCTCGTCGCGATGAACCCGGCCGCGCTGAAGACGAACCTGCGCGACGTGCCAAAGGGCGGGACGATCATCGTCAACACCGACGCGTTCAACGACCGGACGCTGCAGAAGGCCGGGTACGCGGAGAACCCGCTCGCGGACGGCTCGCTCGCCGACTACCACCTCCACGAGGTCGCGCTGACCTCGATGACGGTCGGCGCCCTCAAGGGAATCGAGGGGGTCACGCCGCGCGAGGCGGAGCGCTCGAAGAACTTCTTCGCGCTCGGGCTGATGTCGTGGCTCTACCACCGCCCGACCGAGGGGACGATCGGCTTCATCGCGTCGAAGTTCGCGAAGCGCCCGGAGATCGTCGAGGCGAATACGCGCGCCTTCCGCGCGGGCTGGAACTACGGCGAGACGTCGGAGGACTTCGCCGTGTCGTACGAGGTCGCCCCGGCTCCCCTGACCCCGGGGACGTACCGCCAGATCACCGGAAACACCGCGCTCTCGTACGGCCTGATCGCCGCCTCGAAGCTCTCCGGCCTCCCGCTCTTCCTCGGGGCGTACCCGATCACGCCCGCGTCGTCGATTCTCGAGGAGCTCGCCGGGCGGAAGGAATTCGGCGTCGTGACCTTCCAGGCGGAGGACGAGATCGCCGCCGTGGGCGCCGCGGTCGGCGCGTCCTTCGGCGGGGCGCTGGGAGTTACGGCATCGGCCGGCCCGGGAGTCGTCCTCAAGGCGGAGACCGTCGGCCTCGCGATCGCGCTCGAGCTGCCGCTTCTGATCCTCGACATCCAGCGGGCAGGCCCCTCGACGGGTATGCCGACGAAGCCCGAGCAGGCCGACCTGCTGATGGTGCTGTTCGGACGGAACGGCGAGAGCCCGGTGCCCGTTGTCGCGGCATCGACGCCCTCGCAGTGCTTCGACGCCGCGATCGAGGCCGCGCGAATCGCGCTCAAGTATCGGACGCCCGTGTACCTCCTCTCCGACGCGTACCTCGCCAACGGCTCCGAGCCGTGGCTCATCCCGGACGTCGCCGACCTTCCCGACATCTCCACGAGCTTCGCCGAGGCGAACGGCGAGCCGTTCGAGCCCTACCGCCGCGACCCGACCACGCTCGCGCGGCCGTGGGCGGTCCCCGGCACGAAGGGCCTCGAGCACCGGATCGGCGGCCTCGAGAAGGCGGACGTGACCGGAGCCATCTCGTACGACCCGGACAACCACGACCAGATGGTTCGCCTCCGCGCACAGAAGGTCGCCGGGATCGCCGCGGACATCCCCGAGCTCGAGGTCGACGACCCGGACGGGGATGCCGAGTTGCTCGTGCTGGGCTGGGGATCGACGTACGGCCCGATCGTGGCCGGCGTCCGGCGCGCGCGGAAGGAAGGACATCGCGTCGCGCGCGCCCACCTGGGTCACCTGAACCCGCTCCCACGGAACACCGGCGACGTCCTGCGGAGCTACCCCAAGGTGCTCGTCCCCGAGATGAACCTCGGCCAGCTCGCGATGTTGCTTCGCGCGGAGTTCCTCGTCGACGTCGTCTCGTACACGAAGGTGCGTGGCCGCCCACTCGGCGCCCGCGAGCTCGAGGATGCGATCACGACGATGGTGGCCTCGTGAGCGGGCTCGGACACCGTGTCCGACTTCAGTCGGACACGACCCACAGGAGGAACGGGCGATGACCGGCAACGGCCTCGTGCAGCTGACCGCGAAGGACTTCAAGTCCGACCAGGAGGTGCGCTGGTGCCCGGGTTGCGGCGACTACGCGATCCTGGCCGGCGTCCAGTCGTTCCTGCCCGAGCTCGGCGTGCCGCGCGAGAACCTCGTGTTCATCTCCGGGATCGGCTGCGCGGCCCGCTTCCCGTACTACGTCCAGACGTACGGCATGCACTCGATCCACGGCCGCGCGCCGGCGATCGCGACCGGGCTCGCGACATCGCGGCCCGACCTCTCCGTCTGGGTCGTCACGGGCGACGGCGACGCGCTCTCGATCGGCGGCAATCACCTGATCCACGCGCTGCGCCGCAACGTCGACATCACGATCCTCCTGTTCAACAACCGGATCTACGGGTTGACGAAGGGGCAGTACTCGCCCACGTCGGAGCTCGGCAAGGTCACGAAGTCGACGCCGTTCGGGTCGGTCGACCAGCCGTTCAACCCGCTGTCGGTCGCGATCGGCGCGGAGGCGAGCTTCGTCGCGCGGGCGATCGACACCGACAAGCAGGGGACCGCCGAGGTGCTCCGCGCGGCCGCCCAGCACCGCGGCGCCGCGTTCGTCGAGATCCTCCAGAACTGCAACATCTACAACGACGGCGCGTTCGACGTCGTTCGCGACGAGAAGGACAACCGGCTCTACCTCCGGGCGGGCGAGGAGGTGCGCTGGGGCGAGAAAGGCGTGCGGATGCGCTCCGACGGCACGCTCGAGATCGTCGACGCGTCCGCGGGCGGCCTGCTCCGCCACGATCCGCTTCGCGACGACCCCGGGCTCGCGTTCGCGCTCGCGCGCCTGACCTGGGAGGGCGCCGGCGGCGTGCCGCTCGGTGTCTTCCGCTCGGTGAGCCGGCCGGTGTACGAGGACCTCGTCCACGACCAGGTCCGGACCGCGGTCGAGCAGCGGGGCGAGGGCGACCTCGCGGCGCTGCTCCACGGCGCCGACACCTGGTCGATCGGCTGACGCCCTCCTAGCGGCGACCGAGGAGAGCCTGGAGGTCTGCCAGGGCGGCCGCCAGTCGCCGCGCCTCGTCGTGCGACAGGTCACCGAGCGCCCTCGCCGCGAGGCGCTCGAGACGCCGGCGCCGCCGCCGCACGTCCGCCTTGCCCTCGGCCGACGCCTCGACGATCACGCCGCGCCCGTCCCCGGGGTCGGGGCGGCGCCTCGCGAGCCCGTGGCCCTCGAGCACGTCGACCGTTCTCGACGCGGTCGCGTCGGTCGTCCCGAGAGTCTCCGCGAGCGACCCGAGCCGCATGCTGCCCCGGTCGACGACGGTCGCGAGCGCGACCGCTTGAAAGGTCGAGAGCTCGCCCGGCTCGGGGTCGCTCGCCGCGCGGCGCTGGCTGACGAGCGTCGCGACGAGGCCTTCGACCGCGCCGGCCACGAGCTTCGCGTCCGAGCCGGTCACGCGCTTCCGGCCTCGACGGCGATCCGAGAGCGGGCCCGCCGGCGACGCGGCGGCGTGACGAAGACCGCGATCACGGCTGCGAACCCGCCGGCGACGGCCGCCAGCGCGAAGGCCGTCACGTAGGCGCCCTCGGTCGGCACTCCCGTCCCCTCGATGGTCGTGGCCGTGAGGATCGCCGCGCCGACCTGCGCCCCCACGACCGCTCCGATCGTCCGCATCACCGTGTTGATCCCGGTCGCGATCCCCGTCTCGGTCGGCTCGACCGCCTCGGTGATCAGCGCCGCCATCGCGGCGAACGCGAAGCCGACGCCGACGCTCAACCCCGACATCGACACGACGATCTGCCATGGCTCGTCGTGCAAGACGGCAAGACCCGTGGCCGACAGCGCCACGAGCGCCATCCCGAGCGCGAGCGGCCACTTCGAACCGAATCGGCGTCCGAGGAGCCCCGCGGCAGGTCCGGCGAAGAGCATCAGGAGCGACCCGGGCAGGAGGTAGAGGCCGGTCGTCGTCGCGGTCGCGGCGAACCCGTAGCCGAGCCGGTCCGCGATCTCCGGCGGCAGGCCGCCGGGCGCCTCGACGAAGCGGGGCACGAGCACGAACGAGCCGAACATCGCGAAGCCCGAGATCAACGCCGTGGTGTTGGTGAGCAGCACCGGACGATCCGCGAGCACGCGGATGTCGATCAGCGGCTCGTCGACATGGAGCTCGAGCACGATCCACGCCACCGCACTGAGAGCGGCGAGGGCGAACAGACCGAGCACCGCCGGCGACGTCCAGCCCCAGCTGCCACCTTGCGACAGGCCGAGCAGCAACGAGACGAGCGCGACGGACATGAGGACGGCGCCCGGGATGTCGATGCGCGACGTCGACCGAACGGGCGACTCGGGAACGAATCGGTGCACCAGCACGAGCGCGATCGCCACGCCGATCGCCCCGACGACGAAGAGCCAGCGCCAGCTCGCGTTGTCGATGATGAGGCCCGAGAGGACGAGCCCGAACCCGCCTCCGATCCCGAACACGGCGGAGAGGAGGCCGATCCCGACCTTCATGCGGTCGGGCGGAAACTCGTCGCGGATGATCCCGAAGCTGAGCGGGAACACGGCGCCCGCCGCTCCCGAGACGACGCGGAACGCGATGAGCGTCCAGATGTCGGGGGCGGCCGCGCAACCGATACAGCCGACGAGGAAGATCGCGAGCGACACGACGAGGAGGCGTTCCTTCCCGAACCGGTCGCCGAGCTTCCCGAGGATCGGCGTCAAGACCGCAGCGGACAGCAGGAAGCCCGTGAGAACCCAGGTGACCCAGGTCGTCGACGCGTCGAGCTCGCGTTGGAGCGCGGGCAGTGCCGGCACGACCATGGTCTGCTGGAGTGCATAGGCGGCCGCGGCAAGCGTGAGGATGCCGAGGGTGAGGCCGTAGTGCTGGCGAGGCTCGTTCAAGTCGTTGCGCAGCGTAACGATCCCACCGACGTCCCCCGCTCGGGGTACGGCGGGCCCTCGCCGAGCGGCAGGATCAGTACTTAGCGCGTACCCGGTTCGGGGGAATCAACGCATGCGACCCGTCTGCGACGTCGCGACCATGAGGGTGATTCGACATGCGGTCGCTTCCGGGTGGCGCCGGCTCCGAGGGCGGCCGCAGAAGGAGGGGGCGCCCAATGAAACGCTTGCTCGCCGTATTCGCGGCAGGTGCGCTTGGAGTCGTTGGGCTTGCGGCCGGGTTGGCGGCAAGCGGGTTCGCCGGTAACGCGCGCGAGGTTGGCACGGACGACAAGATCACGATCTGCCACGTCGCCGGTCTCGCCTCCGACCCGGCGAACTACATCACGCTCACCCTGCCGTACAACGCGGTGTATGGAAAGAACGGGGAGTCTGGTCACTTCAACGAGAACGGGACCACAAAGGCGGGTCACGAGCAGGACACCCTGGGCCCGTGCAGTCCGCCGCAGACGGATCTGTGTCCGAACCTCGAGGGTGTGCAATCGGAGGTTCCGGGCGGGATGGTGCTGGAGGACGGCAAGTGCGCCGTTCCCCCGCCGCGTCTCTGCCCGGACGGCAAGCCGCCGACATCCGGCGAGGATGCATACGACCCGAACGACGACTGCAAGAGGCCGCCGGCTCCCGTGACGGAGACGACGCTCACGACGACTACGGAATCGGCGCCGACGACCACACCGGCAACACCGACGACACCGTCGACGCCGGCAGCTCCGTTCACGCCGCCGACGACGAAGCCCGTCGCCGAGAAGCCGGCGGTGAAGAAGCCGGCTGCCAAGCCCTCCCCGGCCACGCCCAAGAAGGCCGTCGCCGGTGCGCTCGCGAACGAACCGCCCAGGCTGGCGTACACCCCGTGATCGCAGCCGCGATAACGGCCACGGCGCTCGCGCTGACTGCCCCCGCCGCCCCACCGGCGGCGGGGGCGCCGTTCGCGACGATCTCCATTCCCGCGATCGGGCTCAATGCGCTCGTCCGGGAGGGCGTGTCGCAGCGCGTGCTCGATCGGGGCCCCGGCCACTACCCGGGATCCGGGCTACCCGGAAGGCGACGCGCGGTCGCGATCGCGGGGCACCGGGTCACGCACACGCGACCGTTCCTGCGGATCAACGAGCTGAAGCACGGTCAGCGGATCGTCCTCATGCGCCGTTCGCAGCGGTTCGTCTACCGGGTCTCGGCGATGCGGGTGGTCGAGCCGACCAACGTGTGGCCGATCCGGATGCGTCCCACCGTACAGCGCCTCGTGCTCACGGCGTGCCACCCGCCTCACAGCGCCCGGTATCGCCTGGTCGTGTTCGCGAAGCTCGTCGAGGCCGAATCGACGTAGCTCCGAGTAACCAGCGGCATCGCACGTCCGGGATGCCGCGGCGGCGGCGGGGTCACGTCCGTGCGATGCCGCCTGACACGGTATCGCAGCGCACCTAGGCTCCGGCCCGCGCCGGCCCGAAGCGCTCGCCGAAGAGCTCGTGCGCCGCCCAGGTGATCGCCACAAGTCCCGCGGCGCCCGCGACGCCGAAGGCAAGCGGCGTCCCGCCCTCCTGGGCGAGCCAGCCGGCCACGAGGCCGCCCACGGGTGCGAGGCCGGCGAATGCGAAGAGGTAGAGGCTCATCACCCGCCCGCGGAGATGCGGCGGTGAGCTGAGCTGGACGAGGGCGTTCGCGCTTGCGGTGAAGAGCGAGAAGCAGACGCCGAGACCGAGCAGCAGGACGAGCGCCGCCGTCACTCCGTGCACGAGCGCGAGCCCGAGCATCGCGAGGCTGAAGCCGATCGCGCCGCCGACGAACGCGCGCGGGCTCGCCTCGCGCAGGGTTGCGGTGGCCAGCGCGCCGACGAGGGCACCGAGGCCGAATGCCGCGGAGAGGATCCCGAAGGTGCCCGCCCCGACGTGGAGCGTCTGCGACGCGAGCAGCGGCACGAGGACGTGGAAGTTGAAGCCGACGGTGCTGACGACCGTCACGACCACGAGCACGACGCGGGCTACCGGAGCGCGGACGGCCCAGGCGACGCCTTCGCGGATTCCGGCCACGACCTTCGTCTCCGGGCGCTTCTCGACCTCGTAGAACTCGTCCTCCCGCATCAGCCGCAGCGCGACGAGCACGGAGAGGAAGCTCACGGCGTTGACGACGAAGCAGACTCCGGTGCCGGTGACGGCGATGAGGAGGCCCGCCAGCGCGGGGCCGATCACGCGAGAGGCGTTGAAGAGGCCGGAGTTGAGCGCCACGGCGTTCTGCAACTCGTCGTGGCCGACCATCTGGAAGGTCAGCGTCTGGCGGCCGGGCGCGTCGAAGACGAGCACGAGCCCACCGAGCGCCGCGAGTGCGTAGACCACCGGAAGCGTGGCGACGCCCGCGAACGTGACGGCTGCGAGCGCGATCGACACGACCATCGCGGCCCCCTGGGTCGCGACGAGTAGTCGTCGCGTGTCGAAGCGGTCGACGACGACCCCGGCAACGAGGCCGAGGACGAGGAACGGGACGAACCGGCAGAAGGCGAGCGCGCCGACGGCGAGCGGCGAGCCCGAAAGCTCGATCACGAGCCAGGCGAGTGCGATGTTCTGCATCCACGTTCCCGCGACCGAGACGATCTGGCCGGTGAAGAAGAGCCGGTAGTTGCGGTGGCGGCCCAGCGAGCGGAACGTCCGTCGCTTGAGGGCGATCGAGAGCAGCCTCACGGGCGCGGTTCCAGGAGCGCGTCGAGGGCCGGCAACGCTCGCTCGACCAGCTCACGGTCCTCTGCGGAGAGACGGTCGAGGCGGTCGGCCAGCCAGGTGGTGCGGCGCGCGCGGATGCGCCTCAGGATTGCGCGGCCGTCGGGAGTGAGCTCGAGGCCCACGCGGCGCCGGTCCTTCGTCGAGCGCACGCGCTGGAGGAGACCGGCAGCCTCCAGGCGGTCGACGTGACCGGAGAGCGACGGCGGAGAGATGCCTTCGGTGTCCGCGAGCTCGCGGAGCGACAGGCCCGGACGCGAAGAGACCTGCGCAAGCAGCGTCGCCTGGTGCGCGGTGACCCCGAAGCTCTCGGTGTCCCGGCGCAGGTTTCGCGCGAGGCGGAGGATCACCGGGCGGAGCGCGACGGCGATGTCGAGCGGAGAACCAGTAGCCTCACGAATCATTCGTGAGGCTAATGGTACCTGGCTGTCCCGGCGGCGCGTCGCGTCACGGGGGACAAGCCCTGCGGGGCCAGTCCCCTACTTCGCTTCCGCTTCCAGCTTGTAGCCGACGCCGTAACGCGTCTGGAGAAACGTGTGACGCGGTGCGTGGGCGTCGATCTTCTCGCGCAGCTTGCGGACGAAGACGTCGACGGTGCGGTCGCGGTGCGACGCGCGGCGGCCCCACACGCGTTGCAGCAGCTCGTCCCGTGTGAGCACGCGGCCAGCCTCGAGAGCGAGGGCGTAGACGAGACGGAACTCGGTCGGTGTCAGGTCCGCGCTCTTCCCGTCGACGTACGCCTGGACGTTCCTCGGGTCCAGCCGGAGCTCCTCGATCACGATCTCCTCACCGCGCCGGGGATCTTGCGCCCGGGTGCCGCGCCGCGCCGCGGCGGCGACCCGGGCGACGAGCTCCTTCATCGAGAACGGCTTGACGAGGTAGTCGTCGGCCCCGATCTCCAGGGCGTGCACGCGGTCGTGCTCCGTTCCGCGCGCGGAGACGACGACGATCGGTGTGCCGATTCCCTCGCCGCGCGCCTGTTCGATCACCTTCCAGCCGTCGACACCCGGGAGCATCAGGTCGAGGACGCAGACGTCCGGCCGCTCGTACCGCAGCCGCGCGAGGCCGGTCTCCCCGTTTGCCACGCCGACGGCGTCGAAGCCGGCGGCATGGAGATGGCGCGCCATCCCCTGTGCGATCACGTCGTCGTCCTCGATGATCAGGACTCTCGTCATGCAGTCTCTCGTATGGTGCGGACGCGCGGTTGTCCGCGGGGGCGACGGCTGGTGAAGGAATGGTATCCGGGTGGTGAAACGCGCAGGAGCCCGTCTTCATCTGCTCGGCGTCAGGGTGCGGGTGCCTGCGAGCCCGGTGCAGGCCGCGCTCGAGGCGTCTGTTAGAACGCCGTGAGCATGGACGCCGACGCCGCCCGGGGCCGGGTGCTCCTCGAGGAGAGCCGCGAGTCGGTGGTCGTGCTCGACGCCGACGACCGCGTCGTTGCCGCCAGCAGGCGCGCACGCCAGTCGGTCGCGGGCCTCGTCGAGGGGAAGCAGCTGCCGGAAGGTCTCCTCTCCGGCGAGGCCGGAGTCGTGCCCCTCATCGTCCCGTACGACATGAACGGGAGGCGCGAGCGCCTCGTCTACCTGACGAGCGGCGGCGACCTCGCCGCGTACGAGGAGCTTCGCACCGGCTTCACGGCCGCCGTCTCGCACGAGCTCCGAACGCCGCTCGCGCGCCTCCTCTCCCTGCTCGACACCGCGACGCTCCCGGGCGAGGACGTGCTCGAGCTCGTCGACAGGGCGCGGGCCGAGGTCGAGCAGATCCGGGAGCTGATCGACGAGGTCCTCTTCCTCAGCGAGCTCGAGTCGGGGACGCGCGTGGTGGCGCTGGGCGCCGTTCCCGTGCGGCAGGAGCTCGAGACCGTGGTGGCGGAGCTCGAGGAGCGCGCGAGCCGCGCCGGGGTCGCGCTCGTCGTCGAGGGCGACCCGTCGCTCGAGCTCGCGATCCGGCCGCGGATGATCCGGGTCGTCGCGCAGAACCTCGCCGAAAACGCGATCCGCTACGCGGGCCCCGGCGCGACGTTCACGCTCGCCGTCGAGCGCGACGGGGACGCGATCGTCCTTCGCGGCACCGACGACGGGGTCGGAGTGGAAGAGGCGCAGCTGACGCGCCTCTTCGAGCGGTTCTTCCGGGCCGACCGGGCGCGCGCCTCGCGCGGCACCGGGCTCGGCCTCGCGATCGTGAAGCACGTCGTCACCCAGGCGGGCGGCACGATCGAGGCGCTCGGCGGTCTCGGTGCGGGAGTCGAGATTCGCGCGACGTTCCCTGCCGCGTAGCGGCGCGTTCACCGGTTTCTCACCAGACGTTCACCCGACGGCGGCCCACGAGCCCGCGCGTGGGGCCGACACTGGCCCCGATGTCGCAGACCACGACCGTGGCGCCTGTGTCCACCGGAATCGACCCGTCCAAGATCGGCCAGCTCGCGAGCCAGCTCGACTCCGACGACCGCGGCAGGGAGGCCGTCTTCGACGTCGAGGGTCTCTCGGTCTCCTACAGCGGTGCGCTGGCGCTCGACGGCGTGTCACTGGAGATCCGGAAGAACTTCGTCACCGCCTTCATCGGCCCCTCGGGCTGCGGCAAGTCCACGTTCATCCGGTGCTTCAACCGTATGAACGACCTGATCCCCGGAGCGGTGGTCGAGGGCCGCGTCCTCTACCACGACAGGGACCTCTACGGGTCGAACGTCGACCCGGTGGAGGTGCGCCGGCGGATCGGCATGGTCTTCCAGAAGCCGAACCCGTTCCCGAAGTCGATCTACGACAACATCGCCTTCGGCCCCCGCGTGCTGAAGCTGACGAAGGACCTCGACGAGCGGGTCGAGCGCACGCTGCGCCATGCCGCGCTGTGGGACGAGGTGAAGGACCGCCTCTCCGAGAACGCCCTGGGCCTCTCGGGCGGTCAGCAGCAGCGTCTCTGCATCGCGCGGGCGCTCGCGGTCGAGCCGGACGTGATCCTGATGGACGAGCCCGCGTCGGCGCTCGACCCGATCTCGACGTCGCGCATCGAGGACCTCATCCACGAGCTCAAGCGCGAGTACACGATCGTGATCGTCACGCACAACATGCAGCAGGCCGCACGGGTCGCCGACATGACCGCGTTCTTCAGCGTCGAGGTGCGGGAGGACGGCACCGGCCGCCACGGGACGCTGGTCGAGTACGACCGCACGACGAAGATCTTCACCAACCCGTCCGACCGGCGGACGGAGGACTACGTCACGGGCCGGTTCGGGTAGTGGTAGTGCCCCGTCCGGCAAGTCCCTGCGGGTCCCTGGCGCGGCCGCATCCCTGGACGGGGCACTGATGGCACGCCTCGAGTACCAGGCGAGCCTCGACTCCCTCGAGTCCGACCTCCAGGAGCAGGGCGAGGTCGTCCTCCGCGCGGTGCGCGGGGCGATCAACGCGCTCGAGACGCAGGACGTCGAGCTCTGTGACGAGGTGATCGCCTTCGACGACGAGATCGACGAGCGGTATCACCGCATCGAGCGGTCGATCGGCCAGCTGCTCGCCCAGCAGGCGCCCGTGGCCAGCGACCTGCGTCTCGTGCTCGCGGTGCTGCACAGCTCGATCCATCTCGAGCGGATCGGCGACCAGAGCGTCACGGTCGCCAAGCTGACGAAGCTCTCCGCCGCCCTCGAGCAGCACACGGAGCTCGTCGAGGGGCTCTGCGAGATGGGGGCCCGTGCGGCCGAGATGGTCCGCCGGTCGCTCGACGCGTTCGCCGACCGCGACGTGGCGGGCGCGCGTGAGCTCGTCGACCTGGACGAGCTCATCGACCGGACCAACCGGGCGGTGGTCGACAAGGTGCTTGCGATGTCCGCGCCCGGGATGCAGGAGTGGGGGATGCGGATGATCGTGGTGGCGCGCTGCATCGAGCGGATCGGTGACAACGCGGTCGACATCGGCGAGCAGACCGAGTACCTCGTCACCGGCGAGTTCCACGAGTTCTCGGACGCGTCGCACTAGATCACTCGTCTCCTGCCGTGTTCACCAGACCGCCACACGATCGCAACCGGCGCGCGCCCCACGCAGAGGTCGGCCGTCGCGACGCTTCCGCCGTCAACCGAAAATGTCACACGCACAGGGAGAGAAGCTCATGAAGAAGGCACTCGCACTGACGCTCGCGCTCGCGAGCGTCGCCGCGATCGCCGTCGTCGGCGGCCGTGCCGAGGCGGCCCCGGCCCGCTCGACGGGCACGCTCGTCGGGACGGGCGCGACGTTCCCGTTCCCGCTCATCTCGAAGTGGATCCCGGAGGTCGGGAAGGCCTACGGGATCGACATCACCTACTCGCCGACCGGCTCGGGCGCGGGAATCGCCGGGGTCACGGCGCGCACCGTGGACTTCGGCGCCTCCGACGCGCCGCTGTCCACCCAGCAGCTCGCCGACTGCAAGGGCTGCGTCGTCATCCCGTGGGCGCTCGCCGCGGTCTCGATCCCCTACAACCTGCCGGGCGTGAACGGCCGCGTGCACCTGAACGGGCAGACGCTCTCGCGCATCTACCTCGGGTCGATCACGAGCTGGAACGACCCGGCGATCAAGAAGCTCAACCCGAAGCTCGACCTGCCGGACACGAAGATCACGCCGGTCTACCGCTCCGATTCGTCGGGCACGACGTTCGCTTACACGGCGTACCTGTCCGCGGCCAGCCCTCAGTTCTCCAGTCGCGTCGGCAACAACACGAGCGTCAACTTCCCGACGGGCGTCGGCGCGCGGGGTAGCTCGGGCGTCACGGGAGTCGTGAAGAACACGCCCGGCGCCCTCACCTACGTCGACGCGGCCTACTCGATCCAGAACAAGCTGCAGTTCGCGACGATCCAGAACCGGGCCGGGCGCTTCACGACGCCGGGCATCCGCGGGATCACGCAGGCCGTCTCGCAGCTGCCGAAGAAGGTCACCTCGCTCTCGCAGCTGAAGATCGTGGATCCGCCGAAGGCGGCCGGGAAGCTCGCGTACCCGATCTCGACCTTCACGTACGTGATCCTGCCGACCAACTCGGCGAAGGCGGCCGACCTCCGGAAGTTCGTCTACTGGGCGGTCACGCAGGGACAGAAGTTCGGGCCGCCGCTCTTCTTCGTTCCGCTCCCGACGTCGGTCAAGGCGTTCGCGTACCGCGAGC
>Ga0111538_10008080_pt1 | contig 14125 bp, 11 predicted proteins | sample SoiMethybrSBSTD1_FD_79669 | JGI IMG/M metagenome (GOLD analysis project Ga0111538, IMG submission 79669) | Bulk soil microbial communities from a Populus tree surrounding site in Tennessee, USA - Soil MetaG P. TD hybrid SBSTD1 (version 2)... | ecosystem: Environmental > Terrestrial > Soil >... | reverse complement strand
TTTCGATCGTCGCGCGCGATCCGAATACTGGCGATTTGGGTGTTGCGGTCCAGTCGCACTGGTTTTCAGTCGGATCAATCGTCGCGTGGGCTGAAGCGGGTGTCGGCGCTGTTGCGACGCAATCGTTCGTCGATCCGAGTTACGGCAAGAACGGACTCGACATGATGCGCGCAGGCAAGAGCGCGCCCGACACGTTGAAGGAGTTGCTCGGGAAAGACGACGGACGCGAAGTCAGACAGGTGGCGATGATCGATGCGCAGGGACGTGTCGAGGCGTGGACCGGAAAGAACGATATTCAAGCCGCGGGTCACATCGTCGGCACGAATTTTTCCGTTCAGGCGAACCTGATGCTCAACGACAAAGTCTGGCCCGCGATGGCGCGCGCCTTTGAGAACACGAAAGGCGATCTTGCCGAACGCATGCTCGCCGCGCTCGATGCAGCACAAGCTGTGGGTGGCGATATTCGCGGACGACAGTCAGCGGCGATGATCGTCGTCACCGGCAAGCCGACCGGAATGGCGTGGAAGGACCGCACTTTCGATCTGCGCGTTGACGACAGTCCCGAACCGTTGCAGGAGCTTCGCCGGTTAGTGAAATTGCAGCGCGCTTACAACCACATGAACGCTGGAGACCTCGCGGTCGAGAAGAAAGATAACGAAGGCGCGTTGCGTGAGTATTCAGCGGCGGAGAAGCTGGTGCCGAACAACGCCGAGATGATCTACTGGCATGCGGTGGCGCTGGTAAACATGGGACGCGTCGACGAATCGTTGCCGCTGTTTCGCAAAGTGTTCGCCATGGACCGCAACTGGGTGACGCTTACGCCGCGTTTGCCTAAGTCAGGATTGCTGCCTGACGATCCAAAGATCATCGATCGGATTGTTTCTGTGGGACCGTCTGCGAGACAGGGGACCCGATCCGCTCCACGACCAAAGCCAGCCCCATAATGAAATAGAAAACTGTGACGACTTCGGAGTCGCCCCAGTTGTAGTGGACCAGCCCGCTGGTGAAGAACCCGAACGCGCCGCCGAGCGCGCCGAGTGCGAGTCCGCGCGAGAAGTCTGTCGTTTGACGGATCAAACGCCACAGCATCCGAATGTAAATCACAAACAGCAGTAACCACACGATCAGCGCGGGCACGCCGCGTTCGAGCGCGATCTGCAAGAGGTTGGAGTGCATGTGACCCATCGGCTGTCGGCCGTGGTCAAACAAACCCCATTCGCGCCAGTGTCCTTTGATCGAGTCCATTCCGACGCCGACCAGCAGATGTCGCGGCTCGGAGACGAGCAAGTTGAAGCCTTCTCGCCAAACCATCTGCCGCCAGCTTGTCGATTGATCATTGCTGTCGAAAAAGCCGACGTTGCGTCGTTGTTGAAGTAGAAACACGCCGGCGAGGACGAGCGGTATCGCGCAAGCCGCAAGGATGAGAACAGTGCGGCGTGACGCGCTGAGCAGCAACATCGCCACCGCCGAGACGGCGAAGCCGATCCACGAACCACGCGTGACCGTCATCGCGAGTGCGAAAAGCATGCCTGCGACTGCGATAAGCAAGAGCAAACCCGTCACGCTTCGCTTCTGCGAGAGTCCGAGAAGTAATCCTAACGCGAGCGATGCGATCAGTTGCAGCACTTCCGCGTAGGTGGTCCAGTGACCGTAAAACCCGGTGGCGCGCCAGTCGCGGCCACGCGTCCAACTTGCGATTCCCAACTGCTGTAACGCACTTGATCCAGTGAGTAGCGTTCGTGGTACTTCCAGTTCCGGCGTCCACTCGACGCGGTAGATCCTGACTTTCGCAACGCCGCCCTGACCTGATACAAGCGCCGCCGCCAGCTCATCCGGGTTATCGACGCTCCGTCCGTCCACCTGCCAAACAATGTCTCCGTCTGCGATCGGCGTCGCCTTATTAGTGGTTCGCGTGTGAAAGACTGCTTTCGCCAATGGGCTTTCCGCACTCACACCCTGGACCTTTACGCCGCGACCAAGCGCAAGCTGCCCTGCTGTCCACACAACATTCACCATGCACGAACCGATCAGCGCAAACGCAAGCCAACGCACAATGCGCAGCGACTGCACGTTCTGACTGACCAGGTAAACAATCGTGAACAAACTTGCCGCGCGCATTTTTCCGAGCGAGATGACCGGGCTGTAAGAGAAGACCGCCGAGATCCCGCTCAACACGAAAAACCCGAGCAGCAGATAGTCGACGGGAGACCGAAAGAGTCGCGGGCGGGGAAAGAAAGCGAACCGCAGCACCCAGAGCGTCATACCCACCAGCCACGCGGTCTGCGTGACGGCGATCGAATGCGGTGCGAAGAGCGCGATGAGAAAGAGACAGGCAACAATGCCCGGCTCAATAATGCGATTCGAAATCTGCATCGTCCGCATATTAGAATGACGGCGGTCTACTATTCCATCTCAAAAGAGATTTACATGCGATCAATTTTGCTGGCACTGCTGGTCCTGTCTATTAGCGCGTCCGCTCAGTCGCCGTCGCCCGCCGACGAAGTCAAAGCAGTTCAAGACGATGCGCGCGTGAAAGCCGCCTTCGAACACATCGACAAAACCCGCGACGCTATCCTGCGCGAATGGATCGCCATCACCGAGATCAACGCGCCTTCCAAACACGAACAGGAACGCGCGCGATACATCGAGTCGTTGCTGCGCAAATACAAAGTCGACGTCCGTTACGATGCCGTTGGTAACCTGATCGCCACGCGCAAGGGAACAGGCGGTGGTCCAGTAGCAGTCTTCGACGCGCACATGGATACAGTCTTTCAACCTGGACTGAAGATCAAAGCCACTGTGAAAGACGGGCGTGTCTACGCGCCCGGCATCGGCGACGACACGCGCAACATTGAAGCACTGCTGGCGACCATTCGCGCGCTCGACGCCGCGAAGATCAAAACCAAAGGCGACATCGTCTTCGTGTTCACCACCGACGAAGAAGCCGGAATGACCGGCGCCAAACATTACACTGCCGAGAACAAAGGCAAGGTCGATTACTACGTGGCGCTCGACGGCGGTTACGAAGGATTCACGTACGCCGGCATTGGCATCAACTGGTATCGACATCACTTCATTGGACCAGGTGGTCACACCCGCTCGCGCACCCCGCCGTACTCGGCTTCGTTGCCGATGGCGCGTGCGATTGCACGTATCTACGAGTTGCCGGTTCCGAACAATCCCTCGTCAAATTTGAACATCGGAATGCTGGGCGGATCGGAAGTGCCGAACGCGAAGGCCGCTGACGCATGGTTCTCGCTCGATCTACGTTCGACGAGTAATGCAGTCATAACGGATCTCGAAACGAGGATCGCGACGATACTCGACGAAGAAGCGAAACGAGAAGGCATGACGGTGAAGACCGACGTGATCTCATCGTCTCCCGCGGCGGTGCTGCCCGGAAATCGCGACTCGCGCTTGGTGAAGATCGCGGAAGCCGTGCATCGTGCGATGGGCTTCAATCCGCCGATTGGAAATGCCGGATCGAACAATTCGAGTGCCGCTTTGTTGCAGGGGATCAGCTCGATCTCCACGGGAGCCGGGCCATGCGCGGACGCGCATGCGCTGACTGAGAATTGCGAGATCGAACCGCTCTACACGGGGATCAAAAAGATACTTCTGTTGGAGTTGGCTTTGGCTGGGCTATCTCAATAGGCTTCGCGCTCAATAGGCTTCGCGCTCAATAACCTTCGCGGCCGAGCATCACGAAGCCGGTGCGGAGGATGATTTTCAGATCGAGCAGCAACGACCAGTTTTCGATGTAGAACAGATCCAGCCGCACCATCTCTTCGAACGGCAGCCGGTTTCTACCCGACACCTGCCACAGTCCAGTCAGCCCCGGTTTCATGTCGAGGCGTTTGCGATGCCACAGCTCGTACGCCTCGACTTCGTAAGGAATCGGCGGGCGTGGTCCAACGATGCTCATGTCGCCCAGCAACACATTTAAGAGTTGCGGCACTTCGTCGATGCTGGTTTTGCGCAAAAACTTTCCGATACGCGTGATGCGTGGGTCGGCGAGTAGCTTGTACGTCGGCTTTTGATCGTCTCCAAGATTCGCCTCCGCGCGACCGGCAATGAACGCGCGCTGGTATTCGCGATGCAGGTCGGCATCGGCGTTGGCGTCCATCGTGCGAAACTTGTAGAGCAGGAAGAGTCGACCATCCATGCCGACGCGTTCCTGCGTGTAGAACACCGGGCCTCTCGAGTCCAGCTTGATCAGCAACGCGATCAACAACCACAGCGGCAGTAGCAGCGCGACAGCCAGCGCGGAGATGATCAAATCGGACGTCCGTTTCAAAATGCGCGCGCTGCTCGACAACGGCTCGCGAAACAGACGAATCATCGGCAGCACGCCGATCTGATCGATCTCCGTCTTGCGTGGCAGGCAGTTGAACAAACTCGGCGCGATGCGAAACTCGACGCCGCGACGACGCCCGCAACGCATCATCACTTCAAACAATGCGTCGCCGTTCACCTGGCTGTCGGCAATGATGACTTCATTCGCACCGGAATCGCGGATTGTTTCCGGCAGTCCTTGCAACGTGCCGACGACCGGCACGCCTTCGTAACTGTCCGTTTGATTCGTCTCCACGTTCTGCGTGTCGACGACGCCGATCACGCGATAACCCAGCGCCGGCCGCTCGCGCATCTCGCGAATGAACAACGACGCTTCGTGATTGCGTCCGACGACGAGCGTCGGAATCAAGTTGATCTGGCGGCTGCGAACAAACGTCTGCACCGATCGGATGAACAGTCTAATCAAGCCGACACTCAACAAGACGAAAACGAAGTCGACGACGAACACGCTGCGCGCGTACGAGAACGAGCGAAACGCAAACCCACCGCGGTACAGGAACGCGGCTGCGACAATCAACAACGAACCGATCGCTGCTGCTTTGAAGATGCGCATGCCATCGTCGACAAACGAGAACTCGCCGCGCACGCGATACAGATCGCAGTAACGAAAACACAACAGTCGAATGCCGACGACGAACAGCATCAGCGCGCCGTACGGAGCAAACGCTTCGCTCCACGCGAAACGTCCGTTCTCTGCGAAGGCTGAAACTCCTTCGCGCAGACTGAAAGCAAGAATGAACGAGAACGCAGCGGCGAGCGCGTCGGCGATGACGAGGCCGACTTTGACGGTAGGCACGATCCAGCGCGGCGCTCGTCCGGATACGCGGACCGATCGCGCGTCGAAGAATCGTTGTCGTTGTCGTTCAGCTCGCATCACTCGAAGATGAATCCAACCACCTCATCGATTACGGACGACGATCGGCGTGGATTTATCGCTCGCTTCTTCTCGACAGATAAACTCCGTAAATCCGTGGTATCCGAGATGCGCACCAGGCGGCCTTCATTTAACAATTGTTCGTCAACCGCGGCCCACTTGCCTGCATAGATACTCGCAGCCGGCACGCCCAACGCCGCCGCCTCGCGATTGATCGTGCCACCGGCGCTGATCACCAGATCGCTGGCGGCAATCAAATCTGCCCCAGGCAGTGGCGCTGGCGGAATAATCAAACGTTCTCTGCGGGCGTACCCAATTCGCTGAGCTTCGTTTCGCGGCAACAGCACGAGGCGCACCTGTTCATTCTTCAACAGCATCTCCACCGCTTCGTCAAACAGCGTGTTCTGAAACCGGTGATACAACGCTTCGACCGCCGGTGGACGCATCAGGACCACCACATTATCCGGGTTGACGCCGAGTTCGCACAACCGCGCCGTAAACGCCGGATCGGGTCGAAAGTCTGCGAGGTAAACGTCTTCCTTCGTTCCGTGATAGCGACGGACCTTGCCGACACCCGCGCCAAAACGCCGTAATTCACTCGCGGGAAAGCTTGACGGGACGATGATTCGCGACGCCAGTCGAAAGGCGAGATGGTTCGCAGGTTGATGTTCGTAGTCCATCAACGTAACAGTTTTGATTCGCAGCGAACGGGCGGCGAGGATTTGTGAATAGGAGTTGTGACTGACGGCGAGATCGAAGCGACGCTTGCGCGCCCACTTCGCGAGGTCCCAGGCGCGACTCATCAAGTTCCCTGCCTTGCCGGTTACCTCGCGTCCGCCGTGCCCACCGATGACCTGCGGATTCAATCCCGCGTCGCGCGCGAGCGGAACAGTCTCGGCAAACTCACGCGCCGTGATCTCGATCTCGTGACCGGCGGCGGCAAACCTGTCTATGAGCGCTCTGAAGAAGGGAACGTGCGGAGAGTTTGCAAGATCGATCCAAACGCGCATCGCGATCACTGACGGATCTCGATCCGTCGTCCACGATCGCGCAACGACGTTTCGGCTGCTTCGATCATGTTCACCATGCGCAAGCCTGCGAGGCCGTCGGTTTCCGGCGTGCGGCCAGTCTCGATGCAGTCGATGAAGTGCAGCGCTTCGGTCTGCAACGCTTCGGTGTTGTCGAGGCGCGGCGCCCACATGTCGCCCGACCGATAACTCACGAGCATCCGGTAAACATCTTCCGGACCAGGCGTGACGCGAATACCTTTGTCGTAAACCTTCAGCTTATCGCTTGGCTCGAGATCGTCGTAAAGGATCATCTTCTCGCTGCCGCCGATCAGCGTGTGACGTACTTTCACCGGCGTCAGCCAGTTAACGTGCACGTGAGCGATCTGCGAACTCGCGAAGAACAGCGTGATGTACGCGACGTTTTCAGGCTGCCCCGGAATGTGACTGATTCCCGTCGCGGAAATCGAAACGGGCTTGTCCGGCAAAACATAGTCAATGATCGAAAGGTCGTGAATCGCAAGGTCCCAGATCACGTTGACGTCGTGTTGAAACAGACCCAGGTTCACGCGCACTGCGTCGTAGTAGTAGATCTGGCCCAACTGCCCTTCCGCAATCAACTCGCGAATCTTGCGTACTGCGTCGGTGTAAACAAACGTGTGGTCCACCAGCAACACGAGTTTTCGCGCCGCAGCTTCGTCGACCAAGGTGCGCGCCTGGTCTGACGTCGACGCAAGCGGCTTCTCGACCAACACATGCTTGCCTGCTCGCAACGCTGCGAGCGCGAGTTCGTAGTGCGAAGAGACGGGCGTTGCGATGACCACCGCATCGATCTCCGGATCGTTGATCATTTCCGTCGGTTGCGTGCAGGTCTTGATTCCGGGATACAACTTGTGCAGCGGCGTCAGTCGCTCCTCGCGCAGATCGCAAACGCGCATTACCGCCGACCCCGGCGCGAGCATGAAGTTGCGCACCAGGTTTGGTCCCCAGTAACCGTAGCCGATAACACCGACTTTAATCATTCGCCTGCCCTCGTAGATGCGATCCGTGGTTTCGGACGTCGCCAATCACGCGTGCCGGAACTCCGGCGACGATCGCAAAACTCGGAACATCGTGCGTCACAACGGCGCCGGCGCCAATCAACGCGCCTTCGCCGATCGTGATCCCTGCGAGTATTGTCGCATTGCTGCCGATGCTGGCGCGTTTCTTCACGACGGTCTGAATCACTTTCCAGTCGGCTTCCGTTTGCGGCGAACCGTCGGCGTTCACCGCGCTCGGATAAACATCGTTCGTAAACATCACACCGTGGCCGACAAAACACTCATCCTCAATGGTGACACCCTCACAGATGAAACTGTGCGACGAAATCTTGCACCTCTCGCCGATCGTCGCGTTCTTCTGTATCTCGACAAACGCGCCGACCTTCGTCTCCGCGCCAATCGAACAGCCGTAGAGATTGACCAGGTCGGGCTGAAAGATGCGAACGCCGGGACCGATGATTACGTCAGATGCTATCGGCATTGTTTCTAAACGCTCTCGGCCTCGAGCAAACGCGCCAGTGCGTAGAGCATCCAGGCCTGTGTCCAGCGCATGTAGGGTTTGCGAATCGTGTAGAACCGACGGCGTTGATAATAGAAGAAGCCACGTTCGTCACGCAGATTCTGAATAGTCCAGCGAGCAACGTTCTGAGCCATGTTCAGCGAAGTCTCGTCGAGTTCACGACACTCGACAAGCGTAACAATCGCGCTCGCGGCGGCGTGCGCATCCGCGGGATAAGGGTTGTCATCGTAGTATTTCGGCCACCCCTCCGCAAGAAAGAAATTAGACTTCCAGTAACTAAACCCTTGCTCCAGTGCTGGTTGAAACTCGCCCGCGCCGGGACATGCGTCGATGATTCGCTTCAGCGAGAAGAGAATGTACGCAGTGTGGAAATTGTCGATCCACGACTGGGTTGGTTCTGTCCCGTAGGACCAACTTCCATCGGCGTGCTGGTGGTTGACGACGTATCGCGCAGCGCGCGTGGCGACGTCGCAAAGCTCGGTTTCGCCAGTCAGTTTGCCGACGCTTGCAAGCACTTCCGCGGCAAGCAGACTGGCGTTGAAGATCTGTGTGTTGTCGTTCGGTGTGTAGCTAAAACAGATTTCTGTTTCGGTATCGACCGGGCGAGATAGATCACGAAGGAGAAAGTCGCACACGCTGCGTGCAATTTCCAAAGATTCGGGATCATCAGCGGCTTCTACGAATGCGCGCGCTGCGAAAGCCGTCGGCACGATCGTCGGCGTGCCGCGCGGCGCGAAGAAGTTGCGACTTTGCCAATCGAAGTTGTAACCCCAGGCGGCGCCACTGTAACCCTCGACCGCGAGATCAGCTAGATCCGATAACAACTTCCGCGCATCGGCTTCAGAGCTTTTCAGCGTAGCGAGCGCGAAGAGCGCGATGCCTTTCGCGTTCTTTTGCGCGGGCACGCGAGCCACCGCACGCAGATCGACCGGAGATCGTTTTATTAACTGCGTCCAGATAAAACGTGCGTTCCTAGAATTCGCGAGTGGCGTGGCTTGAAAGACGGTGCTGTTCAGTGCGTCGAACGGATCGTGGCCGGCAAAATCGCGGTCGCGGCACCAGGTGAGGAGTTGATCGTACGAAGTTTGAAAAAGATCCGTCACCTGCTGTTAACCAGCGTTTCGATTCTTCTCGGCGTCTCGACAAAGCTCTCGTGCCACAGTTCGAACATCAACAGCGTCCACAGCAGCTTGCGATGGTTCGCGACGCCGCGCTCGTGCTCGTCCTGCAGCCGCGCGACGTATTCGGCATTGAACACGCCCGCACGCCGCACTCGCTCCGGCGACAACAGATCGCGCGCCAGCGGACGCAACTTAACCTTCAGCCATTCCGCCACCGGCACGCCAAAGCCTTTCTTGCCGCGTCGCGTCACAAACGGCGGCAACAGATCGCGCACCGACTTCTTCAGAATGTATTTCGTCTTCAGTCCGCGCAGCTTGTAATGACACGGCAGCGACGCGGCAAACTCTGCGACACGCGGGTCGAGAAACGGCGCGCGCACTTCGAGCGATACAGCCATGCTCGCGCGATCGACTTTCGTCAGAATGTCTTCGGCGAGATACAAACGCGTGTCGACGTTCTGCATTTGCGTCACGAGATCGTTGTTGTCACACTCTGCCGCAAACTGTCGCGCCTCCGCGTAGATGTCGCCGTCAGTCGCACCAAGCACCGCCGGCGTTAACAAGTCGCGCTGCTCATCGGGCGTGAACGAGCCGAACCACACGTGATGTCGCGCCACCGCGTCGTACTTCGCACCGTTAACGAATCGCAGCGCTTTGTAGTCAAACGACAAGTTCTTCGTTTTTACCGGCAATAGCCTGACCAGCGGTTCGACCACGCCCGCACGCAGTAGCCGGGGCACATACTTGTAAACTTCCGCCAAACGATGACCGGCGTACATCGGATACCCGGCAAACAACTCGTCGCCGCCATCGCCGCCTAGCGCGACAGTGACGTGTTTGCGCGTGAAGCGCGATAACAGGTAAGTCGGCACGAGCGACGGATCGCTGAACGGTTCGTCCATCCACGCGCCGATCTCGCCGACGAGATTCGCCGCAAGATTGGCGCTCAGTCGTTCTTCATGATGATCGGTGCCGAGAAACTTCGCCACCCCACGCGCGTACGCCGACTCGTCGAACGACGCTTCCGCAAACGATATCGAAAACGTCTTCACCGCTTCCGATGAGGCTCGCACGGCCAGCGCTGCGATCGTCGAAGAGTCCACGCCGCCGGAAAGCAAAACACCGAGCGGAACGTCGGACACGAGCCGCATGCGCACCGCGTCAGCCAACAACTCGCGCAACTGCTCGACTGCTTCGTTTTCAGTGGGAACCGGATCGACTGTCTTGTAACTCAAGCTCCAGTAACACTCGACGTTGACGCGTCCGTCTTGAAGCGTCAGCTTGTGTGCGGCGGGAAGTTTGTTGATCCCCTGGTAGATCGAAAGCGGCGCGGGCACGTAGTCAAACGAAAGATAATGTCGCAGCGCCTGAAGATTGAGCGACGGTCTGACTGTTCGGTGGGCCAGCAACACCTTCGGCTCCGAAGCAAACAGCAACGTGTTGTCGAACACGCCCCAGTAAAGCGGCTTTTCGCCGAATCGATCGCGCGCGATCAAGAGACGCCGGCGTTTGCTGTCCCACAGAGCAAACGCAAACATGCCGTTCAACTGGCGCAGCATGTCGTCGCCGTACTCTTCGTAAAGATGCGGCAGCACTTCAGTGTCAGATGCGCTGTGAAACTTGTGTCCGCGTTTTTCGAGCGCGGTGCGTAGTTCGCGATAGTTGTAAATCTCGCCGTTGAGAATCACGGCGATCGATCTGTCTTCGTTGAAAGCGGGCTGTTCTCCGGTGACCAGATCGATGATGGCGAGCCGTCGCATGCCGAGTGCAGCGCCGGTCGTAACGTACAGCCCTTCCGAGTCAGGCCCACGATGGACCATCCGCTCGCACATCGCGTGCAGCAGGTCCTTCGCCCCGTCAGATGGCGGCGTGTGTGAATCGAGATTGGCCCAACCGGTAATTCCGCACATGCTGTTTACGAATTGTCGTTCTTGAATCCGAGCCGTTCGCGGACGGCGTAAATCGCTTTCGCCTGCGATTCGTGGTACGTGCGCACAAGCATCTCCGCGAGCAGTCCCATCAATAAAAACTGTACGCCGACGGCAAACATTACGATCGTCAGGATCGGCAGCGGCGTCTGCACGAAGTCGGCTTTGTGAAAGAGCTTGAGAAAGACTGCGTAAAGTCCGGCGAGTAGCGAGATCAGAAACGCAAGCATGCCGAACATACCAAATACGTAGATCGGTTTCGTTTGATACGAAGCCATAAACTTGATCGTCATCAGATCGAAGACGACTTTCATTGTTCGCGACAAACCGTATTTCGATTTGCCCATCGTGCGCGCGTGGTGTTTGACCGGAAGTTCCGTCACACGCGCGCCTGCCCACGACGCGTAAATGGGAATGAACCGGTGCATCTCGCCGTACAAACGCACGTCCTGCAACGACTCGCGCCGGTAAGCTTTCAGCGAACAACCGTAGTCGTGCAGCGGCACGCCGCCGATCCACGAGATGATGCGGTTTGCGATCATCGACGGAATCTTACGCGTGAACATTTTGTCTTGCCGGTTCTTGCGCCAACCGGAGACGACGTCGTAACCCTCGTCGAGTTTTTGCAGAAGACGCTTGATGTCGGCCGGATCGTTTTGCAGATCGGCGTCCATCGGGATCAGGACTCTTCCGCTCGCGGCGTCGATGCCGGCGGCCATCGCTGCTGTTTGGCCGTAGTTGCGACGCAGCGCGACGACGCGAACTCGCGGGTCGACTTCGGCAATCTCCCGCAGGATCTTCAAACTGCCGTCGGTCGAACCATCGTCGACATAGACGATCTCCGCCGAGCGATCGAGCGTCTTCAGCGCTTCGTCCAGCTTGGCATGCAGAGGCATGAGATTCGGTTCTTCGTTGTAAACAGGCAGAAAGATCGAAACTTCGGGCGTCCTCGTTTCGAGACTCGCGCTTTCGAGCTCTCGCGATAAGTTCTGTTCGTCCAGGATTCTCATCTGTGGTTATTTTAGGACAGATTCCCTTTGAACCAGTCAACAAACTTGCGAAGCCCTTCTTCAATCTGTGTTACCGGATTGTAACCGAGCAACTGCCGCGCGCGCGTGATGTCGGCGTACGTTTGCGGAACGTCGCCGGGTTGCGGCGGCTGGCGATCGATGATCGCATGGGCGTCGAGCTCCTTTTCGAGTAGCGCGATGAGCTCGCGTAGTTCCACTGTGCGCGACTCGCCGAGGTTGATCACTTCGTAGTCTGTCTTGTCGTAATTGATGGCGGCAACGACGCCCTCGATGATGTCGTCAACGTAAGTGTAGTCGCGGCGCGCGGTGCCGTCGCCGAATACCGGGATTGGTTTGCCTTCGCTGATGAGGCGCGCGAATTTGTGAATCGCCAGATCGGGACGCTGGCGTGGTCCATACACCGTGAAGAAGCGCAGGCAGATGCAACGAATACCATACAGATGCGAATACGTGTGACACAGCAGTTCGCCGGCGCCTTTCGTGGCGGCGTATGGCGAGATCGGTTGGCGAATCGGATCGTCTTCACTGAACGGGACTTTGGCGTTGATGCCGTAGACGGAAGACGACGAGCCGAAGACAAACTGTTTGATGCCGTATTGTCGGGCGAACTCGAGCAGGTTCAGCGTTCCGGTGACGTTCGTTTCGTTGTAAAGCTGCGGTTGTGTGAGCGACGGGCGGACTCCTGCGCGCGCCGCGAGATGAACGACGCAGTCGAACTGTTTGTTTGCGAGAGCCTGTTCGAGCGCTTCTTGATCTCGGATGTCGACTTCGGCGAGTTGGTAACGCGCGTCTTTTAGATGATGGCGAATGTTGTCGCGCTTGATTTCGGGATTGTAGAAATCGTTGAAATCATCGACGACGGTGATGTGTTCGACGTCAGTGGCGAGCAGTCGATCGACGAGATGGGAGCCGATGAAACCCGCGCCGCCAGTTACAAGAATCCGCTTCATTCGTGGCTCACTTTGTAGCATAGATCCACAAATGCCACCCCCAACGCGACGCCAACCTGGCTTCTAACGAACGCGGCAGTATCGCACCCGCGATTGGTATCCATCGTTTGTTCAGGAAGTACGTGCGCAATTCGACCTTTGAAAAATCGTGGAACAACTCGCGCGCTTCGTCACGCGAATAAACTCTCGCCAGCGGATTACCGGCGCCGTCCGTGTTTTGACTTAAGAACTCTTGCGAACCGAGATACGTTGAGTCGGATCGCAAACGGCGCGCATGTTCGCGCAACGAATCTTCCGGTTCGCCCGTGACGAGGCGAACAAATGCAATTCCCGGGTTCCATTTCAAGAGGTGGACTCCGGCGCGACGTAGCAGCGAGATGTTTACGCGATAGTTATACGAGTCGCGATGATAGAGCATGATGACGGCGCGTCCGCCCGGTCGCAGCACGCGATGAATTTCGCGAATCGCGCCGGCGGTGTCGGGCGTGTGATGTAACACGCCGTGCGAGTAGACGAGGTCGAAAGAGTTATCCGCAAAGTCGAGTCCTTCGGCGTCGGCGACGCGGAAAGTGCCCGGTAATTCAGACAATTCGAATCGACGACGCGCGAGATTTACTGCTGCTTCCGTAAGATCGATGCCGGTGTAATCAGCGCCGGCTTTGGCAAATTGAGCGCCGTCAGTGCCGAGCCCGCAACCGACTTCAAGTACGCGTAAATTCCTGGTTTGATTGAAGCCCGCTGCTTCGGGGATGTGCCACTCTTTTTCGTAGCGATGTTGTTCGACCAGTTCGTAGAAGCGGTGCGAGCCGGGTTGGGCGTCGGCAAACTTGGTCCCGCAGGGATGGTTCTGCCAGAAGTCACGCACACGATCTTTGAGTTGGGCGTTTGATTCTGACATTGCGAAGCGCAGGAAGGATAACAGTCGTGCAAGGTACGCGACAAAGGAGGGTGTTTACGGGAGGTCCGTTCGAGCGGCGGCGTTAACGTTACTTCAGATTTGTACCCCGCGTCTTGCGCCTCAGGCCAGCCTTGCTGGGCGAACTGCCATGAGGCGCAAGAGCGAAGGTCGCTGGGGTGAGGATCCCAAATCCGGCTACGGGACACCCACCTATCCCACCAGTTGAATTTGCCCCCTCTCTCAACTGGGCCGGACCAAACGCCTCACGAGAAAATCTCGATTCTTGCCATTCTTCAGACTTGCTCATAGAATCTCGCAGCCCGTTAACAGCAGCGGCGCTTGACGACGCGCGAACTATACTCACGCGGCGACCTCAAGTCCTTAAAGCAAAATCAAATAA
>Ga0111538_10008078_pt1 | contig 14127 bp, 12 predicted proteins | sample SoiMethybrSBSTD1_FD_79669 | JGI IMG/M metagenome (GOLD analysis project Ga0111538, IMG submission 79669) | Bulk soil microbial communities from a Populus tree surrounding site in Tennessee, USA - Soil MetaG P. TD hybrid SBSTD1 (version 2)... | ecosystem: Environmental > Terrestrial > Soil >... | reverse complement strand
CGAGGTCAACGCGATCGAGCCGGGCAAGAACTACGGGTGGCCGACGGTGGAGGGCATCGGGCACAACCCGAGCTTCGTTGACCCGATCGTGCAGTGGAAGACCGACGAGGCGTCCTGCTCCGGTGCCGCGATGATCGACACCCTGTACATCACCGCCTGCCTGCGCGGCGAGCGGCTGTGGCTGGTGCAGACGACCGCGACCGGTAGCGTGCTCGGCGCGCCGAAGTCGGTGCTGACCAAGGCGTACGGCCGGCTGCGCGCCGCGGTGGTGGCGCCCGACGGCTCGGTCTGGATCTCCACGTCCAACAAGGACGGTCGCGGCGCACCCAAGCCGGAGGACGACCGCCTCATCCGGCTCGTCATCAGCGGCGCCGGGGAGGCGGGTAAGGGGTGAGGCTCCGGCTCCGCCTGCCGTCGGTGTTCCGGCGGCCGCGGGTGCGGCGGTTAGCGTCGTATGTCGGGCTCTTCGCCGTCTCCGTGACGGGCGTCGTGCTCGGCGTGCTGCTCGCCGGGCACACCACCGACGACCTCGGGCCGTTCCGGGCCGAGTACTCGGTGAAGCCGTCGTTCACCGGCGGCACCGAGGTGTCGATCCCGCCGCTCGGCTCGCTGCACCTGCGTTCCCACTACGGCCCGGCGCACCTCAAGGTGACGCTCGACGCACTGGACCAGAAGCGCACCAAGGCGATCGTGACCGACCCCAACGCGCTGGAACACGCGAGTGACGGCGCGGTCGAGGACGTCTCGCGCGGGGTGCGGCGGCTGGTGTGGCAGGTGGCCGGCGTCTCGGTGCTCGGCGCGATGCTCGCCGGCGCGGTGATCTACCGGTCGCCCCGGCGGGTCGCGGCGTGCGGCGGGATCGCGCTGGTGCTCGTGCTCGGCACCGGGCTGACCGCCGCCAGCACGTTCCGCGCGGAATCCATCCAGGAACCTCGATACGAAGGCCTGCTGACGAACGCGCCCGCCGTCGTCGGTGACGCCCGGCGCATCGCCGACCGGTACGAGGAGTACCGCGACCAGCTGCAGCGGCTCGTCGCCAACGTCGGCCGGATCTACGGGACGGTGTCCAGCCTGCCCGTGTTCGAACCGGACACGACGACGACCCGCGTGCTGCACATCAGCGACATGCACCTGAACCCGGCCGCCTGGTCGGTGGTGAGCACGGTCGTGGAGCAGTTCGACATCGACATCGTCGTCGACACCGGCGACATCACCGACTGGGGAAGCGAACCCGAGGCGGCCTTCGTCGCGTCGATCGCGTCCCTGCACGTCCCGTACATCTACATCCGCGGCAACCACGACTCCGCGGCGACGGCCGACGCCGTCGCCCGGCAGCCGAACGCGCGGGTGCTCGACAACACGATCACCGAGGTCGACGGCCTTGTCATCGTGGGGATCTCCGATCCCCGCTTCACCCCCGACAAGTCCGCCGACGGCGCGGCATCGCTGGAGGGGACCGGGGAGTCGCTGGCCGCGACGATCCGCACCGCCGGACGCCGCATCGACGTGGCCATGGTGCACGACCCGCAGGCCGCGCCGCCGCTGGCCGGCGTGTGCCCGGTGGTGCTGGCCGGGCACAAGCACAAGCGCGACGTCAGCCGGCTCGACGAGAAGGACGGCAAGATCCCGCCGGAGGGCCGCACGCTGCTGATGGTGCAGGGCTCCACCGGCGGCGCAGGGCTGCGCGGGCTCGAGGACGAGGAGCCGACGCCGCTGGCGATGTCGGTGCTCTACTTCGACGACAAGGACAAGAAGCTGCAGGCCTACGACGACATCACGCTGGGCGGGACCGGACAGTCCGAGGTGACGCTGCAGCGCAACATCGTCCGGCCCGACAAGCAGGCGCCGGAGCCGAGCCCGTCGTCTTCCTCCTCCTCGTCGTCGCCCATTCCGTCCATCAGCCCGTCGTGATCAGCTGAGGCGCGCCAGGATCAGCTCGCGGACCGTCTTCGCGTCGGCCATCCCGCGGGTCTCCTTCATCACGGCGCCCACCAGGACGCCGGCCGCGGCCACCTTGCCGTCGCGCACCTTGGCCGCGACGTCGGGGTTGGCGGCGATCGCCGCGTCGACGGCTGCTGTGAGCGCGCCGGTGTCGGAGACGACCTCCAGGTTGCGGGCGGCCATCACGTCGGCCGGTGCGCCCTCGCCGGCCAGCACGCCCTCGAGCACGGTGCGGGCCAGCTTGTCGGTGAGCTTGCCGTCGTCGACGAGCCGCTGCAGCTGCGCGACGTGGTCGGGCGTCACCGGCAGGGTGGCGAGGTCGACGCCGTCGGCGTTCGCGCGCCGCGCCAGCTCACCCAGCCACCACTTGCGCGCCGCCTCCGGCGTTGCGCCCGCTGACACCGTCGCCTCGATCAGTTCGAACGCGCCGGCGTTGGCGATGGACCGCATGTCCACATCGGACAGTGACCACTCTCCCTGCAGACGGAGGTGCCGCGCCCGCGGCGCCTCCGGCAGGCCCGTGCGCAACTCCTCCACCCAGGCCGGGTCCGGCGCGATCGGGACGAGGTCGGGCTCCGGGAAGTAGCGGTAGTCGGTCGCCGTCTCCTTGCTGCGACCGGACGTGGTGTCGCCGGTGTTCTCGTGGAAGTGGCGGGTTTCCTGGGTGATGGTTCCACCGCTTTCCAGGATGTGGCTCTGGCGCAGCATTTCCGACTGCACGGCCCGCTCGACGCTCCGTAGCGAGTTGACGTTCTTGGTCTCGGTGCGGGTGCCCCACGGCTCGCCGGGCCGGTTCAGCGACGTGTTGACGTCGCAGCGCAGCGACCCCTGCTCCATCCGGACGTCCGAGACGCCCAGCGAGCGGATCAGGTCGCGCAGCGCCGTGACGTAGGCGCGGGCCACCGCGGGGGCCTTGGCACCGGTGCCGGGCACCGGCTTGGTGACGATCTCGACGAGCGGGATGCCGGCACGGTTGTAGTCCACAAGGGACTCGGTGGCGCCGTGGATGCGCCCGGTGCTGCCGCCGATGTGCAGCGACTTGCCGGTGTCCTCCTCCAGGTGCACGCGCTCGATGCCGATGCGGACCGTCTCGCCGTCGACGTCGACGTCGAGCCAGCCGTCGACACACAACGGCTCGTCGTACTGGCTGATCTGGAAGTTCTTCGGCATGTCCGGGTAGAAGTAGTTCTTGCGGGCGAACCGGCACCAGGCGGCGATCGTGCAGTTGAGCGCCAGGCCGATGCGGATGGTGGCTTCGATCGCGGCGCGGTTGGCCACCGGCAGGCTGCCGGGAAGGCCCAGGCAAACGGGGCAGACCTGGGTGTTGGGCTCGGCGCCGAACTCGGTGGGGCAGCCGCAGAACATCTTCGTGTTGGTGCCGAGTTCCACGTGTACCTCGAGCCCGATGACGGGTTCGAAGGCGGCAGTGACCTCGTCGACCGTTGTACTCGTCACTCGCCCAGCGTAGTCGGACCGGGTGGGCGGAGGCAGGCGGGTCCGGGCGGTCCACTATGGAGCGTGCGTACGGGATGGCGTCGCTGGGTAAAACCTGGAACACAGGTTCAGGGAGGAAGTGACGATGCCGATCCATTTCCGTAAGCGGATGAAGTTCGGGCCGCTGGTGTTCAACTTCGGCAAGAGCGGCTTCACCTCGTGGGGACTGCAGATCGGGCGCTGGTCGTGGAACTCGAGAACCCGTGCGCAGCGGGTCGACCTGCCCGGCCCCACCTCCTGGAGCAGCCACTGACCGTGCTCCACCGAATTCTTGGAGTTCGGTGGCCCCTGGGCGGGCCACCGAACTCCAAGAATTCGAAGAGCGGAGTCAGCGGGCCGCGTAGTGGAGGATCACGTTGTGGATGTGCTGGGTCTTCTCGACTCCGCGCACCTCGATCTCGTATGTGTGTGCCCCGACGTGAATGGCGATCTTTCCGGTGCTGAAGAAGTTGCCGGCGAACGACTTGTCGCTGACCAACGAGACCGCGGTCACCTTGCCGTACGGGATCGACGTGATCGCGAGTTTCTTGCCCATGAACGACTTGTCCTGCAGGATCACCCGCCGGTCGGTCAGCCCGATGAACCCGGTGCCGACGCCGACCGCATCGTAGACGGCCAGCACGTTCTCACCCGGTAGCAAGCCGGCCATGATCTGCTGGTACTGCTCGCGCCGGTCATACCGCACATCCGCCACGCGGCCCAGCCTAGCCAGGCGACCTCACAGCGCCGGTGGCACCAACCGCGGTACCGCCGTCTCAAGCGCCGCGGCCACCCGGTACATCCGGTCGTCGGCCAGCGTGGGAGCCATTACCTGCAGGCCGACCGGCAGCCCGTCGGACAACCCCACCGGCACGGAGATCGCCGGCCCGCCGTACAGGTTCGACGGGATCGTGTACAGGTCGGCAAGGTACATCTGGTACGGGTCGGACGTGCGGGCGCCCAACTGGAACGCGGTGAACGGCGTCGTCGGCGACACCAGCACGTCGACGGTTTCGAACGCCGCCGCGAAGTCGCGGCTGATCAGCGTGCGCACCTTCTGGGCCTGCCCGTAGTAGGCGTCGTAATAGCCGCTGGACAGGGCGTACGTGCCGATCATGATGCGCCGCTTGACCTCGGGGCCGAAGCCGGCCTCGCGCGTGATCGACATGACCTCCTCGAGGGAGCGCTGCCCGTCGTCGCCGACCCGCAGGCCGTACCGGACGCCGTCGAACCGGGCCAGGTTCGAGGAGCACTCGCTCGGCGCGATCAGGTAATACGCCGGCAGCGCGTACTCGAAGTGCGGGCAGGACACCTCGACCACCTCGGCGCCCAGCTTGACCAGCGCCTCGATGCCCTCGCGCACGGCCGCGGCCACCCCGGGTTCGGCGCCCTCACCGGCGAACTCGCGCACGAGGCCGAGACGCACCCCGCTCAGGTCACCGGTGGCCCCGAGCCGCGCCGCGCCCACGACGTCGGGCACCGCGGCGGGGATCGACGTGGAGTCGCGCGGGTCGTGCCCGGCGATCACGGCGTGCAGGAGCGCCGCGTCCTCGACGGTGCGCGCGCACGGGCCGGGAGTGTCCAAAGAGGACGAGAACGCGATCAGCCCGTACCGGGACGTCCCGCCGTACGTGGGCTTCGCCCCGACCGTGCCGGTCACCGCGCCCGGCTGCCGGATCGAGCCGCCGGTGTCGGTGCCGATCGCGAGCGGCGCCTCGTACGCGGCGATCGCCGCCGACGACCCGCCGCCGGAGCCGCCGGGGATCCGGGTGAGGTCCCACGGGTTGTAGGTCGGCCCGTAGGCGGAGTACTCGGTCGACGAGCCCATCGCGAACTCGTCCATGTTGGTCTTGCCGAGGACCACCATGCCCGCGTCCTTCATGCGGGCCACGATCGTGGCGTCGTACGGCGGCCGCCAGCCTTCGAGGATCTTCGATCCGGCGGTGGACGGCAGCCCGCGCGTGGTCACCACGTCCTTCACCGCGACGGGCACGCCGGCCAGCGGCCCCAGCGGCTCGCCGGCCGCCCGCGCCGCGTCGACCCGCGCGGCGGCGGCCAGCGCGCCCTCGTTGTCGACGTGCAGGAACGCGTGCACCCGCTCGTCCACGGCGGCGATCCGGTCGAGGTGGGCGCGGGTCACGTCGACAGCGGACAGGTCGCCCGCGCCGATGGCGCGGCCGAGGTCCGCCGCGGTCATCCTGGTCGGATCACTCACGCCTACGCCTCCTCGTCCAAGATGCGCGGGACGCGGAACCGGCCGTCCGCGACGTCGGGTGCGCCGGCCAGGGCCTCCGCCTGCGGCAGGCACGGCTCGACGACGTCGTCGCGGAACACGTTCGTCAGCGGAACCGAGTGCGAGGTCGGCGGGATGTCGGCCGCCGCGACCTCGCTGACCCGCGCGACCGCCTGCAGGATCACGTCCAACTGACCGGCGAACATGTCCAGTTCGTCGTCGGTGACGGCCAGGCGCGACAGCCGCGCGAGATGCGCAACCTCGTCGCGGGAGATGGCGGCCATGACGGCTCCTCCTCAAGCGGATCTTCTGCATGTCGTCGCCGTGCGCGGCGCACCCGGCGAGTCTATTTGTCCCACCGCGTGCGCCCGGATCCGGGTCACGTGAGCTGCGGCCGCAACCGGTCGCGGTACAGCGCCATCCAGTTGACGAGCCGCTCGGCCGGCATCGGCCGCGCGCAGTACCAGCCCTGCATCAGGCAGCCGGTGCGCGCGAGCGCACGCCACGTGCGCTCGTCCTCCACGCCGTCGGCCACCGTCCGCAACCCGAGGTCGCCGGCGAGCCCGACGACGGCCCGCACCACCGCGGCGTCGGCCTCGTCGGTGGCCGCGCCGAGCACGAACGATCTGTCGATCTTCACCTCGGCGAGCGGTAGCCGGCGCAGCATCGCCAGCGACGCCGCGCCGCCACCGAAGTGGTCGAGCGCGATCGAGACGCCGAGCCGGTGCAGCCGGCTCACCGCCGCCAGCCCGGCGCGCGGATCGGCGCGCGGATCGGCGCGCGGATCGGCGCCGGGTCCGCCGTGTGCGATCTCCACCTGCAGACGCGACGCCGGCAGGCTGCGCTCCGCCAGCCGGTCGGCGAGCCTGTCGACGAGGTCCGGGCCGGCCAGGTCCGACATCGTCACGTTCACCGACACCCGCAGCTCGCCGGTGGCGTCGCCCCACCGCGCCAGTTGCGCGGTCACGTCGTCGAGCACCCGGGCCGCCAGCAGCCGCGGGACGCCGGTGCGCCGTGCGGCCGGGCCGGTCTCGACGCCGCGGAACAGTTCGGCCGGATCGAGCGGGCTCCGTCCGCGCAGGTGCCAGCGCGGCAGCGCCTCGACCCCGACCACGGCGCCGGTGCCCGGGTCGACCTGCGGTTGGTAGTACATCCGGATGCTCTGATCGGTGGGGTCGCAGACGGCCCGGCGCAGGGCGGTCAACCGCCGCAACTGCTCGGCGGTATGCGCCCCACCCACCCCGCCGCTTGACGGGACGCCGACCTGGCTGTCGCCGCGCCCCTTTGCCTCCCGCAGCGCGTGCTCGGCCCGGCGCAGCAGGGTCGCCGCGTCGCGGCCGTGCTCCGGGTGCGCGGCAACGCCGACGGACACGCCCATCCCCACGTGGGCAAGCGAATCCAGGTCGGCGGGAGCGGCCGTCGCAACACGCGCAGCCTCGGCAAGCCGCGCGGCCTCGGCAAGCCGCGCGGCCTCGGCGAGCCAGCCGCCCGCCGACGGGTCCGCCCGCACCACCGCGGCGAACCGGTCGGCGCCGAGCCGGGTCAGTATCGCCGGCCCGCACGCGGCCAGCCGCCGGGCCAAGTCGACGAGCAACCGGTCGCCCGCCGCGAATCCGAGCGCCGCGTTGACGTCCTGGAACCCGTCGACGTCGAGCACGACGACGGCCACGCCGTCGGCAGTCGCGTACGCCTCCAGCGCGGACCGCGGCGGCAGGCCGGTCAGCGGATCAGCGGCCGCCGGCCGGCGGGCGGCGCGGCGCCCGGCCCGCACGCGCGTCATCCATGTGCCCCGATTCACGGAAGGTGGAACGACCGCGGCGGGGCGGCGGTGACGCGATCGACCGCTATTCGGCGGCCGCCGGATCCGGTTGCGCGACGGCCCGCGCCGCCTCCGGACCGTCTGCCAGCAGGACCTTCAGCCCTTCCTCGTCGAGGATCGGCACCTTCAGCGAAACCGCCTTGTCGTACTTGGATCCCGGCGAGTCGCCGACCACCACGAAGCCCGTCTTCTTCGACACCGACCCGCTCACCTTGCCGCCGCGCTCCTCGATCTCCTCGGTGGCGCGGTCGCGCGAGTAGGTCGGCAACGTGCCGGTGACCACGACGGTGACCCCTTCGAGCAGGCGCGGCCCGGTCTCGACGTGCTCCTCCTCCATCCGCACGCCGGCGGCCCGCCACTTCTCGACGATGTCGCGGTGCCACTCGACCGCGAACCACTCCTTCAGGGAACGCGCGATCGTGGGGCCGACCGCGTCGGCGTTCGCGAGTTCCTCCTCGCTCGCCTCGTCGATCGCCTGGATCGAGCCGAACCGCTGCGCCAGCGCCCGGCTCGCCTTCGGCCCGACGTGGCGGATCGAGAACGCGAGGATGACCCTCCACAGTGGACGTTCCTTGGCCTCGGCCAGGCTGGCGAGGAACTTCGCCGCGTTGCTGCCGAGCGAGCCGTCCTTGTTCACGAAGAACGGCGACCCGGACAGCTTCGCGGCGTCGATGTCGAACAGGTCGCCCTCGTCGGCGATGACCTTGTCTTCGAGAAGCGCCCAGGCGGCCTTGTAACCGAGGACCTCGATGTCGAGCACGTCGCGGCTGCCGGCGAAGCTCAGCCGCTCGACCCGCTGCCCCGGGCAGTGCTGGTGGTTCGGGCAGCGCAGGTCGATGTCGTTCTCCTTCTCGGGAGCGATCGGGGTGCCGCAGGACGGGCAGTTCGGCGGCATCACGAACGGCCGCTCGCTGCCGTCGCGCTTGTCGACCACCGGGCTGACGATCTCCGGGATCACGTCGCCGGCCTTGCGCAGCACGACGGTGTCGCCGATCAGTACGCCCTTGCGCGCGACCTCCTGCGGGTTGTGCAACGTGGCGTAGGTGACGGTGGAGCCGGCCACCCGCACCGGTTCGAGCACCGCGTACGGGGTGACCCGGCCGGTGCGCCCGACGTTGGTCTGCACGTCGAGCAGCTTGGTGGTGACCTCCTCGGCCGGGTACTTGAACGCGATCGCCCAGCGGGGGGCCCGGCTCGTGGAGCCGAGGCGGCGCTGGATCGCCGTCTCGTCGACCTTGACGACCACGCCGTCGATCTCGTGCTCGATGGAGTGCCGGCGCTTGGCGTACTCGGCGATGTACTCCTTCACGCCGGCCAGGTCGTCGACCACCTTCCAGCGCGTCGACACCGGCAGGCCCCATGCGCCCATCGCCTCGTACGCCTCGGACTGGCGCTTCGGCTCGAACCCGGTGCGGGCGCCGATGCCGTGCACGAGCAGTCGCAGGCCGCGGCTCGCGGTGATCTTCGCGTCTTTCTGGCGCAGGCTGCCGGCCGCGGCATTGCGCGGGTTGGCGAACGGGGCCTTGCCCGCCGCCACGAGCGACTCGTTCAGCTCGGTGAACGCGGCGACGGGGAAGTACACCTCGCCGCGCACTTCGAGGAGCGCGGGCACGTTCTCGCCGGCCAGCCGTTCCGGCACGTCGCCGATCGTGCGGACGTTGGGGGTGACGTCTTCGCCGGTGCGCCCGTCGCCCCGGGTGGCGGCCTTGACGAGACGGCCCTTCTCGTACGTCAGGTTGATCGCCAGCCCATCGATCTTCAGCTCGCACAGGTACTTCGGGGCGCTGCCCGCGTCGCGCTCGACCCGCTCGGCCCACGCGTCGAGCTCCGCCTCGGTGAGCGCGTTGTCAAGGCTCATCATGCGCTCGGCGTGGGTCACCGCCGTGAACAGCGCCGAGTAGGCATAGCCGACGCGCTGGGTGGGCGAGTCGGGCGTGCGCAGCGCCGAGTACTGCTCCTCGATGCGCTGCAGCTCCCGCATCAACGCGTCGTACTCGCCGTCGCTGACGATCGGCGAGTCGAGCACGTGGTATCGGTACTGGTGTTCATCGATCTCCTGGGCCAGCACCGCCGCCCGCTCCCGAACCTCGGGCGGCGGCTCACCACCCGCCGCCGCCCGCTGTTCGGCCGAGACCTCGGTTACCCCGTCAACATCGCTCACGCAGGCAATCTATCGCCCGGGTACGACATTGCGGCCGTCGGCGTGCTTGTCGAAGCCGATGTACAGCCGCGCCTCGGCGTTGGCGCCCAGCGCACCCATCGTCTCCAGCTCGCGCACCCGCAGCAGCGCCGGGTGCTCCGCGTACGCCGACGCCGCCGCGGCAAGCCGCTGCAGCGCGTCGACCTCCGCCTCGGCGCGGATCCGCGTCGCCTCCGCATCACCCTCGGCGGCCAGCCGGCGCGACTCGCGCCGCGCCTGCGCGGCGACCAGTTCTGCGTCGGCCCGCGAGCCGGCCTCCAGGGCCTCGCGCTCGGCCTTCGTGCGGGCCTCGACCAGCTGCGCCTCGGCCAGCCGCTGCGCCATGAGCACGCGGTTCATGACGTCCTGCAGGTTGCCCGGGAAGACGATGTCCTTGACGTCGGCGCGCAGGATCGCCACGCCGTAGCCACTGGCGACACCCTCGACGTCGCGGAGGATGTCCTCGCTGAGCTGGTTGCGGTTGGTCAGGATCGCCTCGAGCGTCATCGACGCGAGCGAACGCCGCGCCGCCAGCTGGACGTCGCTGTAGAGCCGGTCCTCGTAGCCGGCCACCTTCTCGACCGCGGCGACCGGGTCGACCACGCGGTACTGGGTGATGATGCTGACCCGCAGCGCGACCTTGTCGGCCGTCAGGATCTCCTGGCCCTTGATGGTGAACTCGCGCTCGCGCATGTCGACGAGCACGACCTCGACGGTGGGCCGGCGCCGCCACACCGACGCGCGGGGCAGCTCGTAGCGGCCGGGCTCCAACACGGCGTCGAACCGACCGTCGACGTACCGCAGGCCGCGGTGCGTGCTGCGGACCGTGACTTCCGTGCGCTTCGACATGGTTCACCTCCGGCTGTGAAGCAAAGGGTGGCCCCGCATCGGATCCGATGTGAAGGATCGGTCGCCAGGATGGCAATGGACCAGCGTGGTTGGATCGCCAGTGCGTCCACTGTGGAGGCGCTTGCTTCTGAAGCCGCCGGGGCCGGATCAAAGATCGCAGCCGACGATGTTGCGGCGCAACGGATTAACGAACGGCCGGCCAGCGGTCGAAGCCCGCGTCCAGCACGGCCACCATGCGGTCGAACGACCTGTCGATGTCGCGCGGCAGCCCGAACCCGCCGCCGGATTCGAGCACGACGAAGCCGTGCAGGGCGCTGCGCAGCGCGCGAGCGGCGTCGACGAGGTCGTCGCCGTCGAGACCGTACCCGCGCAGGATCGCGAACACCGTGCCGACCACCTTCTCCCCCGCGGCCACGTGCGCCGGGTCGGCCGGGTCGGGCACCCGCTGCGTCGCCGGGTACCGGCCCGGGTGGCGGCGCGCGTACCCGCGGTAGGCCGCCGCCACCGCGCGCACCGCGTCGCCGCGCGCCCGCCCGGCGGCCGCGGCCGCCACCTCGTCGGCCAGTTCGGCCGTCGCGACGGCCGAGACCTTCTGCAGCAACGCGTCCAGGCCCGAGACGTGCTTGTAGAGGCTGGGCAATGCGACGCCGAACCGCTTGGCCACCATCGCCAGCGTGAGCGAGGGCAGGCCGACCTCGTCGGCGAGGACGGCCGCCTCGGTCACGACCACGCTCGTCGACAGGCCGGCCCTAGGCACGCGCGCTCACGGTGTCGGCGAACGCGACGATCGCCGGGTTGACCGTCTCCGGGTACTCGGTCATCGGGTAGTGCCCCGCACCGGGGACGAGCAGAAGCTCGCCGTGCAGCGCATCGGCCACCCAGCGCGCCTCGGCCGCCGGGTCCTTCCAGTCCGGGTCCTTGTCCCCCATGACGACGAGCACCGGCGCCCGCACGGCGTCGACCCGCGCCGCGGCGTCGTCGTGCCCGGCGAACGCGGTGCGCTGGAACGCCTTCCAGTGGCCGGGCCGGCGCATGCTCTGCGAGATCAGGTCTATGTGCGCGGCCAGGTCGGCCGGCGGGCGTCCCGGGTAGAACTTCTTGTAGTAGGACGCCCAGAAGCCCGGCCCCCACGGCTTCGTCAGCGCGAGGCGCGCCATCAGCTTCGCGACGCCGCCAGGGCCGTTGCGCACGAACGGCCCGGCCAGCGCCATGCCGCTGACGGCGTCGGGCGCCTCGGCCGCCGCGATCACCGCGACGCCCGCGCCCATCGAACTGCCGACGACGATCGCCGGCCCACCCAGGTGCGCGATGAGCGCGAGCAGGTCGCGGGCGGTCGCGGCGTCGCCGTACTCGGTCATCGTCGCGTCGCTCTCGCCGTGCCCGCGAAGATCCATCGACGCGACGCGGTAACCGGCGTTCACCAGGGCCGGCACGGTGTTCCGGAAGACCTGCCGCACGTCGCCCATCCCCGGCACGCACACGACCAGCGGCCCTTCGCCGGTCACCTCGTACGCGATCCGTCCGCCGTCCACACTCAAGTAGCTAGTAGCCATAGCCAAAAAGCTAACACCACTAGCCACCCGCCGCAAGCCCCGCCCTCAAGATCGCGTCGATCTTGCAGTTGTGGTGGCGGAGGAAGCGGCACAAACTGTGGCGAATCCTGGCACCACAACTGCAAGATCGACGCGGACCCGGGGGTACGGACGCGAGGGCTACGCCTCGGCGTCGTCCTTCAGGCGGCGGCCGGCGTCGCGGCAGGCCGCTAGCAGCGACCGCGCCGCCGACACGCTGGCGCCGGCCAGACCGCACGCCGGGGAGACCGCCACCCGCTCGGCGGCCAGGGCCGGGGGAAAGCCCAGCCGGCTCCACACGTCGCGGATCCTGTTCGCGACCTCGGCCGACGGCGGCGCCGGCTGCCGAGGGTCGGCCGCACCCGCGACGATCGCCGTCCCCGCGTCGATCGCCTCGCCGAGCGGGTCGAGGTCGGTGACCAGCGCGAGATCGATCGCGAGGGCCGCGGCGCCCGCCTCCCGCAGCAGTGTCAACGGGACGTCGGACGCGCAGCAGTGCACGATCACCGGCACCCCGACCGCCTCGACGATCTCGGCGAGCGCCGCCCGCGCCGTCGACGCCTCGACCGACCGGTACGTGTACAGGCCGCTGTCGGTGCGGATCCGGCCGGCCAGCACCGCCGGCAGCGACGGCTCGTCGAGCTGCAGCAGCACGCTGGCGTGCGGGAGTCGGGCGGCCACGTCGGCCACGTGCTTGCGCACCCCGTCGGCGAGCGCCTGGCTGATCTCGCGGGCCGCTCCGTGGTCGCGCAGCGCGCGGCCGCCGAGCGGAAGCTCGAGCCCGGCCGCGAGCGTCCACGGCCCGGCGACCTGCAGCTTGACCGAACCCTCGTACTCGGACGCCTGCTCGTGCAGCGTGTCGAGGTCGCGTTCGAGCAGCTCGCGGGCCCGGCGCAGGTCGCGCCCGGGTCGACCGGTCAGCCGCCACCGGCCCGCGTAGACCTCGACCGGCAGCTCGGTGAGCAGCGCCGCGCCGCGCCCGATCAGGTCGGCGCCCGCGCCGCGGGCCGGCAGCTCGGGCAGGAACGGCAGGTCGGGCAGCTCGCCGAGGACGATCCGCAGCGCCTCCGCCGGATCCGTGCCCGGCAGCGAGCCTGTGCCCGTTGCCGCGCCGGGGGGCCACAACGTCATGCGGCGGCCGCCGGGTTTGATGGCGCTCGCTCCGCTCGCGGCTCATCCGCCGTCGCCGTGATCGTGGCCGACCCGAGCACGACGTCGCCGTCGGGGTCGGGACGGTACGCGACGACGGCCTGCCCGGGCGCGATGCCGCGCGCCGGCGCGCGGAGCCGGGCCACCAGCTCACCATCGGCGACGCTGACGCGAGCGTCGAGCGGCTCGCCGTGCGCGCGCAGCTGCACCTGGCAGTCGACCTCGGCGGTGGCGTCGTGCCAGATCGGCCGGTCGCCGCGCACCTCGAGCACGTCGAGCGCCTCGGCCGGGCCCACCGTCACCGTGTTGGTCACCGGCGTGATCGACAGCACGTAGCGGGGCCGCCCGTCGGGGGCCGGGTTGCGCAGATCGAGGCCCTTGCGCTGGCCGATCGTGTAGCCGTGGGCGCCCGCGTGCTCGCCGAGCACCGCACCGGTCTGCGCGTCGACGATCGGGCCCGGCGCGGTGCCGAGCCGCTCGCCGAGGAAGCGGCGGGTGTCGCCGTCGGCGATGAAGCAGATGTCGTGGCTGTCCGGCTTGTCGGCGACGGCGAGCCCGCGCTCGGCGGCCTCGGCGCGCACGCCGACCTTGGTGGTGTCGCCCAGCGGGAAGACCGCGTGGCTCAGCTGCGCCGCGGTGAGCACCGCGAGCACGTACGACTGGTCCTTGCCGAGGTCGACGCTGCGCCGCAGCAGGCCGTCGGCGCCGAGGCGGGCGTGGTGGCCGGTGACGACCGCGTCGAAGCCCAGCGCCAGCGCCTTGTCCAGCACGGCGGCGAACTTGATCTTCTCGTTGCACCGCAGGCACGGGTTGGGCGTGCGGCCGGCCGCGTACTCGGCGACGAAGTTGTCGACGACGTCGGCGTGGAACTCGTCGGCCAGATCCCAGACGTAGAACGGGATGCGCAGCACGT
>Ga0111538_10008077_pt1 | contig 14128 bp, 9 predicted proteins | sample SoiMethybrSBSTD1_FD_79669 | JGI IMG/M metagenome (GOLD analysis project Ga0111538, IMG submission 79669) | Bulk soil microbial communities from a Populus tree surrounding site in Tennessee, USA - Soil MetaG P. TD hybrid SBSTD1 (version 2)... | ecosystem: Environmental > Terrestrial > Soil > Tree... | reverse complement strand
GCGGTCAATCCGGCGATCATGGCCGCGCGGGCCCGGCGCACGGCCAGCATGGCGGAGATTGCGGTCGCGCGCGAACGGCTCAATCCTGAGGCGCGCGTCGAGCTCGAACGAGAGACACCGACGCAGGCGTACGGCATCTCGCTGCCACTGGAACTCGGAGGCAAGCGCGCACGGCGCATCGCGGTGAGCACCGCCGCGCTGCGCACCACGGATGCCGAAATCACACAGACGATCGTCGAAGTGCGGGCGCAGGTGCGCCGCGCCTATTTCGAACTCCTCATCGCCGATTCACGTGTCGCGCTGGCCGACGAGCTGCGCACGCTCGCGACGCGGCTGCGCGACACCGCTCAGCAGCGCTTCGACGCCGGCGACGCGCCGCGCCTCGAAGTGCTCCAGGCGCAACTCACGCTCGCCGAGGCCGACAATCAAGCGGTGGCGGCGGTCGGCATTGCGACGGCCGCACGAACGGCGCTCAACGCGCTGCTCGGGCTGCCGCTCGCCACGTCGGTCACGCTGGACACGACGCTCGACGCATCGACCGCACCGGCCGCCGACGCGGCATTGGCACAGGCGCGCACCGCCAACGCCGAACTCATGGTGCTCGACCGCCGCCTCGACGAACAGCGCGCCCGGCTCGCACTCGCGCGCGCATTGCAAACACCTGACGTCACTCCGGAAGGCAGCATCACTCACGGCGCCGAACCCGAATTCAACACGGGCTGGCGCGCCGCGGTCGGTGTGGCGCTGCCGATCTTCACCCGTCACCGCGCCGGGGTCGCGCTCGAGCAGGCGACGCTCACCCAACTCAACGCCGAGCGCGAGGCGACGCTCGCGCGCGTGACCGGTGAAGTGGCTGGCGCGGCCGCGCTCGCCGATGCGCAGCGCGCGCAATACCTCCGCTATCGCGATCAGATCGTGCCGCAGGCGCTCGAAGTCGAGCGTCTCGCCGAGGACTCCTATCGACTCGGGCAGACGGGCATTGCCGCCTATCTGCTCGCGCTGCAAAGCTCGCGCGACGTGCGCCTCCGCTCCCTCGAAGCGGCCGCCGGGTTCCAGAGCGCGCTCTCCGACCTCGAACGCGCCGTCGGCGCTCCCTTGCCATGACCAATCGCGTCATCGTGTGCGCCGTTGCGTTGAGCGTGCTCGCCGGCTGTTCGCGAGCGGCGCCCGAAGAAGTCGAGAGCGAAACCGTTGTCCCGGTCACGACAGAACCGGCGCAGCGCGGATCGCTTCGCGCGGTCATTCATGCGACCGGCACGATCACACCGGCTCCGGGTGCCGATTTGATCGTCATCGCGCCCGAGGCCGCACGGATTGCCGAGCTCCCGAAAGCGGAAGGCGATCGCGTCAGCCGCGGCGATCTCCTCGTCCGCTTCGAGATCCCGTCGTTGGCCGCGGAGATCGCCACGCGTCGTGCCGAAGTGGCGCGCGCCGAAGCGCGACTCCAGAACGCGCGTGCGGCACAGACCCGCGCGCACGATCTGTTCGACCGCGGCATCGCCGCTCGCAGGGAAGTTGAAGAATCCGATCGGGAGCACGCCGAAGCGGAAGCCGGACTGGGCGAGGCGCGTGGCACGCTGGCCGCCGCGGAAATGTCTGCCAGTCGGTCCACCGTCCGGGCGACATTCGATGGCATCGTCGCGCGCCGCGCGCACAACCCGGGCGACTTCGTCGAGGCGGCCGCCAGCGACGTGATCCTGCGCGTGATCGATCCGCGCCGGCTCGAGGTCAGCGCCTCGATTCCGCTCGCCGACATCTCGCGTGTGGCGATTGGCGCGCGCGGCCGACTGGCAGGCGCACCCGGCGACGAGGGGATCGCCCTGAAAGTCGTTTCGCGACCAGCGGCGGTGCAACCCGACACCGCAGCGGCACCTGTCCGACTGGCATTCGGTTCGCCAGTGACATTTGCAGCCGGCACACCGGTGCAGGTCGATATCGACGCCGAGCAGCACACCAATGTCGTGATCGTGCCCGAGCCGGCGATCGTCCGCGAAGGCGAAGAGACGTTCCTCTTCGTCGCGATGGGCAACAAGGCACAGCGCCGGCCGGTGATGCTGGGCCTGAGCGACGGCGTCCACGCGGAGATTCGATCCGGTCTGCAGGCCGGAGAACCTGTGATCGTCCGCGGTCAGGCCGGCCTCCCCGACGGTGCGACGATCAACGTCGAGACCCCGGAAAAGAGCGAGGCTCCCGAGAAATGAGCTTTGCGGCCGCGGCGATCCGGCACGCCCGGGCTGCCGGGCTGATCGCGGGAGCGTTGTTCGTCGCCGGCGTCATTGCCGCCTTCACGTTGCCCAGCAGCATCTACCCTCCGCTGGAGTTCCCCCGCATCGTCATCATCGCGCACAGCGGAACGCTGCCGCCGCAGTCGATGATGCTCACGGTCACGCGGCCCGTCGAGCAAGCGATGATGGAAGTGCCCGGTGTGCGTCGCGTCCGATCGCGCACGATTCGCGGCGCCACGGAAGTCTCCGCACAGTTCGTCTCCTCGACCGACATGGTGCTCGCCCTGCAGCAGGCACAGAACCGTGTCGCAGAGATCCGCGGCGAGCTGCCTGCTGACGCCGAACTGACGGTCGAGCGACTGACGCCGGCGGTATTCCCCGTCTTCATCCTCAGCATGACCGGAGGACTGCCGACACCCGATCTCTACGACTACGCGAACTACGTCGTCCGACCCGAGCTCGCACGGGTGCCTGGCGCCGGACGCATCGAGGTCCTCGCCAGCGATTCACGCGAAATCGAAGTGGTGCTCGATCCGGCGAAGCTGAACGCGGCCGGCCTGACCGTTGCGGAGGTCGCCGACACGCTCAAAGCGCAGAACATGCTCGAGCCTGTCGGGCGGTATGCGGAGGCGGGCCAGCAGCATCTCGCGCTCGCGTCCGGTCTCTGGAAGAGCATCGACGACATCGCCGCCGCTCCGGTGCTGGAGAAGAACGGCGCGGCGATTCGGGTGAGCGACGTCGGTGCGGTCGTTCCGGGAGCGCCGGATCGAACGATGCTCATCACCGGCAACGGCCGCGACGCGGTGTCGATCAGCATCTCGCAGCAGATCGGCGCGAACATCCTGACGTTGAAAGAGGGCGTCGATGCTGCGCTCACGACCTTGGCCCGCACGCTGCCGGCCGGGTTGCGCATCACCAAGGTCTACGACCTCGCGGAGTTCGTCTCCGAATCGATTGCCAGCGTTCGTGACGCGATCCTCATCGGCGGTGTCCTGGCCATCGTCGTGCTGATCGCCTTCCTGCGCGACGTCCGGCTGACCGTCATTGCCGCGATCACGCTACCGCTCGCCGTGGTGCCGACGTTCCTGTTTTTGCGAGTGTTCGGCGGGTCGATCAACCTGATGTCGATGGGCGGGCTCGCGGTCGCAATCGGTCTCGTCATCGACGACGCGGTGGTCGTGGTCGAGAACATCCATCGGCGCGCCACAGAAGCGGGAACGACAGTCGCCGATGCCGTCTCACAACTGATGGCGCCACTGGTCAGCTCGACGCTCACGACGGTCGTCGTGTTTGCACCGCTCGGGCTGCTGTCGGGCGTCACCGGTCAGTTTTTCCGCGCCCTCTCGTTGAGTCTGAGCGTTGCCGTACTGATGTCGCTCGGGTTGTCCGTGACCGTTGTGCCGATGCTCGCTCGCCGTGCCTTTCGCCACGGCCGCATCAGCACTCCCGTCGTTCGCGAACCGGTCCTCGATCGAATCTACGGACGATGGCTGCGCATCATGCTTGCGCATCACGTCCTTGCCGTCGTCGCCGCCGTGCTCCTGGCCGGCGCGACGATCGGTCTGTTCCTCGTCGTCGGAACAGGGTTCCTGCCTCCGGCCGACGAAGGCGGATTTGTCGTCGACTACCTCACGCCGGCGGGCAGCGCACTGGAGGAAACAGATCGTCAGGTGCGCGCCATCGAGCGCGTGCTGACCGAGGTCCCTGAGGTCGCCGCGTATTCGCGACGGACCGGCTCCGAGCTTGGACTGTTCGCAACGGCACAGAACACCGGCGACATCCTGGTACGCCTCAAACCGCGCTCGCAGCGAAGCAGGAGCTCCGAAGAGATCATCTCGGACCTTCGACCGAAGCTGCAGGAAGCCGTGCCGCTGACCGAAATCGAGTTCGTTCAGCTGCAGCAGGACATCATCGGCGACCTGGAAGGCGCGCCAACACCGATCGAAGTGAAGATCTTCGGCGACGATCCCGATCGGCTCGCCGAACTGGCCGAGCCGGTTGCGCAAGTGCTCGAGAAGATCGACGGGGTCGTCGACGTGGTCGGCATGCAGCGTGGCAACCCGGAAGTGACGTGGACCATCGATCCCCTGGCGGCCGGTCGTTTCGGCCTGACGGTGCAACAGGTCGCCGACCAACTTTCGGCCGCCTGGCTCGGCGAAGTCGCCACCGATCTGCGCCTGCTCGATCGACGCATTCCGGTGCGCGTGCGATTCCCGGACGAGTTCCGCTTCAGCCCCGACAAGCTGCCGGCGACGTTCATTCGCGGCGGCGATCGGGCGCTGGTGCCGATTTCCGCCGTCGCGCACATGCAGCGATCAAACGGTCAGGCGGAGCTGTTGCGAGAGAACCTGCGCAGCATGGCGCTCGTCAGCGGGCGACTCGAGGGTCGCGACCTCGGAAACGCCGTCGCCGAGATCCGCGATCGCCTGCCGATGGTGAAGCTGCCGGTCGGCTACACCTACGAGATCGGCGGGCAGTACGAATCGCAGCGTCAAGCGTTCCGTGAGCTGCTGATGGTGTTCGGGATCGCCGCGGTGCTGGTGTTTGCGATCCTCGTGATGCAGTTCCGCGCCTGGGTACCGGCGTTGCTGATTCTGCTGGCGGCACCGCTGTCGCTCGCTGGCGCCCTGGCCCTGCTGAAGCTGACCGGGACCGACCTGAACGTCTCGTCGGCGATGGGTTTGATCCTGCTCATCGGCCTCGTCGTCAAGAACGGCATCATGCTGCTCGACTTCTCGGAGCGATTGCACGAGGCCGGCGAGCCGTGGGACAGCGCGATCGCCCACGCCGGCCGCATCCGCCTGCGGCCGATTCTGATGACGACGTTCTGCACGCTGTTCGGCCTGCTGCCGCTGGCGCTGGGACTGGGATCGGGCGCCGAGTTGCAGAAGCCTCTCGCCCTTGCGGTAATCGGCGGACTGGCGTTGTCGACACCGGTGACGCTGCTTGCGATCCCTGGCCTGTACGCGGCGATACGCAGGACGCGCGCGTGAGCTCTCAGTTCGCCGATGCCGTGCGCTGAGGCGTCGATTCCGGCACCAGCGTGACGACCGTGTAGCGATCGCCCGGGAAGTACTTCTTGAACGCGGCGTGCACGTTCTCCACCGACAGTGAATCTGCGCGCTCGAGGCGCTGATTGATCCGCAGCGGATCGCGCCCGAGCAGGTGCATCGTCTGCAGCGAGTTCAGCCAGTAGCCGTTCTGGCGGAACGACGTCTGCAGATCGTTCTTCTCCGCCTGCTTGACCTTGTCGACATCGGCGGCCGTTGGTCCCTCGCGGCGCAGGCGTTCCACTTCGATCATCACAGCCGTCGTCAACTTGTCGACGTTCTCCGGCGAACTGCCGAACTGGACGGTGGTCGTTCCATATCCCGGCTCCGGCGACGTATCGGAATAGCCGACACCCACCGAATAGGTGCCTCCGAGCTCTTCGCGCAGGATGTCGCGCAGCCTGTTCTGCAGAAGCGCCGTCGCGGCACGCAGACGATGGACCTCCAGCTCCTCGAGGCCGGTGTTGGCGAAGAAGCTGATGATCGTCTGGCTCCGCGGCTCGCGCCCCTTCGTCACCGTCTCACGTTTGACCGCGGTCGGGAACTGCAGATGCAGCTCGCCTGTCCGGGTGTCACGGCTCCCCTTCGACGGCAGCGACCCGAGATACGTGGCGAGCAGGGGTGACACCTCGTCGACCTTGAACGCGCCGACGAAGAAGAACGTGAAGTCAGCGGCGTTGGCGAAGTGCTGCTTGTAGATCGACAGCATCCGCTCCGGATTCAGCTTCGTGATGTCCTCGGCGCGCAGCGGCTTCGCGGTGTAGTGGTCCATCGTGTTGATGCTGCGGACACGATCGCCGAACACCGAGCCAGGGCTCGCATCGCGATTGGCGATGTTCGCCTGCAGGCGACGGCGCATCAACTCGATGGCCGACGGATCAGCGTTGGGCGCGGTGAAATACAGATGCGCGAGCTGCAGCGCTACCTCGAGGTCTTTCGGCGTGCTCGTGCCCGAGACGCCGTGCGTGTAGTCGCTCATGTACGGCGACGCATTCGCGATCCTGCCGGCGAGCAGCTTCCCGAGGTCCACTGGCGTGAGTCCACCCACCCCGGCGATTCCGACAAGCGACGTGCTGAAGGCCGCGTCCAGATAGTCGTCGCGAGAAGCGGTCGACGTTCCACCGCGCGCATAGGCGGTGAACATCACCTGGTCGTTGCGGAAGTCGGTCGGCCTCAGCCAGACCTCGATACCATTCGACAGCGTGACAACCGTGACACCAAGCTCCGGGATCTCACGACGCGAGGTGATGCTGCCGGGCGTCGGCGCCTTCGCCATCAGCTCGCGGCCCGACACTTCGTCACGCCACGCGGTGACGGGCGTCTCCTCGCCCGATCGCAACGCCGTCCGCAGGCTGGCTTCGGTCGCGGGGGCAAGTCCGTCCTTCTGCGGCGACGTCGCAATCACGACGCGATCGTGGTCGGAGACGAGCTGGCGAGCCATGGCGCCCGCCTCCTGCGCCGTGATCGTCGGGACGAACTTCCGCGCCAGCTGCAGCTCGGTCTCGATTCCGGGGGCCGATTCACCGGTGAGGAAGTAGGTGATCAGTTCGGACGCGTATCCACCGCTCTCCGACTTGTCGCGCTCGTTGTACGCGCGTTCGTACGACGCGAGCGTCGAGCGCTTGGCGCGCTCCAACTCCGCGTCGCCAAAGCCGTGCATCCGTACGCGCTCCAGTTCCTCGGCAAGCGCGGACAATCCTTTTTCGATCCCGCCGTCCTGCACTCGAGCAGACACGGAGAACGCTTCGACGTTCCTGCCAAACGTGTCGTCGTCAGACCCGGCACGGAGGAACGGCGCGTCACCGCGGCGAGCAATTTCGGCGAACCGCGCGCCCAGCATCTGGTGCATCAGGCTTCGCACGAGCGACCGCCGATAATCCGCGGCGCTGTGAATGATCTGCAGTGGGTGTTTGTGGATGATCGAGACCGACGAGCCCTGCGCTTCGGGATCCGACACCGACACGTACCGCGTGTCGGCATGCGGTGGAATCGGCGACGCGGGACGCCCGCCTTTCCCGCGCGCGCGCAGCGACCCGAAGTTCTGCCGGACGAGCATCTCCATCGCGCCGGGATCGATATCGCCGACGACGATGACCGCCATCCGATCGGGGCGGTAATACTTTCGATAGAACTCGCGCAGACGTTCGGGTTTGAACGAACGCAGCGTGTCGGGTGAGCCGATCGGGATGCGATCGGTGTAGCGCGACTTCCCGAACAGTGCGGCCATCTGCGGCTGCTGCATCCGCGTGCCCGCGCCGAGGCGTCCGCGCCATTCTTCGATGACGACGCCGCGCTCCTTGTCGATCTCCTTCGTGTCGAGGGTGGCGCGTCCGCCGAAGTCGCTCAGCGCCTCGAACCCGCGGCCGATCACCCCGTCGCGATCGGTGGGCAGGTCGAGCATGTAGACGGTCTCGTCGTAGCTCGTATAGGCGTTCACGTGCGGACCGAACCGCGCGCCGATCGATTCCAGATAGCTCACCAGCTCGCCGGCTTTGAAATGCTCGCTGCCGTTGAACGCCATGTGCTCGAGCATGTGCGCGAGGCCACGCTGGTCATCGGCCTCGTCGATCGAGCCGGCCTTCACCGCGAGGCGGAGCAGCACACGTTTCTCGGGACGGGCGTTCCTGCGAACGAAGTACGTGAGCCCGTTGGGAAGCGTTCCAGTACGGATGGCCGGATCGAGCGGCAGTGGACCGGTGAGCTCCTGGCTCCAGCCGCTCGCCGTCGGCAGCAGAAATATGGCAACAATGACCGCCGCGAGCCGTCTCCGCCACCACTCGACCGGACGAGGGATGTATGCTCCCTCGATGCGGCTGAAGATCAGACGTCTGGATTCCACAATTCCCCTCCCAACGTATGCCACCGACGAATCTGCGGGGTTCGATCTAGCCGCGGCGCACGACCTGCTTGTCCGGCCCGGCGAGGTCGTGCTGGTGCGCACGGGCCTCGTCATCGAGGTCCCGACCGGCCACTTCCTGGGAATTTTCGCCCGAAGCAGCACGCCGCTCAAGCGCGGTCTCGTCGTGGCGAACGGTGTCGGCATCATCGATCCGGACTACTGCGGAGCGGAAGACGAAGTGATGATACAGGTGCTGAACATCACCGACAGCAAGATCCGCATCCGTCGCGGCGACCGCCTGGCCCAGGGCATTGTCCTTCCGGCCCCCCGCGTGACGTGGACGGAAGTGACCGAAGCGTGCAAGCCCACGCGCGGCGGCTTCGGATCCACCGATTCGTGAGACGCATCCTCCACATCGACATGGACGCGTTCTACGCGTCCGTCGAGCAACGGGACAAACCCGCACTGCGGGGCCAGCCTGTTGTCGTGGGAGGCGACCCGGATAAACGCGGCGTCGTTGCCGCCGCCAGCTACGAGGCACGCCAATACGGTGTCCGCTCCGCGATTCCGATGGCGCGCGCGGTGCGGCTCTGCCCGTCGCTGGTGATTGTGCACCCGGACTTCTCTAAGTATCGCGCGGTCTCCAAACAGGTCTTCGAGCTCTTCCGCAACGTGACGCCACTGGTCGAGCCGCTGTCACTCGACGAGGCCTATCTCGACGTGACGGAGAACGCATGGGGTGAAGCGCTGGGGATGAACGTCGCGCGCCGGCTGAAGGCCGAGATCCGCGAATCCACCGGACTCACCGCGTCGGCCGGCGTGGCGCCCAACAAGTTTCTCGCCAAGATCGCGTCCGGCTGGCAGAAGCCTGACGGTCTGACGGTCATCGCACCGGAGCGTGTCGAGCACTTTCTCCAGGGCCTCCCCGTCGACGCGCTGTGGGGCGTCGGCCCGGTCACCGCCAGCAAGCTGCGATCGCGCGGGATCGAGAAGCTCATTCAGGTTCGCACCGCGGATCCTGAGATGCTGCGCGGGGCCGTCGGCTCGCTGGCCGACTGGCTGCAGCAATTGGCGAACGGCATCGACGATCGCCCCGTCGTCGCCGACCACGAGCCCAAGTCGTCCGGCAGCGAGAACACCTTCGCCCACGACCTCACGCGTTTCGAGGAGATTCGCGACGAGGTGCAGGACATGGCGCGCGACGCGGCGGCCTGGCTGGCACGTCGCGAGCTGTTCGCCCGGACAGTGACGTTGAAGGTGCGCTACAGCGATTTCACGACGATCACGCGCAGCCACACCGAGCCAGCCACGCGCGACGAGGAATCAATCGTGCGACGAGCCGTCGCTCTGCTCGATCGAACCGATGCCGGTCGCCGTCCTGTGCGGTTGCTCGGCGTCAGCGTTCACAACCTGACCACGAACGAGCACACCACAGAGGAGCCTCAGGGGCGGCTCCCTTTCGATTCGTGATGTGTGATTCGTGATCTGTGATCACAAACGACGAGTTATTTCGCTACCGTGACTCGTCTGATCTCGATCCGGTCCACTGGCGTCTCGCCGTTGACCGGAACCGCCTCCATCTTCTCGACCACATCCATCCCGGACACCACGCGCCCGAACACCGTGTACTGACGATCGAGCGCCGGCGTGCGCGCGAGAACGATGAAGAACGAGCTCGTGGCGCTCGCCGGATCGTCCCCCCGCGCCATCGAGATGATCCCGCGATCGTGTGGCGTGTCGTTGAACTCCGGCTGCAGCGGCCGCACGAACGACTGTTGGCGTTCGTCGAGCGCCTCGCGCCGCGTTGGCAGGAACCCTCCCTGCACCACGAACCCGCGCGCGACCCGATGAAAGGCCGTTCCTTCGTACACGCCCGATGCCGCGAGGCGGAGGAACTGCCGCACATGATTCGGCGCCCGGTCGGGGAACAGCTCGAATGTGATGTTGCCGAGCGAGGTTTCCACGACGGCGTGGTACTTGCCGAGTTCTTCCGCGGATTCGCTGACGAACGGCTCCGGGATCGGCGCCGGTTTCTCGCGAATCATCACCGACGTGATGATGATGCGGTCGCTCGGCACGGTGTCAGTCGCTGGAGCCGTCGAGATCTTCTGGACGACGTTGATGCCCTCCGCCACGCGCGCGAACACCGTGTATTGACCTTCCAGGGCAGCCTGATCGGTGACGCAGATGAAGAACTGGTTGCCGGCGCTGTCGCGCTGACCCGGGACGAGCACGGCGGCCACGGCGCCACGCGTGGTCTTTTCGGCGTTGGCTTCGAAGCGCAGCTCCTTCAGGCCTCCCGTGCCGTACTTCGCGCTCTGCGTTGGATCCTTCGACAGCGGATCGCCGCCCTGAACAATCCCCATCGCGATCACCCGGTGAAACGTGGTGCCGTTATAGGCGCCCTCGCGTGCGCGCGTAATGAAGTGAGCAACGTGATTGGGCGCCGCATCGGCGAGAAGATCGAGCACGATCGGGCCGTACGACGTGTCGAGCACCGCCTGTTTGTTGCGCAGTTCTTCGGGCGTCAGACTCGACGTGAAGAACGTCTCGCGAGGAACAGGCGCGGCTGCTGGTGCAGGCCGCGGCGCGGGACTGCCTCGCCTGCCCTGAGCAAGCGCCGAGAGGCGCGCGTCGACGGGGCGCCCTTGAGCGTGCGCGACGTCAGGCGAGTCGATAATCCCCGCGACAACGAAGACGAAAATCAACAAAACAGCGGGCCGCATCGGCCGATTATCTGCTATATTCGGCACTACCTTCACCACAGTACAAGCAATGAGCAGCGGCCTGGATCTTCCCAAGCGGGCGGACTTCTATGGGTCTATCGATCCGCCGTTCTCACTCGCTCCCGATCCACGCTTCTTCTACGAAGGCGATTCGCATCGACCGGTGCTCGATGCGCTGCGACACACGATTCTCGAGAACCACTCATTCACCATCGCCACCGGCGATCACGGCAGCGGCAAGACGATGGTGTGCCGCACGTTCGTCGACCGACTCGATTCGCGCACGTTCTGCTCGTATCTGGCGACGCCGCCCACATCGTTTGCGACATTGTTGCAGACGATGCTGGTCGACTTCGGCGTCGTTTCAGGAGACGCGGCGGCAGCGGGTCGACTGAGCGAGCAATCGCCGCACGGTCTGCTCGGGGTGCTGCACGATTTCCTGTTGTCGATTGTCACGGTTGGTGCCAGGGCGGTCCTGATCGTCGACGAGGCCCACCACATATCCGAAGAGTTGCTCGATCAGATTCGCCTGCTCTCGAATCTCGAGCACGAGGACGCGAAATTGCTCCCAATCATCCTGGTGGGTCGACCAGAGTTGTTCGAGCGATTTGGCGACGAGGAGGCCCTCTCGCTGGAGCACCGGGTCTCACGTCGAGTCGAGTTGAGCGCACTGACTCGACCCGAGTTGGAGCGATACATCGAGCATCGCCTGGCCGTCTCGCAGCCACGCGTGCCGGTGAGGTTCCACGGGCGCGCCGTCGACGCCGTGCACGCATTCACGGGAGGCGTCCCGCGGTTGGTCAATCAGTTGTGCGCTCAGACGCTCACGATCGCTGCCGAGCAACGGAGCGACGTCATTGCCGCCGCGAGCGTCGAGCAGGCGGCCAGCGTCCTTTCCCTGCGCCCGACCGCGAGCGAGGGCAGCCGCTGGTCATGGCGCCGGCTGGTTACCGCGCCCGAGTCGTAACGCCTATTTGACGCGTTTCGATCGGCGCCGCTCCTCGAGCAGCGCGCGCTCGTCCTGCTGCCGCGCGAGTTGGGCGAGTTCTTCCTGCAGCTTGAGATAACTCTGGAGCCGCTCGGCGGCCAGCGATCCTTCCGCGACGGCGGCTTTCACGGCGCAGCGCGGCTCGTCGCGGTGGCGGCAGTTGCCGAAATAGCAGCCAGCCGCACGCGACTCGATGTCCTCGAATGTCTCTCGTACGGCGTCGGACACATCCCACAACTGCAGTTCGCGCATTCCCGGCGTGTCGATGATGAGACCGCCCCCTGGCAACGCGATCAGCTCACGATGCGTCGTCGTGTGACGACCCTTCGAGTCGCTCTCGCGTACGTCGCGTGTCTTTTGTACATCAGCACCGATGAGCCTGTTGATGATCGTGCTCTTGCCCACGCCTGACGATCCGAGCAGCGCTCCGGTCCGACCGGCAGGAAGATACTCGTGCACGCGGTCCACGCCTCGATTGAACTTGGGACTGAGCACGTGAACAGGGGCGTCGCCGGCGATTGCCGCGACTTCGGACGCGAGCGCCGTGGGATCGCCGCAGAGATCCGGCTTGGTCAGCAGGACGACCGCCGACGCACCGCTGTCGCGCGCCAGCAGCAGGTATCGCTCGAGGCGGCGCACGCTGTAATCCGCATCGAGCGACATGACGATGAACACGACGTCGACGTTGGCGGCGACGACCTGTTCGTCGGTCACCTGTCCAGCGACGCGCCGTGAAAAGCGGCTGCGCCGCGGCAGCACGGCAACGATCGCCCCGCGGTCCTGCTCTGAACGCTTCCGAACGACGACCCAGTCGCCAACCGCGGGCAGCTCGCTGCGGCTCTCGGCATGATGCTTCATCCGCCCTGACAGCACCGTATCGAACTCGCCGCCCTCCGCAGATACCCGGTAGAGATAATTGAATTCAATCGCCACCCGCGCGGGCTGAACGTCCGGCGTGCGCGCCCATTCGGCGAAGTGCGTCGCGAACGTCTCATCCCACCCGAGCTCGATCAGCCGCATCGTTACACTTTTCGGCTCGATAAGAATCGCGTGACGGCTTCGAGGAACTCGCCGCCCCATTCATGGCCACCCTCAAAGACGCAGCTATCGACCGGCACTCCGAGCTCTGCCAGCGTCTTCAGATCGGCTGCGTGTTTGTCGGGCGTGTACCACTGGTCCCGTGTGCCGCGGCCAATCAGCGTGGGCGGCAGCTTCACGTTCGACTGCTGCGCGACATCGGGAGGCAGGTCGGCCGCCAGAATGATGAGCCCTGAGCAGGCGAATCGGGCGGCTGCGCGGTACGCCATCGCGCCGCCTTGCGAGAATCCGGCGAACACGAGAGATCCGTCGACGGCATGTTCGTTCCGCAGACGAGCGACGACGCGCCCGATGTAGTCGACGTTGTCGGCAATCGCGAGCTCACGATCCTGGCTGGTCATCCAGTTCGCGACGACGGCCTGCTGGCGCGTGTAGAACGGGTGCAGTGCCTGGACCGCCGCGACGAGCCATTCGTCAACACCCGCGACGCGCTCGATCGCGGCAAGGTGTGCCTCAGCAGTCTCCGCGTAGCCGTGAAAGCCGACGAGCAGCGGCCACGGGGGCGGAACGCGCGGAGGTCGGATGAGGACGCGACCGTGCGTGCGCGCTTCGACGTGAAGAATCGAGCGTGGACCGTCGTTCACTCGGTGTAGGGGTTATGGAGGTGGACGGGCTTACTCTTCGCACGAACGCGGAGATTGATCATCTCGACGAAGATGGAGAAGCCCATCGCGAAGTAGATATAGCCCTTGGGGATGTGCTGGTCGAATCCCTCACCCATCAGCGAGACGCCGATGAGCAGCAGGAAGCTCAAGGCCAGCATCTTGATCGTCGGATGATGCTCGACAAACGCCGCGATCGGTTTGGACGCCACGAGCATGACGGCGACGGCAATGACCACCGCCAGGATCATGATCGACACCGCTTCCGCCATGCCCACGGCGGTGATCACCGAATCGAGCGAGAACACGATGTCGAGCAGCAGGATCTGGATGATCGTCCCGGTAAACGATGCGCGCGCGCGCCCGGTCTCGCGTTCCTCTTCGCCTTCGAGGCTGGTGTGAATCTCGTGCGTGCTCTTCCCGATCAGAAACAGTCCGCCGGCCAGGAGGATCAGATCCCTTCCCGAGATCTCGCGGGCGAACATCGCGAACATTGGCGCCGTGAGCCCCATCACCCACGTGATCGACAGCAGCAGCGCGATGCGAATGAACATCGCGAGCGACAGGCCCACGACACGGGCGCGCTCTCGATCCGTCTTC
>Ga0111538_10008076_pt1 | contig 14128 bp, 14 predicted proteins | sample SoiMethybrSBSTD1_FD_79669 | JGI IMG/M metagenome (GOLD analysis project Ga0111538, IMG submission 79669) | Bulk soil microbial communities from a Populus tree surrounding site in Tennessee, USA - Soil MetaG P. TD hybrid SBSTD1 (version 2)... | ecosystem: Environmental > Terrestrial > Soil >... | reverse complement strand
TGCGTCTTCCCGAAATGCTGCGCAACGCCAACACGAAAGTCATTGTTCATTGCGCCGGGCGGACGCGCAGTCTTGTGGGCACGCAGTCGCTCATCAATTTCGGGCTTCCCAACGAGGTCTGCGCACTGCGCAACGGGACGATCGGCTGGACGCTCGCCCGCCAGAAACTCGAGCTCGGCCAGTCTCGAAGGCATCCGCAAGGCGGTGGCGCGGCCGTTGCCGCCTCGGCACAGAAAGCGCGCGCCGTCGCCGACCGGGCGGGAGTGAAACGCGCGACCCGGGACGACGTCAGCAGATGGTCCAGCCAGGAAGGGCGCACGACCTACTTCTTCGATGTGCGCAGCCCCGAGGAGTACGAGCGGGGACATGTGCCCGGGTTCCTGCCGATCGCCGGCGGACAATTGGTGCAGGAGTTGGAGATGTATGCCCCTGTCCGGGGAGCCAGGATCGTCCTCTGCGATGCCGAGGGCGTCCGCGCGAACATGACCGCGTCGTGGCTTGGCCAAATGGCCTGGGAGGTTTTCGTCGTGGATGGGCTCAATGCGGCGGACTTCACGGAGAGCGGCGTACCCGCCGCCAAATTGCCTGCCGTTCCTCGCTACAAAGGCGTGAATGCCGCCGCTCTCGCAACCTGGCTGGCCGGCGATGGCGGCGCCGTCGTGATCGACGTCGCCAGACATGCGGTATTCCGCGCGGGCCATATCCCCGGTGCGTGGTTTGTCATTCGGTCGCTGCTCGCGGACTCCGTGGCCAATCTGCCTGCGGCGGACCGCTACGTCGTGACCTGCCCGGATGCCACGCTCGCGCAATTCGTTGCGCCCGAGTTGGCCGCGAAGGTTGGGGGCGACGTCTACGTGCTCGAAGGCGGCAACAGGGCGTGGGTCGCTGCCGGCCACCCTCTGGAGGCCGGCGAAACCCGGTTGGCCTCGCCTCCCATCGATCGGTATCGTCGACCCTACGAAGGCACGGATGTCCCCGATTCAGCGATGCAAGCGTATCTGAACTGGGAGTTCGGCCTGGTCGCGCAACTGGAGCGTGACGGGACGCATCACTTCAAGCCTATGGTGATGCCCTCCGCTTAGGGGCCCACGGACGTGCCCCGCCACGCGATGCGCCGCAGCACACCGGAGGTGTGATCGATGCCGTGTCGGGCAAGCTTGTGAATCCATCGCCGACGCGCGGCGCTCCCCCTATTCCGCGCTGCACAACGGCGTTCAGACACAGTTCAGCTCACTGCCCAGCGTACGCCGCAAAGGCACGCGAAGGTGGAACCATGCGATTGATCCTGATCCCTCTCAGCCTGGCCGCTGCCGTCGTGGCGATCCTCACCGTGCTGGCGATGACGCCGGCTGCAATCGAGGCGACGGGCGGCGCGGCCACCAGCACCTCCCGGCCCTAGTGCAATTGAGAGCGAGAACTCCAATTCTCCACTGGAATCACACTAGAATCGCTATTCCGGGTCGTGTCATTCGGATCGCGCAGCTCGATCCCACTTGCCGCACGCTGAGGCGAATTTCGCGATCCGGATACGAGCTGGGCCGCCATCGGAGGAAGCCATGCGCATGCGGGCCTTTGCTGTTGCAGCCTTGAGCCTCCTGCTCGCGTCGTGCGTCGACAGCGAGCGGCTCCGCAGCAATCTCGGCGGTCCAGCACCCGACGTGGCGGAGGCTCGCACGATCGCACCCGCCGCCACACCAAAAACCGAGCCGTCGCCGGCCGGGCGCGACGCACCTCGCTGACAAGTCTCTCAGCAGGTCCCGGGCAGCTTACGCCGGAACCGGGCACTACCATTTCTTCCGCTCGATCCGCGCCGCAGGATCGAACAGCCGCTGATCGATGCTCTCGACGGTCTCGAGATCCGCCAGTTCGATCCTGGTATCGAGGCCCTGGTTGTCCTCGGTGATCCAGGCCTTGACCTGGAGGATCGGCTTGGTGGCGAGAAAGAGCGTCACCTTTCCCCCGGCCTCGGCGCGCAGATCCGTGAAGACGAGCGAGATCGTATCGGCCGTCTCGGACACCTCCGAGCACTGGGCATCGCGCAGCAGATCGACATCCTTCTGCAGCAGCGCCCGGAACGGCGTCTGGTTGAGGTCGGTGCGGTCGTCCGTGTTCAAATCATAGTCCTGGACCGCGACGTACTTTCCATCCGAGAGGACGACCGTCCGGCTCGGGGGCGCATACTCGAAACGAAAGCGGCCCGGCCGCGCCAGGTGGAAGAGGCCGCGCTGACGCTTGCCGTCGGCTGCGGTCTGGACGAACGACCCCCTCAGCATGGTCAGCCGATTGAAGTATGCATTGACCTGACGGACCAGCTCGAGCTGCCGCGGCGTCAAGTTCTGTGCGTTCGCGACCGCCTGCGGCGCCGCACCCTGCACGACGGCACCCCAAGGCGCGGACTTCTTGTCCTGCGCCGCGGCGCCGGTACCCGTGGCACCTGCAAGAGCGAGCAGGACGCACGCCAACCAGCATCGAACCATTGCAACCCCCGTGATGGCCGCACAAACGCCCATCCCCGCGGCGTTTGTGAGGCGCGTTCATCACGATCCGTTGCACTTCATTGCCGGCGCGGCCTGACGCCGCATGCCTCGCGCGTTTCCTTGGTGGCGCGGCACGCTATTGCGAGCTGAGCTTGAACGCCGTCGGGATGCGCACCGACGACAGATCGAGATTGTTGATGAGCCAGATGCCGCCCATGGCGATGAGGCCGGCGACGACGACCTGGGGAAGCGTGCGGATGAAGGCCCCAAGCAGCGTGGCAAAGGCCACCAGCACGCGCTCGGCTGCTTCCCAAAGCTCCTTCGCCACCTTGAACAGAGCAAAGACGATGGCCGCGGCCACGATCACAAGCAGGATCTGCTTGAACAGTGGCCAACTCTGCCACGGCGATTGCAGCACCTGCGTGACCTGGCCAAGCGACCAGGTCCAGATCAGCTGCACGAACTTGAAAATCGCGGCGATGCCCTGCTGCAGGAACTGGACGACCTGATTGACCACTTGCATGACGGACCGGCCTCCTTGCGCCACTCGCGCCCGGCTGCGCGCGTCACGTTGGCGAACACGGCGCCTGCGCCGCAGTCGGGCGAAGCGTGAACGCCGCCTTGGCCACCTCAGTTCCGCCTGCAGACGGAAATGATGTTCAACCTGCCGCCGGTGGTTCCTGGCGGGCGCAGGCGCGATCGCAGGCTTGACACCAGGCAGCGGCAGCGCCAAGCTCTTGATGACGCTCGTCGCTTTGGTGAGTTGAGCGCGGTCGGTGTGCGAGCTCCACACCTAGCTCCTCCCCTGATATGCGGCGATCGTCGCAGGATCAACAGCGTGCGGAGGAGCCATGACGCCACCTGACTGTCATCAAGCCCTCACCATCGAGCGAGGGCACGGCTTGGTCGGTCGCGCTCGAGCAAACTGATCAGCGATTTGTCCAAGCCGCTCCACAGCAACGAACCTGCAACGAGGTCGACAACCTCGTAAATCAGCCCGGTCAGTACGACTGGGAACTATCGGAAGTGATAACGAGCCCCGCTTCACATCCAGATGTGGCGGGGCTTTCGTTTTGTGGAGCGCGTCACCTTGGGCGCCCGGTTGCACGGGCATGACGGTTGCGCCGGCAGCCCGCCACGTAGGGTGCAAAAGCGAAGCGCATTGCACCGATCTGCGCGTGGTTCGGCGCAATGCGGCTTCGCCTTTTGCGCCCTACAGCCCTAGCCCTCATCCCGAGCAGGCGTCGCGAGCGCCGGAAGCGACGCCACCACCCCACGCGACCGAAGGCACGTCGATATCAGTTGGCTCCGCCGATGTCGGCGAGCGAGAAGCGGTACTTGCGCGAGCAGAACTCGCACGTGACGGTCACGCCACCGTCGGGCTCGCGCATGTCGGCTAGCTCCTCGGCACCGAAGCGCTGCAGATAGGCGTGAATGCGCTCGCGCGAGCACCGGCATTCGGCCGCCATGGCGGAAGCGCGCGCCACCACCACGCCCTCCTCGTGGAAGAGGCGAAAGAGCAACCGCTCGGGCGAGAGCATCGGATCGAGCAGCTCGTGATCCTCCACCGTTGCCGCCAGGTGCCGCGCCCGGTTCCAGTTCTCCTCGTCGTCTTCCTCTGTCCGGTCGACATCCTCGCGCTTGCCGCCCTCGCGCGGCAACTGCTGGATCATCAGCCCGCCGGCCCGCCAGTGCCAGACGCGGGGCCCCTCGGCGGCAGCGGCACCATAGTGGCGGGCGACTGCCAGTCGGATGAACGTCGGCAGCTGCTCCGACTGGCGGAAATAGGTGTGGGCGGCATCCACCAGCTGCTCGCGGTCAAGCGCGACGATGCCCTGGTAGCGATCCTTGTCGACCCCGCGATCGATGGTCATGGCGACGTGGCCCTTGCCGAGCAGCGCGCCCTGATCGCCCCGGCCCTTGGTCTCGGCAAGCCCTGCGTCGGCCTTGTCGAAGCTGGCATAGCCGCGCAGCTTGCCCGGCGCCACGAAGTCGGCCACCAGGAAGTCGAGCGGCCCGTCGGTCTTGGTTTGCAGGATGAGCTTGGCTTCGCTCTTGAGTGCACTGCCCAGCATGGCCGTGAGCGCCAGGGCCTCGCCGAGCACGTGGCTGACGGGTTCCGGATAGGCATGGCGCGACAGCACGGTGTCCACCACCGGACCCAGCCTGATGACCCGCCCGATCACATCCGAACGCACCGTGCGGAACGGCAGGACCAGATCGTCCTGCGGCGCCGCCTCCCGTCGGGCGTCATCGGCACTGGGCATTCAGTTCACTCCGAGGCACCACGCCAGGATGGCCTTCTGCGCGTGCAGCCGGTTCTCCGCCTCGTCCCATACGACGGACTGGGGGCCGTCTATGACGGCGGCCGCCACCTCGAGACCGCGGTAGGCGGGCAGGCAGTGCATGAAGACGGCGCCCGGAGCAGCCTTCTGCATCAGCTGTTCGTCCACCGCATAGGCGCCAAGCAGTTGCTTGCGCCTGGAGGCCTCGTTCTGCTGGCCCATCGAGATCCATGTATCCGTCACGACGCAGTCGGCCTCGCTGACGGCCTCGCTTGGATCGTCGGTGAGGAAGATGTCGGCGCCTTCGCGCTTCGCCCACTCGAGCACCTTGTTCTCGGGATTGAGCTGAGGCGGACAGGCGATCGCCAGCTTGAACCTGAACCGGGCAGCCGCGTGGATCCAGGAGGCGGCGACATTGTTGCCGTCGCCGGTCCAGGCGATCGTGCGCCCCTCGATCGGCCCTTTCGCCTCCTCGAACGTCATGATGTCGGCGATGATCTGGCAGGGATGCGTGCGGTCCGTCAGCCCGTTGATCACGGGCACGGTCGCATGCTCGGCGTATTCGGCCAGCGTCTCATGCTTGTTGGCGCGGATCATGATCGCATCGATGTAGCGCGATACCACCTTGGCCGTATCGGAGATGGGCTCGCCGCGCCCGACCTGCAAGTCGGCCTGGTTGAGCGCCAGCGTCTGGCCGCCGAGCTGGCGCATGGCCACGTCGAAGGATACGCGCGTGCGCGTCGACGGCTTCTCGAAGATCAGCATCAGCACCGCATTCTCGATTCCGGCGGGCCTGAGCTCCGCCGGCACGCGCTTGCCCGCCTTCTTCATGGTGTGGCCCATATCGACGATACGCCTGAGCGTGCCGGCGTCGACGCAGTCGAGATCCAGGAAATGTCTCGGAGGCATGATGGCAGCAATTTTTCCCGATTTACCGGCCGCGTCAGGACGCGGGCTTGGCGACGCGCTTGAGCGCACGCGACAGACGCTCGACCGCCTGCGCGATCTCCGCGTCCGAAACATTGAGCGGGGGCAGCAGGCGCACGACGTTCTCGCCGGCGCCGACGGTCAGCAGCTTCTCGGCCGTGCACGCGGCCACCACCTCGCCCATCGGCGGTTTCACCTTGATGCCCGCGAGCAGGCCGCTGCCGCGCACTTCTTCCACGACGTCAGGGTTCTCGTCCTTGACGCGGGCCAGCTCCTGCTTGAGGCGCAGGCCGGCCTCATTCACGCGCTCGAGGAAGCCAGGCTCAAGCACGGCATCCAGCACCGCGTTGGCCACCGCCATGGCGAGTGGATTGCCGCCGTAGGTGGAGCCGTGCGTGCCGGCCACCATGCCCTTGGCAGCCTCGCTGGTCGCCATGAAGCAGCCGACCGGGAAGCCGCCGCCGATGCCCTTGGCCACCGCCATCACGTCCGGCGTGATGTCCGCCCACTCGTGGGCGAAGAGCTTGCCGGTGCGGCCCATGCCGCATTGCACCTCGTCGAGCACGAGTAGCAGGCCGTTGTCGTCGCACAGCTTGCGCAGCGCCTTGAGAAACTGGATGGACCCGACGCGGATCCCACCCTCCCCCTGCACCGGCTCGACCATGATGGCGGCCGTGTTGGGGCCGATGGCCTTCTCGACGGCGTCCAGGTCGCCGAAGGGCACGATGTCGAAGCCGGGCGCGGGCTCGCCGAAGCCCTCGAGGTATTTCTCGTTGCCGGCAGCGGCGATCGTCGCCAGCGTGCGGCCGTGGAAGGCGCCCTTGAAGGTGATGATGCGCGTCCGCTCCGGATGGCCGCCGACAAAATGATAGCGCCGCGCCAGCTTGATGGCGCCTTCGCATGCCTCGGCGCCGGAATTGCTGAAGAACACCTTCTCCGCGAAGGTCGCCTCGCACAGACGCTCGGCAAGGCGTTCCTGGCCGGCGATGCGATAGAGGTTGGAGCAGTGCCACAGCTTCTCGGCCTGGCCCGTGAGGGCGGCGATAAGCTTGGGATGCGCGTGGCCCAGCGCGTTGACGGCAACGCCGCTGGCAAAGTCGAGGTAGCGTTCGCCGGCCGTGGAAATGAGCCAGGGGCCTTCGCCGCGCTCGAACACGACATTCTGGCGGGCGTAGGTGGGCATGACGGCGGGCGACGGGCCGCTGGAGGCTTGCACCGGCTTGGATTTGGAACCTTGCGAAGCCTTCACGGGTGACGTGGACATGGCGAGACCTATCTAGTTCGAGAAAAACAAAAAGCCGCGCGTCAAGCGCGGCGCTGGATGTGGAACCCGTCAACGGTCCGTCATCGCAGCCGCGCGCGCGGGCGAAGAAAACGGCGTCGCCTGTTGATCGGATAGGTCATGCGGCAACTTATGAGGCGCGCCCCAGATTGTGTCAATGGCGCGTTGCTCGCTGCGTGCGTCCCAAACGCGTCGTCGCCTGCCTCGAAAACAGAAAGCCGGGAGCCCCCCGCGGCTCCCGGCCTCCCCCGCCGCTTTGCCAACGCCCCCGTCGGACAAAGCGAAACCGATGATCTCAGACCGCGGCCTTCTCCTTGGCCTCGGGCACCTCGCTGCCCGCGGGCGCTGCGGCCGGCAGAGCAGGCACCAGAACCTCGCGGTCGCGACGGCGCGGCTGCGGCGGCTGGAAGGCGCGCCGGGCGTGGAAATCGCAGTAGGGCAGGCCGGTAATCTTGCTGCGGCCGCAGAAATGGAAGTCCGCGTGCTGGGGATCGCCGATGGGCCAACGGCAGCTGGCCTCGGTCAGCGTCTGAATGCTCTTGCGCTCCGCGACAGGGATCACGAGCTCCTCGGCCGGCGGCGTGTAGGGCTCCGTGTCACCCAGATAGAGCTGCCGCAGGGCAGGATTGCCGACATTGGCGAAGCGCGGCTTCATGAGGCGCTTGGCCGTCTGGGCGCGCGCCCGCGGCCGATGGGATTTCATGCGCGAGGTCGTGGCGCGGCCTGAAAGGCCGAGCCGGTGCACCTTGCCGATCACGGCGTTGCGCGTTACCCCGCCGAGCCGACCGGCGATCTGGCTGGCGCTGAGACCGTCCGACCACAGCTTCTTCAAAAGTTCGACCCGCTCGTCGTTCCAGGCCATGCCCTGGTTCTCCCGATGTGCGCAACGGCGGAACTCGGCGCGAGCGCGCAGATTCCGGCCTACTCCGGACAGACCTGGAAAGACCTTCGAAGCGCACTCAAGCGCACGAACGCCCACAGCCAGATCGGCCGACGATCAACGCGAGACTGGAGATGACGCTGGACTACGGAACCGACGCGTAACTCTTCAGAGACTGGTGCACTACGGTGCACAAATACGCGTAATAGTCCGACGGGTACTTACTTGCCTGCCGCGATTACGAGCGGCCGTCCGTGGACAACGGGCTGAGATTACTTGCCCTGGAGCCCGGCGTGCAAGCGCGTTAACGCTTGTTAACTGCCCACCGACCCCTGTGAGTGGCATATTCGCCACAGCTCAACCGAACAACATGTGCATTGCGGGGACGATTTCATTAAGTCGTCAGGCGCGTCCTCCGGGCCGATCCTCGAACGCGTAGCCAGCGCCGCGCACGGTGCGGATCGGGTCGGGATCGGACCCCCGGATCAGCGCCTTGCGCAGCCGCCCCACGTGCACGTCCACGGTCCGCCCGTCTATGAAGGCGTCGCGCCCCCAGACGCCGTCGAGCAGCTGCTGGCGCGACAGCACCCGCCCGGAATTCTCCATGAAGAACACGAGGAGTCGGAATTCCGTCGGTCCCAAATGGACCTCGCGCTCGCGGCGCATCACGCGGTGCTGGGTGCGATTGAGAACGATGTCGCCGGCGCGCAGGACGTCGAGAATTCGGTTGGGCGCAGAGCGCCTGAGCAGCGCCTTGACGCGTGCCACCAGCTCCATCACCGAGAACGGCTTCACGACATAGTCGTCGGCGCCTGTGGCAAGGCCCCGAACGCGGTCGCCCTCCTCCCCGCGTGCCGTCAGCATCAGAATGGGCACCTCGCGCAGGTCGGCGCGCCGCCGCAGCCGGCGGCACAGCTCGATGCCGGAGAGCCCCGGCAGCATCCAGTCGAGCACGATCAGGTCGAAGCGGTCCTCCGCCACCTGCAGCTCGGCGTCCTCGCCCGTCGCCACGACAGCGGCGCGCAGGCCCTCGGCCTCGAGGTTGTAGCGCACGAGCTCGGCAATGCCGGCATCATCCTCGACCACGAGGACGCGCGCGCTCATATCCGCCACGTCCGGCATGCCCCGCTCATTCCTTCCGGATCAGGATGGAGCTCGTATCGTCGCCCTTGGGCCGGTCGTCGGGCAGCGCCGCGCCGTTCACCAGGAAATACACGTTCTCGGCGATGTTGGTGGTGTGGTCGCCGATGCGTTCGATGTTCTTGGCCCCGAACAGAAGGTGGGTGCACAGGCCGATGTTGCGCGGGTCCTCCATCATGTAGGTGAGAAGCTCGCGGAACAGCGAGTTGAACATGGCATCGATGCGCTCGTCGTGCCGCCATACCGCGAGCGCCTTGTCGGCATCGCGCTCGGCAAATGCATCGAGCACGTCGTTGAGCTGCCCCATGGCCAGCTCCGTCATGTGCTTGAGCCCCAGCATGAGCGACTTGGGATGGTTCTCGCCGGAGACGGCAAGGGCGCGCTTGGCGATGTTCTTGGCGAGATCGCCAATGCGCTCCAGGTCGCCGGCAATCTTCAGCACCGTCATGATGTGACGCAGGTCGTTGGCGACGGGCTGGCGCTTGGCGATCATAAGGATCGTCTGCTCCTGCAGGTCCCGCTCGAGCACGTCGATGGAGCGGTCGCTGGCGACCGCGGCCTCGGCAAGCTTGGGATCGCGCCGCTCCAGTGCGTTGAAGCCTTGCGCCAGCAGTCGTTCGGCAAGCCCGCCCATCTGCGCGATCTTCTTATCGAGCAGCTGCAGTTCCTGATCGAACGCCTTGACGATGTGCTCGTGCATGAAAGCTCCTTCGAAGGCCGTCGCACGACCGGCAAATCGCCCAGCCTTGCGCCGCGACCGGCATCCCCGCCACCGTCGGCAGGCGATCCTGCGGCCGAGAATAGGGCCGACGCGGGACAGGGTCACCACAAGCCGGGCCGCGCCAGCGCCCAGTCGTCGGAAAGGCGATGGCGCCGCACGCCGAAGCTGCTGGACCGTGCCTGCCTCGCCCCGGCGCCTCGTTCCGCGATCACCTTTAGCGCGGACGAGCGACACCAATATGACATATCAACATATTGGATTGATTATCTTTTAGAAACCAGACCGAACGCGTCGCCTGCACCATGCTTCGGTCGGGCCAGACTCATGTCGCCTTCGCCCGAGAGACCATGGATGCGCCGGCGGTAGGAGAGCTCCGCCGGCGAGCCTGCCGGCCAGACGCCGTCAAAGACCTCCGAGAACGCTTCCAGGTCGAATGCCACAGGCAGCGCGTCAACACGCACCGCCCCGAATGTCACCCCATACGGGGCCGCATGCGGCGGGGGCCTTGTCGAGATGCGTGTGATCAGGCCGCGCACATCGCCGTCGAAATTGCCCATGCCCGCGGCGCCATTGTTGGCGATGACGAGCCGCCCCGACGGCAGCCGCAAGTCCCGCATCGCCGCCCCGCACGTGTGGGTCGAGGCAAAAACGTCGACCCGCGAGGCCACGCGGAGGGAATTGAGCCGTTGTGCTGCGGTTGGATTGTCCAGGGCCTCGCGGGAGAAACCCCATCCCGCCAGCGAGGTAGCATCGCCATGGACGATGCCGACGCGCAGACCGCCGACGTCCGCGACCAGCGTCTTTGGAAGCGCGTGCAGGCGCGTCCGCACGGACGGAGTCGCCCGCATGGCATCACGCAGGCGGACCAGGATCGCGTTGGAACGGTCGACGACCGCGTCGCTCACGTGAGGGGGATAGGCGCACCCGCAGCCCGCGCCGATGTCCGCGTCCCGGGCGAGTTCGAACTCGACGTTGCCGGCGGTCGCGCGATAGCGCGCCAGCCTGGCATCGAGTTGACGGAACATCTCCGGCTCTGCATCGAACCAATGCGCATCGCCATTGAGGACGATCGTCACCGGCGACGGCTCGGCCACCGCCAACTCCTCGATGGCATCGAGTGCGAAGCTGTTGCCGTACAGCCCACCCACGACATAGAGCGTGTCGCAGACGATCTCGTCCCCCTCGGCCAATGCGGCGGGGTCCGTCAGGTAGTCGATAGGGCAGATCCGGCCAGGGCGCCCGTCGCCGGCTAGCCGCCTCTCGTCTCGCTGTTCTTCTGCTCGAGCCATCGCCGCAACGGTATGGCGGCGAGCGCAAGAAGAGCAAGCCCGGCAAGGGCGAGCAGAATCTCAGGGGTGAGGATCATCGACAGCGACAGCTTCTCGCCGCGCTCCAGCGCCGCTCCGAGGCCGGCGCCGGCGAGCGAGAACACAGCCGTTGCCGGAATGATGCCGACCAGCGTCGTCAGCAGGAACGTCAGCGTCCGCACGCCGACGAACGCTGGGATGATGTTGACGAGGACGAAGGGGAACAGTGGGACGAGACGCAGAGCCAGCAGATACGACCAGGCGTTGCGGCGCATGTTCTCGGCGAGCTTCCTCGCCTGCGGGCCGAAGCGGTCGAGGGAGGAGCCGCCGAAGACGGTACGCGCGAAGAGGAACACCAGCGTGGCGCCTGTGGTTGCACCCACCACGGTGAGCACGGTGCCCGCAACCGGCCCGAACAGGAATCCGCCAGTCAGGGTGAGAAGGAACGCTCCCGGCAGCGAGAAGGCAACAACCGCTACGTAGACGGACAGGTAGATGGCGCATGCCGCCACTGAATGCTGGCCGACGAATTCCATCAGCACGCTGTGATGCGTACCCAGCACCTCGTGCGACAGGTAGCGATCGCATCCTGTCACACGCAGTATGGCGACGATGGCCACTGCGCCCACCACGAGCCAGAGGCGTCGATCGCGGAGCAGGGCGGGAAATCTTGCGAGCGTCCGGCGCACGCTGCTGTGTGCCCTTCCTTGTGCGCAGTCGGCGCGTAGCGCTTCGATCGGGAAGCCATCATTGCGCGATTCCACCGCGCGCACTTCGGTCTCTGGAACCCGCTGGATCACGAACGTGTGAGCCTCTGGCAAGCGAAGCCGCGCGCCGGAGTCTGGCGACAGCGACACGCGCTGGATCGGCGATGCCGCCGCACCCGTGGATGTGGGAAGACGATAGGCCGGCGGGCAGCGCCCGTCACTGGCACGTGACCAGCCTTGAAGCTGATTGCCATCAACAGCGCGTGAAGTCGGGCCGCGGCAATGCTAAGGAAGCTGGGGAATTCCCTGGAACTGCGGGGCATTCGGACGATCGGCAGCACTCCACGTATCGGCTCGGAGAAAGGGCACGTGATGGTTGAGGCAATCCGCGTCCGGGCGTGCGTGTTCGACGCCTATGGCACGCTGTTCGATTTCGCATCCGCGGCGTCGCGCTGTTCGGACGTGCTGGGCGACAAGGCGGCCGCCGTCACCGCGCTGTGGCGCGACAAGCAGCTGCAGTACACGTGGCTGCGCTCGCTCCAGGGACGGCACGCCGATTTCTGGCAGGTGACGGGCGAAGCCCTCGACTTCACGCTGGAAAGTCTCGGCATCGCCGACGCCCGCGTGCGCGAGCGACTGATGAGCCTCTACCGCACGCTCGATTGTTTCCCGGAGGTGCCGCAGGTCCTGCGCCAGCTGAAGGAGGAGGGCTTCGTCACCGCAATCCTCTCCAACGGCTCGCCGTCGATGCTGGCGGACGTGGTGGCCCACGCCAAGCTCGGCAGCGTTCTCGATCGCGTCCTGTCGGTCGAGGAGGTCGGCGTGTTCAAGACGCACCCGAGCGTCTATCGGCTGGCCGTCGACCGGATCGGCGTGCCCGCTTCCGCCATCGCCTTCCAATCCTCTAATGGATGGGACGCGCATGCAGCCTCCGCGTTCGGCATGCGCGTCGTGTGGTGCAACCGATACGCCCAGCGGCGCGAACGCCTGCCGGGCATGCCCGATCGCGAGATCCGCACGCTCGCCGAGTTGCCGGCGCTGCTGGCCCGCACCTGAGGCGATAGAGGCTCGAGCTTCCGGCCGGGACCTGCAGCCGGAATTCGCCGCGGCCGGGCTCGAGGATGCGCGTGCCCGCCGACACCGGCACGGCCTCGTGTCGCCTCCCCCCGCGTTTCCACCCTTTGCCTGGGGTCTCTGCCACATGCCTGTTCGCGACGGGCGCCCCTGGCTGGAGAATTTGCTGCGGTTGCGGTATTGCAGGGACGTGGCCTTAGAAGTGCCTCTCTCTGGCCCAAGAAAGGCAAACATGATCAACCTCCCCGCGAACCGCCCGCACGCGGCTGCGACGATCGCCCTGGCGCTGGCGGCCGCATGGCCGGCCGGTTCTGCCTGGGCCGCCAACGGGGGCGTGGTGCTGGCGCCCCATCGCGCCATCTACGAGATGAGAATGGCCTCCTCCCGCGGCGGCACCGGGGTGACGGCCGTCTCCGGCCGCATGGTCTACGAGCTGACCGGCTCGGCCTGCGAGGGCTACACGCAGAACATGCGCTTCGTCACCCAGATGACCAATGAAGGCGGCACGACCGTCGTCACCGACTTGCGCTCCTCAAGCTGGGAGGAAGGCAGCGGCAAGCGCTTTCGCTTCAACTCCAGCCAGTATCGCGACGAGAAGCCCACCGAGGTCACGGCCGGCGATGCGGCACGGCCGAACACGGCCGACGACATTAAAGTGGAGCTGACGAAGCCCGCCAAGAAGGACCTCTCCGTACCGGCGCGCTCCTATTTCCCGGTGCAGCATTCCATCGCTCTGCTGGAGGCGGCCAAGGCCGGCAAGACCGTCTTCCGGGCCGATCTCTACGACGGCTCCGAGAAGGGCGAGAAGGTCTACGACACCGTTTCCTTCATCGGCGGACAGCGCCGTCCCGGCAGCATCCGCAACCTGCCCCAGGTCAAGAATGCGGAGCAGCTCGACCGCATGGCCGCCTGGCCGGTCTCCATCGGCTACTTCGAGCCGGGCTCCGACATGAAGGATGCCGTGCCGGTCTATGAGCTGAGCTTCCTGTTCTTCGCCAACGGCGTCAGCCGCAAGCTCTTCATCGACTACGGCGAGTTCGCCATCGAGGGCGAGATCAAGGAGATCGTCTTCCACCCGCCCAGCAAGTGCGAGGCGAAGTAGGTCGCTGGGACCGGGGGGTGTGCGGGTTGCCGGCTTATTGGTTCGTCATCCCGGCGGGCCGGCGGGCGCAGGCGGAGATCCCCGCAAGCCGGCGTCGCGGATGTCCGCTGCACGGGCACGACGACCCCCGAACAACCGATCGTCCGTTCGATATCGCCCCGCACCGTCAAGGTCCGCCCCATAGCCATGCGGCGCCGCGCACGCCTCCTGCATCCCCCCAGCGCGG
>Ga0111538_10008074_pt1 | contig 14130 bp, 8 predicted proteins | sample SoiMethybrSBSTD1_FD_79669 | JGI IMG/M metagenome (GOLD analysis project Ga0111538, IMG submission 79669) | Bulk soil microbial communities from a Populus tree surrounding site in Tennessee, USA - Soil MetaG P. TD hybrid SBSTD1 (version 2)... | ecosystem: Environmental > Terrestrial > Soil > Tree... | reverse complement strand
GCCCCGACCGTGATGACTTCCTCACTGGGCAAATCGAGCTTGCCCTGAGCGCGGATGATCAGGGGATTGTCGCCGCGGGCGAACACCGTGACTCCCGGCCCGATGATCAACGACTGGATGTGGAACTCCTTCAGCGCCGCACCCGGATTATCGAAAACCTCAAAGCGCTGGCCTTTGCCACCACCGGCCAGCTCATCGTCGTCGAGCTCGCAGGGCGTCCCGTTGTCGCTCGAGATCTGGCGGTAGACGATCGTCATGTCGTCCGTGTTGATCACGTAGTACTGGCTGACCGCATCCGGCTGGAGATCCTCCGGCGCGGCGTTCAACAACTCGAGCGCGGCCGTGCCTTTGCCGAATTGGTCCGGGACAGTACCGCCCGTGTGTCCGATGAGCGCGCCCGGGTTGGACAGAGGCCCGTAGTCGGCCGTGTTGAGGCGCGTGTCCTCGTTCACATCGGTCTCGAAAGCCTCCACGATGCTGCCGAAGCGCTCGCTCGAGACATCCTCACCCGTCCGATCGCCCAGGGTGTAGTAGAGGATCGAGGGCGTGATGACCGCGTGGTTGTTCGTGCTGACTTTCACGTTCGAGGGAATACCCGAACCGACGACTGGCCGAACCAGGAACTGGATCGCCATGTAGCGCGGAGGCAGCTTTCCGTTGACCAGAGTGTTGCTCAGCGTGCGGAGCCCGGGGTCGTTCGGCGCGTCCCAGGTGTACGTGAAGAACGAGCCGCCGCCGGGAAAGAGGCGGTGCTGGCTCGTGTGGCCGATGAAGCCCGGCACGAGCCCGCTCACGACGAGATTTGCGCCGCTCGGTTTGATGGCCCCCGACTGCTCGGGATCGTCCTGGGACGGCGTGGCGCGCCGGTAGAGGGAATCCTCCTCGTTGACGAGTTTCCAGAGCACTTCGATGTCGTAGTTGGCGTCCGAACCGATCCCCTGGCTCAGCGCTCGGTCGTACATCGTGAAGTTGAGGCGGACCTGGCCCGTGCGCACGGCCGTGGGCACCTTGACGCCGTTGATCACGGCGCCGAGACGCTGCGGATTCGGGTCGGTGAACACGGGGATCTCCACCGAGTTCGAAAGCCCCGACGGGCTCTTGATCCGGACTTTCAAGTTCTGGCGCTGGCCGGCCACGAAATTCAGCCGCACGTCGTTACGGCTGTCTTTCAGATTGAAACCGATGACCGAGTACCCGGTCGGCGTCGAGTTCGGCGGAGTACCCGGAGGAGGAGCGGGGTTGCGCTCGATGGCATTGGGCGAGATCGTCTGGCTGCCGCCCTGAGAATCCTCGAGCTCGACGGCCTCGATCTCGTTGAAGTTGAGTCCGAAGACCTTGACGAACGACGCCTGCGCAAGGAAGCCGAGGAGCGGCTGGTATTCGAGGAACTCCTGGGTCTCGTTCCGGCCGAGCGTCCAGGTCATGATCTGCGGCCGGGCGTCGTAGCCGCGGGCCCCCGCGTCGATGCCATCGACGCGCAGCTCGACGTTGCCCGACGAGATGCCTCCGGGCACGACGACTTGAAGCTCGGACTCGAGGCCGTTGTTCGGATTCCCGTCCGTCGGGAAGTTCACGAGGATGGGGATACCAGGGATCCGCTGCGACGCCGAGGTGAAGTTCACCACGTTCCCGGCGAGATCGTTGCTGAAATTGATGCCGCGGATGGTGACCACGTCGCCCGTCGTGATGAGGAGCGGGTCAGGCTCGACCCCAAGGAGGAGGGGCGTCGATTGCACGCCGCCCGTGCCCGGGCCGGGTCCCGGACCGGCACCCGGTCCCGTTCCCGAGCCGCCGCTCTGCGCGGAGCCGCCGCCGCCGCATCCTGCCGCGACGAAACTGAGGCAAGCGAGGCTGAGTAGGACCAGAGTGCTTCTTGACGACATGAGGAACCCGTTCTCCTTTCGAGGCCGCACGTTTCGAGGACGTACAGTGCTCTCAGCCATTGGATTCGTCGGTCTCAACCCTTCCTCCTGATGCTGTGCGTTCTGAGTCAATGACGAGGGAGCACAGGAAGAAACGTGCTTCCGAATGGGACCGCCAGCAATTCGCTGGGATAGCCATCGTGCGCCCTGCTTCTGGACCCGTCGATTTGGTGGCTCGACCTCGCAGGGCGAAGCGCTTCTTGGGAGTAGGAGACGCTGACTTGCTTCACCACACACCGCTCCTTCGCGCCCACCCTGTCCCGAACCGCGCGGATTGCTCCGGAGGCACGGAACTTTGACGCCAGTAGCGATATGCGTTCGAACGTTGTGACTCAAATGTTACCCGTATACGGAGGGATTGCCACAGGGTTTTCCCGTGCAAGGCAGCGGCGGCATCGCCGCTGTCAGCAGCTCGAAGTGTGGCGCCAGCTCGGACTCCGAGGGGGTCAATTGTAGCGGTGCCACTTGGGTTGGAAAGGAGTCATTTTGGCCGCGTCTAAGGGAGTAGGGCTCACAGGGCGCGGCTCGGAGCCTTGCAGGTTAGCAATTTCCCGAACTGGCGACGCCCGCACTGGGAAGCCAGGGACAAGCCGCCCGCGCCGCACGCATCCGCTCAAGGCAGGCCCCGCAACCTGGAGCGTCCTCCGCCCGAGATTTACAATCCAGCCGGAAGAGAAGCATGACCCGAATCCGACGCACCCTGAGCCTCTTTTTCGAAAGTGAGAGGAGGCTCTTCACGTGGCTGCGGCCGCCGCAGAGGCAGCGCAAAGCTTCGGCGCGCCCGCGCACGGAACGCACCCTCCTTGCGGAAACCGCCTCCGTCCCCTCGCCCGCCTCCCTCCGCTCCCTCAACTCCCCCGCCGCCCTCTCCTCTTCCACAGAGCCGCCTCCTGCCGGCGAGAGCTGGCGCCCGTGGGGTCTGCTCTTATCTGTCGGAGTGCACGCAGTTTTCGCGGCGGCGCTTTTCTGTTTCCACCTGGAAGAGGCGGGCGATCCGCAATACCCCTACGAATCCGAGCCTCTCACGATTCGACTCCGTCCGCCCGTAGTCCGCGAGAAGCCGCCTGCGATTCCGGCGGCGACTCCCGAGTTGTCGAAGGAGCCTTTGCCGCCCGACCCGAGCCCCCGGAACGAGACGACTCCCGCGGGGGAGCAGCTCATCGTCGCGGACGAGCCGCGAGACTCGGACCCCGAGCCGAACGGGGACGCCGACGGTGGCCGCAGCCTAGTTCCTGCGCCTTCACGGCTTCCGCTCCCCCTCGGCGTGGGCATCGGCGCTCGGTCGGGGCCCGGGGGACCGCAGGGATCCGGAGGCGCGCAGCACCTCGGGCCGCGCAGCCGCGGGAAAGGCGCCGCGCTCGGCCTCTACGGCGGAAACGGCAGGACGGAAGGCGCGGTCTCGCGCGGACTGCGCTGGCTCGCGGAGCATCAGGACGCCGACGGAGGCTGGAGCGCCGAGGGTTTCAGCAGGCACTGCCGGCACGTACGCCCCTGCAGCGGCAAAGGGCTGAGCGAGTTCGACGTCGGCATCACCGCGCTCGCGGCACTCGCCTTCCTCGGCGCGGGGGACACTCCCGAGGGCAATGGTCCTCGGGAGCCGCAAACCGTGGTACGTGCCGACGGCGCAAGCTCGAGCCCTTACGCGCGCAACGTGGCAAAAGCTCTGGCTTATCTCCTCGACCACCAGGACGGCAGCGGAGCCTACGGCGCCGGCGGCGACAACTATTTCTACAATCACTCCATCGCGACGCTCGCCATGGGCGAGGCGTTCGCCCTCACCGGACGCTCCGATTATCGCCAGAGCCTCGAGGCCGCGCTGAGGTGCACGGTGGGAGCGCAACAGTCGGGCGGAGGCTGGGATTACACCGCCAAGTCCACGGATCGCAACGATCTCTCGATCACGGGGTGGCAAGTGCTCGCGTTGCGGGCGGCGGCGAGCGCGGGCGTGGAGGTGCCCGCCGGCGTGCTGCAACGGACGGCGCGATTCCTCGACAAGGCAGTTCTCCCGAACGGCGAAGGGATCTACGCCAACCGGGGGCAAGAGGCCGGCCGGCGCGGCATCAATATGGTCGCCGCGGGGCTCCTCTCCCGACTCTACCTCGGTGCGCGGCCCGAGGAGCAGCGCGTGCGCGCGGCGGCGGACCGCCTGCTCCGCGAGCCACCCGACTGGAAGGGCACGGATGATTGGGAACGGACGTACCAGTCGTATTACTACTGGTACACGGCGACGCTCGCGCTGTTCCACCTCGGCGGGGACTCGTGGAAGGCCTGGAACCTGCTCCTCCAGCGGGCGCTCCTGCCGCTCCAGAGCCAAAAAGACGACGAGGACGGAAGCTGGCCTCCGGAGTCGAGCTGGATAGGAATCTCGGGAGGACGCGTCTATTCCACCGCCATCTCCGTCCTCATGCTCGAAACCTACTACCGCTATGAGCCGCTCTGGAAGCCGCGACGCAGCTGAGTCCGGCGATCGGGCAGCGGGCTGGCCGGAGAGCCGTTGGGACGCGCCCCCGCCCCAGCCGAAAAGCGTCATCCGGGAGTGGGACCGCCGCGCGATCGAGGAGTTCGGCGTGCCAGGGGTCGTCCTCATGGAAAACGCCGGCGCGGGGGCGGCCCGGATCCTCGCGCGTCTTGCCGCCGAAGCTCGAGGCGACCCCGCGCAGCCGATCCGTATCTTGTGCGGGCAGGGGAACAACGGCGGCGACGGGCTCGTCGTCGCTCGGCACCTGCACAATCTCGGTTTCCAGGTGGCGGTTCGACTCGATCCTGCGAAGCCGTTTCGCGACGACAGCGATGCCGCCGTCAACTACCGCATCGTGCACGCGATGGGGCTGGAGGTGGCCCCGATCAGCGTGAAGGATTTCACCGGCTCGGGGTGGCTCGTCGACGCGCTTTTCGGCACGGGGCTTTCGCGCGCGCTCGGTGCGCCGTGGATCGACTGGGTGCGAGAGATCAACGCCAGCCGACTTCCCGTGCTCGCGCTCGACATCCCTTCGGGGCTCGACGCCGACACCGGGGAAGCCCTCGGCGCGGCAGTGCGCGCGCTCCACACGGTCACTTTCGCGGCGCCGAAAGTGGGATTCTTCCGGGCGCTCGGCCCGGCCTGCTGCGGCCAAATCCACGTGGTGGATATCGGAATGCCCCGGGCGATCTACGCGGCCGGAAGCCATTGATTCCGGGGACGTCGCTCCGATGGTACATTTTAGAAGGTGGCGATGGAGCCCTGCCGCGGCCGCGCGGCGGCCACAAATAGCCGATATTCATGCTGGATCAGATCGAGAAACTTGTCGCGGGGACGATCGCGTTCCTCCTCGTGGTCACGCTCAGCGTCTACGCGTGGTTGGGCAGCCCGAGCACCACTTCCGCGGAGTTCATCCCCAGCGTTACCCGGATGCCCCCGCCGCCATCGGCCTCGAGCGGCGCTCCCGAGCAGGCCGCTGTGCCCACCGCCGAGGAGCGCGCCATCGTCGAGAAGCTCCGCCAGCAGGGCCGAAAAGTCTCGGCCTCACAGAAGCTGCCGGTCGAGCACTACCAGGTGCCCGAGAAGCTCTTCGAGGAGATAAGCGCCGAGGCGAATCTGCTCCCGGAGCTCAAAAAATATCGGAGTATGCCGCTCACCGTGAACGAGAATCCGACGCGGCTCCAGCTGAGCGAAGTGACGAAAGGGACGAACCTGGACAAGCTCGGGTTGAAGGAAGATGACGTCATCGAGCTCATCGACGGCCAGATCGTCGAGTTCCGCAAGACGAACACGACCCAGTACTACAACCTCTTCAGCACGGCCGTGAAAAAACTACGGGCGGGTCAGCCCGTCACGGTCACCGTGACCCGCAACAACCAGCCCGTCCACATCGAGTACCGCCTGCCGGCTCGGTGAGAGGTTTTCGAGCAGCGGCCGCCGCCTACTCCTTGATGCTCAACTTCTTCATCAAGTTGTAGAGCGTCTTGACGTTGATCTTGAGGACCCGCGCGGTCTTCATCTTGTTGCCGGCGTTCTCTCTCAGAACGTTCCCGATGTGGATGCGCTTGACCTCGTCCAGGGTCAGCGTCGGCAGGAACGGGCTCGGGCAGGGCTCCTCCGAGCTGGCGCCCAAGTGCTCGTCGAGGTCCGGTGCGTCGACGATGTCCTTCTTCGAGAGGAGAAGGACGCGCTCGACGGCGTTCTCGAGCTCGCGCACGTTGCCCGTCCAGCGGTACTTCTGCATTTTGGCGACGGCGTCCTGCGTGAACGACTTCCTGCCCAGCCCACGCTCCTTGCAGAAGCGCTCCGAGAACATCGTCACGAGCGCGGGGACTTCCTCCAGCCGCTCGCGCAGAGGCGGTACCTCGAGCGAGATCACGTTGAGACGGTAATAGAGGTCGGAGCGGAAGTGCTTTTTCTCGACCTCGCTCTTGAGTTCCTTGTTCGTCGCGGCGATGACGCGCACGTTGACCTTGACGATCTGGCTCCCGCCGATGCGGCGGAACTCGCGAAACTGAAGGACGCGCAGGAGCTTGACCTGCATGTCGAGGCTCATCTCCCCGATCTCATCGAGGAAGATCGTCCCCTCGTCGGCGATTTCGAAAAGCCCTACCTGGCGGTGGACCGCTCCCGTGAACGATCCCTTCTCGTGGCCGAAGAGCTGGCTTTCGAGCAAGTTCTCTGGCAGGGCGCCGCAGTTCACTTCTACGAAAGACTTTTCCTTGCGCCCGGAGAGCAGGTGAATGCGCTTCGCGATGAGCTCCTTGCCGGTGCCGCTCTCACCCTGGATCAGGACGGTCGAGTCCGTTGGGGCGATGGTCTCGGCAATCTCGAGAACGCGCTTCATGCTCTTCGAGATGCAGATGATGCCGAGGTCCGGCGGGTTCTCGCTGGCAGCTTCTCGCAAGACGGGTGCCGCCACGCTCGGGGCGGAGGCGGCTGGCGTCGCGGCCGCGGCGGGCTGGGTTGCAGCCGTGGAAGCTTCGGAGGCTTCCGCCGCTTCCATGATGGCCGTCAGGCGGGCGCCGAACGCGCGTGCGTCGAGAGAGCCGAAGAAGAAGTCCGCTGCGCCCGCTTGCAGAATGTCGCGCACGAGGTCCGGCGTGGCCATGCGGGCGACGCCGACGATCGGTACCGACGGAAACTGCTGGTGCGCTCTCGAGATGAATTCGAGGGACTCCTGAGACTCGATCCCGACGAGGACGAGCCCGCAGTCGCCGCGGCGGAGGCAGGTCAAGGCCTCTTTCTCCTCGGGCGCGGTCGTCGACGACAAGTTCACGACGTAAAGCGCTCGGTTGAGCAGCGTCCTCAGCTCGGGATCACGGTTGACCACGAGGACGTCCCGCGGCTTCGTTCGCTTCACGGCCGGGCGCGCCTCCGCGGCGCCTTCCGGCCTCGTTCGCGACTCCGTGCTGGTGGTCCAGTCCGTGCTCATCCCTGATCCATCCTGTTGAGAAACACATCCACGAACTCGCTCTGGAGCTGAGATCCGCGGGCCTCGATCAGCATCTGGCGAATTGCATTCCAGGGCAGTCCCCTGCGGTAGGGCCTGTCGCTCGCCATAGCATCGTAAGAGTCACATACTGAAATGATTCGCGCACCCAGCGGGATCTCCGATCCCACAATGCCGTCCGGATAACCTTTTCCGTCAATGCGTTCGTGGTGGTGATAAACGTCCTGGATGCAGTCTTTGAACTCTTTCAGCGGCCGGATAATGTCCGCCGAGTAAACGGGGTGCCGCTTCATCTGATCGAACTCGTCCTTGTCGAGCGGGCCAGTTTTGTGGAGCACCGCTTCGGAGACGCCAATCTTGCCCAGGTCGTGCACTAGCGCTGCGCGCTCGATCAGCAGGACGCGCCGGGCTGGAAGCCCGAGGTCGACGCTCAGTTGCCGCGACAAGGCCGCAACGCGGGAGCTGTGGTTTTTTAGGTAAGGGTCCTTGGTTTCGAGCGCCGTCATGAGGCTGCCGATAACCGCCTGCGAGTCCTTCGACAGGGGCGGGCAGCGCACGATATCGGCTGCGCGGTTCACGCGGTCGATGAAGTCGCTCACGAGGAACGGCTTCGTGATGTAGTCGAAGACGCCGCGCTTCATGAGCTCCACGGCACCCTGGAGGGTCCCGTTGCCCGTAGCCACGAGGATCGTCAGGTCCGGCCGCACTCGCAAAGCGGCGTCCGCCAGCGCCTCGCCCCCCATGCGCGGCATCTTCAAGTCCGTAATGAGCAGGTCCGGCTGCGTGGCCTCCACTTTCGCCAGCGCGTCTTCTCCGTTCGTGGCGACGTCGAGGAGATAGCCTTCCTGCGTCTCGAGGATGGACTTCATCAACGAGAGGACAGTGGGCTCGTCATCGACGAGGAGGATTTTCACCGCATCGGGGCTCATCCAACGCCTTTCCGGCCCCTCACGGCTTCACCCTAGGGAAGGGGCTGGCTCCGTATCGGGATTTCCGGGGTCTTTTCTCCACGGCAGCTTCGCTGCGTCTCTGCTGGTCTGAGCTTTGCCGCTCACTCTTCACTCGGCGGTTCCCGCCGCGACGGGAAGGAGCCTTTCCACTGGTTGCTGGCGGCGTCGAGGAGATCTCCGTAGCTGAGGTCGAGACGGCTCAGGATCCGGAACTCGCGGATGTATCCGTCGAGCTCGTCGAGGACACGCCGGATTTCCGGGTCGCCTCGCTGTCCCAGCCAAGAGCTCGCCACTTCCACGGCGAGGTGTTCGGGTAGCACGCTCGGCACGCCGCTTTCGACCAGCCGGCGCACTTCTCTCGACAGCTCGTCCATGTTTCCCGGCCACGGATAGGCCTGAAGGGCCTGGAGCGCGTCCGCGGACCAGATAGGCGAATGGACCGCCGGACGGTCCCGCGTGTGCGCGTGCGTGAGCGCATCCACGATCGCCGGAATGTCCTCGCGGCGTTCGCGGAGAGGCGCCAACCGCAGGCTCCAAGCGGAGAGCCGGCGGTAGAGATCGTCGTCGAAAAGGCCGGCGTTGACGAAGCCTGCCAGGTTTTTCGAGCTCGAAGCCAGGATGCGGACGCTCGAGCTGATGGGCTTACCGTCGCCCAGACGCGCGAACCGGCCCGTCCTGAGAAATTCGAGCAAGACCTCCTGGATGCCGGAGCTCAGTTCTTCGATCCTCGCCAGGTAGCACGTTCCGTCGCTGGCGAACTCGAAAAGTCCCTTTCGGCTTTTCCCTTTCCCGCCCGGGGCGACATAGCCAAAAAGCTCCCTTTTCAGCTCGCGCTCGTAGAAGAGCGAGCAATCGACCATCAAGTAGGGCGCTTCCTGCCGCGGGGAATGCTCGTGCAGCATCCGCGCGATTACGTGTTTCCCGGTGCCAGGCTCGCCCGTGAAGATCACGGGGCCAGGCTCTGCTGATGCATCCTCGATGAATCGTCTCAGTCGGGAGGCTTCGGTGCTAGTGCCCAGAAGCTCCTCTGGAAGAGTTTCGAGCATGGTTCCCTCTCGCCGGTGTCTCGGATCCCGATCACCACCACTTTTCGAAGACACCCCCCCACGCTCGCTTTCGTTACTGCACCTCCAAGCCCCACACGTTTCTTCGCTGAAAAAGCTCGCTCGAGACCTGATAGGCCAGCGTCGCGATCTCGGCGACGTCGGCGTCGGTAGCCATAGGCAGGCTGATTCGCGCCTGGCTTTCGAAACGCTGCTTGTACTCCTCGAGCTCCTGCTGGACCTTGACGAGGCTCGCTTCCTTGTTCGCCGGAACCGTTTCCTGGTCGTAGTCGATCGGAACTCCGGTCTTGTGCTCCCGGATATGCTGCAGAGCTTGGAAGTGCTCCTCGACGGGCGCGCAAGCGTTGTCGAGGTAGAGGTCGCGAATCACGTCGAGGACGCCGAGGTCTCGCTGCTCGCCGTCCACATCCACCGTGCAGATCGCGCCTCGCAGTGTGAGCACGCCTTCCATGTCGAGGTGGCAGCGGCTGACTCGCAACCGCTCTTCGGGAGGCATCTCGAGGTTGGCGTCGATCCCGCGCAGCACTTGCAGGATGCGGTTGTACAGCTGCTCGAATCCGAGCAGGAGCCGCGCAAGCTCATCGCACCGCATGTAGAGGAACTGAAATCGCACCGTGAGCTCGGAGCACGGCGCGCCCTTCATGAGCACCGTGCGCTGCTCGACCGGCGGGCTCAGCGCGTCGAGGCGCGCCGCTGCCGCGGGGGCGGCTGCCGGCGCAGGCTTCGAGCCGACCCCTTCGGAGCCAGCTGGCCGCGTGACTGCCGCGGGTTTCGCGGCGGCCGGCGCGGCGACGCCCGCTGGCGTCGGACGGGGCACGGTGGCGGGTGGGGCGGCCGCTTTGCCCGGCGGCACCGTGGCTTTTCCTGCCCCCTTCGCGCGGCCTGTGGGCTTTCTCGTGACGGCCGGCTTGCCCGGCGGCGTACGCCCGCCTCCCACCGCGGGGCGCGAGGGCGCCGCGGCTTTGGCCGCGGCCTCTTTTCCTGCCAACGCTTCCAGATCGAGACCCGTGCAGCTCTTCAGGTCGGCTTTGTCGACCCCCGTAAACTCGCAGCGGCTCAAATCCGTTTCGACGAACGACGTGTCGCGGATGATGGAGCCCGAAAAGTTGACCGCGATCAGTTCGCTCCCGGAGAAACGCGCTCCGACGATATGCGCGTCGCGCAACAGCACATCGACGAGCTGCGAGTCCCTGAAATCCACTGCGTCAAGGATTGCCTCGTGCAGCCGCGTGGCGGCGAACTTCACTTTGATCATGCTCGAGCGGCAGAAGTCTCCACCCTCGAAGTCCAGATCTTCGATCTCCATGTCCTGGCAAAGCGCCCTTCGGAAGCTGGTCTTGCGCAACGAGCAGTTGCTGAGCTTCGCCGAGCGCATATTGCTGCGGTCGAATGTGCATTCCTCGAAGTTGCAGCTCTCGAAAGCCGCTTCGGAGAGCGTCGATTCCGTCAGCTGGCTCCGAGCGAAGGAAGATTCTTTGACCGCGGCCGACTTCAAGTTGGCGCCATCCAGATTGACGTCGTTGAACGTCGAGCGCTGGATCGATGCCTCGAAGAAGTTGGCGTGCGGAAGGCTCGATCCGCTGGCGTCGACGTCGACGAGCGTCGCCCGCTTGAAAGAGGCGCCGTCGCCGCTCGCCTGGCGCAAGCTCGCCTTGTCCAGCTTGGCGCCGCCGAAGTTGGCGCCGGAAAGCCGGGCGCCGTCCAGGTTTGCGCCGGCAAGGTTCGCATTGCACAGCACGGCGCGCTCGAAGCGGACTCCGCGGAAATCGATCCCGCTAAGGTCGAGCCCCTCGAAGTTGACGCGCGAGAGGTTGGCGCCCTCGAACCGGACGGATTTCAGCGAGGACTCGGTCAGCTCTGCCCCCTCGAGGTTGGCGTTCGACAAGTCGACGCCTTCGAGGTCCAGGCTCTTGAAATCGAAGTCGATGAAGTGGCATGCGTGGAAGTTGACGCCTCGGATCTTCGTACCGTCGAGCTTGGCGTTTCGCACCAGCGCCGACGAGAAATTCGCCCCTTCGAGCTCCACATGCCGGAAGGAAGCGTTCACCATCTGCGAGCCCGAGAAGTCGACGCCCTCGGCCTTGCAGTTCGTGAAGAAGATGCCGCCGAGGTTCGCCCGCGCGAACTTGCATCCCGTGAGGTCCTGGTCGACGAATTTGGACCGGAAGAGGTTCGCTTCGGTGAAATCACACTTCACGAGGCGCGCGGAGGCGAAATCCACCCTGCGGAGGTCCGCGCCCTGGAAGAAGGCCCCTTCCAGGTTCGAGAGCTCCACGATGCATCCCGTCAGATTGGCGTGGGACACATCAGCGCCTTTCAAGTTGGCGCCGAGGAGGTTGGCCTCCGTCAAGTCGCAGTAGCTCAAATTCGCGCCGCTGAGATCGGCGCTTTCCAAGTTAGCGCCTCGCAGCTTGCAGTGGCTTAGGTCGAGCCCACTCAGATTGAAGCCGCGAAGCGCTTTGTTCTGAGCGATGTGGGAAAGCACATCCTCTCGGGTTATCTCCGCCATTGTCCTTCCTGAGAGTGTGATGCCCTAACCCGCCTTGGGTCTGGTACGACCGAAGCACACGGATGCCATTGCTGGCGCCCGCGTCAATGCAGAGCAACGGTAGCCCAAAAACCCAAGCCCGTCCCAAATCGGCGAAGAAGTATAGGGTGACTGAGAGAGAGCGTCAAACCGACGCGGAGCAGGAGCGGGGCCGCGTTGCGCACGAAAGTTGCAGCGAGCCGCGCCGGCGCTGCTTCCCGGCACCGCTTTCGGGCACTACGCCGCAGATTCTCAGCCCCAAAAGGTACGGCGGCGGAGATTCAGGAGACGCCCGCTTCGAGCCGCTCGGGGTCGTAGCTCTCGAGCTCGACCGAAACTCGCTTTGAGACTCCGTGCTCTTGCATCGTGATCCCGTAAAGGGACTGGGCCTCACCCATCGTGACTTTGTTGTGGGTGACGACGATGAACTGTGTCTGGGCGATGAAATCTTTCAGGAGCACGACGAAACGGCGGACGTTGGTCTCGTCGAGCGGCGCGTCGACCTCGTCCAGGATGCAGAACGGCCCGGGCTTAGCGCGGAAGATCGCGAAGAGGAGGGCGATGGTCGTCATCGTCTTCTCACCGCCCGACATCAGGCTCAGCGTGGTGATTTTCTTTCCCGGCGGCTTCGCGACGATATCAATGCCGGCTTCGAGGACATCCTGGCCCTCCTCGAGCACGAGCTCCGCCTTTCCGCCCTCGAAGCACTTACGAAAGAGGTCCGAGAAGTGCGTCTGCACTTCTGCGAACGTCTTCAGAAACATCTCTCGGCTCGTCTTGTTGATCTCCGCGATGATACCCTGCAGGCTGCGGGCGCTTGCGAGGAGGTCGTCACGCTGGGCCGCCTGGAACTTGTGGCGCTCCTCGAGCTCTTCGAGCTCATCCAGCGCCTCCAGGTTTACGTTGCCGAGCTTCCTGAGCCGCTCCTGGATCTCGCGAATCTCATCCCGGGCTTTTTCTCGGTCCCAATCGGCCGCCGTGGACAAGTAGCTCGGAGGCGGGTCCTTAGGCGTCACAGCTGGTTCGACGAGCGTCGCGCTCTCTGCTTCGCCCTGCGCCGAGGCGACCTCCGCGGATGGCGGTGCAGCAATAGCAGGGGAGGGCGCGACGGGGGCCGGCGCAGGCAGCTCGCTCTCGAGCATCTGCTTCAGGTCTAGGCCGTACTCCTCGTCCATTCGCTCCACGATGGCGTTTCGCTTGTGCTTCTCCTCTTGATCCCGCAGGTGCGCCGACTCCCTCTCCTTCTGGAGCCGGCCGGCCTCCGCGCGCACCGCGTCCATGGCTTCGCGCAGCTTCTGCTCGGCTTCCCGGATTCCTCCCGCCTCGCGTTCCGCCGCATCGAGGCCCGCGCGGGCCTCGAGCTCGAGCGCGGCTACGCGCACGAGCTCGGCATCGTTCGCCGCGAGCGCCTCCTGCGACTCCCGGTGCCGCTCCACGAGCGCGTTGACGGCAGCGCGAAGATCCTCGGAACGAGTTTTGCGCTCCGCGAGATTCGCCTCCTCCCGCGCGACCATTTCCTGAAGCCCTTCCGCGCGTTTTTCCGCCTGCGCAAGCTCGAGCCGCCCCTGTGTCAGGGTCTCGCTGGCTTGCGCATCCGCCTGAGCGCAGGCGAGCGCCTCGCTCTCGAGGGCCGCGATCCGCTCCTCCGCGACCTGCCGAGAAGCGTCCAGCTTCGCCGCTTCGGATTCCCTGGCGGTTTTCTCCTCCACTCTACTTTTGAGGCCTTCTTCGATCTCGGCCGCCTCGGCCTGACTGACCGCGACTTCGCGTGCAAGCCGATCCCGCTCCCGGGCGCAGTGCGCCATCGCCCCTTCTTCGAGCGCGATGGACTTCTCGACCTCCTGCTCCTCTTCCCGGAGCCTCCCGACGGCGTGGCGAGCTTCGACGAGGCCGCGACGCTGCGTCGCCTGTCGCTCTTTCAGAGCGCCTTCCTCGCGGCCGAGCGACTCGACTTCCTCGAGAAGCTCGTCCATCTCGCTGCGTCGCGAGATGACGCCGAGCTCGGCCGAGCCAGGGATCGAAATGCTGCCCCACGGCTCGATCATGTCTCCCGCCAGAGTGACGAGGCGGAAAGGCCGGAGGCCGTTCCGGGAGAGGGCCAGGGCCGTGTCGAGGTCCTCGACGAGGACGACGTTGGCGAGGAGCCGCGCGAAGAGCTCCTCCAGGTCCTCCGAGACCTGCACTTTGTCGTGCAGCGATCCGAGCACGCCGGCCTGGCGTGGGAAGTGCTCTTCCGGCACCGAGTCGACGCGGTCG